>Ga0302324_100008436_pt1 | contig 21722 bp, 19 predicted proteins | sample Palsa_T0_1_FD_201949 | JGI IMG/M metagenome (GOLD analysis project Ga0302324, IMG submission 201949) | Peat permafrost microbial communities from Stordalen Mire near Abisko, Sweden - Palsa_T0_1 | ecosystem: Environmental > Terrestrial > Soil > Palsa > Peat permafrost | place: Sweden: Abisko...
GATGGAGTGACTTCAGATGCCGCTGGTAACTTGTATATCGCGGATTTCTTAAATAATCGCATCCGCTTCGTGAATGCCACTAATGGGATTATTTCCACTGTGGCGGGGAATGGTCAAGGGGGCTTTGTAAGGGACGGTTTCCAAGCCACCAATTATCCATATTCCAGCATTTTTGAACCTGCGGGGGTAGCTTTAGGCAACGGAGGTGTTTGGTATATTGCCGATGAATATAACCAGCGAATTCGCAAAGTAGCCGCGAATGGAATAATGACCACCGTGGCGGGAAAGGGGCCTTCCAACCCAATACAGGGATCTTATTCTGGGGATGGTGGTACAGCTATTAGCGCTGGACTTAGTGACCCCAACTGTGTTGCGTTGGATTCTGCGGGTAACTTGTATATTGCCGATCAACTCAACAATCGTATCCGCAAGGTGGACACAAATGGCATCATTACCACCGTGGCGGGCACTGGTGCTTATGGTGAGACGGGAGACGGCGGTGCAGCCACCAACGCCGCACTGTACTATCCTCAAACCGTTTGCTTTGATGCCGTAGGTAACTATTACATTGCCGAGGGTAATAAAATTCGTATGGTTGACACAAACGGCATCATCACCACCGTGGCGGGTAAATCCGATGGTTTACACGGGTATTCGGGGGACGGCGGCGCTGCTACTAACGCCGCTTTCTTTGGTCCAGAAAGCGTTACTTTGGACGCTATCGGGAATCTTTATATTGCTGACCAAGCGAACAATCGTATCCGTAAAGTTAATTTCACCGGATTACAAAACTATCCACTTAACAACGTGAGCGTCGCCAATGCCGGAAATTACTCGGTCATCGTGACCGGCGCGGATGGCAGCGTGACTAGCTCGGTCGTAGCACTTACCGTGATATTGCCGCCACAAAACTTCACGGCCAGCCTCGGCACTGCGGGATTGCAACTGCAATTCACCGGCACGACTAATTATCCCTACATCCTTCAATCCGCCACCAATCTGACGCCGCCGGTGAGCTGGCAACCGGTCCTGACTAATGCAGCGGATGACAACGGCAACTGGAGCTTCACGGTGACCAACACGCAGGTTGCCCCGGCATGCTTTTACCGGGTCAGCACACAGTGAGGTGTATCCGCTTCCTGCCTGGTACGGAAGCGGGCTGATTTTTCCGGCGCAAAATTCCTTCGCAACTTTCCGGCTTTGGCTTAACTTCGCCGCGTGTCGGAACAAAAAAACGACCTCGCCATCGGCGGCGGGCTGCTGTTCGCGGTCATCTTGTGGGGCGGCAACAATGCCGGTACCAAATGGCTGCTCGGCTCGTGGCCGCCGATGGCCACCGGTTCCACGCGCTTTCTTGCCGCCGGGCTGATCTTGCTCGCGGGCGCGCGGATCTTTGCGCCTGCCGCGCGCGAAAATTTTTCCGCCGGCATCTGGCGTTCATTATGGTTGCGCGGCGGTTTGAGCCTGGCCGCCTACATTTTATTTTATGCGCTCGCCTTGCGCCGCGTCCCGGTTTCACACGTCGCGCTGTATCTGGGTGCGTCACCGGTCTGGGCGCTGCTTGGGGAAGGCCGCCCGCGCTGGAACCTCACGAGCGGCCAGCGTTACGGCGCGGCGCTGCTCGCGCTGGCCGGGGTTTTTATTTTGTTCTGGCCCGCGCTGCGGCACGGGCAGTCCAACCTGGCCGGCGAATTTTTAGGACTGCTCGCCAGTTTCACCTGGGCCAATTTCAGCCGCCAGAGCCGTCGGCTCGCCGCGAACTTAAACGGCGTCACGGTCGCCGCGCATTCCATGTGGATGGCGGGTGTGTGGCTGCTGCCGCTGGGAATCTTCGAGGTCGCCACGCGCGGGATCATCCTGGACGGCCCGCATCTCGGCGTTCAGGCGCTGTGCATCCTGTTAGGCAGCGTCGTGCCATATGCGTTCTGGAATTCCGCGCTGCGCCTCTGGCGCACCAGCCGGGTCATGCTCTTCAACAATTTCATCCCGCTCACCACCACGCTTTGGGCGTATTTTTTGCTACATGAACGCGTCACGCCGACCTTTTGCGCGGCGATGGTCTTGATCGTCACAGGCGTAGCGATCGGGCAGGCGGACTGGTCAAAGATTTTCAAACTGCCGGAAAGTCTTTAGCGCAACATCTTATGGACATCAAAAATCTGAACGAAGTCCCGGCCTTCACAACGAAGGACGGCTCGGAAATCCGCGAACTGCTCGCGCACCGCAATTCTGTCATCCGCAACCAGAGCCTTGCCGAGGCGCGGCTGCCGGTCGGCGGCGCGACGCAGGAACATTATCATCCCCAGTGCGAGGAGATTTATTACATCACGCACGGCGTTGGGAAAATCCGCATCGAAGGCGAACTGCGTGACGTGAAACCGGGCGATGCCATCGCGATTCCGCCCGGCCAGAAGCACAAGCTTTGGAACACCGGCGACGAAGGGCTAAAGTTGCTTTGCTGTTGCGCGCCCGCCTACGAAGACAGCGACACGATCATCACCGAGAAGTGATAATAAAACTCAAACGCGTTTGGTCGCTTCCCTTTTCATCGGCCCGAAATTTCCCTCCTCGCAACATTCCACAAAACCTTCGGTGGCGGACTTCAGCACCTCCCAGCGCGCGCGGATTTGTTTGGCCTCGGCGGGCGTGATTTGGTTGTCGGCGGCGGCGGCGGCGACGACCTGCAGCAGGTCGGCAAATTCCTGGACGATTTCATTGGTCGCCGGAATCAGGAAATGCGGGTGCGGCGCATTCTTGGGATTCAAAATAAAAAATCCGCCGGCGCGCTGGCAGAGCCATTGGATGAGCCGCCGGTCGCCGGTGCTTTGGTAAAGCGCCTCGACGCGGTCGAGCGGGTTTTCAATCCCGCTGCCCTTGTCGTCGGTCGGCTGCGTCCATTTGTAGATCATGGAGGTCGAAAGCGAGAGGTCGGCGGAGACTTCCTTGGGCGTTTTTTTGTCGAAGATTTCGCGGAGCAGTTCGTGCGATTCCATGGCGTGACGATGCCAAGCTTCCGGATTTTGGCAAGCCGGAAGCGATTCCAATTTTCATGCGAAATTATCAATGCTTTTTTCTCGGCGATGGGGTTTGATGGAGGCATGAAACAGCGTTGTGAACAACTGGTTTTGCCTTTCCTGCTTGCGTTGGCAGGCGGACAGGTCTTAACTCTGACCAACAATAAATCAGCGGGGAAATTATGATTATCTACGCAATCTGTCTGGTGGTGGGTCTGGTTTTCACCTTGGTGAGCGTGCTCGCCGGGCATTTCTTTGGCGGGCATGACGCCCATGTGGCGGGCAGCGGCGGCCATGCGGAAGCGGGCGCGGACAGCAGCGACATGCCGGGTATCTCCATTTTCAGCCCCACGGTCATGGCGTCGTTCGTGACGGCGTTCGGCGGCTTCGGCCTGATTTTCACCCAGTTTCCCGCCACCAGCAAAACCTTCATCAGCGCGCCGCTCGCCATTGTCTGCGCCATGGTGGTGGCGGGGGCGATGTATAAATTTTTCAGCCTGATCTTCAGCAAGACCCAAAGCTCCAGCGAATCCCGCGTGGGCAGGCTGGTCGGAATCGAGGCCAATGTCATAACTCCCATCGGGGAAAACGGCGTCGGCGAAATTGCCTATGTGGTCGGCGGCACGCGTTACACGGCGCCGGCGCGCGTGGAAAAAGGAACGGCCATCGCCACCGGCCAGACCGTCAAGATCTCGCGCGTCGTCGGCACCCAGTTTTACGTCATCGCAAATTAATCAGAGAACCCTCATCACCTCATTATGCAATTGAACCTTGCCCCCTTGTTGGCCGACCTGAACTTCATGTCCGGCGGCATTGTCATCGTCGCCTCGATTGTCATCGTCATTGTCCTGTTCCTGCTGCTCTACATGGTGTTCAGCCGTTACACCAAGGTCGGCCCGAACCAGGTGCTCATCGTTTCCGGCATCAAACGCAAGATAATTGAACCCGATGGCACCACGCGCGAAGTCGGCTTCCGTGTGGTCAAGGGCGGCGGCGCATTCGTCTGGCCGATTTTTGAAAAAGTGGACACGCTCTCGCTCGAACTGCTGACGATTGATGTGCAGACGCCGGAAGTTTATACGAGCAAGGGCGTGCCCGTGAAAGTGGACGGCGTTGCGCAGATCAAAGTGAAGGGCGATGACATTTCCATCGCCACCGCCGCCGAACAATTTTTGAGCAAAGGCGTTGATGACATCAAGAACATCGCGATGCAGACGCTCGAAGGACATCTGCGCGCGATTCTTGGCACGATGACGGTCGAGGAAATTTACCAGAACCGCGATGCGTTCGCCTCGAAAGTCCAGGAGGTCGCGGCGGGCGACATGGCAAACATGGGCTTGACCATCGTGAGTTTCACGATACGCGACATCCGCGACACGCAGGGGTATCTCGATGCGCTCGGCAAGCCCCGCATCGCGCAGGTCAAGCGCGACGCGACCATCGCGCAGGCCGAGGCGGACCGTGATTCACAGATCCGTTCCGCGCAGGCCAAGCAGGCCGGGCAGGAGGCGCAGTTCGCCGCCGATTCGAAAATTGCCGAGGCACAACGTGATTACCAGTCGAACGTCGCGATGTATCAGGCCGTCGTGAACCAGAAAAAAGCCGAGTCCGACCTCGCGTATGATTTGCAGCGGTTCAAAACCGGCCAGCTCGTGAAGGCGGAAGAGGTGCAGGTGCAGATCGTCGAGAAGCAGAAGCAGATTGAGTTGCAGCAGCAGGAAATTCTCCGCAAGCAGCGCGAACTCGAAGCGAACGTCCAGAAACCCGCCGACGCCGAGCGTTACAAGGTCGAGACGCTGGCCAACGCGCGAAAATTTCAACTCGAAACTGAAGCGGCGGGCGCGGCGTCCGCGACGAAGGCGACCGGTTTTGCCGGTGCCGACGTTGTCAAAGCGACTGGTCTGGCCGAAGCCGATGCGAACAAGGCGCGCGGTTTGGCCGAGGCGTCCGTCATCGAGGCGCAAGGCAAAGCGACCGCCGAGGCGATGCGCTTGAAAGCGGAATCGTTCAAGCAATACAACGAAGCCGCCGTCATCGAGATGATCGCCCGCGTGCTGCCGGAGATTGCGGGCAAGATCAGCGAGCCGCTGTCCAAGACCGAGAAGATGGTCATCATCAACGCCGGCAACGGCCCCGGCGGCGGCGCAAGCAAGCTGACCGGTGATGTGACGACCATCATCAGCCAGTTGCCGCCCATCATCGAAAGCCTGACTGGCGTGAAGTTTGAGAAACTGCTGGAACAGGTCCCCGCGCTGAAAAAGGCGATGGGCAAGGATGAAGGCGGCGAAACCAAATAACGAGAAAGGTAGATGCCATGTTCGGCGGAGAAATCATTTTGGTAATGCTGGGAGTGCTGCTGGTGCTGCCCATTGTGCTGGCGCTGTTCGCATTCTGGATCTGGATGATCATTTCGGCGGTTCAGAACAAGGGGCTTTCTGATGGCGAAAAAATCGCGTGGGTGCTGGTGATTGTGCTGCTGCATCTGCTTGGCGCGCTCATTTATTTCTGTGTCGGCCATTCAAAGCGGAGGACGCCGTTGGTGGCTTAATTCATGCGCCTCTTTGAATCCATCATTGACGCGAATCATCGCGCGGTTGCCGGTGACAATTCGGCGGGTTTGCATCCGGCGGATTTCGCGGACGAGCTGCCGGTCATCGCGCTGACGTGCATTGATCCGCGCTTGAACGCGCTGTTCCCGAACGTGCTCGGCATTCCGGCGGAGCAGTTCATCTGGCTGCGCAACGCGGGCAACATCGTCACCGCGCCATTGAGCAGCACCATGCGCTCGCTCGCGCTGGCGTGCGCGGTGAAGGGCGGGCGCGAGATCGCCATCATCGGCCACACGGATTGCCAGGTCTGCAAAACCACAACGATGCAGTTGCTTGACAAGTTGAAGGCGGCGGGCGTGGAGCGCAGCGGGCTGCCGGAGAACCTGAACGAGTTTTTTGGGATGTTCGCGACGGAACGGCAGAACGTCATCAAGGCATGCGACATCGTCCGGCACAGCCCGCTCATCGGCGCGAAAATTCCCGTGCATGGCCTGCTTGTGGACATTGAGACGGGCAAGCTGGAATGGCTCGTAAACGGTTATGAGGTGTGGCAGCGGCAACCGTCGCCGGTGAAAAATGTTTTTGCTTCCATCGCCGGGGCTTCGACGGAAGAACTGGGCGGCGGGGCGATGGCCGGTTTTAATTTTGGCGAAATGAAATTTCCCGATTCAAAAATTGGCGACGCAGCCACGAAGATTGGAATGCCAGAAATCAAACCTGCAGCCGCACCGCACGTTGCGCTCAGAGTCGAACCTCTGCCCGCCGCGTCAGTGCGCCCGCCGAAAATCCCGATGCCGCCGCCCATTCGCCCGCTTACCACCTGGCAACGTTAGTTGAACTGCCGCCCTTTAAGGCCTTTAAGTTTTCCAGTCGAACGCCTTTTTCTTCAGCGCATAGACATACCCGGCGGAGAGGATGCCAAGGAACGAAATCATCGAGCCGAAAATCAGGTTGCGCGTGGCGTGTTCGGCCAGCATGTCACGATAAACAACGGCCCACGGATACATGAACACGACTTCGATGTCGAACAGGATGAACAGCATCGCGACGAGATAGAATTTCACCGAGAAGCGTGAGGCGCCTTCGCCGATCGGGTCTTTGCCGCATTCGTACGGGGCGTCTTTGGCCTTGCTGGACTTGGCGTTTGGGCCAAACAATACAGAAACTAAAAGCGTCCCGCCTGCGAAGCCGACGGCGGCGGCGAGCAGAAACAAAATCGGTATGTATTGGACGAACTGGGATGGCTGCGAATTATCCATGGCAGAAATGCTAGGACATGGCCGGGCGATTTCAATGACGAAATTCACAAAGACGTAATCCGCCGTTTGAAATCCACCGGTGCGACGCGCGGAAGTTTTTCCTTTTGCCAGCGCCCGTTTGCCCGTTCAATTCACCGCCATGTCGCACGAATATGTCTTGAAGCCGTTCATGCCGGAGATCCGGCTGAACATTGACTACGCGCGCGAACTCAATCCGCAGCAGCTTGCCGCCGTCACCGCGCCGCCCGGCCCGGCGCTTGTCATCGCCGGCGCGGGTTCGGGCAAGACGCGTACGCTCACCTATCGCGTCGCTTATCTGCTGGAACAGGGCATTCCCGCCGATCGCATCTTGCTGCTGACGTTCACAAACAAGGCCGCCGGCGAAATGATGCGGCGCGTCAGCGACCTGCTCGGCCACGAACTGCGCTCGCTCTGGGGCGGCACGTTTCATTCCATCGGCGCGCGCATTTTGCGCCTGCACGCCGACCAGCTTGGTTACCAGCGCGATTTCACCATTCTCGACCGTGATGACGCGCAGCATTTGATCAAGGCGTGCATGGCGGACGCGCACATTGACAAGAAGGACAAGCACTTTCCCAAGCCAGCGGTGTTGAATGAAATTTTTTCGCTCGCGGCCAACACGCACAAGACCATCGTGGAACTGGTGGACGGCCAGTTCAGTTACTTCTCGGCTTTTTCCGGACAAATCGCCGGCCAGCAGAAGCGTTACCTCGCCCGCAAACGTGCGACGAATGCAATGGACTTTGACGACCTGCTCGCGCTGTGGCTGAAGCTGCTGCAGGACAACGCCGGGGTGCGCGAACATTACCAGCGCCGTTTTCAATTTATTCTTGTGGACGAATATCAGGACACGAACAGGCTCCAGAGCGACTTGATTGACCTGCTCGCCGCGAAGCACCAGAACGTCATGGTCGTCGGCGATGACGCGCAGAGCATCTACGCGTGGCGTGGCGCGAACTTCGCGAACATCCTGGAATTTCCCAAGCGTTATCCCGGCGCGAACGTTTTCAAGATCGAGACGAATTATCGCAGCACACCGGAGATCTTGAGTGTCGCGAACGCCGCCATTGCGGCGAATGTGAACCAATTCGCCAAGGAACTTGCGCCCGCGCGCAAATCCGGCGTGAAACCCGCGCTCATCGCGTGTCAGGACGCGGGACAACAGGCCGCGTTCATCGCCCAGCGGGCGTTGGAACTGCGCGACGAGGGGATGAGCCTGAATAATGTCGCGGTATTGTATCGCTCGCATTTTCACGCGCTGGAATTGCAGTTGGAACTCACGCGGCAGCAGATTCCGTTTTCCATCACGAGTGGCATCCGTTTCTTTGAGCAGGCTCACATCAAGGACGCGACGGCATATCTCAAATTTGTCGCCAACCCGCGCGATGAGATTTCCTTCAAACGGCTTGTGCAATTGCTGCCGGGCATCGCCGCGAAAGGCGCGGATAAATTATGGCTGTCGTTTCAGATTGAATTTCAAACGCCGAAATCCAACACGCCGATTGCCGTCGCGTTGCAGGATTCCATCGCATGCGTGCCGAAAAAGGCCGTGCTGAACTGGGCGCAATTCACCGCGACAATCGCGCAGCTTGAAGATGAAACCGTACGCAAGAGCGCGGCGAAAATGTTGCGGCTCGTGATGGACGCGGGCTATGACGATTACTTGAAGGAGACATTCGCCAACTACGAGCGGCGGCTGGAAGAAATTCAGGAACTCGCGGAGTTCGCGTTTCAATTCGGCAGCGTGGAGGAATTTCTCACGCAACTCGCGCTGCTCACGAATGTCGAGGCCGAGGACGACAACGCCGCCAAGGACGACGCAGAAAAACTCAAGCTCTCGACGATCCATCAGGCGAAGGGTTTGGAGTTCGATGCCGTGTTCGTGATCATGTTGTGCGACGGCATGTTTCCATCCGCGCGCTCGATGGAAAGCAATGAAGGCGAGGAAGAGGAACGGCGGCTGTTTTACGTCGCCATCACGCGCGCGAAGAATGAACTTTATCTGTGCCATCCGCTGATTCGCGGCGGCTTCGGCAATTCCGGCGGCGATGCCTTTCAGTCGCCCTCGCGTTTTCTTTCCGAAATTCCCAAAGGTCTGCTGAATGAATGGAATCTGCGTTGAGCGGTGCGGACGGTGTGTCCGCTCTTTTCATGCGATCATTTCATCTTTTCCCATCCGCGGATTTCACCGGGAATAATTTTGAACAACGGATGCGGCGTTGGAATTCTCACGGCGGCAAATTCACGATGTCGTTTCGAGTCGCGTTTTTTCAATTTGCGTTTCAGGTGGGACCATTCGTAGAGCAACTGGCCGCGTGTTTCCCGGATTTTTCCGCGCGAATGTTGGGCACCGATTTTTGAGGCGTCAAAATTGTAATCCCGACGCACGGATTCTTCGTGCACGGCTTTCAGATATTTTGCCAAAGCTGCGGGTGCAATTTTTGTTTCCAAAAAACGGAGAAGCTGCGGGTGATGCCGGTAGCCTTTGGTCGCGCCGCGCAAAACTTTCTGCGCCAGTAACGCCTCGCGCCAGAGCGCGACGAGGCCTTTGGCATCGAGGTATTTCGGGTGCAGCGTCCAAAGCCGCATTTTACTTCGTGATTCCGCGTTCGCTGGCGCGGACGAACTGGACGAGATGCCCGACTTCCGGCAACTGCGGCAATTCCTTTTCAATCTTCGCCAGCGCGTTTGGAATGGAAAGTTCCTCGCGGAACAGAATTTTATAAGCCTGCCGCAACGCAGTCTGGGCTTCATCGGAAATGCCGTTGCGTTCCATGCCAATTTTGTTGACCATGCGCGTTTCGGCGGGATTGCCGTCCACGATCATGAACGGCGGCACGTCCTGCACGACCTTCGAGCAGCCGGCGATCATGGACATCCGGCCGATGCGGCAAAATTGATGCACCGCCGAGAGTCCGCCCACGAGTGCAAAATCTTCCACGACCACATGGCCGGCCAGAGCCGCCATGGAGACGATCACGCGGTTGCCCATTACGACGTTGTGGCCAATATGGCTGCCGGCAAGAATGTTGTTGTCGGAACCGATGACAGTGGCCTCGCCGTCCGCCGTCGCACTGTGGATCGTCGCACATTCGCGGATGTTATTCCGGTCGCCGATCTCCAGCCGCGTGATGCCACCCTGGTATTTCAAATCCTGCGTCCGCAAACCGAGGCTGGCGAACGGGAAAATTTCATTGTTTTTGCCGAGCGTCGTGTGGCCGTCAATGACGACGTGCGAATGCAGTTTGCAATTTTCGCCGAGGGTGACATGTTCGCCAATAACGCAATATGGGCCGACTTCGCAGCCTGAACTGATTTGTGCTTTGGGATGAATGATTGCCGACGAATGAATCATACTATTGCGCGTCGCGGAGCATAAAGGTGATTTCCGCCTCGCTCACAATTTCGTCGCCGACCTTGCAGACGCCCTTGGCTTTGCCAATTTTGGAACGCACCCGGAGCAGTTCAATCTCGATGATCAGCACGTCGCCGGGCAGCACCGGTTTGCGCCATTTTACTTCCTCGGCGGCCATGAAATAGGCGAGCTGATTGGCCGCCTCGATGGTTTTCAGCAGCAACACGCCCGCGACCTGCGCCATCGCCTCAAGCTGCAACACGCCCGGCATGATCGGGTGTCCCGGAAAATGCCCCTGAAAAAACGGCTCGTTGATCGTGACGTTTTTTAGGCCGGTGATTTTATTGCCCTCGATCTTCAGAATCCGGTCCACCATCAAAAACGGGTAGCGATGCGGCAGAAACTTCATCAGTTCCTCGATGGTCATCGCGCCGCTTTCGGAACCCACCGGTTGCGGCATGGGCAGCGCGGGATTGTTGGGCGGCGGCGCGAACGTCTGTGCCGCGCGCAACGGTTTGTTCATCTGCGTCTGGACGAGCTTGGCAAATTCACAGTTCGCCGCGTGGCTCGGCTTCACTGCGATCAGATGCCCGCGCACCGGCCGGCCGAGCAGCGAAAGGTCGCCGACGATGTCGAGCATCTTGTGCCGCACAAATTCCTCGTTGTAACGCAGCGGCTCCGCTGTCAGCACCGCGTCGTCGCGAATGACGATGGCATTCTCCAGGCTTCCGCCCTTAATGAGACCATTTTTGAACAAAAATTCAATCTCCTCGTAGAAACAAAACGTTCGCGCATGGGACAATTCTTTTTCCCAGGTTTTCGGCGTGATCTCCGTGCTGTAAAACTGGGTGAATCGCCCCTGCTTGTCCGCGCTCGTGCAGGTGAGCTTGAAACCGTCGTAGGGAAACAGCGTCATCACCGTCTCGCCCGACTGCATCTCAATCGGCTCGATGGGCGTGTAAAATTCGCGCTTTTCCGCCTGCGGCACGATGCCGGCGGCCTGGATGATTTTTCCAAACTCGCGCGAACTGCCGTCGGCGATGGGCGGTTCGTTCGCATCCAGCTCAATGATCGCGTTGTCAACGCCGCAGCCCGCGAGCGCGGCGAGAACGTGTTCGACCGTGTGCACTTTCACATTGCCGTTGGCGAGCGTGGTGGAGCGGTTCGTGTCAGCGACATTTTCCACGCGCGCCTCGATCTCCGGCTTGCCGTCGAGGTCCACGCGGCGGAAGCGCACGCCGCTGTTGGCGGGTGCGGGCAGGATGGACATGTTGACCCGGTTACCACTGTGGAGGCCGATGCCGGAAAACGTCGCGGGACGGTTAAGCGTCTGCTGATTGAGCACGCGCAGATTAGACAAAACGTGGGGGAAAATGGCAAGATTGCAATGGACTGTAAATTCCTGTGGACAAAAATTTGTCCCACCATAAATTTTTTACTAATGAAACGAGACAGACTGGAAAGTTACCAATGGATCAAATTCTTTGAGCATTGGTGGTTTTTGTCTATTGCGATTATTGCTGTTATCGCTTCAAAATTTTTGGAGTTCTTTGAAAGATTAAATGGCATGCCCTGGATTTACTTTTTTATTGTCAGTTTCGCCTTAATGCTGTTTGGCACAACCTTGATTGCCTTCGCGAAATTCCCCATTTACCGAAGTGGACGTTTCTTTACTTTTGGAATCAAGTCAGTGCCTCAACGCTTCGCTGGACATTACAAATGGGGCTGGCGGTTATTTTTATTCGGCATGATTTTGTCGCTCTGTCTTTTTTTATCAAAGTAATCAAATTTTCGGCATTGGTGTCTCGGCAATTTAACCCATCTCCGAATTGCCGCTTGCCCGTCGCGCCTCCTGGTTTAACCTGACCCCGTGAATTGGTTCACTGACCGGCATTTTTTTCTGCTCGCCGTGGTGTTTTACGGCTTGAGCAGCCTCTACTCGGTCTTTCTCTGGCGGAAAAATTTTCGCACGGACGACCGCGTGAACTATCTTTTGCTTCTGGCCGCCTTTGCGTTGAACACCGTCGCCATGCTGCTGCGCGGCTTCAATTTCAGGAAATGCCCGGTCAATAATCTCTACGAAGCCACCACCTTCATCGCGTGGACGATTGTCGCCGCGTTTCTGGTGATCGGGATTTCCCGCCGGCTGCGGTTTCTCGGCGCGTTCGCGTCGCACATTTTATTTTTCATCGGCGTGTTCGCGCTCATGCCCGCGCTCGATCCGCCGCACCGACCGCAGCCGGATTTTTCCAACGGCCTCGCCAGCCTGCACGCGTCGCTTATTCTGCTGGGCTTCGGCGCGTTCGGCTTGAGCGCCGTCGCCGCGCTGATGTTTTTGACGCAGGAACACGATCTAAAACTTCACAGGCTGCGCGCCATCTCGTCGCTGCTGCCGCCGATTGAACGGCTCGAACGCGTGATGAACGCGCTGCTGCTCGGCGGAATTTTTCTGCTTACATCCGGCCTCGCCTTCAGCCCGTTTCTGCTCAAGCAAAAATACGGCGTGTATTTCAAGAACGACCCGCTGCTCGACTATTCCATTTTCATCTGGCTGTTTTACCTCGCGCTGATCGTCGCGCGCTGGCGGTTCGGACAGTTTGGGCGCCGGTTTGCGTGGAGCGCGCTCGGCAGCTTTGTGTTCATCCTGCTGACGTTCTGGGGATTTTTACTGTTGTCGCCCGTGCATCATCCATGAACGTCGTCGTCATCGGTTTGAGCCACCGCACGTCGCCCGTCGAACTGCGCGAACGCTTCGCCTTTGCCGACGAAAAAATTCCCGGCGCGCTCGCGGCCTTGCGCGATTCCGGCGTCGCCGGCGAGGCGGCGATCCTCTCGACGTGCAACCGCGTGGAGATTTACGCCGCCACCTCGCTCGCGCCGGAAGCGGCGTTTGAAGAATTAAAGAAATTTCTCGTCACGCATCACGCCTTTGACAGCGCGCTCGACAAGGAAATTTATACCTTCGCCGAGCCGCACAGTTTGCAGCATCTCTTCAAGGTCGCCGCCGGCCTCGATTCAATGGTCATCGGCGAGACGGAGATTCTCGGACAGCTCAAGGACGCCTACGAACTTGCCTTTACACACAAGCACACCGGCGCGCGGCTGAACCGGGCGTTCCAGCGCGCGTTCAACGTGGCCAAGCACATCCGCACGGCGACGAACATCCAGCGCGGCAGCGTGTCCGTGATGTCCGCCGCCGTGGAACTCGCGGGGAAAATTTTCAGCTCGCTTGCCGCCCACGAGGTCCTCGTCATCGGCGCCGGCGAGACGAGCGAGAAGACCGCGCGCGCGCTGCAATCGCGCGGCGTGAAACGCATCACCGTCACCAACCGTTCACCCGAACGCGCCATGGCGCTTGCCGCCGAACTTGGTGGACGCACCGTTCCTTTTGAGAACTGGACGGACGCGCTCGAGCAGATTGACATCGCCATCAGCAGCACGGCCGCGCCGCAGCACATTCTCGATCGCGCGAAGCTGGAGCCGCTCATGCGCCGCCGCCGGAACCGTCCACTGCTGCTCATTGACATCGCCGTGCCGCGCGACATCGACCCCGCCGTCAACGCGCTCGACAACGTCTATCTCTACAACGTGGACGACCTGCAAAGCATCGCCGATGACTATATGAATTTGCGAAAAGAAGAAATCGTCCGCTGCGAAAAAATCATCGCCGAGAAAGTCGCGGCATTGTTGGAAGCAAATAAGTTTTCCGCCACGGATGGACACGGATAAACGCGGATGGGTGCAACCTATTCCGTTGTCAGGCGGCTGGTGCAATCTCTGACAGCTGCTTGCCTAACTCAGACATCTCTATGATAAACTTCTCATTACATCGCTCAAACCAATTCTCGTCTGGCTTCTTTTCGTAAATCGTCTTGGCAACCTTAAACATCGCCTCTCGTCCCAAATCTGTAATCTGCCAGACGCCGTGCTTTGGCATCGTGAGATACTGTTTTCTTTTGAGGCTTTCTCTTGCCCACGCCAAATCATTCTCAAGCCTCGTCTCACTTGTCTGCCGAATGTCTGTGTCTCCCTCTCGCGGCTTGAGAAGACCATTTTGTAAAATGTAGTAAATGATTCGCGACTTACTCCCTTTGCCGCCGCATTGGTGTAGTGCATAGAGAACAACGACCTGATCTTCTTTGTCCAATGTCATAAACGCTCGAAGCCGCCTTTTAAGTGGTAGACAGCGCGTTTTGGAGGCTATCCATTTTCATAATTACGACATTGTGGCGAAGGCAGAAATTTGTCCAGTGGATATTGCGGCCTTGTTTTCTTTTCATCCATGTTCATCCGTGTTTATCTGTGGTTGAAAAATTATGGCCGTGGAACGTCCCATCATCATCGCCACGCGTGGCAGCGCACTCGCGCTCGCGCAGGCCAACCTCATCGCTGCTCAATGCCGCGCCGCGTTTCCCCGACTGCGCTTCGAGTTGAAAATCATCAAGACCACCGGTGACAAATTACAAACGGCTTCGATGGCGCAAGTCGGCAAAACGTTGCCGAAAGGCCTGTTCACGAAGGAACTTGAAACCGCGCTTGTCAAAGGCCACGCCGACCTCGCCGTCCACAGCCTGAAAGATTTGCCGACCGAATTGCCGTCCGGCCTGATTCTCGCCGCCACACCGAAACGCGAGGATGTGCGCGATGTTTTGATTTATCGCTCGGCTGATTTTCTAGCGAAGCAAAAAGAAACCATTGGCGGGCAAACGGAATGGTCGCCGGGCCAAGGTGATTTGCGCGGCTACCAACCGCATTTGAAGTTGAAAGATTTGCCGAAAGGCGCGACCATCGCCACGAGCAGCACGCGGCGGAAAATGTCGTTGATCGCGGCGCGTCCAGATTTGAACATTGTGGAGATTCGCGGCAACGTGACGACGCGGATGCAGAAGGTCGCCGAGCGCGGCGAACTGGACGCGACCGTCCTCGCGCTTGCAGGTTTAAGGCGTTTGAATTTTAAGATCAAGCCCAACGGCACGTTCGTTGGCGACGCCGTGCCGGACGGTTTGCTTGCGGCGGTTTTGGATCTGGACGTGATGCTGCCGTGCGTGGGGCAGGGCGCGATCGGCATCGAAACGCGCGCGGACGACGAACGCACCGGGAAAATCGTCGAGCGGCTGAATCATTTCAACACGTTCCATGCGGTGACGGCGGAGCGTGCGTTCTTGCGCGGCATGGGCGGCGGCTGCCAGAGTCCGGTCGGCGCGCACGCGGAAATTTCCGGCGACAAAATTTTGCTCAAAGCGGTTTCCTTCCGCGACGAAACCGTGAAGCGCGGCGAAGGGAAGCGCCCAATCGCCGAAGCGTCGGCCTTGGGCGAGGAGCTGGCCGCCCGGTTGAAATGAGAATTGTCCGGCGAAAACTTTCTCGTAGTTCGGCTGAAGGCAATTTCTGCCATGACTGAACCCAAACCATCGGTTGCCTCGGCGGATTTTCATGCCGGCATCAAGAATGCCTGGATGTTTTCCGCATTCAACGCCCTGTCTTTTCAGATCGTGCTGGGCAGCCCGATGATTCTTTACGCCCAGACGCTGAACGCCAATGCCACCGAGCTCGGCATCATCGCCGGCATGATGCCGTTGATGGTCATCTTCCAGATCCCCGCCGCCCAATACATCAACCGCATCGGCTACAAACGTTTTGTGCTGGCCGGCTGGGGGACGCGGACGTTGTTCACGTTCGGCATGGCGCTGGTGCCGCTGGCCACGCCGTTCCTGGACGCCACCACGCGGCTGGTGCTGATGCTGTCATTGCTCTTTTGCTTCAATCTGGTGCGGGGGATTTCCAGTTGCGCGTGGCTGCCGTGGATCACGCACCTGGTTCCGGAAAATTATCGAGGCCGGTATGTTTCCCGCGATGCTGCGATGTCCAATCTCGGCAGTTTTCTGACCATCATCATTTCCGCCGCCTGTCTGGGCCGGCCGCCGCAGACCTGGCAGTTTGCCGTCATTTTTTTGTTCAGCGCCGTGATGGGCGTCGTGAGCCTGCTGTATCTCAACCGGGTTCCGGACGTGTTCATCCCGGAAGAAATCCGCGCGTCCAGCCAGCCAGTTCCGTGGCTGGCAATCCTCCGCCATCCGGCGTTCCAAAAATTGCTGCGCTTCGTGATGATGTGGGCGGTGGCCTACGGCGGCTTCACCACGTTCACCGTCGCCTTCCTGAAAACGGAGACCGGCTTGACCGAGTCAAAAATTTTATTTGTCACGTCCGTGGCCTTTCTCGGCGGCTTGAGCAGTTTGTGGCTGCTGGGGCATCGTTTGGATCATGTGGGCAGCAAACCCATCCTGACGTTGAGCTTGGGTGTCTGGCTGGTCATTCTGGCGGTGTGGATGGGGCTGGCGGGGGGCTTGCTCGCGGCGCATCTGCCGCTGATCCTCGCGTTGCAATTTTTCATGGGGCTGTTTGCCGCGCTCACCGGCATGGCTTGCAACCGTCTGGCGATGGCCATCATCCCCGCCATGGGGCGCAACCATTTCTTCGTCATTTACTCGGTGTGCGCCAGCGTTTCCCTTGGGCTGGCGCCAATTCTCTGGGGACTCATCATTGACCTGGTTGGAAACCACCACGCTGCATTCTTGGGACTCAATTGGAACCATTACACGATTTTTTTCGCGCTGGTGCTGCTGGCGTTCATCGCCGCACTGGTGCTGGCGCGCAAGTTGCACGAACCCAGGGCGGCCAGCCTCGAAGCGCTGCTTACGGACATCGTCATTGAGTCGCCACAACGGCTCTGGCTGCGGTTCTGGTCAAGAGATTAGGGTTTGTCCGCCGGATTTTTTCATCATTCGCCGCCGATGGTTTCAAAAGCCCGCAAGGGCGGCACCGCCAAGTGAAATTTTTCACAAACTTTTCTTGCACGCGGGCACGCGGATGTTTAATCATGCTTGCGCGCGCCGGAAATGCTGGCGGGCAATTTTAGATTTCCGTGATTTTTCCGAAGTGGACCAACCAGATACCGTTCCTGCTGCCCATCGGCTTCGCGCTGGTGGGTGGTGCGGTGGCTGCGGGCGTGACGGTTTATTGCACGCCCAAAAACACGCGCGTCGGCTACGAGCCGATCCAGCCGGTTCCGTTTTCACATGCGATTCATGCCGGGCAGCTCGGCGTGGACTGCCGTTACTGCCACAGCACGGTGGAAAAATCCTGGTTCTCGAACATCCCGGCAGCTTCGACCTGCATGAACTGTCACAGCCAGGTTTTGAAGGATGACCCGCGCCTCGCGCTCGTCCGCGAAAGCGCGGCGACCGGCAAACCAATTCCTTGGGTGCAGGTTCACATCGTGCCGGATTACGTTTACTTCAACCACTCGGTGCATGTCGCGCGCGGGTTCAGTTGCGTGGAATGTCACGGGCGCATTGACCAGATGGACGAAGTTTATCATGCCAAGCCGTTGAGCATGAGTTTTTGTCTGGATTGCCATCGTGACCCGGCGGCGCACATCCGTCCAACCGACAAAGTCACGGACTTGGGCTGGAACTGGAGCACTAATTTGACGGTCGCTGCGCAAATGCAATACACCAACGGCAAAAAATTTGTCCATGATTGGCGCGTGGAATCGCTCCAAAGCTGCTCTGCCTGTCACCGATGAAAACTGATTTGAACAATTCAGCCGCGTCCGCGAATGGCCGCCGTTACTGGCGCAGCCTGGAAGAACTGGCCGACACGCCGGAGTTCAAGCAATGGATTGAGCGCGAATTTCCGTCGGGCGCGAGCGAACTGACCGACCCCGTCTCACGCCGGCATTTCGTGAAGATCATGTCCGCGTCCATGATGCTCGCGGGCCTGGGCGTGATGGGTTCAGGCTGCCGCCGCCCGGAAGAGAAGCTGGAGCCGTTCGGCCAGCAGCCGACCGATTATATTTACGGCAAACCGGAATTATACGCGACCGCGATGCCGACGCGCACCGGGGCGATTCCGCTCGTCGCCAAATCCTACGAAGGCCGTCCAATCAAGGTCGAGGGCAACGCACTGTATCCCGGCAGCAACGGCGGCACGGACCGCTACGCGCAGGCGTCCATCCTGAACCTTTACGATCCCGACCGTGCCAAGCGTTTCACGCACGACGGCACAACTGTTTCGCGCGAAGAAGCGTTAATCTTCCTGGATGACCTGTCGAAGAAATTCTCGGCGAACCAAGGCGAGGGGCTTTCGTTCCTCGCCGAAAGCAGCACGTCGCCCTCGCGTGCGCGGCTGCAAAAAATTATCGCCCAGAAATTCCCGAAGGCGAACTGGTTCACCTACGACGCGATTGATTCCGGCATCCACCAGCGGGCGGCCACGCAGGCGTTCGGCCAGTCCGTGCATCCGATTTTCCATTTTGACAAGGCAAAAGTGATTTTGTCGCTCGACTGCGATTTCATCGGCGGCGAAGACGACGCGCATAATAATATCGCCAGCTTTGCCAAAAACCGAAAGGTGGAAAATGGCGGCATGAGCCGTCTTTACGCGGTGGAATCGCTGTTCACGCTCACCGGCGCGAATGCGGACCACCGGTTGCGCATTCCAGCGGGTTTGATCGCACAGATCGCACAAGCAATTTCTCTTGAAATTAGTTTGTGGACTGAACCACATGAAAAAACACCTCCAGTCATTTTGCCAGCCGGCATAGATGCAAAATGGATTTTAGAATGCGCGAAAGATTTGGTTGCGGCTGGCAAAAATGCTTTGGTTGTTGCCGGCCAACGGCAGCCGGTTGAAGTTCACTTGCTCGCGCAGGCAATGAATGTTGCGCTCGGCGCGATTGGCAACTCGGTCACCTTGATTCCGGCAAAAGAAGCCGTCGGCATGGATTGGGAGAGCCTCGACGGCACGACGGAAACTCTCGTCATTCTCGGCGGCAATCCGGTTTACAATTCAAACTGGTCGCCAAAAGCGAAAATGGTTGTCCGCCTGGGTTATTACGAGGATGAGACCTCGGAAAAATCCAACTGGAATTTTCCGGCGGCGCATTATCTCGAATCCTGGGGCGACGCAAAAACAAGCGATGGAACGCACGTTTCAATTCAGCCTTTGATCCAGCCTTTATTCGGTGGTTTGACCGAATTGGAATTTCTTGCATGGCTTGCGGGCGAATCGCAGACAAATCCTTACGAAATTGTTATCACAACTTTCAGCGGCTCGGAAGAAGGCTGGAAGAAATTTTTGTTCAATGGGTTTCTGGAAAACTCTGCGCCCAAAACGATTTCTGCTTTTTGGGACAGTCGAGCGGTTGCTTGGCCTTCCATAAAAAATATTTCTGCGCCAACCGCAAATTACCTCGAAGTCATTTTCTACCGCGACGCGAAAATGGACGACGGACGTTACGCCAACAACGGCTGGATGCAGGAATTGCCCGATCCCATCACGAAGATGACTTGGGACAATGCGGTGCTCGTTAGCCGCAAAACCGCGCGCGAACTTGGCCTGCAGAACGGCGATCTTGTTGAAATCACGTTGAATGGGCGCAGTGTCATCGGCCCGATCTGGACGCAGCCGGGCATGGCGGATTATTCGCTCGGTCTCGCGCTCGGTTACGGACGCGAAAAGGCCGGGCGCGTTGGCACGGGCGTAGGCTTCAATGCGTTTAGAATTTTCAGCGGCAAATATATCGAAACCGGCGCGACGATCCGCAAGACCGGCGCGACGCACGTTTTGGCGACGACGCAAAGTCATTGGTCCATGGAAGGTCGTGCGATTGTGCGCGAGGCGAACGTCGGGGAATACGAAAAGCATAAAGATTTTACGAAGGCGATGTCGGGCGAAGAACCGCCGGTGGTGGCATCGCTGTATCCGAACCCGCTCGACGAGGCGAAGAAGACCGCGCTGCATCAATGGGGCATGGCGATTGACCTGACCTCGTGCGTCGGCTGCGGCACGTGCGTGCTGGCCTGCCAGAGCGAGAACAACATCCCGATCGTCGGCAAGGATCAAGTGCTGCGCGGCCGCGAGATGCACTGGATGAACATCCACCGTTATTACACGAGCGATCCGAAGAAGAAAAACAATCCGATTTTCTTCGACCCCAACGCGGACGAAAACCAGACCGACGCGAACCAGCAGTTCGCCGAATGGATTGACGATGTGCAGGCGGTCAACCAGCCGATGCTCTGCCAGCAGTGCGAAGCCGCGCCGTGCGAAAACGTCTGCCCCGTGGCCGCGACCGTTCACGACCAGGAAGGTTTGAACGTGATGGCCTACAACCGTTGCATCGGCACGCGTTATTGCTCAAACAACTGCCCGTATAAAGTGCGCCGGTTCAATTACCTCGACTACAACAAGCGTCCGCTCGCCGAACTCAAGGGCCCGAATTATTCCACGCCGTTGCTGCACAAGACCGACGGCCAGTGGGACATGCTGCGCTGGTGGAAAGATCCGAACAGCGGGATGCGCGACCAGGAAGAATGGGACTTGATCAAGATGGCCAAGAATCCCGACGTCACGGTGCGCATGCGTGGCGTGATGGAAAAATGCACCTATTGTACGCAACGAATCGAGCAGGCCAAGATCGCGCAGAAGGTCAAGGCTGGCGCGTCTGATGACGTGCGTCTGACGGAAGCCGCCGGCAACATTCCGAAAACCGCGTGCCAGCAGGCGTGCCCGGCGCAGGCCATTGTCTTCGGCGACGTGAGCGATCCGAACAGCACGGTTTCCAAGCTGAAGGAACTGGAGCGCAATTATTCCGTCCTCGGCAACCTGCTCACCAAGCCGCGCACGACGTATCTCGCGCGCATTCGCAATCCGAATCCGCTGATGCCGGATTACCGCGAATGGCCTTACAGCTTTGAAGAATTTGAGCAGCATAATGGCAACCCGTTTGAAAACGGACACGGTGCGAAAGGGAACAGCTAATGGCTGAAGCCACGACCAATCTGGAAGAGTTGAAAAAGCTCGCGCCGCCGGCGAAATTGCGCCGCGCACCCATTGTCGAAAATAATCGCGGCCTCGGCGCATTGACGGATCAGCTTTCAAAGTTCGCGGAAGGCAAAATTCCGCGCTGGTGGTGGATATTATTTATTCCGTCCGCTTTTTGCGCGACGCTGGTTTTGCCGGCAGCCTTGATCTACCAGGTTTCCACCGGTGTCGGCGTCTGGGGTAACAACCATCCGGTCATGTGGGGTTTGGACATCGTGAGTTTCATCTGGTGGGTCGGCGTCGCGCACGCCGGCACGTTGATCTCGGCGCTGCTGTTTTTGACGCGGCAACACTGGCGCACGACGATTGGCCGTGCGGCGGAAGCGATGACGGTTTTTTCCGTGATGATGGCGGGACTTTATCCGGCCATTCACGTCGGCCGCGCCTGGTTCGACTGGTTCATGTTCCCGATTCCTAACTCGAACGGAAACTGGCCGCAGTTCCGCTCGCCGCTGATGTGGGACGTGTTCGCCGTGAACACCTATCTGGTGGTCTCGATGCTGTTCTGGTTCATGGGCATGATTCCCGATCTGGCCGGGCTGCGCGACCGGGCGACGACGCGTCCGCGCAAATTTATTTTCAGCCTGCTGGCGATGGGTTGGACCGGCTCGGCCCGGCAGTGGCATCATTATGAGAA
>Ga0302324_100008437_pt1 | contig 21720 bp, 12 predicted proteins | sample Palsa_T0_1_FD_201949 | JGI IMG/M metagenome (GOLD analysis project Ga0302324, IMG submission 201949) | Peat permafrost microbial communities from Stordalen Mire near Abisko, Sweden - Palsa_T0_1 | ecosystem: Environmental > Terrestrial > Soil > Palsa > Peat permafrost | place: Sweden: Abisko...
TCTTCTTCCTGAGCTATGAGGGTCAGCGCCTGTCAAATCACTACACTTACCCTACTATTGTTCCGCAATCGAGCCAGATCATTTACGACGCGAACGGAGACGTAGATCTATCTAACCTGACAGATCCTTACACCGGCACGCAGGATCCTATCTTCGATCCATTCTTCTTTGAGAATAACTATTATCCTCAGCAATTTCCCGGCAACGTTATCCCCTCATACGACATCAGTCCCGCTGGCAAAATGATTCTTCAGGAGCTATTCCCGAAGCAACAAAACAATACCTTCTTTACGGATTACAACGTAATTCAGCAGTTCATTAATAACCAAAACAGCGGAAACGTCAGGTTTGACTACACATTTTCCCAGAAGGATCGCGCTTACCTTACTTATGACATTGAGCAGATAAACTATTACACCGGAGATCCATTTGCTGGGAATATTCCGATCAAAGGCGGCGGCGGGGCCGACAGCGGCAATTCTGAATATATCGAGAGCGACACGGTTGGTCTGATTTACGACCATACTTTCAATCCGAATTTACTGAACGAGGTTCATGCTTCCTATTACATGACTCCGTACCACCAAAACAGCCTGGTCGATGGTACGAACCTGGCGACGCAGTTTGGGATTCAGAATGCGAATATTCCTGGCTTTCCTCAAACATACGGCTTCCCGCAGATCCAATTTGAATCCGGTGATACAACCGGTGGCTCGACTTTCGAACCGCTGGACTTTCGCGACCACAATATTCAGCTGGTCGATCAGCTCAGCTGGGTTCACCATGGCCACAACTTCAAGTTCGGTTATGAATACCGTCTCCTCCAGGCGACACCTGACTTTTCTCTCTTCCCTGTTCCCTATGAGTATTTCGGCGGTCCTTACTCAGCATTTACGAGCGACTCGACTTACTGTGGCTATACCTACGAGCCTTGTAACAATCTGCCGTACGATTACTACAATCCGAACGCATACTATGCCACTGGTGGAAGTGAAGTCGCCGATCTTCTTCTCGGGCTACCCTATGTTGTAGACCAAGGCCTGCAACTTACCGTGGCTCACACGAAGGCGAATGAGCAGACGGTCTATTTCCAGGACTACTGGCAAGCGACCCCGCGTTTGAACATCACTTATGGCGTCCGATATGAATATTTGCAGCCTTATGTCGAAAAGAATAACAATGCTGCCAATTTTGATCCTGCAACACTTTCGATGCTGCTGGCAGGTCGCGGCAGTAACTCCCGTTCATTGATCAACTCCGACAAAAACAATTTCGCCCCGCGTGTCGGATTCGCTTATCAAGCCAACCCAAAGACTGTGGTTCGTGGTGGCTTCGGCCTGTTCTTCTCACCGGAGAATGACGCCAAGGAAGACCTACTAACGAAAAATTATCCGTTCTTTATCCAACAGCAGTTCGTGAATTCCCCCTACTATTTCTCTTACTTCCTCGACTCGGGGATTGCACGGCCAACCTCGGTCTCTATACCGCCGGGTGCCACGTCTGTCAGCCTGACTACTGGCGCCACTGCAAATCAGACCATCTACTGGGAACAGCCGAACTTAGCTACTGGCTATTCCGAAAACTTCAATCTGACGATCCAGCGGATGATCACACCGTCGACTTCGTTAGAAGCTGGTTACGTCGGCGCTGTTAGCCACAAACTCTCTTATTCGGTTGGAAATCTGAACTATATGGGAGCGATCTCCAGCCAGATTGGACAGGTCAACGCACTTACAGATGCCGGGCTGGGGAATTACAACTCACTGCAGGTCTCCCTCAAGAGACAGATGTCTCCTGGTCTCAATCTCCGCCTCTCCTACACCTACGCCAAGACACTGGACAATGGCCCGGGGCCCTTCAATATAGGTGCGGGTTCTTATCCGCAGAATCCGTACAATCTCGCGGCAGAATACGCGGCAGCCAATTACGATCTCCGCAACAACTTCGTAGGGGCAGGAACCTATAACTTACCCTTCGGCCGGGGACAACGTTGGCTGGCCAACCCGGGAGCAGTTACTAATTTTCTCTTCGGCGGGTGGGTTTTCAACGCAATCGTCAATCTGCGCACCGGTACTCCGGTAAACATCGTGCTGCCTACGCCGGCAGCTAGCGGCATGACTCCACGTCCTAACCTGGTCGCGGGAAAAAATCCGAATCAAGGACCAAAAACAGTAAAGGAATGGTTTAACACCAGTGCATTTTCTAAGCTGGAAACTCAACCTTGCACCGGAGGCAACGTTCCACCGGCCTGCGGACAAACCTATGGCACTGCGGGGCGCAATCCTGTTTACGGACCAGGCTTCAATAATGCGGATCTCTCTCTCTTGAAGAACTTTGCATTGCCTAAGGAGATGAACTTCCAGTTGCGATTCGAGGCGACCAATGCCTTGAATCTCGCGCACTATAGTCAACCAAATACTACATTTGGGGTCAGCACATTTGGCACAATCACAACCGGTACATATCCCCGCGTGATGCAATTCGCCGGCAAATTCAATTTTTAAGTTTGAGAAAGGTTAGTCGCGAAATAGCGGCTACGCGCAATGAACCTGAAAACACTTTGTGTCACGGTCTTCCTGTTGCCTGCTGGCTTAGTCGCCCAGCAGGCATCTCTTTCTTCGCCGCCGGTCAATTCAGTCATCGATGCGAAAGTTGACGCGCTAATGCGTCAGATGACGCTCGATGAGAAGTTAGGGCAGATGAGCCAACTTTTCTGGGATAAGACGGTTTCTGACGATCGCATCAAGAAAGGCGAGCTGGGCTCTTATCTCTTTCTCACTGACCCTCATGAGATCAATCGCGTGCAGCATGTCGCGGTCGAACAGTCTCGACTACATATTCCTCTACTGATTGGCTTCGACGTGGTTCATGGCTTTCACACAATTTTCCCAGTAGGACTGGCGCAAGCGGCTTCATGGGATCCAGCGCTGGTTGAGCAGGTTCAAGCCGCCGCCGCCAATGAAGCATCGGCCAGCGGAGTTAATTGGGCTTTTTCGCCGATGGTAGATATCGCGCGCGATGCGCGGTGGGGACGCATCGTTGAAGGTTCGGGGGAGGACCCGTATCTCGGCAGTGTGATGGCAGCGGCGCGTGTACGTGGATTTCAAGGACCTTATCTCGGCAGCGCCGAACATATTCTTGCTTGCGCAAAGCATTTTGCCGGATATGGGGCGCCTGATGGTGGCCGCGATTATGACTCGGTCTACCTCCCTGACGTGTTATTACAAAATGTTTATCTTCCACCATTCCGTGCGGCGATAGACGCTGGCGTTGGTTGCATTATGAGTGGATATATTGACGTTAACGACGTTCCGGCGTCCGGCAATTCGTTCCTGTTGCAGGATATTCTGCGCAAGGACTGGGGCTACAAAGGATTTGTCGTCAGTGATGCCTGGGCGGTTTATAACCTCACTGCGCACGGCTATGCGCGAGATCCAGAAGATGCAGCACGTCGTGGCTTGCTCGCCGGCGTCAATATGGACATGGGCAGCGATGTCTACATTCAGAATCTTCCCAAGCTGTTGACCGACGGCAAAGTCACAATGGCAGAGATAGATGACGCGGTCCGCCCCTTGCTCAAAGCTAAGTTTGAGCTTGGATTGTTCGAACATCCCTACGTGGATGAAGCCAAGGCCAAAGCAGCCATCTCGAATCCGCAGCACTTAGAGCTTGCCCGTGTATCCGCGGTCAAGAGTGCGGTATTACTGCGCAATGAAGGAAACTTGCTCCCGCTTTCAAAGAAGCTATCTTCGATAGCTGTCATCGGCCCTCTGGCTGATGTTCAGGAAGCGATGGAGGGATCATGGAGCTTCCTCGGTGATCCCAAGCAAGTCGTTAGCATCTTGGACGGAATCCGGAACAAGCTCGGATCCAGCACGATGGTGACCTACGCAGAAGGAGCAAAGATTGGGCGGACGGACCTGGCATTCCTGAATCCCGATGTAATGGACCCTGATACGGATCGAAAGTCGGACCCTGCAATAGAGAAAGCAGTGGAGACTGCTCGACACGCCGATGTAGTTGTTATGGTCCTGGGCGAGACCGACAAGATGAGCGGTGAATATGCTTCCCGGTCGTCGCTCGATCTTTCCGGCAAGCAGGACTTGTTATTGCGTTCTGTAGCTGCCACAGGAAAGCCGGTAATCCTGCTAATGATCAACGGACGGCCGCTGAATATCACGTGGGCGTCGACGCATATTCCCGCAATCCTCGAGGCTTGGTTTCCGGGAACACAAGGGGGTAAAGCGGTTGCGGATCTACTCTTCGGCGATGCCAACCCTTCCGGCAAGCTTCCGATCACCTGGCCGCGGACGGTTGGCCAAGTTCCGATCTATTACAACCATAACCTTACTCAAGTGCACGAGGATTCTCCAAAGTTTGCGTCTTATTACTGGGACGGTCCGCAGGCGCCGCTGTATCGCTTCGGTTATGGACTGAGTTACACGACATTCGCTTATGCAAATCTCCGACTATCTTCGCCGAAGATATCTCGTTCTGAGTCATTGGAAGTAACGGTCGATGTGACTAACACAGGTAAGCGGTCGGGCGACGAAACAGTCCAACTTTACACCCACCAGCAATGGGGCAGTGCCTCACGACCTGTACGCGAGCTAAAACTCTTTCAGAAGATTTCGCTGACCCCCGGCGAGAGCAAGACTGTTCATTTCAAGTTGACCGGCAGCGACGTAAGCTTTTGGAGCCCGGAGACGCGCCGCCGGGCCACTGAGGATTCCACCTATGATGTGTGGGTCGGCGGGAGTTCGGCCGCGACGCTCCATGGAGAATTTCAGATCCAGTCGGCTGCACCTTCCGCGTCAAACTGAAATGCGGAAGCTATGGATACCGGTTGCGACCATCGCTATCACGGCGAGTCTCGCGTTGCTGCCTAGAACTGTGGTGGGCCAGAAAGTCTCGATTACTGAAACGTCGCCTGTCATTGCTCCTGATTGGAAGGCGGCAATACGCGCGTCGCGAACCCGACTCACTCTGCAGGTAGTAGTGAATCCGCCGCTGCGGCGCGGGTCTCCGATCCATGATCCGGCGTGGCAGTCGATATATAAGCTCGATGCCAGCGATGCCCGCTTTGCCATGTGGTATCCCTATCCCCATCTAGCTGTCGCGGAAATTGCTCCGCCGACGGAGGGCGGAACTTCCTGGGATTTCTCTTACATGGATCCGCTCGTCGACGATTTTTTCAAATCTACGGCGAAGCAACCATCTGTATTGACGATCAGCACCATTCCGCAATGGATGTTCGAAACTCAGGCGCCGGTCGCGGTGCCGGACGACCCGGACAAGGCGGTGTGGGACTACGAACAGGGTGCTCAACTTCGCGACGACAGTCTCGAGGAGGTTTCTCGATATTTTGAGCGAGTGGCTCAGTGGTATATCCAAGGAAGCTTTATTGATGAACTTGGGCAAAGACACCCTTCGGGTCACCACTACCGGATCGACTACTGGGAAGTACTTAACGAGCCCGAATACGAGCATGGTCTGAGCGCGGAATATTACACGCGTATCTATGATGCGGTGGTTAGTAAGTTGCGTCCCCTATCGCCGCGATTGCATTTCGTGGGTATGTCGCTTGCTGAGCCATCCGAAGGCAAGCATTTCTTTGAATACTTTTTGGATCCATCACATCACGCCGCCGGAATTCCTTTGGATGCGATCTCCTATCATTTTTACGCGCTCGGTCATGATGGGGAAACGCCGGATGCGATGGCTACCAGTTTCTTCAGCCAGGCTGACCACTTCAACGACACCGTGCAAATGATTGAGTCCGTCAGGACACGCCTTTCTCCGCGCACGGAAACTCAGATTAATGAAGCCGGTTGCATAGCCGCGAATGATGTTGCCAAGACGGCAGATAGCATGAACGGGAAAGATATTCCCGCCTCCTATTGGAACCTATGTGGTGCTGTATTCGCCTATCTCTATGGGCATCTCGCTGCTGAGGGGATAGACGTCGTCGGCGCTTCGCAACTTCTCGGGTTTCCTGGTCAATATCCCAGCGTATCTCTACTTGACTGGACGCATGGCCTTCCGAATGCAAGATATCGTGTCCTGCAATTACTTCTTGAGGAATGTCATCCCGGCGATTTACTGGTCTCGACTCAGGCGACTAATCCGAGGATATATGTACAGGCTTTTCTCACTTCGGACGGCCGGAAGAAGATACTTTTAGTGAATAAATCTTCGGAAGATACCTCTATCACTGTGCCGGGGGAGAATGGAGGCAGCGAGGTGCACGTCGATGAAGCCTCCAAGAATTTGAAGATACGTCGACATCGCGTCGAATCTGACAGCATAACTTTGCATGGCTTCTCCGTGATGACCGTGACGTTGGATGGCCGCGTCCGCTGAAACAGCGTGGCGCGATGGGCAAGTGTTTGTGATTACCTGACCTCCAAGTAAGGAAGCGAAGCCTGCGCGACTGACGACGTTGCGGCACGACACGCCGTTGTCTGGCGGCGTTGGCGGCGTTGGAACATCTCGAGAATCAGTGCCATATTGCCCGATCTATTGACTTTTTTGGCCTGGCGGAACTGCCTGGATGACAGGTCGTGCCGCCGGGGGCTGGAAAAGAGGCTTTTCCGCTTGACAGCCTTCTCTTCCGGCTCCTAAAGTGAACGACCGGTAAGGTATACCGCTGTACTCGGGTGGCCAAAATTGGAACACGAGCAGTTTCATGGAGCAGCTCGGTTGCCCAGGCTGATCCTTTTCTGGAGAGACTCATGTCATTGAAGTGCGTAATTCTTCGTTTCACGCTCGCGGCTGTGGTGGTGTGCGGCGTGGTGTCATCTTCGACGCTGGTTGCCGCGCAGGAGACGACAGCGGATGTGGTTGGTACGGTCACGGATTCGACGGGGGCGATTGTGCCCGGAGCGACGCTCACTATCACCAACACGACGACGCAGTTGACACGACAGGTCACGTCGAATGGTTCGGGCGACTATGTGTTTTCGCTGCTCAAGCCCGGGACCTATTCTTTGAGCGTGGCTGCGCCTGGGTTCAAGACGGTTCTTGTGCCGTCGATTGCGCTTGCTGTGGGCGACCGGAGTCGCCAGAACGCGACGATGATTCCAGGGGCGGTGACTGAGTCAATCACGGTGAGTGCCGCGGCCCCGTTGATGCAACGGGAAACATCATCGATCACCAGCGTGGTCACGGATCAAGCGGTGCAGGATCTTCCGTTGAACGGCCGCAACTTCATCAACCTGGTCCAGATTCAGGCAGGCGTCAATGCGGGGTCGCCGGGTGCGATCGCCTCGGGAAATCGGCCAGATGACCGCCGCTTGCCATCCACCATTTCCGCCAACGGCCAAAGCGATCTCTACAACAATCAGCTTGAAGATGGCGTGGACAACAACGAACGCGAGCAGGGAGTGATTGGTGTCCGGCCATCGATCGATGGCATCTCAGAAGTCAAAGTGGATACCAACAATTTTTCGGCTGAGGTCGGCCGCGATGCTGGAGCCGTAGTGAATGTCATCACCAAGTCTGGAGGCAATGATTTCCACGGCTCCTTGTATGAGTTTTTCCGTAACGATGTTTTCGATGCCCGGAATTACTTTGCACAAGTCGGTGTAACTCCCAAGCCTGAATACCGGCAGAACCAGTTTGGTGGCAGCATCAGCGGCCCTATCATCAAGGACAAGACGTTTTTCTTCGCCGATGTTGAGGACTTTCGGATGGTCCTTGGCGTGCCGTCGGGACTGTTGACGGTTCCAACTCTTTATGAACAGCAGAACCCCGGAGACTTCACGGACATCGGTGGTCCTTACCTTCCGCCACAGCTAATCAACCCGACAGGTCTCGCTTACTTCAAGCTTTTCCCCGCCCCTAATGTTCCGGGCGCAATTTTTCAAAATTATGAGAGTGTGCCGAACACTACACAAAACACGTTGACTGCGGATGCGCGTATCGATCAACACTTCAGCAACGGGGATCAGCTTTACGGCCGCTATTCCTATAACAACAGCAACACTTACGTGGCCGGACCATTTCCTGCAGTAACAGAAGACGGCTTGACGGTGCAACCGGGCGGGGATGTTCTGGAATACAACGGGCCGTCCGCCCAGAATGCTCAAGGGTTCATCCTCAACTACATTCATGCGTTCAATCCAACTACTTTGTTAGAACTGAAGGCTGGCTACACCCGCCTTCAATTCATCACTTCAAGTCTTAACAGCGGAAAAAATGTATCCGACGCATTTGGAGTCGTCAACGGCAATACCCCAGCCGCACCTGAAACGTCAGGCTTAACTCCAGCGGACTTCCTGGTGGGAGGCTATGCCATCCTCGGCGACTCACCCTACTTGCCGATCCACGACACCAACAATACTTTTCAATATCAGGGATCACTGACAGCCACGCGCGGCTCGCATACATTCAAGTTCGGCGGTGAGCTCATACGCCGGCAACTCAATTATTTCCAGAACCCGTATGGTCTCGGCGTCTTGCCATACGTCGGACTTACAGGAAACCCAGTAGAAGATATGCTGGCTGGCTATAACTTCGGATATCAACGCTCCAACACTCTGGTCGAGCAGGGCTTCCGCATGTGGGAGCCGAGCGGGTATGCCCAGGATGATTGGCGAGTTACACCGAACCTAACGCTGAACCTTGGTTTGCGCTACGACTATTACACGCCGATTTCAGAGGCGCATAATAACTACGCAAACTTTGACTATCCCTCCCTGACACTTATCACGGGCGCCATGAATCACAACGTAGGCCTAAATGCGAGAAAGGGAAATGTTGCGCCGCGCATTGGCTTTGCCCAGTCCTTCGGACGCAATACGGTAATCCGAGGCGGATATGGCATCAGTTACTACCCAACGCAATCTAATCTGTCGATTGAACTCGCAAACCCGCCAACATCGTACGCAAGCCAATGTATTTCTCCCGCCTGCATTGGAGCAACTCTCCCGGTTCCTTCGCCGCCGAGTACGACGAACCTTGCCGGCAATCTCAGCTATGCACCGACGAATACGAACACCTCGATCCTGCAGATGTACAACCTGGCCGTGCAGCAGGAGTTCAAGGGAAACGCACTCACCATTGCTTACGTCGGCGAGCTCGGCCGTCACATTCTGACGGAACCGGTCGTCAACCTCCCCGATCCGAACGGCCCGTATCCAAATGTTGCGGCAACTGGGCCGGGCCTGCCGCCGGCTTACCTGACCGCGACAACTCTGCCAAACGTGCAAGTGGTACAAGGCTTTGTGCCGGATGCCTCGAGTAACTACAACGCGCTGCAAGTTATTTTCGCGCGGCGATTCAGCCACGGACTGTCCTTCAACAGCAACTACACCTACGCCCATAGTTTGACTGACGGGCTCGGCGGCAGCGGGCAAGGCGACACCGGGTTCAGCCTGCTGCCGCGAAATCCATCATATGACTATGGCAATTCGTCGAATGACGTCCGTCATCGGGTGGCTACCAGCCTGACCTATCAGCTTCCCTTCGGAGCGTCGTCGCATGGCCTTGAGGCGATCCTTGTCAAGAGCTGGAGCGTCAACGTCATCGACTATTGGCAGACAGGCCTTCCATTTACTGTCACCGACGCGGTTACAAATGTGTATGGGCTGGCGCAGATCAACCTGCCGGGCGAACAACAGGACCGGCCGGATGTCGTTCCGGGTGCGTCGTTAAAGCTTAAGAATCCGGACCTGTTACAAAATTTCAACATCGCGGCCTTCACTCCGCAACCTGCAGGCACGCCCGGCAACGAACATGCCTTTCAGTTATATGGGCCGTTTCAGCAGCGCGCAGATGTGTCCTTCTTTAAATCGTTCGACTTGCCGCGCGAAATGTTCCTCCAGTTCCGCGCAGAGGTGTATAACATCTCGAACACTCCCAACTTTGCTAATCCGAACGCCGTCATCTCGGGCTTCACGCAACCCATTGGACCGGGGGGCCTTCAACCCGGAAACACTCCGTCAAACGCCGGGGGGTTCGGTGAAATCACGACAACTAACAATCCCGCCACCAATCCGCGGCAGATGCAGTTTGCTTTGAAGCTGATGTTTTAGCTATGGCAATCCCGCGTGGGGAACTTCTACGTGGGCTGTCAGTATTTTTCCTTGCGGCGGAGCGCCGGGCTCCGGCGGAAGCGAGGTTGGCGCCGTGCAGATGAACAGCGTCTGGCCGTCGTCTCCACCTAGCATGCATGCGTAGCACAGCTGGTCTGTCGCAATAACGTCGAGGACGCGACCGCCTTCTTCTAGCAACACACATTCCGGCGCCAGCGGATTTGCGATCCAGATATTACCGTCAGCGTTGAGTGCGATGCCGTCGGGTACGCGCGGCCATGTGCTCGCCCATAGCCTGCGATTGCGCAACGTACCATCCGGCGCGATTTCGAAGGCGGTCAGGGCGCCGGCTAATGTTTCGCCGACGATCAGAGTCTTGCCATCCGGAGTGATGACGGAGCCGTTTGGGAAGTGCATATCATCCGCGGCAACTTGTATTTCGCCGTCGGGCGAGACTCTTAGAATCTGCGCGGTTGGGTGATCTTCCAGCACGCTGGGAATTCCGCGGGCGATCATTTCCGCTTCGAGATCAAAGCCGAAATGGCCGACAAGTGCCGTGCCGGAAGCATCGACCACCATGTCATTGGCACGGAACCCGATGCTGGGGAGTTGAGCGTGGAGCGACATAATTCCGGCTGGTGCACGACGAAGGAGCTGTTGCTTCTGCATCGAGACAATCAACATGGAGCCATCCGGCATCCACCCGAGCCCCGATGGCTGGTCGTCTATTTCAAACTCAGTGCGCAGGTCGCCTGACGGAGAGATCGATTTCACGGAGTGAGAAAAAAAGTCACTGAACCAGAGACGTCCACTGTGCCAGCGAGGACATTCGCCGAAGTAAATATTTTCTGTCAGGATACCCGCTGTTTGTGGCATTCGGTTCACCTTTTCCCGCAGTAACGGCTGCGATTGTTTGACGATCAGGTGGTGGATGCCGTGGCGCTCTTGCTGCTGCGAACTGGCTTTGGAGGCGGTGACATGCTGACGCCATCGATCAAAATGTCGGTATACGCTTTGACGAAGGCGGCGGTGCTGAGCTTGCCGTTGGGGTCATACCAGGCGCCGATGGAGTTGACGGCGCCGCCGAATGCAAAGGCGACCAGGCGGATGTCGCACGGCTTCATTGTTCCATCTGCGACACCTTCCGCGATTCTTTCGCGAAGGCTGCGATCGATGCGCCGCTTCAATCTGCGGACTTCGCTGCGTGCGGCCGGAGCCAACTCGTTGTCATCCAGGCTGACAACGCACTGACCGAACTCCATGGTCGTGATCATCTCGACCCAGACCCGGAGGAAGGCTCGCGTCTTCTCGAGGCCTGAACCGGTAGTTTTGTCAGCATCGTCCAGCCGCTCGAGAATACTGGCGATTCCTTGCGAATAACAGCCGACGAGGATGTCATCTTTGCTGGTGAAGTAGTGATAGAGGGCCGGCTTGGTGATGTCCAAGTGGTCGGCGATGTCCTCCATGGACGTTCTGCGATATCCCTGCTTGAGGAAGAGGTGCGCGGCGGTGGAGAGGACGGCATCGCGCTTGAGCTCCGGTTTTCGCTTGCGATTCTGGAATGCCTTTTGAGCTTCCTCGCGCCGGTTGATACGTTTCGGCATGGTATCTACTCTCTCAGATTTCCTCGCAATTTGGTTCGCGAAAAAAGCAGCTAGCGGGGCTGGGAAGCCGGACTGGGCGCTCCGTCGGCATTGAAGGCGGTGACGCGGTATTGAGCGCCAGCAACTGGATGGGGATCGGGCCAGGGATCGTCCGTGTCGGCGGCACACTTGTCGCAGATAGTCTGCCATTTCTTCGCCGCCGGATCGTAGCGCTCGACTGAATATCGAAGGGCGCCAGCCGAACCTCGCCAGACAATGAGGCCCCCGGCCACAATCGATGTGATCACGGGTGGGGGAGGAATAGCGTGCGACGGAATTGCCACTCCAGACATTACGTAACCGTGGTTGCGCAATTGCTGAGCGCGCGCGCCCATGTCCTCGGCGGTAGTAACAAGCGTCCGGATACCGGGATAGTACAGCGCCCACCATTGGCCACATTCGCCTTCCGCGGCGAATTTTGGATTGTTGGCATCGGCCGGGATTGGTTGAAAGCCAAAGTTTTCAAGGTGCGCCTGCAGCGCCCAGAAATTGTCGCCCGAGATATCAGGATCATTCACCATGGTGTCGAGAAGGTGCTGGAGATCGGCGGCGGTTTTCCAGTCGGTGCGATCCCAGCCGAATTCATTGACGACAAAAACTTTGCCACGTCGAGTTACAACAGAGGCGTCCTGCGAAAAGGTGTCGGCGGTGGTGCGACCAAAGCCCAGTGGCATGCCAAAAAGGTCATCCCAATGGGGATACTCTTCAAACGATAGGATGTCTGTGCTGGGATTATCGACGATGTTCGGATAGTTGCGGAACAAACCGCTGCTGTCGAGATATAGATGGTTGTGGTCAAGTTGCTTGATATGTGCCCCGATAGTTTCAGACCACGCGGCAACTTCCGCGAGATTGCCGTGCATGAAGAGTGTGCTGAGGCTGCAGATATTGCAGTTCTCCCACGCGAGAATCGTCGGATCGTCGCGGTAGAGCACCCCGGTAATACTGTTGCGGTGGTTGAGGACAGCGTCGACGTGACGCTCAAATGCAGCGAGGATGGCGGGATCAGTAAAAAAGGCCTGCGGGTTGGAGACGTGGTTCCAGGCAAGGTACTGGCCAATTCCGCCGCCGGCACAGGTTGCGCAATCGCCGATGAGTGTAATGATGACGCGCATGTGACGGGCGGCCGCGACGGAGAGTGCATAATCGGAAGCCTGGAATGCGGCCTCATTGAATTTACCTAGTTCGGGTTCGATACAAACTGGACAGCCGACGGTGTCACCAATCGTCTGTGAGCGGACGACCTTGGCGCCCATCTCCGCGGCCGTTGCCAACGCGTCCTCAACTTCAAAGCGAGAGGGGTAGCGAGGTCCGCTCGGGTCGTGGGGACCATAACCTTCCAGCCCGAGCCATTCAATGTTGGCGCCGCTGTAGCGAAACGGTTTGCCATCGAGTGCCAAGTGGGTGCCGTTGCGCTGGACAAAGGATTGGCTGGGAGATTGGGCATGGAGACAAGTTGCGATTGCGAGCAGCGACAGCACAGATCTTAGAGCCTTCATAAAACTCCTCCGACAGACGCCGCGATATCTTACCGCATGGTCAGTATCGGTCGCCAGCGGCCTATGCCTGCGCGAGATTTTCGGGCGGATATAATTTGCGGTTCAGCAGCCGGCAAGAGCCACGCAGAACCTGCTTGCCATCTTCTGCGAACATCTCCAGCCGGTAGACCATTTGAGATTTTTCGGGCAACATCTCCGCCACGGTGACGACGGCGGTATAAGGAAACTCCGGCCGGACGGGGGAAAAAAACCGGGCATCGATGCCGAGAACGATCTGCCCGTCGGCATGGAGAAGGGTGCCGAAGATTTTGGAAAATACGCCGAGAATCAGGACGCCGTGCGCAATGCAGCCGTCAAATTCGGCCGCCGACGCCGCTGCGGGATCCAGATGGATTGGGTTTGTATCGCCGGTAATCCTGGCAAAGCTCACGATCTGTTCCTGGGTGATCGTAAACGGGTATGTGAAGGAATCTCCTACCGCCGATACAGTGTCCAATGCCAGCTCCTTGATACGAACGAAACGTTTTTTGCACTTCCGGACCGGGTCCGCGAATCCGCGGCGGGATTCAGAGCCGACCTGTGGCCGCCATTATAAGTGACTGGACAGTAAGATAAGAAGTGGTTATTGTTATCGCGGTTCGATTTCTTATTGCAAATCGTTTCCAAGCGAAGGATCACTCGTCATGCGCATCATCTGTCTTTGCCTGGCGCTCAGCACGACTGTTGCCGCGGCGCAAAAGTTGGCACATCCTGGACCGTCTGGGCCTATCGTCCAGCTGAGCAACGGGACAATTGCGGGCAAGACCGAAGGCAACATTGCGGTCTTTACGGGGATTCCCTTCGCGGCTCCGCCGGTCGGGCCTTTGCGGTGGCGGCCTCCGCAACCGGTTGCTGCGTGGGCCGGGGTGCGCGACGCGACGACGGCGTCGCACCCGTGTATGCAGAACGTGGGCGGGACTGACAACTTCATTGCACCGCTAGCTGCGACCTACGGGGTGTCATATGTTGTTCAGCCGGTCGACCCGTCTGAGGATTGCCTTTATCTGAACGTGTGGACGACGCAACCCGTGGCGACCGCGCATCTTCCTGTGATGGTCTGGCTGCACGGCGGCAGCAACCGGGTTGGCAGCGGGATTGAGAGTGGTTATGACGGCAGCTCCCTCGCATCGCGGGGAGTCCTCGTGGTCACGATCAACTATCGGCTCGGCGTCATGGGATTTTTCGCGCATCCTGAGTTGACTGCAGAATCTCCGCATCACAGTTCGGGTAATTACGGGCTGCTGGACCAGATTGCCGCGCTTGCGTGGGTGAAGCAAAACATCGCGCAGTTTGGCGGCGATCCCGGGAATGTGACTTTGTTCGGGGAATCTGCCGGCGGGATTGACGCAACAGTCCTGATGGCGTCGCCACTTGCGAGCGGTCTATTTCGACGAGTAATCGCAGAGAGTGGACCGGTGTTCGGGCTGGCGCCAGAACAGACCGTTTCAAAAATGGAGGGATTAGGCGAGGCGGTGGGAAAGCAGGCCGGCGGCGGCGCGGGAGCGCAGATCGAACTGCTGAGGAAACTTCCCGCAACTCAAGTTGCACAGATCGAAGACCAGCTCATCAAAACGCAGTTCAAAGGCTACGATCCGAACGCATCTATTGTGGATGGCTGGCTGCTGCCGCAATCGCCGGCGAAGGCGTTCGCGTTGGGAGCGATACTGAAAGTTGATCTCCTGGCCGGTATCAACGCGAGAGAGTTCAGCGCGTTCCGGATATCCGCCGCCGCGGCTGCAAAAAAGTTGCCGCAACCGGCCACCAAACCTGGAGCGTCGGAGCAGATCAAGCTTTTCGCAGACACGGCGCGGCCTCTCTATGGCGACTGGACGGACCTTGCGGTGGCAACTTACATGGTCAAAATTCTCACGCATGGCGCGGCGGGACTCGATCAGGCGAGCAACGATATAGTCGCCGCGTGTCCAATTGGCGCGGAGGCTGCCCTTACAACCAGCGCCGGCCAGCGCGCTTTCGTTTACAGATTTGATCGCTCAGTGCCGGGAGAGGGAGAGTCGGAGTTGGGAGCATTTCATTCTCTAGAACTTCCTTACGTGTTCGGTAACTTTCAAGCGCGCACGTTCAGTTGGCTGCCGTTCAACGCGACGGACCATCAGTTGTCGGAGCTAATGCAGAGTTATTGGACGAATTTTGCGAAGACTGGCGACCCGAATGGCCCGGGCTTGCCGCACTGGGCGGCGTGGAACACGAGCCAGGAGCCTTATATGAAGTTCAGCCAGAGTGGTGACGGGGTACCGCAGCAGGATTTTTCTCCGATGTTCTGTCATCTTTCGCCGGAGCGTCTCAAGCAGCAGCTTGTAAATTACTAATCGCACTAACATCGAGGCCTGAAACAGAATGTATGTTCCCCTTACGCCGCTGCGCTGCCTGACTCGCGCGCTGGATTTATACCCCGGCAAAATTGGCGTGGTCTCGGAAGGTTCGCGATATAGCTATGCGGAGTTCGGCGATCGCTGTCTGCGCATGGCTGCGGGATTTGTCTCCGCTGGAGTTGTCGACGGAGATCGCGTCGGAATTCTGAGTTTTAACAACAATGTGCTGCTGGAGAGCTATTACGCTGTTCCGCTGGCCGGCGGAATCGTGATGCCACTGAATGTTCGCCTGCAGGCTGCGGAGCTTGAGGTCATCCTGAAGCATGCGCGGCCGCGGATTGTGCTTTACGAGCGGGATTTCTCGGCGGTTGTGAAACAACTACGCGCGGCAGTGCCCGAGTGCAAGTTTATCTCGATGGAAGATTCCGGGCCGGGGCCGACGCTTTCATCCCTGATGGACATCGAGCCGAAGCCAATGCGCGACCTGATGGTGATTGATGAGAACAGCATTGCGGAGCTGTTCTATACCAGCGGAAGCACCGGGGTTCCGAAGGGCGTGATGCTGTCGCATCGCGCGCTTTATCTGCATGCACTGTCGCTTGCGGGCAGCTTGGAACACAGTGACAGACAGGTGATCCTGCACACGATTCCTTTGTTTCATGCCAACGGCTGGGGCTTCCCGCAATTTGCAACCATGTGTGGCTTTAAGCAGGTGATGGTGCGGCGCTTTGATCCGCCGACTGTGTTTCGGCTGATCGAGGAAGAGCGTGCCACCATCATGATCGTCGTGCCGACGATGGCGATGGGGCTGATGTCATGCCCGGATCGTTCACGATACGACCTGTCGAGTTTGGAGCACGTGATCATTGGCGGCGCGGCGGCGTCTCCGGAATTAGTCGCGGAGCTGGAGGCGTTTTTTCCCGGCACCATTATTAGGGCCGGGTACGGACTCACCGAGACAGCGCCGGTCATCAGCACGGCGCGGCCGAAGAGCACCGTAGCCTTTGCGAGCGATGAGGAGCGGCGCCGGTTCACTGCATCCGCGGGATGGCCGTTTCTCGGTGTCGAGGCTCGCGTCGTCGATGGCAATGGCGTCGACGTTCCGCAAGATGGAAGCACGGTGGGCGAAGTTGCGGTGCGCGGCGACAACGTGATGGACGGTTACTATCTCGCTCCAGAATTGACGCGCGATGCCATCGTCGACGGCTGGCTGCACACCGGCGACATGGCTGTTTGGAACAAGGAGCGCTGCCTGCGAATCGTTGACCGGAAGAAAGATGTGATCATCAGCGGCGGGGAGAATATTGCTTCGATCGAAGTGGAACACGCGATCCAGGCGCATCCAGACGTTGCGGAATGCGCCGTCGTTGCTGCGCCGGACGCCCGCTGGGGAGAAATTCCGGTTGCGATTGTTGTGACTCGCGAGAATGCGATCGTGACTGAAGAGCAGCTGTTGGAATGGACCGGCAAGCAGATTGCCCGGTTCAAACTGCCGCGACGGTTCGTAATTCAGAAGGAGCCTTTACCGAAGGGCGGGACGGGGAAGATTCTGAAATATCAGCTGCGCGAGCAATTCTGGACTGGTAAAGAAAAACGAGTGCAGGGCTGAAGGCTACTGAGGAGACGAATATGCAGCATTCGCTTCGAGATCGAGTACTGCTGGCGGCAGCAGTGGTGGCGCTGATATTTTTCTGCGGGGCGGACTTACGCGCGCAAACTGAAATCTGGCGAGCGACGTGGGCGGCTAGTCCTTCTTCGTGGCATTCCGCTGACCCGATTCCTGCGCCCATAAAGCCGTATCCGTACGTCGAGACGGATCAGACGATTCGCAACATTGTGCACGTCAGCTCTGGCGGCGACCAGTGCCGCATTCGAGTTTCGAATGTCTTTGGGACGGAGCCGCTGATGATCGGCTCGACTCACGTTGGTCTCCAGGAAATGAAGTCCGCCATTGTCGCGGGAACAGATCATGCCGTCACCTTTGACGGGGAGACTGCCGTCAGCATTCCGCCAGGCGCCGATGTATTGAGCGACCCGATTCCCCTCGAAGTTCCTGCGGCTGCCAATTTGGCGGTCAGTCTAACCACCCACGGTCCAAGATCCATTTACACGATTCATTTCTACGCCCTGCAGACGTCGTATTTTGCGCCAGGCGATCAGGCTGGAGCTGCTTCTCTAAGCGATGCTACCGACATATCCTCGTGGCCTTATCTGACCGAGGTGCAAGTTGCCGGACGCAGCGCAGATAAAGGGACCGTAGTTGCGTACGGTGACTCCATTACCGACGGCGCGTTGACGACGGCGGAGATGAACCGTCGGTGGCCCAACGGTTTGTATGAACGCCTTGCAGCAAAGAAGAAAAACCTCGCGGTCACCGACGCAGGGATCATCGGCAATCGCTTATTTCATGATGCTCAAGGAACATACAAGACAGCTTTTGGCGTAAACGCTCTTGCGCGCTTCGACCGCGATGTTTTGAGCCAGGCTGGTGCACGCTATGTCGTCGTCCTGCTTGGCATCAACGACATCGGGCAGCCGGGGTCAGGCGGCGTTCCGGCAGATTCGGCTGTCACCACGGCACAACTCGAGATGGCGCTGAGTCAACTCGCAGATCATGCGCATGACCATGGCATGCGGGTGATGGCTGCGACTCTGCTTCCCTTTAGTGTTGCCAAGGCGCCCGGCTACTACTCCCCGGAGAAGGAGAGAATGCGGGAGGAGCTGAATGCATGGATCCGGCAGAGCAAGAAGTTTGACGGGGTCGCCGATTTCGACAAGGCCGTGCAGGATCCAAAGGATCCGCTCCGCATGCGTGCCGAATTTGATGGCGGAGATCATTTGCATCCGAACGACGCGGGAGATAAGGCTTTGGCGGATTCCATTCCGCTGGATTTCTTTCGCCGGGTTCGCTGATCAGGAGCAGCTAGACCGTCGCTAGACAAGGAGTCGCGCGCTATCTTACAGTCCCTAGGCGATCGAAAACGATCGAAACTCCGTCGCGAAAGTGGGACCCGCCTTGAAGCAGCTAGATCGTAGAACATTTCTCCAGTCCGCAGTAAAGACCGCTACGTTGGCCGCAGCCACAACCCGCATTCACCCGCTGCTTGCGCAGTCGATGGCAGCACCGTCGCGATCGCCCAACGACGTTGTACAGTTCGCGCTTATCGGGGCAGGCATCCAAGGCCAGGGTGACACCAAGAATGCGTTGCAGGTGCCCGGAGTAAAGCTGGTTGCGGTGGCCGATTGCTACGAAGGCCGCCTGACGCATTGCAAGGAGTTGTGGGGTGCGGACATTTTTACCACGCGCGACTATCGCGAAATCCTGGCGCGCAAAGACGTGGATGCTGTGATCATTGCGACTCCTGACCATTGGCACAAGCAGGCGGCCGTCGACGCAATGCATGCGGGCAAGGATGTTTATCTTGAAAAGCCGATGATCCATGTCTATCCGGATGGGCCGGCGATCATTGAGACTGCACGCGCAACGAATCAAATTTTGCAAGTGGGCAGCCAGCGCGTGAGCTCCATTGTTTATGCGAAAGCGAAGGAGCTGCTTGCGGCAGGGGCAATCGGCAAGCTGAACATGGTGACGGCGCGGTGGGACCGTAACTCCGCGATCGGCGCATGGGATTATTCCATTCCGCTCGATGCATCGACGGGGACCTGCGACTGGCCGCGCTTTCTGGGCACGGCGCCGCAGATTCCCTTCTCCGCGGAACGCTTCTTTCAATGGCGGAAGTGGCATGACTACGGGTCGGGTGTGGCGGGCGATTTGTTCGTACATCTGTTCAGCGGAACGCACTTCATTACAGGCGCGCATGGTCCGACTCGTGCGATGGCTACCGGTGGCTTACGGTTCTGGAAAGACGGGCGTGACGCTGATGATGTCTTGCTGGCGCTGTTCGACTATCCGGAGGGATTCAACCTTAGCCTGCATGTGAACTTCGTCGATGGCGGCGAGGAGAGCGAGGGCTTCCTCTTCACAGGCTCGGAAGGGCTGATGGAGATCGCGGGCAACACGGTCACGGTGACGCGAACTCCGCTGGCGGCGGAACCGGGTTATACGGTCTCGACATTTGCCGATGCCATGCAGAAGCAATATGTGGCGAAGTACCGCGAGAAATACCCGGTGCCGCATCCTGCCGGGCCGCCACCGCTTGAGGTGGAGAAGTATGCGGCGCCGGAAGGTTATCTGGACAGCTACGACCACTTTCACAACTTCTTCAACTCGGTTCGGTCGCGGAAGCCGGTGGTCGAAGATGCGACTTTTGGATTCCGGGCGGCCGGTGCGGCTTTGCTGAGCAACTTGAGTGTCGAACGCGGCACGGTTGTCCATTGGGACCCCGAAACGATGAAGATTGTGGAGCGGAGCTAATCATGAATGCTCGGACCAAACTCGCTGCGCTACTGGCTGCGGCGCCACTCTTGATTACTGCGGCGGCTCATGCGCAGGACCCTGCGCACGCGACTGAATATCGCATGCAACATCCTGGAAATGGACCCGGTGGCGAGCCGCGCGTTGCCTTCCTGGTACATCGGCTGGGGAGCGATCATGCAGAAGGTATTTCCACGCTGGACATGAATGGTGACGGCTTCGTGGATTTGCTAAGTGGCGCGTATTGGTATGAAAATCCCGGCGCAGACGGCGGCGAGTGGAAGCGACATCAGTTCCGCACGGTTGGCATGCACAACGAATTTGTGTCTGACTGCGGCGAGTGGATTGTGGATGTGGACCATGATGGATTGCCTGACCTGGTGACGACGGGCTGGATCACAAACGGATTGTGGTGGTATCGCAACCCCGGGCCCAAGGCAACGGCGGCGGGAGAAATGTGGAAGGCGGAAAAGATCACTGACAGTTACGATACGGAAGGCGGCGCGTTTGCCGATATCAACGGCGACGGCAAGCCGGATCTCGCGCTGGCCCATTACAACAGATCGGGCGTTTTGTGGGTGGACTTCAGCGGTAACAAGCCACGGGTGCACAAACTTGGCGGACGCGAGCAGGATGGTCATGGCATCGGCATTGCAGACATCAACGGCGATGGCAAAGCCGATGTGCTGACGACGCATGGCTGGTTCGAGCAGATTGATGCCGGCCACGACAAGTGGGAGTGGCACGCCGATTGGGACCTCGGCGACGCGGGCTTTCCAATCCTCGGGTATGACGTGAACCATGACGGCAAGATGGACCTTATCTATGGGCAGGGTCACGGATACGGATTGTACTGGCTGGAGCAGACGGGCACAGCGGGAAATCGAAAATGGGTTCGGCACACGATAGATGAGTCGTTTTCGCAATCGCACGCGCTGGCGCTGGTTGATGTCGACGGCGACGGCGTACCGGAATTGATCACGGGCAAACGGTACCGCGGTCATTCTGGCGCTGACCCTGGGTCATACGATCCGATCGTCGTGTATGCGTACAAGCTGCCGACGAAGGAGCTATTTGCGGCGGGTGCTGATCCTGGGTTTACGAGATTTGCGTTGTCAGTGAATGGAACTGCGAGCGCGGGAACGCAATTTGTTGCCGCGGATTTCGATCACGATGGCGACATTGACCTGGCGAGTGCCGGCAAACTTGGCGTTCACGTCTTCGAGAATTTGAAGGTCGTGAAGGTGCCGAAGTCCGTGCGTGAAGCGACGCAGCCGCTCAATCGCGACTGGCCGTTTCCTGGTGAAGGCAAAGAGGTGGAGCAGGAAGAAGAACCGGGCACCACAAAGTAGCTGTTATTTGAGGGGATACAGTTTTACATCGCGGAAGAAAACTTCCGCGCCCTCCGACTGCAGAAGGATTTTGCCTTGTGTGGGGAATGGATCGGTTCCTTCGTTGGCAAGTTGCCCGTTCACGTATTGGTAGATGTGATTTCCCTGCGTGACTAACTCGAGCACATTCCACTCGCCGTGCGGCTTCTCCAACTCGTTTTGTGGGTCGCGATAACCGACGATATTTTTCCACGGACCTTTGTTAATGCGATCTATCTTGAGCGCTGAGCCGGGAGGACCGGTAACGCGCTTGCCGTCTGGACCGGTCAGGGCGGCGCCATCGGTCATCCAGAAATCCCCGGTGCATCCTTCGTTGATTTGGAATTCGATGGAGCGGGGCCAGACTTTTTGCTCACCCTGGACGTTGTAAAGGATACCGCTGTCGCGAGCCATTCCCTTGCGCTCG
>Ga0302324_100008440_pt1 | contig 21717 bp, 19 predicted proteins | sample Palsa_T0_1_FD_201949 | JGI IMG/M metagenome (GOLD analysis project Ga0302324, IMG submission 201949) | Peat permafrost microbial communities from Stordalen Mire near Abisko, Sweden - Palsa_T0_1 | ecosystem: Environmental > Terrestrial > Soil > Palsa > Peat permafrost | place: Sweden: Abisko...
AATTCGCCGGCGGACTACGAGGAAGCGAAAGCGCGATTCAGCGCGCAGGCAAAGCCATGAGCGACCATTACTTCGAATTTCGGAAGGTCTGCAAAGCGTTCGGCGATAACGACGTGCTGAAGGACGTGAGCTTCTTCGTGAACCAGGGCGAGACGGCCGTGATTCTCGGCCGCAGCGGCGTGGGTAAATCCGTTTCGTTGAAGCTTCTGCTTGGGTTTCTGCAGCCGGATTCGGGGCAAATCATTGTGGCGGGAAAAGACGTGACGGAATGGAGCGAAAAACAATTTTCCGAAATTCGCCGCCGGGTGACCATGGTTTTTCAGTCCGGAGCGCTGTTCGATTCGCTGACGGTGGAAGAGAATGTGGCTTTCCCGGTGGAGACGCGCGGCGGAGCCGAGGAGCAGGAAAAAGCGGAGCAGACGGTGTCGGACCTGATGAAAATGCTGGAGGTTTCGCAATTTGCAGACCGCTTGCCGTCCGACCTGGGCACGGGCATGAAACGCGTGGTAGCGATCGCGCGCGCTCTGGCGGAAAATCCGGACGCGATTCTTTACGACGAGCCGACCACCATGGTGGACCCCATCATGGCCGCGCACGTCAGCGACGTAATTGTTAAATTAAAAGCACAGTTTAAAAAGACCTCCATCGTGGTCACGCATGATACGCATCTCGCAAGAAAACTGGCCGATCGAGTGATATTTCTCGTTGACGGCGGAGTCGGTTTCTTCGGAACCTGGCAGGAGCTGGAAAATTCCAAGGACCCTTTTCTACGGAATTTTTTGGCGCAGGATGAAATGATTCCTGCTCTGGACGCTAGCGCGTGAGCGAGGCTGCTTCAGAGAACGCCAAACCAAAACTTCCCCGGGTGATGGGTTTCTGGGACGTTCTGCTGTTCAACATCGTCACGGTGCTGGGGCCGCGGTGGATTGCAGCGGCGGCGCACAACGGCACTTCTTCCATATCCCTGTGGTTTCTGGCTGCGCTCTTATTTTTCGTGCCAACAGCGCTGGTGATCGCGGAGCTTTCCACGCGCTTTCCGCAGGAAGGCGGACTCTACGCCTGGTCCAAAGACGCATTCGGGGAATTTCACGGATTTGTGGCCGGCTGGACCTATTGGATTTATACCCTGTTCTATTTTCCCGCGCTTTTATTTGCCAGCGCGGCGATGGCGGCTTACATCGGAGGGATTGGGTACGCTCCGCTGGCGCAGAACCGTTCATTCCTGTTAGCGGGATCTTTTGCGCTGTTTTTCGTGGCCGTGTTCATGAACATCATCGGGCTGCGCATCGGTAAATGGCTGCAGAACGCGGGGGCCGTGGGTACGTTCGTTCCCTTGATGATGCTGATCGTGGCCGCGGCGTGCGTCTGGTATCGCCATGGATCGGTGACGCAATTCACCTGGAGCAATGTCCAGCCGCACTGGAATTGGGACACGGTGAATTTTTGGCCGCAGATCGCGTTTGCATTCGGCGGGCTGGAGCTGGTCTCGTCAATGAGCGAGGAAGTAAAAAATCCGCGAAAGACTTTTCCGCGCGCGATTCTTGGCTCGGGCATCGTGATCGCGGTGATCTACATCGCGGGAACGATCGCGGTGCTGTCATTGATGAGCAGCGTGAACGTGGATCCGAAGAGCGGCGTGTTTCAGGCGCTGACGATTGCCTCGGCTACCCTGAAGATTACCGCGCTGGGAATCATCGCGGCAGTGCTGGTGACGGTGGGAAACGCCGGCGGCGTGGGTTCTACGGTGGCGGGAATCTCGCGCGTGCCGTTTGCCGTGGGCGTGGATCGCTATTTGCCGCGCGCGTTCGCCAAAGTGCATCCCAAGTGGCAGACACCGTACGTTTCCATTCTGGTGCAGGCCGTTATTTCCGGCGCGATTTTGCTGCTCAGCCAGATCAGCGAAACCACCGTAAGCGCTTACCAAATTCTGGTGGACGCAACCAACATTCTTTACTTCATTCCGTTTCTCTATATGTACGCGGCGGTGATCAAGCTGGCATACCGGCCGGACCGCGAAACATCGACAGCTGCGCTGATTCCGGGCGGCAAGGCGGGCGTGTGGTTCGCGGGGGGCATGGGATTTATTATCGTCCTCGCAAGCATCATTCTTTCGGTGATCCCGCCGGGCGAGACCGCCAACAAATTGCTGTTTGAAGTGAAGCTGATCGGCGGCACGGGATTCGGGCTTCTGCTGGGTGTGATGCTTTTTATGCGCGGCGCGCGGACCAAAGAGAAGGAACTCGGGCAGTAATTTTTCTCCTAATGCACGGCGCGGTTTTGCGTGGATTGTTTTGTGGCCAGAGAGAAGCGCGGCTCGATTTTCAGCGTTCCCGACGCTCCGCCCTGAAGTACCAGCGCTGCAACATATTCTCCCAGTGATGGGCCGTGCTTGAAGCCGTGGCCAGAGCCGCCGCCTACCAGCCAGACATTGTCGAAATCCGGATGCCGATCGATTAGAAAATCTCCGTTGGAAGTGTTTTCGTACTGGCAGACCCGCGATTCGACAATCGGCGCATTCTTCAGGGCCGGGAAACGTTCCGAGATGAAGTTTCGCGCCGCGGCTATTGCTTGCACACTGGCCATGCGAGGTTGCGTGTCGGGGTCCACGATTGGTCCGTGGTGGTCGTCGGCCACTTTGAATCCGCGGCTTTCGAGATCGGGCATGCCGTAAAATTCGTCTTTTGAATCGATCCAGGTCGGCATAACAGGCATAGAGAATTGCGCGTTGCCCGCGGGCACGCCAAAGAAGAAAACCTCCTGGCGCGAGGTGAAAATGCGGTCGCCGAGGAGGTTAGGAAAAATTTTTGGTAGCCAGGGGCCGCAAGCGAAGACGAAAGTGTTTGCCGAGAGCGTCTGGCCACTGGCAGTTTTCACCGCCGATAGCCGCCCGCCGCCCGAGGGCGCAAGGGCCGCTTCAGAGACGTAGCTCACACCGATCTTCTGCGCCTCCGCGACCACGGCCTGCACGGCCCTTCGCGCCATTAATACGCCGCTATCGGGTTCGAAGATTCCCCAGGCGCCATCCTCGAAGAAAATCTGCGGAAAGCGGCGGCGCATTTCATCGGGCCCAAGCTGCTCAAATTTCGCGCCGGCATCCTGCATCATCTTCATGCTTGCGAGTGCATAGGGTTCCTGATCGTGCGCGATCCAAAGAACGCCTGTGGGTTGAAAAAGCCCGGGACATCCGGCTTGCGCGAAAAGCTCTTTCCAAAGAGGCAGGGCATGAAGAGACCAGCGCGTATAAATTTCGTCGGCGCCGTAGCCCATGCGAATGATGCGCGATTCGCCGCCGGAACTTGCGCGTGCGTTGGCGGGTCCATAAGCATCGAGCAGTAAAACGCGCGCGCCGGACTTCTGCAGGCAGTAGGCGGTCCAGGAGCCAAAGACTCCGGCTCCGATCACGGCCACGTCATACTTCCCGGATTCGTTCATGCGTGTCTCCCCTGATTTTTCCGGCGCGTTCTTTACGTTGCGGCCCAAAACGGATACAGCGCCGAGAGTTTTAAGAAATTGCCGCCGCGCAATTTTCATGTGGGGCTGTTCGAACGCCGCATTCAGAAGCCCTCTTCGATCAACTGCGTGATTGTAAGACGCGAATCCGGCGATGTTTTGTGATTTGCGAGGAGACTTTCGACGTATTTTGCGAGGATGTCGGTTTCAATATTAACGGCATCGCCGGGAACCATGGTGCGCACGTTGGTGTGCTGGTAGGTGAAGGGAATGATGGCGATGTCCGCGATGCCTTCGTGCCAGCGCGCGACGGTGAGGCTGATGCCGTCGATGGCGATAGAGCCTTTTTCCGCGACGTAGCGGCGCTGGTCTTCCGGCACACGGACGGAAAGCCACCAGTTGTCGCCTTCGGGGACGAGGCGGGTGACGCGGCCGATACCGTCCACGTGGCCTTGCACGAAGTGGCCGCCGAGGCGGGCGTTTGCGGCGAGAGGGCGCTCGAGATTCACGAGATGGCCGGTTCTTTTCTCGCCGAAGGAAGTGCGGCGCAGAGTTTCGCCGGAAAGATCCGCGGAGAAATGGTCTTTGTCGAATTCGACCACGGTCAAGCAGCAGCCGTTGACGGAGATGCTATCGCCGAGTTTCGACTCTGCGGCAAGAGCGGTCGCCCCTTCCAGGTTGACGCGGAGGCGGCCGCCGTCTTTCGAGTGCTCGAGCGATTCAATTTTTCCGACGTGCTCGGTGATTCCAGTAAACATCGCGAAAATATCCTTGGACGACGAAATCGGGTCCGGAAGTGCTCAGCGATATGTTTTTGAGCACAGGCGACTTCGGAAACCATTTTGATGGAATGCGCGCCATGGGCACGCCGCCTGTCCCCATGATTTTGGGAGCATAGAAGAGAATCATTTTGTCCACAATACCGGCTTGGAGCGCGGCGCCGTTCAGTTCGGCACCAGCTTCGAGCAAGACATTTAGAATGTCGCGGCGGCCGAGTTCGCGGACGACGGCGTGCAAGTCCGCGTGGCCGCGCTTTGCAGGCACGCGGACAACGTCGGCGCCGGCGCTCACCAGCGCGCGGGCTTTCGGCGAATCGGCGCTTTGCGTTGTGAAGATTACGAGATCGCCCTTCGCGGATTTCACGAGCTTCGATTTCAGCGGCATTCTGAGTCGCGAATCTACCACTGCGCGGAGAAGTCTTCGCCTTCGCGGCTCGCCCGTGCGATCGGACATGCGTGGATCGTCGGCGAGGACCGTGCCGATGCCTGTGAGCAAAGCGTCTACTTGGTGGCGCAGGCGCTGGACTTCTTCGAGCGAAGCAGCGGAAGTAAGCCAGGTAGTGGTGCCGGCGCGGGAGGCGATTTGGCCGTCGAGGGTGAGCGCGGTTTTGAGCGTGACGAAAGGAAGGCCGGTGCGAATCCACTTGGCAAAACCTTCGTTGGCCGCTTGGGCTTGTTGCGTGAGATTTTCGACGAAGTGAACTTTGATGCCGGAGCGTTTCAATGCGGAGAAGCCTCGCCCCGCCACCGCCGGATTAGGATCTTTCATCGGCGCGTAAACACTCTTTATTCCGGCTGCAATGATGGCTTTCGTGCAGGGGCCGGTGCGGCCAGTGGTGCAGCAAGGCTCCAGGGTCACGTAGAGCGTTGCGCCTCTCGCTTCTTTCCCAGCTTTTTTCAGCGCGACGATTTCCGCGTGGTCGCGACGGTCGTAGATGTGGAAGCCTTCGCCTACCACGCGGCCATTCTTTACGAGGACTGCGCCGACCATTGGATTCGGGTGCGCAAGAGCGAGACCTCGCTGCGCCAAATAGAGGGCGCGCTTCATGTACGCGTCGTGAGACGCGGCATCGGCGCTAGTCGAAGAGGGAGTTGACATAGGTTTGGGCGTCGAAGGGGACGAGGTCGTCGATTTTTTCGCCCGTGCCGACGAAGCGGATGGGCAGATTCAGTTCGCGGGCGATGGCCACGACGATGCCGCCTTTGGCAGTGCCGTCGAGCTTGGTCAGGACGATTCCGGTTACGCCGGCGTGGCTCCAGAATTCGCGGGCTTGATTGAGGCCGTTCTGTCCAGTGGTCGCGTCGAGAACCAGAAGAACATCGTGCGGCGCGCCGGTAACAATTTTCGCGGCGGTGCGTTTCATTTTATCCAGCTCGGCCATCAAATTTGATTTCGTGTGCAGGCGGCCGGCAGTGTCCACGATGACCACGTCAGAGGAATGGGCGCGCGCGGAAGAAATCGCGTCAAAGACGACGGCGGAGGGATCCGCGCCGGGTTTCTGTTTTATGACTTCCACGCCGGAGCGGTGCGCCCAAACTTCGAGTTGCTCGATGGCTGCGGCGCGGAAGGTATCGGCGGCGCAGAGAACGACGCTCGCGCCTTCTTTTTTCAAGCGGTTGGTGAGCTTGCCGATGGTTGTCGTTTTGCCGGTGCCGTTCACGCCGACGACGAAAATTACGCGCGGAGCGACTTTGGCCAAGTCTGCTGATGCTCCGGTGCCGTTCGAACTGGCGGCGGGTGCTTGAAGAATTTTTACGATTTGACGCTTGAGTTCCTTTTTCAGCTCGGCCGTTTCGGTGAGTTTGTGTTCGTTTACTTGCTGGCGCAGGGTGGCGAGGACTTCTTTGGTGGTGCGCACGCCGATGTCCGCGCTGAGCAAAGCTGTTTCGAGATGCTTCAGCAATTCAGGATCTACGGGACGATTGCCGGTGAGAATCTGTTCAACCTGCGCGGCGAGTTCTGTCCGCGTTTTGGCGACAGAATCCTTCAAGCGCTCAAGAAGCGTCGGTTCCGGTGGTCCGAAAAGAGAAATCATGTGAGAAACAGGCTAGCACAATGATTGAACTTTGGCTTGCCGGTGAGCTCGTTAAGCTGCAAGGGGACAAAGCAACAGTTTTGGAGAGAAAATCTCAGTCGCGCAAGTTCTTAGAAGATAAATCGGCCGACGATTCCTGTGATGGAATCTTGTGAATGGTCTGCAAGATGAGGTTGACATCAGGTTGCGAAATGATTGTCGAACCATTTACTTTCTGGCCAAAGATAAAATCGAGAGAGCAGCTCTCCGAATAGAGTTGGACGCTAAAGCCCTTCGATGAGCCTTGCGGCCTTCCGAATTGAAAGCCATTAAAATCGCCTGTTCTTACTAGAAAGATGCCTGAATCGGCACCCATTGGTGCGGAAATGCCCTTCATTAGAAGCAACATACTCCGGCTGATGGCCTGTCTCTTTGGAATAAACGGCGTAATTTGGCCGGGCGTCGTCCCCAGCATAATGCGATGGAAGGAATAATCTGACTGCAGCGCCTCATCGCCATAAATCTGTCGAAACGTGTCCCGGTCTATTTTCCCACTTGATAGCACCGCGTTGACAAAATCGTGCGGCGAACCAATCCATACCGAAAGAACATTCCCAGAGCGGAAAGCAATAATTGCCTTGTTTCCTCCAATGATTCGACTTTTCGCTTCATCTACATCATCCCAAGGGACCTCGAATTCATAACCGAAGTATGAGAGCTTCTTTTCAACCGCCCGCGAAATCGAAAGATCCGGTAGTTCGACCGGTTCCTTCTTCACGACGGGGATTTGCCGAGCGATGTTACGAGCTTCCAAAGCGAAAAAGGTCTGAACGCCAAAAAACCATAGATAAGTGCCGCATAGAACAGCTGTGACCACCAGGCCAGCTAATATGCGAGTTCGTCTGGACATATTTTAGACTTCGACGAGGGCGGCGGTTAGGCGAAGGCGGCCGTCGGCGATGGCGGATTCTAGGGCGGTGACCACGACGGGATCGAATTTGGAGATGGCGAGGGAGCGGATGCGCTCGAGCGCGAATTCGAGTTCCATGGCGGACTGATACGGGCGGTTTGTGGTCATGGCGTCGAAGGTGTCGGCGACGGCAATGATGCGCGCCATCATGGGAATCTGATGGCCGGGAAGGCCGTAGGGGTAACCGGCGCCGTCCATGCGCTCGTGGTGGAGCTCGATGCCCGGGAGCATTTCTTTTAGCTGCGCGACGGGGCGCATGATGTTTGCGCCCTTCACCGGATGCTGCTTCATCAGCGCGAATTCTTCTTCGTCCAGCTTGCCGGGCTTTTTTAGGACGCGGTCGTCCACGCCAATTTTGCCGACGTCGTGAAGCAGAGCGGAGATGCGCAAGTTGTCGAGATCCTGGGCATTCAGCGACAGATATTCTCCGATGATCATGGAGTACTTCGCGACGCGGCCGGAATGGCCTCGCGTGTAGGGATCCTTTTCGTCAATGGCCGCGGCGAGCATGCGGATGGAGCCCAGGAACAGGTCGCGATTTTCGGCGGCGGCTTGTTTCAGGCGCTCGACGTACTGTTCGATGTCGCCGGCCATGTGGTTGAAGGTTTCGGCGAGCTCGGCGATTTCGGCGGCGCCGCGGACTTCCACGCGTTCGTGAAATTCGGCGCGGCTGATGGCGCGAACAGAAAAGACAAGTCCTTGAATCGGCCGCGTGATCCCAACGGCGAAAAGATATCCGATAATAAGAGCCACGATGGTTACGCCAACGACGAAGCGCAGAGCACCGGCGGTGAGCTCGTGGACGCCGGCGTCGATGCGGGCCTCATCCAGGCTGCGTTGCGCGATCACGGCCCAGTGCAGCTCCGGAATGGTGCTGTAGGTGCCGATCATTTCAATGGGATGCTTGGAATCGCGCCCAGGCTGGGAGAAGTGCATGGTTTCGGTGGCCCGCAATTCCTGCGGCAACTCCTGAAGATGTTTTACCACCGGAGAATTCATGGAGACGTCGCGGCCGGGAACCATTTCTCGAGTGTCCGGGTGCGCGACGATATGGCCATGGCCGTCAACGATGAAGACGACGCGATCGCGAACGCTGGCGTCGCGGATTCTGGCGAGCAGGCCGTCGATGGATACGACGGAAGCAAGCATGCCGGTGAACTGGCCGTCGGTGGACAGCGGGACGGACACGATGAGCGCGGGACGGCTGCCTTGTCCTAAAGCGAAAGGCTCGCTGACAAAATTAAGCCCCTGAATGCTGGCGGTGAAAGCATGTTTGAGCGCAACTTGAACGAACGGATCGCTGTCCGCTCGAAAACTTCCAGCGGATTGCCCTTTGGCTTGCTTGTTCACGGCCGTGACGTAAAGGATGTTCTGATTATTTTCGACGAAGCTTTGCAGCAGGCGCGTGAGTTGAGGAGCGTGAGCGGGGTCGTCCACATCGGTAATCCATCCGGTCAGAGCGAGGACCTGGCGCTGGCTGAGAAGCTGTTCGTTGAGGCTCTGCTCGAATTCCAGAGTCTCGCTGGCGAGGGAACGAGTGATTTCGCTTTGCTGAACGCGCTCGGTGTCCTGAAGTTTTTGTTCGCTGAGATTCAAGACCTGGCGATGATAGAGCCACAGAGGTGTGACGCTGACGAGCAACAGGGCGCCGAGCACAATCCAGAGGATGCGCAATCGCCGAGTCGTGAACTGCGTGAGGGCCTTAATGGGCACAGGAATTTCCCGAAACAAAATGCTAGCGAAGAGAAGCGCTCGGCACAACGGGACGAAAGTACTGGGGTTAGCAGATAAGGTACAGAGATGTTGGCACTTAGGTACGAGACAGCGCTGGGCGGCGTCCCCTTTTCCCAGCTCCAAACAGCGGGCGGACTCAGCCCATGGGAGTTAGCCCGGAAATTTGATGCGGGGCTCGGTGCCGGCGACCAGGCGCGCGATATTCGACCGGTGTTGCAGCAAAACGAGAACGGAGATGAGCACGGTTCCCAGCGTGACAAATTCCGGAGGCGCATGGCGGGGCGCGTACAAGATATAAACAAAGACTGGCAGCGCTACGGCTGCGGCGAGCGAGCCCAGCGAAGAATAGCGCCAGAAAATCACCACCGCGAGCCAAAGCACAAGGGCGGCTACCACTGCTTCAGGGCTAATGGGAAGAAAAACGCCGAGACCGGTAGCCACACCTTTGCCACCGCGGAATCCCAGCCAGATGGGAAACATGTGGCCGATGACTGCGAGGATCGCGGCAGCCATCATCCAGCGGATGTTGCCGCCGGTCCATCTGGATGCCAGCCAAACGGCGGTGTAGCCCTTCGCGGCGTCGAGCAGCAGAGTGAGAATGCCGGGCAGGATGCCGGCACTCCGCGTGACGTTTGCCGCGCCGATGTTGCCGCTGCCCGTGGAGCGAATGTCCGGACCGCCCATCGCCTTCACAACAAGAAGACCGAAGGGTATGGAACCGAGCAAGTAGGCGACGATAGGAATGAGCCAGTTTGCGTTAGCGATCACGCCGCTCCTTCTTCCACGAATGAAAACGTTGCGAGCCGGGAATATTCGGCGCCCGAGGGTTTCAGGACACTGCGATAGAGATAAAACTCGGACGCGCGCGCCGACCCGAAATCATAAGACTTGAGATTATTAGCCGCGCGGACAAGCGTGTCGAGACCTTTATGCGAATTGAAACGCGCGAGCGTGAGATGCGGCGTGAAGGAGTGCGATTCAGCGGGGAAGCCGAACGGTTGGAGCGCGCTGTCGACGCCGGAGGCAAGCTGCGGAAGATTCGAAGAGGAGTCAATTCCGCACCATACAACGCGCGGGTGGAACTCATTGGGGAAAAATCCGATGCCGCGGAAATTCGATTCGACGGCTTGGCCGGAATGTACGGTGGAAAGCGCTGCGCGGATGGAATCGAGCTTGGCTTCGTCCGTCTCGCCCAAGAATTTCAGCGTGATATGCATGCCTTCAGGGCGAACCCAGCGAGCGCCCTCGCATTCAGACTTCAGACGCGCCATTAACTCGCGAAGCGCGCGGCGAACGGCGTCGGGAATGTCGAGCGCGACGAAGAGGCGCATGGCTCAAGCTCGTCCATGCGGAGGGAAAAGAAAATACCGGCGGACGGTGTCGAGCGCTTGTTGCGTGGCTTGGAAGCGGATGCGCTCACGGTCGCCCGGGAAGCGGGAGGCGCGTTCGCGACTGCCGCGCTCGTCGGCGATGCCGATGTGTACCAGGCCGACTGGTTTTTCGGGCGTTCCGCCGCCGGGGCCCGCAATTCCGGTGATGCCGATGCCCAGCGTTGCGCCGGTGCGTTTGCGAATGCCATCGGCGAGAGCGAGAGCGGTCTCGGAGCTGACCGCGCCCTTTGAGTCGATGATGTCGGCAGGCACGCCGACTAGAGATGATTTCAGTTCGTTGCTGTAGCAAACTACGCCGCCGAGGAAATAGGACGAGCTGCCGGGAACGTTGGTGAGACGCTCGGCGAGCATTCCGCCGGTACAACTCTCGGCAACCGCAATGGTCGCGCGATTTTCGGTAAGCGCGCGCGCCACGATGTCTTCGAGTGATTCTCCTTGCGTGGAATACAGGTGCTCGCCGAGCGCGAGGGCCATGCGGCTCACGATTTCGTCGAGCATTTTTTCGGCCGCGGCCGGGTCGCGGGACCAAGTGCGCGGATGGAGCTGAATTCCGGTCGGCGTAGCAAGAATCGTGGTTTCGGTTTCGGGATACAGCGCGTAAATGGGGCGCACGCGTTGCTCGACTTCAGATTCAGGCAAGCCGGTGACGCGCAGGTCGCGCGAGTACAAACGCTCCGCGATACCTTGCCGGGTTAGGCGCGCGCGGACTTCCGATTCGTAGATGCCTTTCAGTTCCGAAGGCGGGCCGGGCAGGAGAATCACGATGTGTCCGCCGCCTTCCATCCATAGTCCAGGCGCGGTGCCGCGCGGATTGGCCAGCACGATGGCGCCGGCGGGGACCATAGCCTGGCGCTCGTTAATTTCCGGCATGGTGCGGGCGAAACGGCGGAAGCGTTCCTGGATGCCGCGGAGAACTTCATCGTCGCGGCGCAGCTCGCGGCCGAGCAATTCGGCCACAGTTTCCCGTGTGCGGTCGTCATCGGTAGGCCCCAGGCCGCCGCAACTCACGATCAGCTCGGAGCGGTCGAGCGCGTGGCGAAATGTTGCGCGAATGTCGTCCCGCGAGTCACCGACGACAGACTTGTGAATTACGCGAATGCCGATCTTATTCAGCTCGGCGGTGAGATAAAGGGAATTTGTGTCGAGCCGGTAAGGCGTGAGCAACTCGGAGCCGACCGCGATGATTTCCGCTAGCATCCCGGGCCTAAGCGTGAAGCGGAAGACCCTCGACATCCCAGTCGAGGGAATAGAGCGCGTTGTTGGTGGTAATCATGGCGCGATGCGAGGGCAGAAGCGCGAAGCCAACGATGCCGCTTCCACTGGCCACCAGTTCGGCTTCGGCTTGCGGAGTGATTCGAACGATACCGCGATTGCCGCCAATCGACGCAGCGACATAGAGATTGCCGACGCGATCGAACGCAAGACCCTGCGGGCGTCCGAGACCGCGAAAAAATGTGCTGACTTCGCCGGCGGGATTAATGCGATAGACCGAGTCGAAACTGGAAGTAGTTGGCCCGGTGACGAAAAGTTCGCCGGCAGGGCTGAACGCCAGGTGATACGCGGAGAGGGAAGGCTCGATGGTGGCAAAGACGAAAATTTCGCGGTCGGGAGCGATTTTGAAAATCGTGCCGCTGCGATCGCCGACGTAGAGGCTGCCGCCTTTGTCGAACGCAAGGCCGGTGGCGATGCCCATGCCCTCGATCCATTGCATTGCGCGGCCGTCGGGCGAGACGCGATGCACGGTGCCGTCGTTGCGGCAGGAAACGAAGAGATAGCCGTTGCCATCAATCGCGAGGCCGGTGGGGTTCATCATTTCGGTGATGAAGGGTTTTACTATGTTGCTCGAGGTGACTTTGTAAAGCGAGACGGGAACTTTTTGGCCGCGCTGGCCGCTGAAGGTGACGTAGACATTGCCTTCCGCGTCCACCGCAGGACTGGCGACGGGATGCAAATTGTCGGCAACTTGCGTGCCGAGCGCCATGGGAAATGGCGCGCTTTCGATGCTACCCATGCGCACGCGGACTGCTCCGCCGGCTGCGCCATCTGGGACGCGCGCGATCAAGAGATTTTCGCCGGCTAACACCAAGCTGCCTTCGGCCAAGCCGAATTGCACTTGCGGGCGCGTGTGGTTGCGCGTGCCGAAACCGCTGCCCTTGATGGATATTTCTCCGCCGGGGAGAGCGGCGGGCGGTTTCACGGCTTCGATTCTTGGCGTGCCGGATGTTTTCAAAGCGATTCTTCCATGTTGGGCGCCTCAGCTCGGGTATCGCAAGACAAAGAGCAGATCCCTCGCTGCGCTCGGGATGACAACCGCAGCCTGAACGCGCTCGGCATTTACAAACCTGCCGCCCGTGCGAGCCACAGTCCGAGCGCGGCGTAAATTCCCGCTACCCAGTCATCCGTCATGATACCCCATCCGCCGGGTAGAGATTCGGCTTGCCGCGCTGGAAAAGGCTTCCAGATATCGAATACTCGAAAAAGTATAAAACCCAGAAGCAAATATTTCCAGTTAAGCAGGGAGCTCATGATGATGTAACCGCGTGCGATCGGGGCGTAGGGCACATACGAAGCCTTCCACCAGATCGGAACTCCGCAGCCGAGCAACAGAGTCAAAAACTGGCCAGATACTTCGTCGATAACAACGCGTCCCGGATCTTTCTCCTGCCAGAATTCTGCTGCACGCGTTGCAGCCCAGACCCCAACCACTGAAATCAGAACAAGCAGGAAAACATACTCCCATCCGAAGTGACTGGAATACCAAGCTGGTACGCTGAAAAAAATGTCGCCAAAATCACTCCGGCGAGATCCCGGGGTATCTGGGCCGAAATATAAACACAACGGGAAGATCGCTAACAAAAGTCCAGCAAGCGAGCCCCATGTTCCAGGGGCTACGGGCAGGTAGCCGAGGCCACCGGCCGTCGCGACGAAAAGTGCAAAGCGCGGCTTCTTTTGCGGCTTAGCTGCGGAGGCTGACGATGACACCGATTCTGAAGGAGCTTGCGCGCCTGGTGAAGCCGGGTCAGTTTTTGCGGTCATCCGCGTCTCGATCGAGGCCTTCGGGGAATGACTCGTCAATAACCGGCTCGCTGATTACGTATTTCTCGCTGGCCCACGCGCCCAGGTCGAGCAGTTTGCAGCGCTCGCTGCAGAAGGGGAAGTCGGAGCTTGAATCTGAGTCGGTTGGCTTGCGGCAAATGGGACACTGGAATTTCATACGTTTCCGGGGATTAGACTAACACGGATGATTTGAAGTGGCAGACAGATTGGCACTTGTGAGGGAGGGGGATCAGGATTGCTTCCTCGCTGGCCGGGTAGTAACATCGCGCGACACGGACGGTCGTTCACCCGAGCGGACCTTTCGCCCATTGTTCCCTGCCCATTTCCAGGCGAAACCGCGAGAGGGAAACGTAAAGACCGCCATTTCCTAAAATGGCTGAAGCGCGAACACAACACGATCCGGCTCCCACGTCCAATACGGATCTCAGCGGAAAAACGGTCGGCAGATTCCTGATTCGAGAGCGCCTGGGCGGCGGAGGCATGGGAGAGGTGTATCTGGCCGAGGATACCGGCCTAAAACGAAAGGTAGCGCTGAAACGGATCTCTCCCGCCTTGCGAGCGGACACGGAGTCGCGCCAACGGCTGTGGAAGGAAGCGGAATGGGCTTCGCGTCTGAACGATCCCCACATTGCGGCGGTGTATGACGTAATCGAAGACGGCGGTGAGGTCTTCGTCGTGATGGAGTACGTCGAAGGGGAAACCCTACGGCACCGGATTGGACGCCCGCTTTCGATAACCGAGTTTCTCTCGATCGCCACACAATGCGCTGCGGCTCTGACGGCCGCGCATAAGGCTGGTTTGCTCCATCGAGATATCAAGCCTGACAACATCATGCTTACGCGCGCCGGACAGGTGAAAGCGCTTGATTTCGGCGTTGCGCGCGAGCTTCCCGGATCGGATCACGCGACAACGCGCCACACGTTTGAAAGCGCGCGCTTTGCCGGCACCTTGCCGTACATGGCTCCGGAGATACTGGAGGAGAAGGAAGGCGACGGGCGCGCGGACATCTTTTCCATGGGTGTCGTGTTCTACGAAGCGTTGTCCGGTAAAAACCCATTTCGGCGCGCGGGCTTCCTGAACACTTGCAACGCCATCCTGCACGAGGAACTGCCGCCGCTGAGCAGGCAGAATTCCGATGTGCCGGAAGCGCTTGAACAAATCGTCGGCAAAATGCTGGCTAAGAACCGCGAAGACCGCTATGCCACGGCTGCCGACCTCGACGTCGATTTGCGATTGCTTTCGCGCTCGCCGCAACTTCCGCGAGTTCGTCATCCGCGAATCCCGAGAAAACTCATTGCGCTCGTGACAGGCGTTCTTCTGATCGGGTCGGCCGGATTGCTGGCCAGAAATCAAAGAGTCCAGCAACGAGTGAAAACTTGGCTGGGCGTAACGCTTGTGCCGCACCAAAAACTGCTGGCCATACTGCCGTTTCGCGCGGTTGAGGGTGATCCTGAGGCTGCTTCCTTCACCGATGGCTTGACCGCTACGTTGACGGCAAAACTTACCCAATTGACCGACAACCATTCCTTGGGCGTGATATCGGCGAGCGAAATTCAAGCCAAGCACGCCACTACGGCGGATCAGGCTTACGCCGAATTCGGAGTCAACCTGGTTTTGGAAGGCAGCCTTATCAAATCGGGCGACCTGATGCGCATAAATTACGAACTGGTGGATCCGCGAACGCACCGCCAGTTGCGGGCTGAGAGCATTACGCTGCCCGCTGCCGAGCCTTTCGCAGTCCAGGACCAGGTTGTGAATGGAGCGGTGCGTATGCTCGATCTGGAGGTTCCGCCTGCACAGCGCCAGGCATTAGATTCTCACGGCACTCAGGTGGCGGCCGCGTACACGCTTTACACCCAAGGACGAGGCTACCTCCAGAATTACGACAGGCCGGAAAACAATGACAGCGCAATCAAGGTATTCCAGGACGCGTTGAAGCTGGATCCGAGTTATGCCCTTGCGTTCGCAGGTTTGGGCGATGCTTACTGGAAGAAATTCAGGGACGACAAAGACCCTCAGTGGCTTCAGATCAGCCGGGAATCTTGTGAAACGGCCGTTCGCCTGGATCCGGCTCTTGCCGCAGGTCACGAATGCCTGGGCACACTTTATTCCGGCACCGGCCGGTATGAGGATGCAGCGACCGAGTTTGAGAGTGCTTTGAAAGCTGAGCCCACCAATGATGACGCCTATCGCGGACTGGCTAAGACCTACGAGCAACTCGGGAAGCTGCCGGAAGCTGAAAAGACTTACCAGCGAGCCATCGACCTGCGGCCGCAATATTGGGCCGGGTACAGTTGGTTAGGAGCCTTCTACCAAAATCACAACCGCTATGCGGACGCGGCGAGGATGTTCAGCAAAGTAATTGCGCTGGCGCCGAATAGTTTTCGCGGATACTACAACCTGGCGGCAGCCAACGGGGCGCAGGGCCAATACACCGAAGCTATTGCCAACCTCAATCGTTCCATTTCTATTCGCCCTTCGTTCACGGCCTATGCCAATCTGGGCATGGCTTACTTCTGCCTGAGGCGCTTCGATGAAGCCGCGCGGAGTTTTGAACAGGCAGTACAGCTTAACGATAAGTTCTATGACGGATGGTGGGGACTCGGGGACGCTTATTCTTTTGTTCCGGCAAAGAAGGGGTTGGCAAAGAGCGCGTATGAAAAGTGCGTCTCGCTGGCAAATGAAGCGGTGAGCGTAGATGCGAGAGACGCCTGGGCGCTCAGCACACGAGGGATCTGTGAAGCAATGCTAGGTGACCGAGTGGCGGCGTTCGCCGACCTTCTGCGGGCAGATTCGATTGCTCCAGGTGACGCAGAAGTGAGCTTCGACGCTGCGGTTGTTTACAATCACTTCGGCGATACGGACCAAACGTTGCGATCGCTGGGAAAAGCCGTGGGCGCGGGCTATTCGCCGAGTATCGCGCGGGATTATCCTTTCTTCGACAAAGTACGTTCGGACCCGCGTTTTCAGAAAATCTTCCAATCTCCATAATTCTTAGAGGAGGAACGATGAACACAGGCGCAGCAGCATCAGGATTCAGGCCAAATATCAGGAAAATCTTGATCACGCTGGACGGCAACGGAAAACCTCAACTGGCTGACGGGGACGAAACAATTATAATCTCGCCGCTCAATAACGACGAGGTTATTTGGGAATCGGCAGAACAGTTCGTGATTAATTTCAAGGGGGCCTCGCCGTTTTACGAGGGGCAGTTCAGCAACAAGTACGCGCAATCGGGTCTCATCCGGCGGGACGTGATATCCAGCAAGTCTGTTTTCTATGAGTACACCATTATTATAAATGGGCAGACTCTCGATCCCCGCTTTATCGTTGACCCGTAGAAGAATCAAAGAGTACTGAGACTCTTGAATTTGATCGCCGGCAAAGCCAGCTCAAGCGAGGATGGGGAAGAGGCTGGTCGCTTGCGGGGGAATTGGGCGCGAGAGGGGTGGCGCTGCGAAATCCGTGACGCGGCCGATCAAGTCGTAGTCCTTTGCCTCGGTGATTTCGATTGTGGCGAGGGTGCCCGCGGCGGGGAGATCGGCGGCGTCGTTCACGCCTTCGAATTCGGTGATGTAAACCTTGCCGTCAATGTCGGGAGCCATGCCTTGCAGGCGGGCTTCCCAGACCAAATCGGTATCTTTCGAAGGGCCTTCCAGCATCACCTGCAGGCGCTGGCCTACCCGTTTTTTCAAATTGCGCGCGGAGATTTTCTTCTGGATGGACATCAGAGTGTCGCGACGGCGCGCGATTGTTTTTTCGTTGACCTTTTTATCGAGCGCGAAGCTTTGCGAGGTGTCTTCGTCGGAGTAGGAAAAGACGCCCATCCAATCGAATTCCGCGGCGCGCACGAAATCGCAGAGTTCGCGGAAATCGTTTTCGGTTTCGCCAGGGAAGCCCACGATGAACGACGTGCGAATCGAAACGCCTGGGATGGCCTTGCGCGCTTTTTCGAGCATTTTCAGGAAGGCGCCGCCATTCGAGCCGCGCTTCATGCGCGCGAGGACGTTGCGGCTGGCGTGCTGCAGTGGGACGTCCAAATATTTTGCCAGGCGCGGATGAGCGGCGATGGTGTCGAGCAGGCGCGGCGTGATGCGATTCGGATAGCAATAGAGGAAGCGCACCCAGTTTAAATCTTGCACTTGCGCGAGGCGTTCGAGGAGCACCGCGAGGCCCTCGCGCAGGCCCAAATCTTCGCCGTAGAAAGTGGTGTCCTGGCCGATGAGGGAAATTTCGCGCACGCCTGCTGCGGCGAGATTTTCCGCCTCGCATACGACAGATTCAAAACGGCGGCTGCGGAATTTTCCGCGAAGCTGCGGGATCACGCAGAACGTGCAGGGATGGTCGCAGCCTTCGTTAATTTTGATGTAAGCAGTGTGGCGGGGCGTGGCCAGAATGCGCGGTGTGAGGTCGTGGTAAAGATACGTGGGCAACTGCGCTGGTGCGGCGTCGTTCGAGCGCAAGTCGCCTTCGCACGCTTCCAGAATTTTTTCGATTTCGCCGGTGCCGATCACCGCGTCCACTTCGGGAATTTGCTCGCGGATTTCATCACGGTACCGTTCGACCATGCATCCCGCGACAATTAATTTTTGCGCGCGGCCGAATTTCTTGTACTCGGCCATTTCCAGGATGGATTGCACGGATTCCTGCTGCGCTGGGGCGATGAAGCTGCATGTGTTGACCACCAGGACGTCGGCATCACCCGCGCGCGGCGTGATTTCGTAACCCGAGCGCGCGAGAATACCCATCATCACCTCGCTGTCCACGAGGTTCTTCGGGCATCCCAGGCTGACGAATCCGACTTTCGGCATATCTGTGGAATCCTTCAGGCAGCTTGCAAACACACAATTCTATCATGCCGGACCGCGTCACGCTGGCCGCAGGTCGTCCCCCACGTCAGGTTTTGTGGGTCGTGGCTTTAGCCACGACATAAACAACGGTATTCGCTCTTGTACCTTTCGGCGGATTTTTCGCCGAGCTTTCAGTTCATCGACGCCAATCGTTTAGCTCCGCTGAATGGGTGCCTTATCGTGATCTACTTCATCCAGAAGAAGAAGCCAAGAAAGCCGCACGCAAGCATCCCGATGAAACAAATAAAACATTTCTTGCGCAGCTGACTATCGGGGTAGTACTGGCGGTGGAGATACGTGGAATGGGATGCAAACCAAGAGACCAGCCAGCTCCAACGAGACTGTGGAAATTGGCGGTAAACTTCGCGGGCCATCACACTAAAATAGTAAGTGCCCAACCCGTACAAGAACACGCAGGCCGAAAGCAAGATTGCAGCCGCGATGTGAAACATCGTGGTGCTCATGGATTCGCTTTCTCCGAGCGGCCCAGTATCGATTTCCGCATCGCTGCTAACAGTTCGCGCGTCATTTCCGTTGGGATCGAGTCATTTCGCGGATCGCGTGGAGGAGCGAGGACATTTGGTCGACGGGGGCGGCGTGATTGCCGAAGCGACGTCCGCGTCACCCGCGCGCGGCGTGATTTCGTAACCCGAGCGCGCGAGAATACCCATCATCACCTCGCTGTCACACGAGGTTCTTCGGGCATCCCAGGCTGACGAATCCGACCTTCGGCATAACTGTGGAATCCTTCAGGCAGCTTGCAAGACACAATTCTAGCACGACCAGCAGCATTAGACCGTTAGAGCCACAAGTGAACAGCATTTGATAAAATGGCTTTGCCGATTCCAACATAATTAATTGGATATGTTATTGAATTATAGTAAATAGTGCCTGGCTGGGGTCGTAAGGGAGAAACTCATGGGAACAGCGGGCGACTGGATGTCCGCAGCGTTTTGGGGCATGTTCTGGGCTGGCGGGATGATGTTGTGGGAAGCCCTGAGCAGAAGCGATAAGCACGTCAAGCCTGTTCTGTCCCTGGCAGATGTGTTGAGTTTGATTTTCGGCGGGCTCGGCTTTGGTCTCGGAACGACGTTTCGTTGGAGGGCATTCCACTGGCCTCTTGTCCTGTTTATGGTCGCCACCTTCGCAGGCTGCGCAGTCTTCGCAAGAATGTCTCGGCGGAAAGTCCGTTCCGATCCTGAAAATGGTTGATACCTCGATTATCGACCTTAAGGGTTCTCGATTTGCGCTACACGCCAACTTGCTATCTTCGTGCCGAGCGGAGGGTTTCGCGGATGGAATGCAGGAGCGAGGACATTTGGTCAACGGGGGCGGCGTGATCGCCGAAGCGGACCGATTGGTAAAGCTCGGTGAGTTGGGCGACGGGAGCGGAAAGATCGGCGGCGGGGATAGCGGAGGCAAATTCCAGCGGAGTTTGCGACGGGGCTTTCTTCCAGCCGCGTTTTTCGAGCAGGCGCAGCATTTCGCGATATTCCAGAGCGGCGAGCGAAGCAGTCAAATTTCCGCCGCGGCGCGCGCGAACACGCCAGCGCGCGACCAAATAGCTTATTAACGGACGTCCGCGCAGATAAATCAGCAAAGCAATCAGAAAGACGAGAACGCCGGGAAGAAAAAACGGCGAAGCTTCGGTGCGGTGGTCGAGCGCAAGGAGCAGGCGAATCGCGTCGCGTTGTTTGTCGTGGTAATAACGCAGCGCCCGTTCGCCCCAATCTTTGGAAGTTTTCTGAACATTTTGCGCGAGGTTGGTCTGGTGGACAAAATCGTAATTGATCACCCACTCGTCCCAGGCAAATTGGAACCAATCCCAATACAAGGCGAGCCGAGCGAACATTCCGCTACGTTTTCCGGCGCCGGGAGGAGTGGGATCGAAGGTGATCCAGCCGTAGCCGGGGAAATAGGCTTCGACCCAAGCGTGAGCGTCGCTGGCGCGGACGATGTAATCGCCGCCCAAGTCGTTGTACTCACCGGGTAAAAATCCACCCACGTAGCGCGCCGGAATTCCGAGGTCGCGAAGCATAACCGCCATGGCCGCGGCAAAGTATTCGCAATTTCCAGCGCGCTTCTCGAAAAGGAAATAGGCGAGAGGGTCATCGGTCTTACGGCCGGTTAAATCGAGCGTATAGCCGTAATGCGTTTTCAGGTAGCGCTCGATATTCGCGGCGCGGTCGTATTCGTTGTGCGAGCCCTCCGCGATTTTTTCCGCGAGTTGCTTGATGCGCGGGTCGAGCTGCGGCACCTGGAGATACATGTCCCGGATCGGATCAGGATAAGTCGTAGAGGATTTGCGCAGTTGCGCGGGCGGAATTAATGGCAGCAGCGACATGCCCTCGTAACGCACCTTGATGTCGTTATGAAATGGATTGGAGAGGGAGCCGGTCTTGTCAACCAGGAGGTAGCCGTGGTTTCGCGAAGCGCCCGCACGCTCGGATTCATTGCCGAACCGGCCACGCAACATTTCGGGACGAGGCGCAACAAAGACTGCGTCGGTGGCGACCGGTTCCATCATCACGGTGTAGCGCAACGGGTAGAAATCGCCGATGGGCAGCGGCAGGCGCGCGAAACGGTATTGGCCTTCGGAATCGGGCGAAATCACAATCTGGTCGTGAGCGGGAGTGAACCAGCGCTTGCCGTCAAAATTCGTGAGCACGACGCCGCGCCAGTGAACGTCGTCCGCATGTCCGGGATCGCCTTCCACGTGGATGCGCATCACCACCGCGGAACTCTGCTGTATTTTCCCGATTTCACCGATGGTGATGTCGTCGCCGAAGCCGGTCATCAGGTTAGGTTGCAGGTTCAGCGCGCTGAGGTAGCCGGCGGTGAAACGGGGAATCAAAAAGAATAAAACGCCGCCAATCAGGAGCGCGCTGACGGCGACGAGGGCGGACGTCAGCCCCAGCGCTCGATTCAGTTGACGCGCCATGGGGGAGCCCGGTTCGAAGGGCGGCGAAACGGCTCCGGCGGCGCTGCGGCGGATTTCGAGCGCGACGAAAGTGGAGACGGCCAGAGCGAGAAAAATCGCCAGCGTCACAAGGAAGCCGGTCTCCACGGTGAGAATCGCCGAGGACAGCATGCAAGTGAAAGCCAAGACGGCGAGAAACGCGAAATCGCGATTGGTGCGCGCGGAGTAAAGGCGAACGAGCGTGGCGAACAGCATCAAGTGAATGGCCGCGAGCAGCGCTGCGTACAACGCAGGATTCGGCGCGCCGGTGGATATTCGCCGAGAGAAAATCCAGAGGTCGAGCGGGAAAAATAAAAAGTAAGCGAGGACGAGCCAGGTTGCGACGCGCGCGGAAATTTCCGGGCCACGGCCGCGCCAGATGCGGAATCCTTTGTAAACGAGCGCGATGGGCGGAATCACGAGCGAAATGGGATCGAGCTTGCCGGTAAGGACCACGGCCATGATGCCTGTCGAGACCAGCAGAAACAGCGATACCTCAAAATAGCGCTGGA
>Ga0302324_100008444_pt1 | contig 21712 bp, 13 predicted proteins | sample Palsa_T0_1_FD_201949 | JGI IMG/M metagenome (GOLD analysis project Ga0302324, IMG submission 201949) | Peat permafrost microbial communities from Stordalen Mire near Abisko, Sweden - Palsa_T0_1 | ecosystem: Environmental > Terrestrial > Soil > Palsa > Peat permafrost | place: Sweden: Abisko...
GGACGCCGGAGCGCCGGAAATCGCCAAAAACGGCTTCCACTCGCAGGCGGGCTGGATCACCTTTAGCGCGGTCAGCGTAGGCTTCTGCTACGCGATCACGCGGGTGCCGTGGTTTACGAGAAGACCGCCCGGCTCCGGGGAATACGCTCACCATGCGATTGCCGCGCGGCACGCGGAAACCGTCGAAGGGGCAGCGACAAAAAATCCAGCGGCCGCTTTTTTACTGCCGTTTGTGATGATCCTTGCTGCCGGGATGATTGCGGCCGCGGCCACCGGCGCGGATAAGTTTGAATGGCTCTATCCTCTGCAATTTTTGGCTGCCGCGGGGACGCTGTGGATATTCCGCCGGCGCTACGCCGCCATGAACTGGAGTTTCGACTGGCTGGCTCCGGCGACCGGCGCGCTTGTTTTTGCGATTTGGATTGCGCTGGACCGCGCTCACAGCGCCAGCGCCGATAGCGGGCTGATGGCGCCCTTGATGGATGCCCCGGTGCTTAACAGAGTCGCATGGCTCACGATCCGCGTGCTGGCCGCGGTGATCACCGTCCCGCTGGCGGAAGAGCTGGCCTTCCGCGGCTTTCTCATGCGGCGGCTGATTTCGCCGGACTTCGAGTCGATTTCTCTGCGGCACTTGAGCTGGTTCGCGCTGCTAGCCTCCTCGATCATTTTTGGCATACTTCACGGTGGATTCTGGCTCCCCGGTATTATTGCGGGGATCCTCTTTGGCCTGGTGATGATCCGGCGGGGCCGCATCGGAGACGCTGTCGTCGCACATGCGTCGGCCAATGCGCTGCTGGCCGCTTACGTCCTCATCTTTCACAAGTGGCACCTCTGGTAGGCTAGCCCACCTAGTCAGACGTCTATTTTGGGTAGGGGCGCCTTGCGGACTGCGGCGAGGCCGTAGGCGTCTTCCATGTGCTGGTCGGGCTTTTCTTTCAAGTATTTCGCGAAGAAGGCTACGCCGTCGGGGTCTTCCAGAATGTCCACCTGGACGCCCTTTTGGCGAAGCGTGTCTTCGTTGCCGGCGAAATTTGTGATGTCACCGACGACCAGGCGATTAAATTGACGCCTGTAGATTAGCGCGGCACAGATGTCACAGGGGCTGAGCGTGGTGAACATCGTGGTCTGGCTGAAATCCAGGCGGCCGGCATCGCGCGCGGCTGACGTTTCTCCGTGATTGTACGGATGATTCTCCTGGACCAGCGTGTTGTGTCCTTTGCCGAGGATCTGGCGGGTTTCGTTGCTGATGATTACGCCGCCGATGGGGGAGCCTCCTTCGTCGTAACCCTTCTTTGCCAACAGCACGCCGATGCGCATGAAGTCCCGGTCCGTGAGCTTCCTGAAGAAGCCATCTTCGACAATTTTCGGGAGAGCCTTTGTCGGGAGGTAGGCGATAAGGGTCCGAACTTCGTCTGTGACGGGAGTGTCTTTGCTGATGAAGGGCTTCATGGAAGCTCCTTTCCTGGAGTTGGGACGCCCATTTTCCGGGAATCGCCGGGAAAAGCAAAGAGGGACGAGGAAGCTGGAGGCAGAGGAGGTTGAGGAGGCAAAGGAGGTAGAGGAGGAAGGTCGCGGTAAAGGCACCGCGGGCGGAAGGCGCTGTGCGCCGTCGTTCATGTAATGGCTAGAAGCCCTTCTAGTGGCTGGTGGCGCCGCTGCTGGTGTTGACGATGAGGCTCGATACGTTCACGGGCTCGAAGTCGGACAGGGTGAGGCTGGAGAGGCAGATTAGGTCGTTGTCGTTCCAGCGGGCGTCCGGAGTGCCGATTAGGCCGCCGGACATTCCATTGTCGGCTACGATGATGCCGTAGTTTCTGAAGCCGGTGATGATGATCGCGGACTGCGGGCTAGTGCTCGCGCAGGAGGGATCGGCTACCGCAGCCTTCAATCGGTAAATCTCGCCGGCCGGCGAATTGAAAGTGCAGGTGGTGGGCGGCGAGGACTGCGAAATCATGGACTCTACCGGGATCGCGCCGCCCGAGTTGCTGCAGGAGCCTACTCCGGCTGTCTGCGTGGCGGGCCACACCCAGTAGTTGAGGATGTGGTTGAGCGTGAAGCGAACGGGATGCTGCACGGTGCCGTTGGGGGAGGTGGGCGTGCCGGAGCCGATGACTTCGTCCGCGTTGAGGAGAAGTGGTGTTACGGGAAGACCGGCGGCATCGCTGGTGCCGTTGCCCTGCGGCGTTAGGGCGTTCGACGAGACGTTGGTCCAGAGAGCGTTGGAAGAATCCGTCCAGGGGCCACCTTCGTAGATTCCCTGCCACATTTCGTATAAGGCGGGATTGTTTCCGCCACCCGCCTCCAGATAAACCAAAACGTGCCGGTCACCGTTCGAGTTGCTAGTGCCTTCCACAGGAGCGTTCGCCGGGATGGGTGCCGAGGTGAAATAAGATTGATAGAGCGTCGTTGAAACCGACACGTCCGTCTGATTGTAAGGAACCTCTATGGCGGGGATTCCATTCGGAAAAGGCGCGCCGGAATTGTTTCCGAAGAACGGGCGGATTATTTCCGGCTGGTAGCCGCTGTAAATGGGCGCGGCCGGGGAAGTGTCGACGGGCAGGCCGGTGGAGGCTCGGTCCACGCGATGATGGAAAATCGAGCTCGACGGAAAGATGGCCGAGAGAAATGAATTGTTGCCGGCGATAGCGAAGCTGATCGACTGGGTAGCCTGATTGTTCGCGGAGTCGGTTACCACGAATTCGGGGCTATAGGTGCCTTGGCCACCGATCAGCGAGCTGCTGACGACACCGGTGGCGGCGCTGAGAGACATTCCTTCGGGCAGCGGCGGATAGTTGGGACTCGCGCTCACGGAAAAAGTGTAAGGCGGGGAGCCGCCGGTGGCCGAGATTGTGCAGCCTGCGTAAGTAGCGCCCTGTGTTCCGCCCGGGCAGGACGTGGTTGTGAGTCTCAGTGCACCTTGCGATGAGGTGATGGTAACGACCGCCGTTGCCGTCGAAGAACCCGAAGCGTTGGTGGCTGTCAGCGTGTAGGTTGTGGTCGCGGTCGGTTTCACGCTCGTGGAGCCGCTGGATGAGGCGGAGGTGAACGTTCCAGGCGTGATCGCGATGCTGGCGGCTCCGGTGGTCACCCAGCTGAGGGTACTGCTAGAGCCGGAAGCGATGCTTGCGGGGCTCGCGGTGAAAGAGGTGAGTGTTGGCGCGCCTGCCGCGTTTACGTTGACTGTGGCTGTGGACGTTGCCGAGCCGGAGGCGTTGGTCGCTGTCAGCGTGTAGGTGGTGGTGGCCGTTGGGCTCACCGTGGTTGAGCCGCTTGCCGACGACGAGCTGAAGCTGCCCGGGGAAATCGAAATTGTGGTCGCCCCGCTGGTGGCCCAGCTCAACGTGGCGCTCGCGCCGGAGCTTATGCTTGCCGGATTCGCGGCAAAGGAGGTGACCGACGGCACGGAGCCCGAGTTCGACGTGGGATTCGGCGCGCTCGTGGTGCTGCCACAACCCGCCAGACCTGCGCAGACGAGCAAAAGGAGCACGGACGCACAGAGATAAGGCCAGGAAGATACGTGCCAGCCAGAGCTCATAGTATTGCTGGGTAGCGAGTTAGCGGAATCGTGCGATCCGGTAGTCGTCATGCGCCAGACAAGTCTACTCATCGGCTATGGACGGGGATACTGGCCGCAGGGACAGAATTGGATCGGGCGAAGAGACGGATGCGCTTTGGATCACCGCTGGTCAGAGACAGCCCGTAGCGATAGAATCGTGTTCTACAGCAAAGCGAAGGGGCGGAAGCCCCTAAAAATTTCTGTCGTGGTACGAAAGAGGGAAAAGGAGATTTATGGCTGAGAAGAAACCGATCATGACGACGGACGCCGGGCGTCCGGTAGGCGACAACCAGAACTCGCTGACCGTGGGGCCGCGCGGGCCGGTTGTCTTCGAGGATTTTCTGCTGTTTGAAAAAATGGCGCATTTCAACCGCGAGCGGATTCCCGAGCGCGTGGTCCACGCGAAAGGCTCCGGGGCGTACGGCTATTTCGTGTGCAACAGCGCGGAAATCGCGAAGTACACCAGGGCGAAATTGTTTTCCGCCGTGGGCAAGAAAACGCCTACGTTCCTGCGCTTCTCGACGGTGGGCGGGGAAAAAGGCTCGGCGGACACCGAACGCGATCCGCGCGGCTTCGCTCTGAAGTTCTATACCGAAGAGGGCAACTGGGACATGACCGGCAACAACACGCCGGTCTTTTTCATTCGCGACCCCCTCAAGTTCGGCGATTTCATTCACACGCAGAAGAGAGACCCGCAGACGAACCTGAAGTCCCCCACGATGATGTGGGACTTCTGGTCGCTCTCGCCGGAATCGCTGCACCAAGTGACGATTCTCTTCTCCGACCGCGGAACGCCCGACGGCTACCGGCACATGGACGGGTTCAGAAGCCACACGTTCAGCCTGATCAACAGCAAGAACGAACTGTTCTATGTGAAATGGCATTTCAAGACGAAGCAGGGCATCAAGAATTTCACGGGGGAGCGCGCGAGCGAGATGCGCGGGGTCGATCCGGATTACGCGCAGCGCGATCTGTTCGACCACATTGCCAAGGGCGAATTTCCGAAGTGGCGCGTGGCCGTGCAGATCATGCCGGAAAAGGATGCCGAGACTTACCACATCAACCCGTTCGACCTGACGAAGGTGTGGCCGCACAAGGATTACCCTCTGCACGAAGTGGGTGAACTGGTGCTCGACCGGAACCCGGAGAACTACTTTGCCGAGGTCGAACAGGCGGCTTTCGAACCGCGCAACGTGGTGCCGGGCATGGGATTTTCGCCGGACAAAATGCTGCAGGCGCGGCTGATTTCCTATCCCGATGCGCACCGCTATCGGTTGGGCGTCAACTACGATAGCCTGCCGGTGAACAAGCCGCAGTGCCCGTATCACACCTATAACAAGGACGGCGCGATGCGCTTCGACGGCAACGAGGGCGGCGCGGTGAATTACGAGCCGAACAGTTTCGGCGGCCCGACGCAGGATCCGGCTTACCGCGAGCGTCCGAAGTTTGTGTCCGGGACTGTCGATCGCCACGATCACCGGTCCGACAGCGACTACTACACGCAGCCGGGAAATCTGTTCCGCCTGATGACTCCGGACGCGCGCGAGCGGCTGATCGGGAATATCGGGAGCATGAAGGGCATTCCCGAACGCATCCAGACGCTCCAGATCCAGCACTTCTACAAGGCCGATCCCGCTTACGGGACTGGCGTGGCGAAGGGACTGGGGTTGGATATCGCTCAGATCGTCAAGGATCTTCCGACACTTACCGCTGCCGATTAGGACTGTTGAATACGCTGCAACGGTACACAACATGATGAGTCAGGCTCGGGATTATCTCCCGAGCCTGACTCACAATCCCTTCTTAGTTCCCTGCCCTAATTTCTGCAACAAAAGAGAAGAGAAGAAATCCCGGGCGTGATATAGCTACGTCCCGGCGTTTCGTCTGATTCGTTGCAGAGGGGAGTTCCGCGCCATAAAATCATGACCGTGATTTCCAGCGAGGTCAGTATCGGGCCGACGACGGCGACAGCGCCTTCCGCGCTGCGCTCGTTCCGGTTGTCCCCTGCGCAGACCTTTGCGCTCCCCTTTTTGTTTACGGCGGGCCTGCTAGCGTTCACGCTTCTTGAACGCGGGCGGGGCAATCAGCGGCTGTGGTGGTCGTTTGTGGGGGCTGCGGCTGCGCTGCTGGTCTGGAACGCGATCCTTTTTGCTTCGGCGCAACGCGCGCACCGCACCTTCGCCATCGAGGTGAGTCTGCGGGCGCAGCACTATCTGCAGGCGTGCGCGCATACTTCGATATTTCTCTACTGGGGATGGTACTGGCGGCCGGTCTATGCCTCCTACTATCTCGTCATCGCGCAGGTGGTCTTCGCTTATGCGTTCGACATCCTGCTTTCGTGGTCGAGGCGGGATACCTACACGCTGGGCTTCGGTCCGTTTCCCGTTGTCTTCAGCATGAACCTTTTCCTCTGGTTCCGGCCGGATTGGTTTTACCTGCAGTTTCTGATGATCGCGCTGGGCTTCGCGGCCAAAGAGCTGATCCGATGGGACAAGAGTGGACGGCGCGTACACATCTTCAATCCATCGTCCTTTGCGCTGATGGCGTTTTCGATCGGACTGCTGCTTACGGGTACGACCGACATCACCTGGGGCAAGGACATCGCCGTCACGCAGTTTTATCCGCCGCACATGTACCTGTTTCTTTTCCTGGTCGGGCTGCCCGGGCAATACCTCTTCGGCGTGACGACGATGACGATGTCGGCGGTGACCACTACCTATTTGTGGAGCGCTGCGTACTTCGCCGCGACGGGCGTCTACTTCTTCGGGGATTCGTACATCCCGATCGCGGTATTTCTGGGGATGCATCTGCTGTTCACCGACCCATCCACTTCGCCGCGCAGCGAACTGGGGCGCATCATCTTCGGTGTGTTGTACGGCGCGGGCGTGATTGCGCTCTACGAGGCGCTGGGGCGCGCGGGGCTGCCGCCTTTTTACGACAAGTTGCTGCCGGTGCCCATTCTGAATGTGGCGATCCAATCGATCGATCTCGCGGCGCGGTCGAAGCTGTTCCGGCGGATCGACCCAGCGAATCTCGGCCGCTCGCTTGTGGGGAGACGGCGTAACCTCGCCTACATCTGCGCGTGGGCGATGGTTTTTGCTGCGATGAGCGCGACGCACGGCCTGGGGGATGACCAGCCGGGCCAGCGGATTCCTTTCTGGCAGCAGGCCTGTGCGAAAAACCGATCGTATGCTTGTAAGTATCTCACCAACCTGCAGGCGAACTATTGCGCCGAGGGCTCGGGCTGGGCATGCAATGAGTTCGGCATCCAGGAGGCAACGCGCGCGAAGGACCGCCAGGGGGCGGTGATTACGCTCGAGCGGGGCTGCGTACTCGGCTTTCCGGCCGCCTGCGGCAACGCCCGCCAGGCCATCGCGGGCACCGGAAAATTTAAGAGCGCGTCACCGACGCTCGACGACTATCCGATTATCCTGCGCGGGAGCAAAGGGCCGATCACCGAGCGAAGCCCGGCGAAGCTCTACGCCCGCGCCTGCCGCGAGGGCTGGGTGGACGCGTGCCAGCATGGAGTTGCGGCAAGCGGTAAGTGAAATTTTCCAAACAGGCTTTTTAGGGTTCGCCTTCGAGCTTGCGGATGCGGACCTCGATCCCTGGCGTGTCCTTGACGGCGGCGGCAAACTCCTCGGGCTTGGAGCCGCGATAGTGGTAGGGATACACAATCTTGGGCTTGAACGCTTTCGCGCACTCCGCCACTTCCACGGGCGACGAGACTCTGCTTTCGCTCATGGCTAAGAAGGCGACGGTGATGTTCTTCAAGGCCTTCATTTCCGGCGTGCACTCCGAATCACCCGAGAAATAAACACGGGTGTCGCCAAAATTCAAAATGTAACCGCTGCCGACGCCCCTGTGGTGAAACGGCTTCCCGGGCGCGGAGCCCTTCACGAGGTTGTACATCGGGACGCCTTCGATCTCGATGCCCATCACGGTGCGCTTCTCCGAATCGCTGATGGCTTCCACCTGGCCACAGGCAGGGGCGCAGTTCAGTGTGTCGATCACGGCGGGAGGGCCGACGATGATCGTGGCGGGCTTTTTCAGTTTGTCCATCATGTCGCGGTCGAGATGATCGCGGTGCGTGTGCGTCGAGATGATCAGATCCGCCGGCGGGAGGCCGGTGTAATCTCCCTGGCTCCAGGGATCGACGTGGATGACGTTTCCGCCGAATTCAAGCATCACGCTTCCGTGATAGATGGGCATGATGCGGAGTTCCCCGCGGGAGGTCTGGAGCACGTCGGTCTGCCTGTTGGAGGAGGTGGCAGCTTGCAGAAACACACACAAAGTGAGCAGCGAAATGGCGAAGACAGCGAAGAACAGCAGATGGCGAATCGTTTTTTGCATGGCGTGAATCTCCTTGGTTGCCGATGAGTGGTACATTGCAGGGACGCGGCGATTGGTCATCTTCCCGCACCCGCTTTCTGTTCTTGTTGCGTGTTGTTGCTGCTGAGTTCCCGATAGACTGCTTCGATGAACATGCCGGTGGTCCACGGACCGGTTGTGGCGCCGTAGAGCCCGTCGTAATCGAGCGTTGGCCTGGCTGCCTTTATGGCGTCGAGCGACATTCCCTGCTTTATGTAATATTGGATGCGCCCGCGAATGATGGTCACCATATCGCGATATTCCACGATATCGTGGCGGTCGCAGATGGGGCCGTGGCCCGGAATTACGTACGTGCCGCCCTCTTCGTTGGCCTTTGGCTCCAGTAGCTCGATGATTTGGTTGAGAGCATCGATCAATCCGTTGACGCTGCCGCCCTGGCCGGACTTGATGACCGGGTAGCTGGCCAAAGTAAAAATATCGCCGGTGCTGATAACATCCGATCGGCGAAAAAACACGTAGCTATCGGCGTCGGTGTGCGCGTGAGACGGGTGGTAAATATACACTCCCTCGCCGTTGTAAAGCCTCCAGTACCTGTTGTCGTAGATATCGGTGGGCCAAAGACCCTCGGCGAACAAGGGAACCTTGCCGGTGGGCGCGCTCATGCGGTTGAGAACGTTGATGTGGGCGATGATCGACGCGCCCGTCTGCACGTGGAATTTCTCTTCGTCGGTCACCACGGGATTGCGGCTCGTGTTCGGCAAGGCCCACCCAGCCTGCGAGATGTTTCCGTTGCCGCCGACGTGATCCTCATCGGCGCTGGTATCAATGACGTAGAGGATGTGCTTATCCGTTACACTGCGAATCGCCGCGAGGACTTCCTCACTCTTCTCCGGCAGACCGGCGTCGACCACGATTACAAACTCATCGCCCACCTGGACAGTAACGTTCGCGCCGGCGCCGGCGATCATGTACACGTCTCCCTGCACGTGCAGCAATTCGACTTTGCCAGACCGCGGATCGTTATGACCAAAGCCCGGATTCCGACCAGCGGAAGCGCGGGGGGCCGACACCAGTACCAAGGCCGCAATTACGAACAGCGGCGCGACAACGCGGTTGCCAGTTCGCACGGCGCCCGCAGACTCCATTCCCGCCACCTTTCGAGTAAGCTTCGTGGACGTTCTATTACCACTTTTGTCTTCCGCAGTCACCTGCAAAATTGGATTCCTCAGTTGATATTGGATAGTATCGCAGCGAATCGAGCGAACCATACAACACTGCGCAGATCAGGAGGAGCGATGCCCGGGGCCCGACTGCGACACATTCAGCTAATCATTCTATTCACAGCCACCTTGGTGATGGCTGCGCCCGCTTGCGCTCAAGTGGACCTTTCCGGGCAATGGGGACAGAGAATGCACGAGGACGAGCCCGAGCGCGGACCCGGACCCGAAATCGGGGACTACGGGGGAATGCCGGTCAACGACGCGGCGCGCATGAAGGCGGACACCTGGGACTCGCAGAAGTGGGAGATGGTGGAACACGAATGCGACCCTCATCCGGTGGACGACGCGCCGCGCGGACCGGCGGACATGCGGATATGGTCCGATAAGCATCCGTTCACGCAGGACATCGTGGCGTGGCACTTGACGCTGCGGTACAAACTCACATCGAGAACGATCTACATGGACGGGCGGCCGCATCCCTCCGCGAACGCGCCGAAGTTGTGGCAGGGGTTCTCCACGGGGGAATGGGAAGCAGATATGCTCAAGGTGACGACCACCCATCTGAAAGGCGGCTGGGTGCGGCGCAACGGGCTTCCGCGCAGTGAACGGGCCACGTTGACGGAATACATCATCCGGCACGGCGATTTGATGACGCTGGTTTCCGACGTGGAGGATCCTGTTTATCTGACCGAGCCGCTGGTCCGAACCTTGAATTGGATTCTCGACCTGGGAGGCCGATTACCTCCCGATTTCGGCTGTATTCCTGGGGCGGAAGTGGACCATCCGGAAGGGTATGTGGCATATCATCTGCCCGGAAAGAATGCGTCCCTGACCGAGTTTGCTTCTCGCTGGGGAATTCCTGTGGAGGCGGTGCGCGGGGGTGCGGAGACGATGTATCCGGAGTACCAGGAGAAGCTGGCGAAAATGCCGGCGCCGCCTAAACTTCCGCAGAGCAGCGAAGCGAAACAATAAGATTGCGGGTGATTTGTTGACACAACTTTCCGCGCGTGCGCCGTGGGCAATTGTAACAACTTTCTTCGTCCTGCTTGGCGTCTCCATTCTGTTTGCGCCTTCCCTTTTCAGCCAAGCGCCCACCACCAGCGCGCCAACAGGGACTCAGTTATTCGAGCAGCACTGCGCAATGTGCCACGCAACCAGGAGCGGGGGGCAACGGGCGCCCGATCTATCTGTCTTGAGTAAGCTGCCGCCGGAAGAGATCGTGAACGCTCTCACCATCGGCTCCATGAGCGAGCAAGCGCAAGGCTTGTCGGAGGCCGAAAAGCGGATGATCGCGGAGGCGATCAGTACGCAGCCAGCGGGCACGGGAACGAGCGGCAACGCAAAATCGATGTCGAACCAGTGCCCGTCCAATCCTCCGCTTGCCGATCCATCTTCCGGTCCCGCGTGGAATGGCTGGGGAGTGGACGCCGCAAACACGCGCTTCCAGAAAGCAAGGGACGCCGGAATATCGGCAGAGCAGGTGCCGCGATTCAAACTAAAGTGGGCCTTCGGCATTCCCAATGGAATCGCTTACAGCCAACCCACAATCGCGTCCGGACGCATCTTTTTCGGGAGCAATAACGGGTACGTTTATTCGCTGGACGCGGCTACCGGCTGTGTTTATTGGTCATTTCACGCCGGGCCGGGCGTTCACACGGCGATCAGCATTGGTTCCGTAAAGCTAGGTTCCGTAAAGGACGCACGCCCACGGACATTCGCGATTTACTTTGGCGATATGAGGGCGAACGTCTATGCACTCGAGGCGGGCACCGGGCGGCTCTTATGGAAGGTTCGAGTGGAAGACCACCCCCTCGCGCACATCACGGGCGCTCCGCAGCTCTACAGGAATTTTCTGTATGTTCCGGTTTCCTCTTCCGAGGAGGGGCGTTCGTCGGACGTCCATTATTCCTGCTGCACTTTTCGCGGGAGCGTCGTGGCCCTGGATACCGCGACGGGGCGGCAATTGTGGAAGACATACACAATTTCCGAGCCGCCGAAACCGACGAGAAAAAATTCGGCGGGAATGCAATTGTGGGAGCCCGCCGGCGCGGCCGTCTGGAACTCGCCCACAATCGATGCGAAACGCCATGCTCTGTACGTGGGCACCGGGAACGGCTACACGGAACCTGCCGCCGAGCGGTCCGATTCGATTCTGGCGCTGGACCTGAAGACCGGCCGAATTCTCTGGTCCGCGCAAGGCACCCAGAACGACACGTGGATCAGGGGCTGTGAGACTTCTGCGTCGGAGAACTGTCCCACGCGTCTGGGGCCCGATCATGATTTTGGGAGCTCGCCCATTCTGCGGACGTTGCCAAACGGCCGGCAGATCATCGTAGCGGCGCAAAAGAGCGGAAATGTTTTCGCGTACGATCCAGACCATCGAGGAGCGTTGCTTTGGAAGACGAGCCTGGCGGAGGGCGGCCTCTCCGAGGAGGGGCTTATTGTTTTTGGCGGGGCGGCGGATGAGGGAAGCGGCTACTTCCCTTTGGCCACGGGCGGCGTGGCGGCCCTTGAGCTGGCGACGGGCGAGCGTAAATGGGTAACACGCTTCGAAATGCCGGGGGCAGACTCAGCGGGTAATCCTCGCCCTTACGGGGAAACAGCCGCAGGCTCTGCCATCGCGGGAGTTTTTTTTACGGGCGGCTGGGACGGAATTTTGCGGGCTCTTTCGATCAGCGATGGAAAAGCGGTCTGGCAATACAACACAGTCCGAAAGTTCGAAACGGTAAACGGCGTTGCGGCAACGGGGGGATCGATGGGCGCTCCCGGACCCACGATTGCGGGAGGAATGCTCTTCGTCGGCTCCGGGTATCTTTCGAACCCGGGACCGGGCGAGGCATATCCTGGAAACGTGTTCTTAGCGTTCGGGGTCGAGTGAAACGGCTGCCTTGCTTGCTCGACCCCTCAATCTCCCGCGCCAATCTTGAGTCTTAACAGCCCCTCTCGCCGATCTACGTCGCCGCTCCTAGAACGCGTACTTCAGCGCGAATTGGATCAGGCGCGGATTCACGGACGCGCTGTTGATCTGCCCGAAGTTGGTGGCAGAATCAGACACCACGGGGGCACTGAACTGTGGATGATTGAACGCGTTAAAGAACTCTGTGCGGAACGTCAGAGTAGCATCTTCTCTCAGCCCGCCAACTACCGTGGTTTTCACCAGCGACATATCCCAGTTGAACTGACCTGGGCCCAGGATGAAGCCGATGCCGGTGTTGCCATACCCTAAGCCATTTCCGATGGCCGGTTCTCCGCCCACGCAGAATGCGGATTTGTTGAAATAGCCACCGGTTGAAGTAGCACTTAGGCCGTTCAGTACTTCGCTATAGATGCCGCCCGAGGCCGCCGCATTGCCATTTCCCATTCCCGGACAGAACTCAGCCCTCGAGGGCTCCGGGCTCCCGAAAATCGAGCCTCCTCTGCCATCGGTAATGGTCAAGGGAAGACCGTCCTGGAGAATCGTCACACCCGACAGGTTCCAGCCATGAACCAATTTACCCTTGAGCCCCTCGGGGTTACCGAGCGGCAGATCCCAGCTATAGTTGAAAACGAAGCGCTGGGGACGATAGCCACCGCTCCCGCTCGAGCTAACGGCGTTGAGTCCGTAGAACGAGGCGGAATTGTTAGGGTCGTTGGTGAAGTTGGCGGTCGTGAACGCTCGAATCCACGTATAGGCGCCCTGCAATTGCAGTCCATGGGACATCTGTTTCCGCACAGTCACCTGAAGGTCGTTGGATTTAAAATTCCCTTCCGTGCCCTGCGCCTGCAGGCCAGTGGTCCCGATGCCCAGGTACGGCACCCGGTAATTTGCATTGGCCACGGTATTCGTAGTGATGCCGTTGATGGGGTTCGTCGGGCTGGCTAACAGGGCTTCGTTCTCATTGCGCGGGGTCGAGGCACCATAGGGTTGATGGATACCAGTCTCCCCTACATAGCCCAGTTCCAGCACCCAATTCCGCGCGAATTCGTACTGCGTGTTGAGATTCCATTGATAGACCAACGGCGTTACAAAGTTTGGCGTCAGATACGGCACGGTGATGAGTGAACCGGACAAAGTTGCGGGATTCGCCCAGAGAGGCGTCCATCCCAGGGGGTTGCTGTTGTACGGCTGGGCGAGTGTCGAGAAATAAGTGGAAGTTCCGGAGGCGGAAACCGTAGCCGAGTACGGAGGCCCCTGCTCCCCGGCGCCGATGATGTCGGTTCCGGGGACCCGGTCATAGAAGTAGCCGAACCCGCCGCGCACGACGAACCGATCGCTCCTGGTCGGTTGCACAGCAAACCCAATCCGCGGAGCAAAGTTATCTAGCGGCGGGTTGTTCTCTGCCTGGATGGTATGGTTTTCCCTGAAAACACCCTGCGGGATAGGTTGCTGGTAATAGTTCGAGGCCACCACATATCCCACAAGAGTTCCCGTTGCCGGAGTGGTCCCTGGCGTGACCGTGGAGGCAAGACTCGGCCAGAAGTCGCTTAGTTCGCCGTATTTGTCTTTTATCAAGCCGTCGTATTCCCATCGCAAGCCGAGATTAACGGTCAGCCGCTTGTTGAACTTGATGTCGTCCTGAACGAAGGCGTTCCCGTCAGGTTCGCGCCAGCCATGAATGAGGCCATTCGGCCCTACGCGGGCGATGGCGCCTCCGCTGTTCGCAATATTGCTGAATGCCGTTCCATTCGTGTTACCCGGATTGGAAGGACTGCAGGTTGCATTGCTGGGAGTGCACCCAGGCAGCCCCAGCAGAAAATCAGAGAAACTGTTGAAGGTCAGCGACCCGATGGAGACGCCCGGGAATATCCAGTTCCACAGGTCGCGCTCGACCTCGCCGCCAAACCGAAACGTTTGTTTCCCATGTGTCCAGGAAAGCTGGTCGGCCGCCTGCCATTGGGTTATGTTCACTTTCGAGTCGAAAGCGCCTCCGCTGGGACCGGCGGCAAACAATCCGGTGACGGTGAGGCGATCCAGATTGGGGACGCTCGGCGATGCCGAGGTGATCCCGACTTGCGTATTCGTGAACGGAGTTGTCGTCGTGGCGTTTACGATGTTGCGCTGAATTGACAAGCGGGCTTCGTTCACGAGGTTGTTGGTTGCAATCGAGGTGAGCTTGAATACCATGTCCTGGTTGAGGAAGTTGGTATGCGCGCCGCTATCGGGAACGCACCCGCCACCTGCGGTGGTACACACGAAAGCGAAGGTCGTCGGGTAGGTGGCGTAGAAATAACGGGTCGATATCGTGTTCTTGCTGTTTAACACGTAATCGAAGTTCCCCATGATCTGATACTCGTGAAAAATAGCCGGGATGCTGTAGGTGGTGGGCTGGAAGCCTCCGTTGGTCGAGCTGGGTATGTAATAGGTGCCGTCGGGATTCTTGAGCTGCAGGATGCTGATGGCGACAGGATTGATGTTCGATCCATTGCAAGCAACCTGCACGCTGTTGAGGCTGGGGCTGCCAGCGGTGGCCGCCTCATATTTGGCGCCGTTGCCATGATTCGCCGGGCAGATCGCCGCGCCCAGTGCCGCCTGAAAAGCGGCGGTGTTCTCGCGGGGACCGGTTGGAATCGGAGGCAAAGTCACGCCCGTGGAAAAGCCCTTCGGATCGAGTCCATTTTTCTGAGCGGTGTCTTGAAAAGAGCCGAAGAAGAAGAACTTGTCCTTGATGATCGGGCCGCCTATTACGCCTCCCCACTGGTTCTGATTCAACACTCCGCGCGGGGTTCCGGAATACTTGGCGAAGAAGTCTTCCGCGTTGAGGACGGTGTTGCGGAAGAACTCGAAGGCGGTGCCGTGAATGGCGTTGGTTCCGGACTTGGTAACCACGTTCACGTTGGCACCCGCACCGCGTCCGTAACCGGCGTCATACTGGGACGTTTGGATCTTGAACTCCTGAAGCGCATCCGGATTCGGGATGCCAAAACCGACGAAGCCGTTTGTATCTCCCGCGTTTCCTGGCGCCTGGGAATTCACGATGCTGGCCCCGTCCATCTGGAAATTGTTCGACGTGGCAGGCGCACCGTTGACGGCCACGTCCTGCAAGCCTTTTCCAAGCGCGGTGGCGTTAAAGACGCTGCTGTTGGCCCCGGCAGACAAGCCAATAAGATTCGTATAGTTGCGGGTGGTCAGAGGAAGACCGCTGACGGTCTGCGAACTCATTACGGTACCCAGCGTCGCGTTGGAGGTCTGAATCGTCTCGGTTTGGCCTTCTACGGTAACCTGTTCCGTCTGAGTGCCCACTTCCAGGTGCCCATCCAAAACTCCCGTTTCCGTCACAACCACAGTGACCGAAGGAACCTCTGACGCCTTAAACCCGGCAGCTTCAAACTTGACGCGATAGGTTCCTGGAGGCAGCAAAGCAAACTTGTAGGAACCATCCACCGAGGTGGCGCCGGTGCGCACCTGCCCGGTGTCAGTGTTGGTGGCCGTTACGGTAACGTTGGGCACGACGGCGGCTGTGGCGTCGGTCACCGTGCCTGCTAACGCACCCGTGGAAGCCGACTGTGCCCGGAGCGAAGGAGATGGAATGAGAAGAAGACACGCCAGTGCAAACAGAGCGACACCAAACGCCCAACGACGAAACTCGGTCATAGCCATCTCCCATTTCCTGGAAATTGCTGCTTCCAGGCGTGAACCTGGCACTTGGCCCCACATATGGAATTAACAGCTAAACCTCTAATTGGTCCCCGAACTCCACTGGATATGTTGGCGTTTCGTGTATTGCTGGGAGGATTTAGCTCTTTCGCCGCATCTTGTCAAGAGCAATCTGCTATTTTTGTCAATCCGCTGTTTTCGTCGTTTAGCGCTTTTGACGGGGAGGAAGCAGAGGCGATTGCCCTTCTTTTAGCTGCTGGTCGAAGGCGATCAGCTCGGCCGCGGCTGCCGAATAATTCGTCATCAACTCCACCAAATCGACAGTGCCGCGGCGGCCGAACAGACGCAGGACCTTCGCGAACGTTTCGGAGGACACGCGCTTGCGGCCAAACATTTCGCGACCGAGCGCGATGATGGCGGTTTCCTTTTCGCCGAGTCCGGCGACAGGCTTGTCGTATTTGATTGTGTCAATAATCGCAGGGTCGAGGCGGTGTGGATTGTGGGGATCGCGGGCATGCGGCTCGTTCTGCGTCCATTCAAACTGGGAGTCCACCTCGCGCGCCGTCACAAGAATTGCGACTTCGACGACCGGATCCGGCAAGCCTGATTCGAAGTTGAGGTATCGATCGGCTTCTTCCAGGGATTTGGCGACCGGGCTATAGAGGCGGATGGAATGCACGCTGGCGGGCAACTGGGTTCCCGCCGGCAATGCGTCTACAACTTTCTTGCCGTGGTCGTCCATATCGCCGCGCTTCGGCAGGGGCAGGCGGTCGCGCGAATCCGGATAGACGTCGTGAGGAAGCTGCGCTGCACCTGCGTCGGCAGTTTCCATGGCATTGCGGTCGTGAATCCTGGCGCTCGCGAGCCCGGCCGCAACGCAGACGAGAAAAAGAATGGCGACGTTTCTGCGCACGGTCATTACCTGCCTCCTTGCGAACGCATGCGAGCGGATCAATCTGCGAAGCGATTCTAACGAGACGGTCTTTCCGTGGTGCATGGAGTGGGATGCCACTTCGCGCCGTCGGGCTCGTGCAGGAACTGCTCGCTGGTGATGAAATCTTCCCGGAGATATTTCGGATCGTGCACCACGGTGAGAACGATCAGATAGGACCGGTTGCCCTCGCCGTTGCCATCGCCTGGTCCCGCGCCTATTCCCATGTCAACGCGGTTGAAATACTCGGTCAAAATGGCATCCTGGCTGTAAGGCACTCCGTTTTTCCGATAGTAGCCGGGGCGCATGTGCATGGTGACCACGTGCAAAGTGCCGCCTTTCCCTGGCACTGGCCCGCCCGAACGCGGCCCGTATCCGTTGCCGATGCTTTGTTTTTCCCACGCGGCGAACGAATCTCCCTGCCAAGTGGGTTCTCCGCCCTTCCACTTGGGACCATCGAAATGCAGCAGGCGGCTCTGCGTGCCGGCGTCGGTGTCAATTTGCAGGGTGTTATCGTCCTTCCAGGCGACGTGCAGCCTGGTGGGCAAGCGCATGAGGGCGGCTGCGCCGTACGGCCGGCATTGATTTCCTTCGGCATCATCCTTGGCAAGGTCCCAGCTGTCCGCTACCTTCTTGCCTTCGGCGTTGAGGGGAATGCTGGCGTAATCGCCTTTCGCGGGTGTGACCATGCGCCAGCGCCAGTCTTCGTCAACAATGGAGACCCAGTAGCCGGTGAGGTCAATTACGGCGGAGTCCTTGCCGGTCTGAGGCGCGGGGGAAGAAACGGCCTGCCTGCCGAGCAAAGCAGGCGTCGTTCCGATGATCCCCAACACGAGTGCGGCGGCGGTGATTCTCTTCGTCTTCATCATTTAGGATGCTTGTCCCGAGTGAGGTTGCGATACACGGCTTCTATGAACTGATCGGTAGTCCAAGGACCGGTCTGGGCGCCGTACGATCCATCGAAACCGAAAGTTGGTTTCGCGGCTTTCACTTCGTCCAGATTCTTGCCCTTGCCGATCAAACTGGCGATGCGCCCGCGTACGATTGCCAGCATGTCGCGGTAGTTGGACACGTCGGTACGATCGCAGAGCCTTCCCTGCCCCGGAATCACGTACGTGCCGCCCTCTTCGTTTTCCCTGGGAACCAAAACGTCGTCGATCATGGTGCTCAACGCATCGATGATTCCGTCGATGGTGCCACCCTGCTGCTCGTCAATCACCGGATAGCGCGAGGGCACGAAAAGCTCCCCAGTGCTCACCACATCCGACCTGCGGAAGAAAACGAAGCTGTCTCCGTCGGTGTGCGCCGATGGGGCGTGATAGATGACGATGGGCTCGTCGTTAAATATCTTCCAGTTGCCCGTATCGTAGGTGTCGGTCGGCCAACTGGACTCCGGGAATTTAATGCGGCTCCCTCCGGCCTCCGTCATGCGATTAAGGACGGCGATATAGGCGACGATCGATGCGCCCTCGCGTGTCTGGCCGAGAATGTCGCCTGTCCTGTCACCGGCTGCGCCGGCCAGCTCTTTGTTGCCGGCCTTGGCGAGGACTGAGTTGCCACCCAGGTGATCCTGGTCGATCGAGGTGTCGATAATGAATGCCACGGGATTTGCAGAGAGCGTCCGAATGGCCGCGAGAACCTTCTCCGCCATCTCGGGGACGCCGGTGTCCACCACCGCGACGGCATTATCGCCCACCTGAACAGTTACGTTTCCACCGGCTCCCGAAATCATGTAGACACGGCCTTGCACGTGTTGAATATGCAAATCTCCAGGGCCTTTTTTCTCCTGGGCCCGCAGGCTGGAGGCCAGCAGCAGGGCGATAACCGTTAGGGAAACGACGGAACGCATGGCCCGGGACACGGCCGACGACTCCATGGTCATTGTTTGTCCCGGTCTGTTGTCTTCTTCGGAGGAACGGGCATTCGTTTCAGTTTTTCGAGGTATTCCGGATACATCGTCTCGGCGCCACCGCGAACGGCCTCTTCCGGGATTCCATACGTTTGCGAATACTCGTCGAGGAAAGGATTTTCTCCGGGCAGGTGAAACGCGACCCAGCCCTTGGGATGTTCGATCTCGACAGACGGAATGCAGGTGGAGGGCCTGGTTTTATAGCCCACGTCCTCGACCCAGTCGGAGGTGCGAATGAAGGGCTCCGTGAGGTACACCGGGTCGTTCACGATGGTGATCACCGTCAGATAATTTCCGTGGCGGATGAAATATTCGATCAGCGTGGCTTTATCGCTACGGGGAATTCCGTTGCGACGAATCCATCCCTCTTTCAGATGCGTCGTGGTCACTTTCAACATGTCCTGTACCCATTCGCCTGTTGAGAATCCCTGCCAGGTATGGGCGGCATCGTCGGCGGGATGCGGGCGATGATCCATATAGATTGTGCGCAGAGGCTGCATCCACATCATCTGCGTGTGCCAGGCCGTGACTTCCAGCGTGACTGGATTGGCATCCGCCCATATCCTCATGCTGCCGCCGCCGCGGGCGCCGTAATCCGCCGGATGAGGCTCGCATTCGTGTTCCGGCTGCGTCCATTTCTCCGCATCCCAGCTATCGGCTCTTGAGCGCGCCTCGCCGTTGAGAGGGATGCCGGTGTAATCACCGATCTCCGGACCCATTCCACGCTCGGGCCCATCCTCGTGGCGGATCGTGTCCCATCCGCCAGAGAGGTCGACCTGGGCGAAAGTGGACATCGGAAGAAATACAAAAATAGCCAAGAGAATGACGGACGTTGTGCGCAGCGCAAACCACGGTCGAATGGACATAACCGGACCTTGCCTCGTCGCGAGCTATCTTAGTACTTAGGCTTCAACATACTCTTCAACATTCGCTTCCACGTCCGCTTTAGCGAATGCCTCACTTGGCCAGCGGATCCGGTCGCAACTGGAAGTGCACCATTTGCGGCGTTTGGCCTTTGCCGCCCTCCGCGTGCCAGATGACCCGCGTCTCGGTGGAGGCCCAAAGGCCGCGGCCTTTCCAGCCTGTCTTGGGATCGTCGATGCGGCCGTCCATGTCGCGCGTGTAGAAGCCCATCGGATACGGGACGCGGAACGTGAACCACTCTTTTGTGTCCGGCTTGAAAACCTTCAAAGAGTCGGAGTCTGTGCCGAGGACAACCGAAACGTTGTAGCCGAGGCCCAGGGTGTTGTAACGATCGACCCAATTCAGATAATGCCAATCCGCACGGATATCGGTCCCCTTGAACACGGGGCCGGGTATGGGATAGATCGTCCAACCTTCCGGGCAATGCTGGCCGGTAGCCGTGGGCCCGTTCAGCACCTTGCATTTGCGGCGGTCAAAGCTGGCGAGTTCGCTGCTGCCGGCCAGCGCCGTCCACACGACGCCGTTGGTATCGATGTCGATGCCGTGCGAGGCGTAATGCATTTCGCCCGGAAACTTCGGATTGTTGAAGGGAGGTTCGTAAACTTCCGTGGCGCAGGTGGCGGGCGGATTCGGGCCGGTGACGGCGCGTACGATTCTTCCTGGCAAAGGAAACGGTCCCGCGTACCAGACACTTCCGTCCACCGGACTCACGGAGATGCCGTAGCCGTCGGGCGTGCCGATGCGATCCAGCTTTGGATCGGGAGGCTGGTTGAGCATGGTGAAGGGCCCGGATTTCCCGTCGCCGTTATAGTCAATTACGGGAGCACACCAACCCTGCGCTTTGGCGGCATCGTGCGTCTCGTCCCACACGCGCGTCTTGAACCAGCCGAGGCCGCCGCGGCGCAGGGAGAAATAAACGGTTTCGTCCTTGTCATTGGCGACCGCAGCGTGGCTCTGGCCGAAGCAGAGGTCCACGGCTACAATTTTTTCTGTTTTTGGATCGTAGATGTCCACGCCCCAACCGGGAGGATTCTCCCAGGGCTTCAGGACGCGGCCCGCGCTCTGACGCAGGTCCAGATCGATGCGTTCCACATCCGCGTTTTTGGTATTTCCTTCCTCCCAGGTTTTCGCAAACACGTTTCCGGAACTCGACTTGCAGAAATCGGGCGCTTCCGGTTTGCGATTCTGCATGTTGATCCAGAGGCGGCCTTTGCTGTCCATCTGGGTGTTGGCCGGATTCACGACATCTTCCTTCCACACCAAATCATTGCCCCAATAGGGAGATGGCGCGGTGATCTTCTGCTCCGACCAGGGGGGCATGGATTTTCGGTCGGCTTCGTTGCGCAGCGGGAGCCGGATGGTGCTGGCGGAATTTTCCTGCGGGTCGACGAAAACCAGGTTGCCCCTTTCCCAATCGGCCTCGAAAGCGGGGCCGTTCGCGTTCACGCGGGGATTCCATTTATAGGTGGTGACCAGGCCATGAAAGAAAGATTCCGGCGCGCCCAAATCCCAAAGAGTGAGGACCACGTTGCGTTCGAGCCCCTGCGGCCGCGGAGGCATGGGCGGAACTTCGCCCGCGGTGATGCGGGAAGTCCAATCGGCAAACATCGCTATGCCACGGTCATAACCAAACTGGCTCATGGTGCCGACCATTCCACTGCCGATTTGGCCGGAGCGTATCCGCCGGTCCCAGGCAGCGGTGACGGAGGGAAACGTGCCGAGGTTCTTCGGCATTTCCCGCGTGATTTTGGTGCCCATCTGGTGGCAGGCCTGGCAGCCGGACTTCACCAAATCGATGTAATGCGCCTGCGTGGGAATCTCATTGTGCGTGCCGTAATTCACGCTATTGGCGCCGGGAGCCGGCATGGGAAAAGCGCCCTTCGGAGGAATCTTGAGCAAGGAGAGCCAGTAGTTCGGCGGGTAGTATTGAGCGGCGTCAACGGGAGTGGGGGCGATCACGGCGTGGAGAGCCAAAGTCTTTCCCGGCGCTGACTCGACAGGAGTTGAATCCACGAGGCCATAGCCGCGCACCCAGACCTTGTAATTGGCCTTGGGGAGTTCGGGCAGGAGGAACCTGCCCTGATCATCAGTGACGACGATTTTGCGCAGCTTGGTCTGAAAATCCTTTGTCTCCGCAATCACCCATACGCCCGCCTCGACGCCGTGCGAACTGGTAACCACGCCCCCGATGTCGTCAGAGCCCACCGCTACATCGCCGGCCGCAGTCTTTCCCATGGGCATGGCGTCGAGCCGAACAACTGCAATG
>Ga0302324_100008448_pt1 | contig 21699 bp, 16 predicted proteins | sample Palsa_T0_1_FD_201949 | JGI IMG/M metagenome (GOLD analysis project Ga0302324, IMG submission 201949) | Peat permafrost microbial communities from Stordalen Mire near Abisko, Sweden - Palsa_T0_1 | ecosystem: Environmental > Terrestrial > Soil > Palsa > Peat permafrost | place: Sweden: Abisko...
AGTTTCTCGTGCCGGACGCGGCGAGGTTGTCCGTGAGCCGCGCCTCGAACTGGCTGAATTCCTTGTAGGCGATTTCCCACTGGCTCGTGGCCGACATGGTGTCCGTCTTGCAGCAATCGCTCGGGACGTCCGCGTTGCGCAACCCCACCGTAACCTTTGCATCCGCATGCTTGGCCCAGAAGTGCATGCGCGTGCGCCAGTGCATGTAAGCGTGGCCCTCGGGGTTGTCCATATCGCCCTGGCACATGATTTCAGCGCGCAGCGGCCCGTTTTCTTCGATCACGCAGGTCGAGGACGCGTCGTTCGCCGAACTGTAGGCGGTGTCGCAACGCGAGGGCCCCGTATAGCTTGTCGGAATCGGACCCGAGGCATTGGGCGCTCCGGACCAGCAGGAGGCCGAATCAATCGTGGGGCTGGAGTTGGCTGGCGGAATCGCGGAGTCGGGCGGCCCTTGCAAGTACAATCCGTCGTTCGACCCGTGATTGCTCCTCGAAATCAGATGTGCGGAGCCAACCTCCACGTCGTCGAACAAATTATAGTGCGATTGCTTGATCAGAAAAACAGCTGCGCCCGTGGACACGGCGATGTGATTCGCGTCCGGACAAGCAGCAACGGGAGCGCCCGCGCCCGCGCATTGCTGCGCCATATTCGCCGCGGGAAAATTTCCGCCACCGGATGCCACCTGGGTCACCACGATGCTTTTGTCAAAACCCGGCGAGTCTTCCCGGAAGGAAGGAAGCTGGGCGTCCACCAGTACCCATTGGGCGAACCCGTCCGGCCACTTGGCCATGCACCGGAATTGAGAATTCAATCGCGCGCCCGATTCCGTTTGCAGCGCGAGTTTGGCAGGCGCCTGCTCGTTCTGCGGTTTGTTCTGCGTCCCCGGGCAATCGATCTGCGCGCTGTCCGGGATGCCCAGCCCAAATGTGACCGGCGCGTTCGTTCGCGTCCCGCTCGGCCCGGGCGTGGACATATTGGCCCACACCGAAGGCTGGACTACGATCGGCACGCGCAGGTTCTGCGCCTGCAGCGCCACGGGGGAAAACGCAAACGCGACCGCGAGCAGAATGAGCCACGTACCTTGGAGATTGTGAAATCGCGCGCGGGACAGAGCGGCAAATGTATCGGACGGCGGCCGACAGTACTTACGCGGAAAGGCATGGCCGCGAGTTTGACGCTTCATTGCGCGTCCCCCAGGATTGCAAAATATGCGCCGCGCGGTTGTTCGCGTGCGCCAATCGAGCAGAAGAGGTCCGCGGCGATTAGTTTTTCTCGGGCTTCGCGGCGGGAGCGGCCGGCGCGGGAGCTGTTGCTGCCGGCGGACCTGTCGCCGGCAAAGCAGCTGCTGATGCTCCCGGATGCGCGAGCCGGAGCTGTTTGTTCGTCGAATCGTAGTATGAAATGTACGGCTGGCCGCTGGCATCCAGGCACAGCGATGGAAAGAGACCCACGACGCCCTTCTGGTCCACAATCTCCACCGTCCACTTTTTTCCGTCGGCCACGGCGTATTTCAGCACGCCCGATCCGCTGTCGTAATAAGCCACGCGAGGCAGATTCTTCGCGTCCAGCTTTATCGAAGTGCTGTCCGGATACCTGGGAGTGCCGGGGAGCTCTTGAATAACTTCCGTTTTCCACACGCCGGCTTTTCGATAGGCGTACTTCAAAGTTCTTTTCGCGGCATCGAAATATGACAACTGCGGATCGCCCGCGGGATCGAGAACCATACTCAAGCCCAATCCTGCCGCGTCGTCCGCTGCGCTCGTGGAATCCACCTCCTCGTACTGCCAGGAGGTGCCGTCCCAGGTGGCATATTGCAAGTGGCCCGATTGCGCGAAAGCGATGTGCGCCGCGCCCGCGGAATCGATCGCCAGGGAATTGAAACGCCCCTGTCGCGGCCGAAGCGCGACCGTTTTCGTGAACCAGGTGGTGCCGTCCGAGTAAGCGTACTTGAGCCGTTGCCCGTTGGCGTCGCCGCTCTTTATCCCGCTCAGGTGCGTGAGCTGAAAATAAGCGACGTGCGGATTGCCTTGGGCATCCAGTTGGATCGAAGTGCCGAACGAAGTGGCGATGTTGTCGATGACTTGCAGGTGCCATTTCTTTCCGTCCCAATGGGCATACTGGAGGCCGGCTTTGAGCGGCGAGTTGAAGGCCATGTGGGGAAGGCCCTGCGCGTCGTCAACGAGAGATACATACATGCCCGCTTCCGAGGCTACCGCCATCTTGGACCACTTCTCATCGTGCTTTTCGCGGAAGGCGTACTGCAGAGTGCGCCGGGAGGAGTTGAAGTAGGCAATCTGAAAATTGCCGTTGCGATCGAGCGCGAGGGAGCTGTACATGCCGGCATCGGTGCCCGAGCCGTCGTCCACTACTTCCACGCGCCAGGAAGTTTGTGCGAACGCGGGGAGCGCGGTCCCGATGAGGGCGAGCGAGAAGAAAAGCATCCCGGCCATGAGTCGGAAGGGGGAACGTCGCAACGATATGTTTCTGCAAGTCATCAACGGACACTCTCCACAAATGATATTAATTTAGAAATACGTTTTTTCCGCCCCGCTTTGCAAGATGTTCCAAGACCACATAACACCGGCCGAATGCAGCGGCTTCACGGAGCCTGGACCTCGGCGTGCCTACGGTACCAAAGCTCGAGCATGAGGAACGAATAGAGAACGTCTCCATAGAAAGTGGAGTTGTCCCGATCCATGCTGGTGAACAGATGCTCGATGAATTCGCGGCGCACGTAGCCGCGCTGGCAAGTGCGCGGATCGTGGAGCACGTCCTCGGCGAGCCCTCGAATTTTGGGATCGCTCTTCAGCCACATGCTCATGGGCAAGCCGAAGCCGTGCTTTTTCTTTTGCAGGATGGCTTTCGGCAGCAGGTTTTCGGTGGCCTTCTTGAAGAGGTAGCGCTTTTCGAATCCCTTGAGTTTCAGGTCGCTCGGAATGCGGCCCGAAAACTCGGCGAGAGGATGGTCGAGGAACGGGAAGCGCACGGTCATTCCCGCGAGCTCGCTCGCGCGAACAACTTTGGGGAGATCGTTATCGCCGAGAACCATTTTGACATCGAGGTACAAGAGGCGGTTGAGTTCGCTCTTTGCTTTGGCCGCTTGATAATGCGCGCGGGCGACGGACAGGAGATCGCCGTGTCCGTTCTTGAAGGGCATTTCGGCGCCGAGAATTTCCGCGGGAGGGAAGTACTGCAACATCATCCAGCGGGAATAACGGTCCGGATTCGGCGTGTTAGAGGATTGCACGTAGCGGCGCACTTTTCCGATAGCGGGCGCAGAAGAAGGGATGAGAGAGACAAGCGGGTCGATGAATCCGCGGCGCAACGCGCCCGGGATTCTGTGGTAGAGCTGATACACGCGGTCGGTGCGGTAATGTTCATTTCCGCCGAAGAGTTCGTCTCCGCCGTCTCCGGCCAGCATTACTTTTTGCCCTTTTTCGACGCCGAGCAATTGGCAGAAGTAAGTGGGGATGACGGAGGAATTGGCGTAGGGCTCGTCGTAGAGGTCCACGATTTTCGGCAGAATGCGGAAGGCGTCGTCGGGGCCGACCCTTATTTCGTTGTGGAGAGAGCCGAATTGCTTGGTGGCGATATGGGCGTATTCGAGTTCGTTGAAACGATCTTCGGTGAAGCCGATCGAGAAAGTATTGACCGGGGCTTTTTTAATCTGCGTGAGGAGACCGACAACGGAACTGCTATCGGTTCCACCGCTCAGAAAACAGCCCAGCTCGGATACCGGGACGTCGTAGGAATTCTGATAAACGGCCTGCTCCATGCGGTCAAGAAGCTCGCGCGCCATCGATTTTTCGGAGGAGCCGGCATCTTCGGGATATTCCAAGTCCCAGTAGGGAGCGATGCGAGCTGCGCCGTCCTGCCAGACCAAGAAACAACCCGGAGGCAACTTTTCGATTCCCTTGAAGACGGAAAGCGGAGCGGGAACGGCGGTGTAATTCAAATAGGCGACGATCGCTTGTGGGTTAATTTCCCGCGGGGTTCTGCCAGCGGCCAAAATTCCGTGCGCGTGCGAGGCAAATACAATTTCGGAGCCGCCGACGCTGTAGCAGAGGGGCTTGACGCCGAAGCGGTCCACGGCGAGAAGCAGCGTCTTCGAGCGACGGTCCCAGATTGCAATGGAGAACATCCCGCGGAGCGAGCTTAAAAAATCCCGGCCGCGCTCAAGGTACAGTTGGGCGATCACGCCGGCTAAATTGGTTTCGCCCGCGAGCGATTTCAGGCTGGCGCGAAGTTTCGGCTGGTTATTGATGTCCGCATCGCAAACGGCGATGATCTGATCGGATTTCCAGGAGCCGGCGTTTTGGGGTGGGGCGGTGGCGCCGAGACCGACGCCGGGTTCCACCATCTGCTCGCGAGACCAATTTCTCTGAACCGCGAGCGAAGACACCATGGCCTCGATCGCGGCCGAATCCACCGGCCGGCCCTCGCGCTTGACGGCAATTCCACAGATGGCCATGCTGTATTGTCTGATCCTCGGATACGAAAAAACTATGCGGCGCCGATACTAGACTTCACGCTGTGCGCGCATCCACAGAGGCAGCGGCCCTTCGACCACGACGGCGGTTTCCGTAGCCAGCTGCGCGAGCGTCTGCTTGACCAAAATAGCCAAGCCTGCCTCTACCGCGATCATTTGATACATCAAGTCGAAATCCTGGCGATTGATGAACATATTTGGAACGAGATAGACAACTAAGACGCCGAAAACGATCTGGCAGAACGTACCCAGGTGCTCCATTTCGGGGTGCGCCCGCGTCCTCAGCCACAAGAGGAACATCTCGCCAATCGCGGTAGCCAGCATGGTCAGGAAAATGAGGCAGCCCGGGATTCCGGTTTCGGAGAGCAAATCGAAAATGGCGTTGTGCGTTACGCGCGGCGGATCTTTCGAGTATTGCGGAAACACGTACAGAAAATTTCGAAGTCCGACTCCGCGGATGGGATGCGCCTTGGTCATTTTTATGGCGGCGCTCCAGGCCTGCAGACGGCCGATCGCAGAGGCGTCGTCTTGCGCCGCTGTGGGAATGGTCTTGTAGCGGTCGAGGGCTCCCTGAGGACCGAAAAGGAGCAGTGCGAAGACGCACGCGGTGCCGAGAGCGGTGAGCACGAGCTTGTGATTCGAAAAAGCAACGAGCACGATTCCAGCCATCAGCAAACCCAGCAGGCCGGACCGCGAGCGCGTCCCGACCACGACGACGGCGCATCCCGCGGCCATGCCGCGGAACAGAATGCGAACCCACCATCTTTCGTCGTCTTTCGCTAGCCAGACCAGAAGCGGAATTCCCATATTCAGGGCCAGGGCGTATTCGTTTTGCTCGGACATCATGCCGCCCGGGCCTTTCATGGAGGAGGCGAAGCCGGTAGTGATGGCATCGTAGGCGCCTTTGGCGCCCAGAAATCCCAGAGAAATGCCGAGGACGTAAAAGATGGAGCGAATGCGTTTTTCCGAATTCGCCAGGGCGCAGGTGAGAAAAGCCATGATGAAAATGCGGCTGTACTCCCAAAGCTTGGACAAAGCGATCAACGGAATTTGCGCGGTGATGGAAGTGAGGGCAAACCAAAACCACAGCGCGATGAGAAGCCACATGCCCTTGGTTCGAATGGGCGATTTGCCCATTTCGAAGATCATGTAGCCGAGAAGGGTGGCGCCGGCGACCCAGACCAAATAGTCGAACTTGAAATTGGGCCAGACGAAATCACCGGGGCGGCCGAAAGAAAGCCACAAGTAATAGAGCAAACCAGAAAATGGGCGGAGAAAGCCGGTAATGGTCGCCACGATGACCAAGACGTAGAGGAGAATCGCGCGTAGCATTAAATCTCAACCGCCTTTTCCATTCTCTCCGAAGATCGCTCGATTGCGGCCGGAAGATTTTCCTGGCCCGTTGCATGGAAGCGCACGGCCCGGCCGAGCAGGGATTCGAGGTGTTCTTCCCAGCGCTGCTTGCTAACGTGGTCGAGTACGGCGCGGCGCGCGCCGGGCTGAGGGACGGAGTCTCGAAGTCTCTCGACGAGGAATGCGGCGAGGCGCTGAGGATCGTCTTCCGCGTGCACTTCGCGCACCAAGTCCGCGGGCAAAGCCATCGCAGCCTTGCTGCTGGCGGCGACGGGAAGGCCCATGCACATGGCTTCGAGAATTTTGGTTTGCACACCGCGCGCCACGCGCAAAGGAGCGATGGCAACGGCGGCCCCGCGCAAATAAGGGCGTACGTCAGGGACAGCGCCGGTGACGTGCACGGAAGGATCGCGGGACAATTCGCGAACGGCGCGCGCCGGATTGCGCCCGGCGATGACAAAACGCGCGTGAGGCATCTGGGCGCGAATCGCGGGAAAGACGTCGCGATAAAAAGAAGTGACCGCGTCTACGTTGGGGAAATAATCCATGGAGCCGGTGAAAATAATGTACGGCTGCAAAGCCCGAATTCCGGAGGTAGTCTCGACCATCGATGGATCGAAATAGTCCACATCGAGGGGGTTGCCGAAGGCTTCGATTCTTGCGCCGGGCGCCGCGTCCTGCATGATTTGCGCTTCGGCGGGAGTGCAAAGCAAGGTCAGCGAGAATTCGCCGGCCCAGCGTTTTTCGGATGCGGCGAGCCGGCGGCCCTCGGAGCGCCAGAGCCAGGAGGCGGGAGGACCGGCGTGCTCGGCATACTGCTTCCATTTGTCGGAGTCCACGTCCACCATGTCGAGAACGCGCGGCAAATTCCGGGCCGATTCGGCGTACTGCGCCATGGAAGAACTGAAGAGAAACACGAGGTCGTAATGCCGCGATTGCAACGCTCGGCGGACGCGCTGGGCCATGGAAGGCGAGTGAAAGAAAGCCGGGGTGAAAGGGCGCCCGAGGGCGAGAGCGAGTGAAGCCCGCGCTCTGCTACGCGTCCAGGAAATCTTCTCGGCGTAAAGCTCGCGGCAATAGCGGCGCACGTCGTTGAAATAGGCGGCGTCTTCCGGCTGATCGTAAAAACAGAAAAGATCGACCTCGTGATTTCGGGACAAGGCCTCAAGTTCGCGGAACGAACGAATTTTGTCTCCCTTATTGGGAGGGTAGGGGAGGCGATGAGCTAGAAACAAGATGCGCATGATGGCTGCCGGAATTCCCTAGGGAAACAACCGAACGAGCGCCGGGCCCAAAGCCTTGGTCAGCGGAAGCGGAATGCGCTTCCACACATCGGTGGCGAGCTTGAATTTGGGATTTACGGGCGAAAAGTTCGGCATGCTCTTTCGGCGAACGAGAAAAAACTGGTAGGGAAGCGGGCGCTCCTGCATGTTCCATTGCGTTTTGAAGAAATAAGAGCCGGTTCCCACCTTGCTGCGCCCGAAGTCGAAAGTTTTCAAACCTCGCTCGCACGCGCTTCGGAACACTTCCCAGTACATGAAATTGTTTGCTGCGAACTTGCGGCCCTCCATCAACGAACCGCCGTAATAAGGCAAAATCGCGTCGCGAAACCGGAAACTCAGGACCGCGGCGATGGGCTCCGCGGCGTTCCAGACAGTAAGCAACTCGGCGGCATCGCCGAATTCCTCGAGGAGAATGCGGAAGAAACGCTTGGCGAAAACGGGCGTGCCGAGATTGCGCACACTCGAAGCATAGATGTGGTGAAAGACATCGAGTTCGGACTTGTCGTGCAGCGTGCGCAAGCCGGCCTTCTGGCCCTTGCGGATCATGTAGCGCGTGTCTTTGGGGAAACCGCGCAGAAGCTTTTCGGGGTCCGCGGGGAGTTGCTGCTCGAAAGTGACGTACAGCTCTTTGGTGAGAAATCCGTCGCCATCCGCGACGTAGGGTTCGCGCAATTCAAGGTAATTTACGCCCAGGTCCGTGGCTATGCGGCAGGCGGCTTCGCACAGCGCCGACCTCACCGCGGGATCGGGCGCGCAGATGCCGCCGTACACAGCGAAGGGAGTGGAGATGAGCGTGCGGCCCTGCACCCAATTGGAAGAGAGAAATAAAGGGAGCACACCGCAAATCTTGCCGTCGATTTCCGCGAACAAATAACGGGGCTCAAACCCGAATGCGCGCTCAATGGCGCGCTTCCAGGCAGTGAGATGGAACAGGGTGCCCTGAGGCTGGGCCAGAACGTACGCATCCCAAGCAGCGCGCACATTTTCAGAGTAGGGGAGCACGCTCACGGACGCGGCTGTGCCGAAGGAGGAATTCAGAGCCTGGGCGGCGCTCGCGTTTTCTGGGCCGGTTGTAATCATGGCAGTGGTGAATCCGGGTTGGCTAGCAGAGGCCATTGCTGACGTTTGCGGCGCAAGCCAGCCGCGCCCGAAAAGTGCGGAAGGCGCGGGCGATCATGACTGACTGGGAAGAATAAAACGCACGCTCCATAGACTCGTTTACTCGCGCCGGCTATCTGGTGTTCGAGCGCACATCGTAATAATTGTAGTCGTAGTCGTAAATCTCGTCGGCGTTGTTGATGATGACCCCCAGGAACTTCTTGGGGTCCAAACGCGAGGTCACGCGCTGGAGCGCCTGGCGGTTGGTGCGCCGCATGTAGACTACGAACAGGAACGCATCACAGGGCGCGGTCAAAAGCTCCAAATCGGCAACCGGAGCGGAAAGCGGGAGAGAATCCACGATGATTAGATCGTACTTGAGCTTGGCCTGCTCCAGAAATTCGGTCCATCGCGAACCTTCCAAGATTTCGGGCAACATCTTGTTGGTGACGTTGCCGGTGGGCGCGACGGAAAGAGAAGGGAACTCCGTAGGATGGACGACGGCCTCGAAGGTTTTTCGCCCCTGGAGGTAATCGCCCAGGCCGGACAACTGCTTCATCTTAAGGACGCGAGTGGCAACGCCAGCTCGAAGATCGCCGTCCACAAACAGAATGCGCTTGCTGCCGAGCTGGCCGAGGCTGAGGGCCAGGTTCGTGGCCACCAGAGTCTTGCCGTCGCCGGATTCACCGCTGGTGATCACGACCGAGCGCGTTCCGAGTTTGCTGTGAACGCCGAGAAGCCGGGAGCGCAGAATGCTGAAGGATTCCGCGGCGATGGGGTGGTTGTGATCCATGACCAACGGAAACTCACGATCGGATCTCTTTGATGCGCGGCCGGGCTCGGGCCCATTGCGCGGGGCGGTGCCAGTTGCAGGCGCCCCGTTTTCCTTCGAAGGGGTTAGTTTTAATACGGGTTGAGACTCCACATTGTTCTCCACGACGTCCTTATTAGTGAACTGCTTTCCGGTTAGCGCCATGTGACGACCAGGATCGCGGAATATCCGGCTGCCAGCACCGCGCCGCACACGACGGCGTACAAAGCGCGCAGCCGCCGCTTGCGATCGTTCGCCTTGGTCGGCAGCCAGGGGACTTCACCGAACACGGCCACACCCAATTGACCGACAACTTCGCGCTCGGTCTTTACCGCCGAGTCGAAAACTTCGAGAACGAAAGCGAGGCCCAGGCTGATCAATAAGCCAGCGGCCAAACCGATCAGATTAATTGTGGGGCGATCCGGGCTAGCGGGTTTGGTCGGGGTTTGCGCGGGGTCGAGCGGCTCGAAGCGTTCGCCCTGCTGCCGACTCTCCAGGTCTGCGGCCATGTCCGCGGAATACTTGCGCTCCTGCAAGCGCTTGTAGTGATCTTCCAGAGCTTCGTAATCGCGGGTCAGCGAACTAATACGCTCCTGGAAGAGGGGGATGCGCTGGAGCTGAGTCTGATGCTGAGAAATTTGACCTTGAATTTCTTGTTCGCGCAACGCGTGTTTTTGGATGTCTTCGTCTTCTTTGGCGATCTGGCTTTGAATTACAGGGTTGCGTTCCTTGAGAGGAGCGGGCTCGCCCTTGGCCGCTTCTTTCTTCTTGGCATCGTCAATGCGCGTTTGCAGATCCTTGATCTGCATATTCTTCTTGACGATGTCGGGGAAACTCGGGCCGTAACGTTTGCGGAGCTGGTCCACGTCATCCTGCAGCTGAGCCTTTTCCGTTTCCATGCTGGTGACCGCCGGGGATTCCTGGGCATCGAGATTCACAACCGAGGCACTCGCGGCGAGGCTCGCTTGCAGCGTAGCTTTTTCTTTTTGGTCGCGGTCAATCGCGTCGCGCTCGGCTTGGAGTTCGGTTTGCAGCGCGTTCAAGGCCTGCACGTGCATGACCTCAGACTCCGGGAGTTCTCCGACGTCCTTGGTCTTGAGCTCGGTGATTTGATTTTCTTTTTCCTTGAGGTCTCTTTGAGTGTCCTCGAGTTCCTTGCCCAGGAAATCAGCGGTTCCGTTGACGGACTGTTCGCGGTTGTGGCTGTTGTCGTCGATGAACGACTGGGCGAGTTTGTTAGCGACCTGGGCGGCCACCGCCGGATTGGAGTAGGTGAAAGAGATGCTGAATGCCTCCAGCATCTTCTCTCCGCGAGTGGCGACCGGGGCCGAGGCCATATCCACAGAGATGTCTTTTTGCATCTTCTGCACGATTTCTTCCGGGCTGTCTTTCTTCTTGAGGCCTTTGTAAAGGCCGAGTTCGTCGATGATTTGATTGAGGCGCGTCGCAGACAAAATCTGCTGACGCAAGGCGGCCAGGCGATCGACGCTGCTTTCCGTCACGGTGGAGTTGACGTAGGAATCGGGAACCTTCTGGTGAACCACGAGGATTACGGTGGTGGCCTTATAAGTGTTGGGCAGGAAATAGACGACGACGGCGGTGGCCAGCGCGATGGCGAAGGTGCACACCAGGATGAACCACTTGCGCCGCGAAAAGAGGCGCAAATAGTCGCGGATTGTGAAATATTCCAGCCCTGCTAAGTTTAGAGAATCTTTGGCTTCGCTCATCCCATCCTCTGCAAATCGTCGGTTATAATCTTACTCACAAGAAACGGCGTGCTGCATTTTTATTTGTTCAATGATTCCAGATGTCTCTTGGCCTCGTCCGCGTCGGCGGGGTCGGGCTGTAATTTCAAGGCCGCCTGCAGAGCCTGCGCGGCTTCGGGCTTGCGGCCGGCGTCGTAATAGGCGACACCAAGGTGGTAACTGAACGACGCATTTTTCGGTTCCTTCTGCACGCACTCGCGCAAAAGCTGAATGGCCGTACCGTAATTCTGCTTCTTTTTTACGAGAATCCAAGCGAGGGTGTCGGAAACGTCAAGGCTGTCGGGCTTGGCTTCCTTGGCTTCGTGCGCGAGTTTCAGAGCGTGGTCCAGGTCTCCGCCGTGATCGGCCAAAATGGAGGCGAGATTGTTTTTGGCCATCCAACTATCGGGATTATCGGGAGAGAGTTTTAGGGCCTTCTCGTAGTGAGCCTGGGCGTCGCTCCAATCCTTCTTCCTCTCCGCGATTTGACCCATGCGGATTTGGATCTCATACAACTGCGGCTGCGAGTCAGCCATCAGGGAGAGCTGCTTCATGGCTTCATCGAGCTTGTTCTGGCTGAGTTCGATATCGCTCCAAAGGAATCGCGCGCCGACGAGACTCGGATCAATTTCGAGCGCGGTTTGCACGGAGCGTTCCGCATCGGAGTAGCGCCCGGCCATGCCCTGGAGTTCGGCGAGCGTCTCATAGCCCATGGCCCACTTGGGCTGGGCTTTGACCACGTAAGACTGCGCTTCCGCCAGGCCTTCATCGGTCTTTTTCAACGCGAGCTCGGAAGCGCCCATCAGCTTCAGGCTCACTGCTGAAGTGGGGTCGTTGGAGAGCGACTCCTTCGCGTAGTTGTGAGCTTCCTCGTAGCGATTCTGCAGGAACTTCGCTTGCGCCAGGATCTGATAGGTCATGGCGCGAGCGGTGGGCTGAGGAAACTCGCCGATGAGGGGCAGCGCGTCCTTCTCCGCTTCGTCGTAGTTACCTTTTTCGACCAAGGCCTCACTGTGCAGCAAATATGGGTCAAAGAACTGGGTTTTCTGTTCCAGCGCATTTTGAATCGCAGCTATGGCCTTGTCGGGTTTGCCTTCCTGCAGGGCCAGCCGGGCCAAAATGAGCCGGGGAGTGACCAGAGACGGATCAATCTCGAGAGCGCTGTTCAAAGCGCCTTCGGCGAGGTCGGGTTTTCCCTGCTGGATATAGACCAGCCCCAGATAATATTGCGGCAGAGCCCACCTCGGCTGCAGTTGCGAGGAGTGGTGCAAATCATTGATGCCCTCTTCCAACTGGCCTTTTTCGGCGTGCAAATAACCGCGCAAGAGAAGAGTTCGGGCATCATTGGGACTTGTCTTGGCCGCTTCGTTTACCAACTTCTCGGCTTCCGCAGTGGAGTGGGCGTCGTGTTGATCAATGTAAAGTGCGGCGAGCTCGAGGGAGTTTTGAATGTCATCGGGATGTTGCTTGAGGATGTCCTGGTATTCCTTTATCGCCTCTTGGGACTTTGCCATCCTGGTGTAATAGCGAGCGAGCGCGCCGCGATCGGTTGGATTCGCTTCTCCCAAAAGCTTGATTTGTTTGAAAGAATCTTCGGCCTCCGGGCCCCGGTTCTGGGACACCAAAAAGGCAGCGTACAGGTAGTGAATTTGGATGCTCTGCGGATTCTGCGCCAGGCCTTGGCGGATGACTTTTTCAGCTCCGCTCACGTCACCACGGCGGGCCATCACCGCGGCTAGAGTGGTCACTGCCGAGGCCGAGGAAGGGTCGTAGTCCAGGGCCCGCAGAAGGCTTGCCTCTCCCTGGGAGTTCTTGGCGTCGGAGATTTGCAAGAGCGCCTGAAGGAACCACGCACGACTGTCTTTGGGGTCCAGCTGCAACACTTGATTGGTCTTGAGTTGTGCCCCCGCCCGGTCATTCATGGCGAAGGAACTCTCCGCAACGATCATGAGAGCTTCCGTGTTGTCCGGGTTGTTCTTGACGATGTCTTGGGCCAGGCCTTTCGCTCGATCGAACGAGCGCCCCTTGAGGAACATCTCGGCAGCCATGAGCTGGGCCTCGATGTTGTCCGGAGCAATCTTGCGCAGCACGCTGAGTTGCTGCATGCCATCGGCATAGTCCTGGCGATCGAGGAAGATTTTCGCGAGTTTGAGGTGGGGTTGGGGATTCTTAGGGTCGAGCTGAACGGCCCGGCGATATTCCACGATCGCTTCGTTCGTCTTTCCTTCGGCGGCCCAGTGGTCGGCTTGCTCCAGGTGCCGCGCGGCGCGTTCCTGGGCGCTGCCGCAGCCGATGAGTGCGCCGGTGCAGGCGAGCAAAAAGAGGCCGCCCAGCACGAGCGCCGGTTTGGCGCGCCAAGTTCCAAGGCTTCTGCGTCTCAACAAATGCCCTCCGACGGTCCGCATGGTTGCAGAAGGTAGTGTAGAGCAACCACCCTTCCAAGATGCAAAGTCTTTGCCACAAAAGACCCCTCGTAACTTGCAGATAAAAAGCAGGTTACTTGAAAACACGCCTATTGGCATAAGCGCTCTGGGAGGGCGCAATATACGAGCGGAAAGACTTTTCCACAATCTGACCATAGGCTACACCTTTGTTACCCAGCGGGCTACCGGGAGCCACGGGCGAACAGGACAACCTGAATCGTGCGGAACACGATGGCTAGGTCTAAGAAAAGCGAAAGGTGCTTAATGTAAAAGAGCTCGTACTCGAGCTTGGTCTTGGCGTCGTCCACGGAAGATCCGTATTGGTATTTGATTTGTGCCCAGCCCGTCAGACCCGGGCGAATGGTATGGCGCTCGTGGTAGTAGGGAATCTCTTCCCCGAGCATGCGCACAAATTCGGGGCGTTCCGGACGCGGGCCGACCAAGCTCATATCGCCGCGCAAAATGTTTACGAGCTGCGGCAACTCGTCCAGCCGAAAATTTCGCAATATTCTGCCAACACGCGTGATGCGCTCGTCATCGGCGGCGGCCCACACCGCTTTGCCTTCTTCGGCATTTTTTCGCATGGAGCGGAATTTCAGAATGGAAAAGGTGCGGCCATGCAGCCCGACGCGTTCCTGACGGAACAGCACGGGAGTACCGGATTCAAGCAAAATGGCCAAGCTGCTGAGCAGGAATACGGGCGAAAGCACAACCAACGCAACCGCAGAAATAATGAGGTCCAAAGCCCGCTTCGTAAACATGAGCAGGTAATCTTTGCGGAATCCCTCGGAAAGGACCAACCAACTCGGAGAGAGCCTCTCCAGCATCACGCCGCCCTTCAATTTCTCGAAAAGGGTGTGAGCGTCTTCGATCTTGACTCCGGCAAGCTTCAAGCGCAAGAGTTCGCGGGTGGGCATAACTCCACGGCGTTCGGAGAACGCGAGCACGACCCAATCCACCTGTTCTCGCCGGACGAAGTCTTCAATTTCGGCCACGCCGCCGACGATTCCCGGGTTCACCAAGGGCTTGCCGATGTTCTGGCCCTTTTCGTCCAGAAATCCCAGCACTTTCAAGTTGAGCTCGGGTAGAGCGAGAATTTCCCGGACCAAACGGACGCCACTGGTTCCGGTGCCGGCGATGACCACGCGGTGCACGGGCCTGAAGAATTTGCCCTCATCGACCACGAGTCTCCAAATGAGCAAGACCACGAAAGTGATCGCCGTGGCCAGGGCCGAGACTCCGCGGCCGAGAGACAAATCCGGAATGAAATAGTACAAGAGCGCCAGCATCAGCACGGCGGCGCCCACAGCCTGCATCAAACGAACAACGAATTCCGCGCGCCGCGCAGTCGCTTGCAAATCGTACATATCGTTGTAATAGAGACAGAGCCAGCAAATAACCACGACCAATCCCAACTGGGCGGCCATATAGGGCCGGCTCAGATACCAAATCGCATCCCTAAGGGTGCCAAAGCGAATCCAGGCAGCAATGGCAATGGACAAAGCAATCAGCAGGCTTTCCGTGACCGCCAGGATCACGGTTTTGATTGGGATGTATTGTCCGAGAACGCGAATCATGATTCGTTAGCCCTTTAGAATTGCCGGAGTTCTTTATCGCCGCCATAGGACCAGCGCACACCGGCCATGAAGAAATTGCGAGAGGCATAGGGAGTCGGGCCGCCGGCGAAAGCGGAATTCAGCATGGTGGCAAACAGCGTCCACTGAGGATTCAAGTAGTAACTGACGCGACCCCACAAGGTGCGGCCTTCGATCTGTTGCTGCACCATGAAGCTGCCTATGGAGTGGGTTTGAAAATAGGAGCCGCCGAGAGCGAATCCCCAGGTGTGGTCGAAATTGCGCGAATACAAAGCGTCGTAGCGATCGTGGTAAGCGTCGGTGATGACGCCGGTATAGTCATAATTTCGGGAATATAAAAGGGCCAGGGTTGACTGGCGGAAAGTCTTGAGCAACTCGGCGGAGGCGATGTAGGTGGTGTGGTCGCCAAGACCGTTTCCCCGAATCTGCCAGGAAGGGCCTCCGGATACCTGCAGCAGAAGCGTGGGGAGAATCTTCTGCCGGTAGTTGGCGATCACGCTGTGATGCTGGCCCGCGTTGACGAGATTACCGATCACCTGCTCGTCGTAATTGTAAGTAACGCCAAATTCGTGATCGGGGCCGAAGGTGTGCGACCAGCCCACGCCTCCGCCGAGCGTGCTCTCGGTGCGATAAACGGGCTGATCCGAGGCCCTGTCCTCGTTGGGATTGTTGGTTAAATCCACATAATTGTATTGGCCGTGGAAGGAAATCGTATCGTGCCGGGCGAGATGGTAGCTGAGGATCATTGAGACATTGTTTCTTAGCAGCGTGGAGCCGTTGCCTAACAGCGCGGCTTGGGTAATCTCTCCGGTCGAAAGATTCGGAGTAATCGTGGGGTTGATGAAGAGCGCGACATCGGGCTCGTATTGGAATATGTCGTGGAAGTTAAAGATCCAGCGGGAGCCCAGGCGGTGAGTAACATGAAAGTTCACGAAACTCGCGGCGAAGTTGTAGGTTTGCTCCCTCTTGGAATAGACGATGAAGGGCCGGTACTGAATGTCGAGACCCATGCGCTCGTTTCCGAGCGAATAATCGGCAATCACTCGGGCGGCAGCCTCATCGGTGGGCGCGGGATTGCTGGGGGAGAAAGTGTAATTGCTGTCATAGGCGTAAAACGATTCGACGGAAATGTTCGCCAGGTGTCCCCAGCGCAGCGCTACAACACGATTGCTTTGGCCCATGGGCTGTCCCGTTTCCAAAGTGCTCGTTTCCGGATGGTCCGGCACGGGCTCTTGGCCGGGGTCCTGGCTGGACGAGCCGGTAGAGCTTGAAGAGGACATCGAGGGATCCTGGCCGGAAGGCGGCTGATCCTGTTGCGCGCGAGCCGCGGGCGAGAGCAAGACAAAAAGTAATGCAAGCAAGACGGCGAGGCCCGCCATGGCGTAGCGGGCGTTCGACATTTTCGCGTTGTGTGCTTGCCTTCGCATGAACGTCGCGTTAGTACCTGGACTATTTATGGGACCACCACGGTGTCGCCCGGGCGCAGCACGAGATCCTGGCCGTTTTTCTGACCCTTTATGAACGCGTCGTATTTAAACGGCAGGCGGACCTGCTTGCCGTCCACGGTTCGCAATACATAAATTTTGTTCCGCTTGGCATATTCCTTTAATCCGCCCGCCTGGACAATAATTTGCGCCACGGTTGTGGTGCTATTGATATGAAACACGCCTTCGTGCAGCACCTGTCCCATCAAGTACACCTTGCGGCTGTTGATTTCGTGAACCGCGACGGTCACTTGCGGAACGGTCACGAAGGGCTCGAGCTTTTTCATCAGCTCGGTCTGAAGCTGCACGGGAGTCATGCCGACGACGTAAACCTCGCCAACGAGTGGAAGCGTTATTTTCCCATCGGGGCGCACCACCGCTGGTCCCGAAAGCTCTTTTTCCTGCCACACGTCGATATCGAGCACGTCTTGTTCGCCGATAATGTAGCCGACGAGCGACGGGTCATCGGCGCCCTTGGGCTTGGTAGGCAACTTCGTGGGAGGGTCGCCTTGGGTTTTCGAGCTTGCCGCCGGATTGTTCGCGGGCGCGGCAGGCGCGCTCTGAGCCCTCGATAGCGGGGCGGCCTGCAACGAGAGCAGGATGCCCAGGACGATCACTGCGTGTTTCAGCTTTATCATTGCTTCGTTCCCTCGCGATTTGTGTGTGTCGGTTCCCATGGTCCTAGTTCGGCAGATACTGCGGCAGAACGGGACTCACGGCCTGCGCGAACGCCGTCATCGCCGGAAAAGTTTGCGGGTTGCCCGGAGTTCGCACCGTGGTGATCCGAATGAGTGCGCCGTCGGTGCGGCCCCGTGTAATGGCATCCCAAATCAGATAGATCTTGCCCAGGTACTCGCTGGCGAACACGCGTCCATGGGCCTGATACCAGTATAAAACGTCCTGTTGCACGCCGTCCTTTTCGATGACGTAGTGGTTAGCGACGAACGAAGTTCCGGGGACGGCGGAATTCGGAATTCGGATCGTGCCGCGGCTGACGGGCTCCCAGCCTGCTCCGGGAAGGCAATTCCTCGGGGAATGCAGAGCGTCACCGCTACGCTGGGCACTGTAGTATACGACGAAGAAATTGATATGCGTATCGGTAACATTGTTTTGGTAGTCGCGAAAAAGGTAATTGTCCGCGGCCAAAACCCGCCGGACGCTGGGGTCCAGGTCTGGAAGGTCGCGACCGGACCAGCCCGCGACCTGCTGCGGAAAGGAATCGAAATCGCTTCGAGCCGGCACCGGATGGCCGTGTGACATCAGGCGCAAGAATACGGTGCTGAACAGGAGCAGCGCGATCAGGCTGGCGAGGCGCATGTTGTCTTTCATTCGGGCTTCTTCTTGCCGGAGCTTTTCCGGCGCTTTTGGTCTTTTCGGTCCCATCGTTGCAAAATCCGCACTACTCCCATCATGATTCCAAGACTCAGCAGAAACAGGAGCCAGCCGGAGAAAGTGTGAAAAAAACCTTCCGCCCAGCGAGCGCCAAGATAATTTCCGGCGATTCCGGTACCGGCGATGCGCGCAGCGTTCATACCCAGCGCGATGGGAACGGCGGTGACGGCCAGAATCAATCGCGAGCGCAGCGACATGTGCAGCAAATACCCGATGAGGACAGCGAAGGCCAGCATGGAAATCAGGGATCGAATTCCCGAACAAGCTTCCGCAACGCCGGCCGTGAAATTGGCCAGGTACAGCACGTTTCCTTCAGACACCACCGGAACGCGTACGAGGTCGAGCAAACCGACCGCGAGCTTTGAAGCCAGCAACTGCAAAGGAATGGTGAGGGAGTAAAAGATAATCGAGGGCAAGGGAATCATGAACAAAAGCCAGCCGATGGGGAAGGCCACCAAGCGCATCATTTCGGTGCCGAACAAAAACAGGACGATTCCGCAAAGCAGCAAGAGCAACGAAGAATGAGCGATAAAATTCTCCGCTCCCAAGGTTCCGGCCGCGAGCTGCAACAGCGCTAACACCACAATCGCGAGCCCCCAGGAACGCGGAGCTACCTTGACGGCGGCGAGTTGTCCGCGGGTTTGCCACAGCATCCAGAAAAATGCCAGGGGGACGAAGAAGCCGTGAGAGTAATTTGGGTCAATCGTCCAGTCCCCGAAGAGCTTGACGAAATTGGTGGCGTACAAGATTAGAACGAGAGCGCCGGTGACCGCCAAGGCCCACTTGTGCGCACGCGCCCAGCCTTCAGCCGTGACGAGATTGGCCGGGGTTTCCATTCGGTGCAATGATTCTACAGCCGTTAGGCTCAACTGGAAGTCCTACATTAAGCTAAGATTAGAAAGGAATTACGCCTCCTACAAAGCACATGCCTCTCCAAATAGGGGCGGGGTGGCAAGTATAGCTTTGGAGCTTAATTTGCAGGAACCAAAGGGTTTGAGCGATACCGTACGATAAATGAGACCCGCCGGGGTGGGCCCGCTCGGGTGGCGGGGAAGCGGTTTTCCTAAAGGTGGCAATCGTTTTCACTCAAAGAGCCAGTTGGCGGACTCTCCGGCACTGCCCGGATAGTACCAAGTATTCTGGGCTTAACTCGTTCGATACGTTAGAATTGTGCAGCGGGCTGCAGTCCCAAAATCCTATAAAGTGATGGACCAAACCTCAGTATCGAGCCTCGACCGTGTCGCCGAATCCGCCGGAGGAGAGCAAGCGCTTACGGATGGGCTGAGCGTGGACGTCGAGGACTATTTCCATGTCGAAGCGTTTGCCGACAACATCGCGCGTGAGCGATGGGACACTTTTCCGTCACGCGTGCACCGAAACTGCGATCGCATCTTGGATATCTTCGAGAAGCATGGTTGGCACGCTACGTTTTTTGTTCTCGGCTGGGTGGCTGAGCGCGATCCGGCGCTGGTTCGGAAAATTGCCGAGGCGGGGCATGAACTGGCCTGCCATAGTTACGCGCACCGCCGGGTTTACTCGCTACAACCGGAAGAATTTCGCGAAGATTTGCGGCGCGCTCGCGGCTTGATCGAAGATGCCGCGGGAGTGCAGGTGGTCGGATATCGCGCACCCACGTTTTCGATTGTTCGCCGCAGCATCTGGGCCATGGAGATTTTGGCGGAAGAAGGCTTCCTGTATGACTCGAGCATTTTCCCCATACGCCACGATCTATATGGCTATCCCGAATTTCCGCGATTTCTGCAGCGCATCGAGCTGCCCACGGGACGCCGAATCTTCGAGGTGCCCATGTCCACGATTCGCATGGGCGGGCTCAATTGGCCGCTCGGGGGCGGCGGGTACCTGCGGCTGCTGCCGATGACTTATACCTCCTGGGCGATCCGGCGAGTGCACCGGCAAGACCGTCAGCCGTTCATTCTTTACCTGCATCCGTGGGAGCTTGATCCGGAGCAGCCGCGGCTAGAGGGAAGATGGAAGTCGAAACTGCGGCATTACACCGGCCTGCGAAGCATGGAATCGCGGTTGGAGAAATTGCTGGGGCATGGGCGATTTGAGCCATTGAAAGACCTGGTCACGAGGTCCGGCGATTCCGCGCCAACCTTGCAGGGGCTGGCAATTTGAAACGACAATCTGCCTGGACGAATGACGCGAGCTCAAAGGCGGCGAGGCCGGCGGTGGGTGCTCCGAGATGGTGAACGTTTACATCACCGTTGATACCGAATGCTCGCTCGGCGGAGCCTGGGAACACCCCGAATGGAGACCGGTCGGGCCAGAGCGGGCAATTCTGGGGAAGATCGGCGCGAAGTCCTACGGGATTCCGCTAATCATGGACATCCTCGAGCAAAACGATTTGCGGGGCACGTTTTTCGCCGAAGTACTGGCGCGCGATTTGTTTGAGAAATCCGAGCTGGCCGAGGCTTACGCTCCGATAGTTCAGCGCGGCCACGATGCGCAGCTCCACCTGCATCCGGTTTTTCACTACTACCATCTCGTCGCGCAAGGCCTCCTGCGGCAGGAAGAGCTCCCCGCGAACATGGACTGGATTGGAGCGCTGCCGATCGAGACGCAGGTAGAGTTGTTGAAAAAAGGGAGTGCGATCTTCAAGGAAATTTTCGGTTCGATGCCGGTGGCCTTTCGTGCCGGTTGTTACGGCGCCAGCATGTCCACGCTGGATGCTTTGCAGAAAGTGGGGATTCCTTATGACAGCAGCTTCAACGCCGCCTATCTCGGCGAGAGCTGCATGATGGATCCGAGCAAGCCGAAGAACGTTCCCTGGCGAAACGGCACTGTGTGGGAGATTCCGGTCACTACTTTCGAAACGGGCGCGGGAGCCATGCGGGGCCTAAAGCCGCTCGAAGTGAGCGCGGTGAGTTTGCAGGAAATGCAGGGAGTGCTGGAACAAGCAGAGCGGCTGGGGCAGGGCACCGTTATCGTGATGCTGCATTCTTTCGGATTTTTGAAGCGGGCGGATGTTCAGTTTCGCAAGATGCGGCCGGACCGCCTGGTGATTCGCCGCTTCGAGGGATTTTGCAATTTCCTTCGGCGCCATAGCGATCGTTTCCGGACGCTCACGTTTTCGCAAATGCCCAAGCCCTCGGAAAGCGTCGATGAAATCCCTCTTCCTCAGATGGGAATCATGATTCCGGTGTTTCGCAAATTTGTGCAGGCCGCCAACCGCATCTACTGGATCTAATTGGGCCCAGGACCCGGATTCATTGTTGCAAGAAGCGCAGGGCACGGGCGAGGCTCGTTAGCAGATAGAATCCCGAACGAAAACCTTCGGCCAGCTCAAAAAGCCAGAGAAACAATAACCCCTCAACGACCAGATTTCTCGAAGTCAGTCTTCCCAGCAGCTCGGAGACGCGCGGTTGCGCGCAGATGCGGCGCGCGGCCCAGACAGCGAGAGTGGCCAGCAGGATTGCAGCAACGACGTCGATAGGATAGTGCCCGCCGACATAAACACGCGGCAGCGAAATCAGCAGAAAGACCAGCAGCATTAATACGGCGCTGAGCCAGCGCTTGAACGGCCAGAATCCCGCCGCCACGATCAGATAGATCAAAGTGGAATGGCTCGGAAAGCAATTCGGATTTCCGCTGTTCCAAAAGTAATCCGGATAAAGCTGCTGGAATGCAGGGACCAGTGAGGGGGCCGGCCAGGCGATCCAAGGCCGGAAAGCGAGAGTTGCCAGCACAGCCAGCGAGACCGCGAGGAAAATTTCGAGCAATCGGCCGCGGCGCCATTTCGTGCGCTCGTCATTCATACGCCAGTAGAGATAGAAAACGGCGGCGTACATCCAGGTGCTGACGAGCGCGTCGGCGGTGAAGAATTGTGCGACGGTGTCTCGCGAGCCGCTATGCGGCAGCAGCCGGAAGAGCTCCTCAAGTACGCGAAAATTCCATCCGGGAAAGGCGGGGCCGGGACTCACGAAGCAATCCCGAGAAACGAACGATTAGTTCTCATGATTGGCGAGATTCAGAATGGCAGATGTGAGCGGCAAAATCCAAGGC
>Ga0302324_100008452_pt1 | contig 21694 bp, 10 predicted proteins | sample Palsa_T0_1_FD_201949 | JGI IMG/M metagenome (GOLD analysis project Ga0302324, IMG submission 201949) | Peat permafrost microbial communities from Stordalen Mire near Abisko, Sweden - Palsa_T0_1 | ecosystem: Environmental > Terrestrial > Soil > Palsa > Peat permafrost | place: Sweden: Abisko...
TCAACGGGGGCAAAGTCCTCGCCAACCGCTGGTATCACCTGAAAGTGCTTGCAGTCGGATGTCAGTTGATCGCTACCGCCGACCTTCCCTCGCAAGCGTCCAACACTACGATCACTGTGAACGACGCAGATTGCATTTCTTCAGGCCGTGCCGGCCTGCGATCTTATGAGTCTGGCGGAGTCTGGCGGAATGTAGTCATTCGACCCGCGACCCAGTCGGATGTCGCTGCGATGTTATCCTCGGCGCATCTTCAAGGCGACCAGATCTCACGGTCCCCGGACATTGGTGTCACGTCTCTGAGCGGTTTCCATGCTCCGGAAGCCGATTATCCGCCACCTGGTCTCCCGTCGAACCCAAACGCGCAGCCGATCAGCAGTCTCAAGCTTTTCTCTGTGGCACGGCTAGAAGAAGCCACGGTGCGCGGCACCGTCATCCTCACTGCACCCGCGCTGTATGTTCAGGATTCTGGGGGTGGCGTTCTGGTGGAGAGTCTCGCACACGAGCCCGTGCGGGTTGGAGACGAAGTCGAAGTCACCGGCACCGTCCGTCCGGGTGACTTTAGTGCCACGCTTGCCGGTGCGACGGTGCGTGTCCTATGGGGCGGATCGCCTATGCCCGCTCTGTCCGTCACTGCATCCCAGGCTGCCACCGGGGCCTTTGACGCGACCTTCACCGAAGTGGAGGGTCGCCTGCAGAACAAAGCGTATGGGAAAGAGGATACCCTTATCTTCGACTTCGACTCTGGATTGCAATCGTTCCGCGCCATCATGAAACGGGGTCGAGGGGATGCTCTCTACGACAAGCTGAAGTTGGGAAGTCTGATGCGGATCCGCGGAGTCTCCGTAGTTGACTCGGCCTACACCGAAGACATCGTGCCTTTCACCTTGCTCGTCCGCTCGACCGACGATATCGTCGTACTGGCCGGGCCACCCTGGTGGAGCGCTGGGCATCTAGTGGCAATATTGGCCGGCCTTCTGCTTCTTGCCCTGTTGTCGAACTACATCTATCACCGCGTGAACAACTGGCGGCTGCGGGCGATCGCCCAAGAGCGGGAGCATCTGGCGTTCGAAATGCATGACACCCTCGCGCAAGGTTTCGCGGGGATCGGGTTCCAGCTCGAGGCAATTCGCACAGGAGTCCCCGAGGAGTTGTCCGGAATGCACCGGCAGCTCGATCTCGCGAGCGAACTGGTGCGCCACAGCCATGCTGAGGCCCGACGTACTGTCGATATGCTCCGCCCGCAGCAGTTGGAGTCTCAGGGACTACTCGGCGCGCTTTCGGCGTGCGCGCACCGGCTCGTCGCAGGTGGATCGGTCACTATCGTGGCTAAGGCCGCGGGCGATGTCCAGGCTATCCCTCTGCGGATCAGCGACAATCTCTATCGCATAGGGCAGGAAGCTCTGGCAAACGCGGTGCGCCACGCCCATCCCCGCACTCTCAGTATTCTTCTCGAGTATAGGAAGAACTCGGTGCGACTCAACATCGATGACGATGGAGAAGGATTCGTTCAGCGAGAAGACCTTGAGGGCTTTGGTCTTCTTGGAATGCGCAAACGCGCCGCCAGTATTGCGGCTCACCTCGACATCGTCAGTCAACTCGGCCAAGGCACACAGGTTGCGGTTACGGCCGCGCTGCCTCCGCGCATCACGTTCCTTTCTTGGCCACGGCTTCTACACAAGTTTCTGAGGGAGAAATATCGCAATGCCACAACAGTCGAACCAGCCCATCCGCGTCCTTATCGCGGATGATCATCCGGTCGTTCGAGCCGGACTCAGCAGCATGCTGGGTACTCAGACCGAACTCGAGATTGTCGGTTCGGCCGCCAGCGGCGAGGAAGCACTCGCCAAACTCGGTCAGGCAAAGCCGGACGTGCTGCTCCTGGATCTTCGGATGCACGGGTTGAGCGGTGTGGAGACACTGCTCGCCATGAAGCGTGCTGCCGACGAAACCCGGGTCATCATCCTCACCAGTTTCGAGACCGACGAGGACATCTATCGCGCGGTGCAGGCTGGAGCACAAGGCTATCTGCTCAAAGACACCTCTCTAAAGGAAATGGTGACGGCAATCCGAACCGTCCACGCAGGGAAAAGATATATCCCTCAGGACATCGCCGCCCGGTTGGCGGACCGCATGATGCGGACCGATCTGACTCCCCGCGAGATTGAGATCCTTAAGCTACTGTCGAAGGGACCAACTAACAAGGAAATCGGCCACGCACTTGGGATCAGCGAAAACACGGTGAAGAACCACGTCAACAGCATTATCGAGAAACTCGAGGTCTCGGATCGCACCGAGGCTGCGACCACGGCCATCCAGCGGGGAATCATCTCTGTCGATGACTAGCCTGTATCGCTCGAAATAGTGCGTATCATGAGATGCTGCCATATAGCCAAGACGGACTATAGACCGGATGGCAAAGAACGGGTAAGACTAAGCAAACGCAATGCTTCGCGCCACTACTCGGACTGGAGTCTGGGCGCTGCGTAATCCCAAGGGGGGAATGCTCCAACTTGCTTGGCCGTCGCGAATTCCTACAACTCCTCGTCAGCACTGGCGCTGCTTCGGCGATCGATCCCGTTTGGGCTGCTGCCCTGGAGATGGGTGAAACTCAAACTCGTGCCAGCCACTTCCTCCCACGGATACCGAATGAGTACTCGCTTTTTCTTCCCGGTGAGGAGGAGGCTCTCAAGTCTGCGCCTTCGGTGAAAGGCATCGAAGGCGCCGCGTTGACCGCGTCACTCGTGGGCCGGACCGCGACGCTTCGAATTGGCGAGATCATCGAGGGTTGGCAACTTCTCACGATCGCCGGCATCAACGGCGTCGAGACCGCGGTCTTTGAGAAGCACGCCACTCACCGAGGTGCAATCGCATACGTAACTGAGGAGCGAGGGACGATTGCTTACGTACCCAAGCAGATCGGGGACTTGTCTAAGATTCGTCCGCGGCCCGTAAATGCCTCCCAGAGCATTCGTTTCGAGCGTGCTGCGCGTTACATTCCGGGGCCGGATGTCTTGGGAGCCTATCTTCTGGGTTCGGCAGATGATCCGTGCTATGAGAACGTGGCGGCACTCGGGCCGGAATATATCGGCTGGACGCTGGTCGCCAATGAACAGGGCGGCCCGAAGGCGTCGCTCTATCTTGAGCCGGACGGTAAATCGCGAGAAATTGGCGGTAAGCCTGACGGCGACGGGTCATGGGAACAGGATCAACTCGGAGCCTACTTCGATCCCGCCGATTTGCTCTCAGGTGAAAATCCTCAACTCTATGAGTACACGGCCGGATACAGTAAACGCACCTTGCTTGGCGGCTATCTTCCGGTTGCGGATATCGGAGTCTGGAACCCCACCAATCAGGGTGGTTACGAAACCATGGTGCTGTTACCGCCAGGAGTTGATGCAAAGCCGATCGGGCGAGTTCGCTCGATCCTCCCTCAAGAAGGTCCAGGCACCGGCAATCGTGGGCGCTCGACTGGTCCGGATGGCAGAACATACCTTGATCGCTACTGGAACTGCTCGCCCCCGCAGTTCTATGAGGCTCTGGCAGGCATATGGAATCGCTGGGCGTCGTTGTTTGAGACCACTATGCCTGTAAGCATTCCGGACGAATGGTTGTTGAATTCTGCACGCGCCGGAATCACGCTTTGCCGTTGTAGTTATCGAGGACTGGAGCCGACTTACCAGATCGGCGAAGGGGCTTACACCAAGATGCCCGAACGGAGTCATGCTCTCTTCCCCGTTGCCCACTACGAGTTTATCTGGGCACATCAACTCTGGAATCTAACTGAGGATTCCGAAGCCTACTTCCAGTACTACCTCGATAAGTATGTGCTCCCGAACGGAGACTTCCTATATAACACCCAAGACCAGGTCGAAGCCCCGCTGAACATCGGAATCTTCCTGGCTAACTCTTCCCGCGCTTTCGACTACACCCGCAATATTGCAGGCCTTCACAAACGTCTGCCGGTGCTCGATCGCATGATCGCGTTTGCGCTGGCGCGATATGAATACAGCAAACAGCAGTTTCCGGCCGGAGATCGCAGGCATGGCCTCATTTACGGATCGCCCGAGGCCGACCTTGGGGACCCTGCGAATGATTTTCCCAATTCGCACCCTTTCTACTATCAGAACTCAGCCTGGATCTGGCGCGGCCTTTCGGAGCACAGCCGATGCCTGCGTTTGGCGGCACAGACGAGCCACGATACCGCGCTCGCCGACGCGGCGTCGCGCTACGAGGCGATTGCAAAAGAGATGCGCGAGAGCATTCGGGCTTCCCTTGAAGCAACCCTGTCGCTTCGCTCACCCGAGATGAAGGCGGCCGGGATCACGCCCTTTACGCCCGACGACATCAACCACTCTCCCAAAGACCTGTCGAGTTATGAGAACCACCGCTTTATGCAGGACTGGTTCCTGGCAGACTGGGGCGATCCGGCGCTGGATCTGGGACACCTGAAACATCGGGAGGTGGCTGGGATGCAGATCATGGGCCTCCACACCGATGGGGTGGTCGCTCGCACCTCAAACTTCATGGATCATGGCAGCCTCGCCGTCAAGATCCGGCAGGCTGACTATAGGCCGTTCCTGCTTAACCTATATGCCTTGGTCTGTTACGCCTCTGATTCCGGCAACCGATACGCACCGGAGGATGCCTACATCCCTGGAAGCTTCGCGGGGGAAGGCAATCGCTATGGCTGGGCATCCGTGGTCAACAGCACGCTGCAATCGACTCTGGGATTGCGTTGGCTGCTCTGCTACGAGGAATGGGATCAGGATGTTTGCCACCTCCAGAAGGCGGCTCCGAAGCATTGGTTCGCAGCTGGCGAGAGAATCTCTATCGCGAAGTGTCCGACGCGTTTTGGTCACGTGAGTTGGTCGACGCAATCGTTGCCGAGTCGGCAATGGAAGGTGACCATCGATACGCCCAACTCATTTGCCGGCGACCTCATTATCCACATCCATCCTGACGACGGAAAGCCGATCACTCGATCTTCGGCTGGAACCATCGTCGAGAATGCTATTCAGATCAAAAAGGAACTCCTCTCCAACTCACCACATTTGGAGATCGAAATCAGCTAGTTCGCGATTCGGGGACCAAATTACGACTCCAAGAGACTTTGCAATGTGCCACCAATAGCGGCACTCAGGAACTCACGATCACGCGAATTTGTCGGCCCATTCCGCCCGTCGGCGTTTTCTCGAACAAGTACGGGTTCTTCCGATAGTGTCGCTGCCTGGAGCCAACCGTCTGGCGACAGTCGCCGCAAAGTCAACCGGAACTGCCGACGCATCGTTGGCCGTGACAAAACCACGCGTCTCTTGCTCAAAACGCTTCTCCTAGATGCAGATCAGCCCCTCGGCTGGCTCAAGGAGGCCCAGCAGGCATAGCTACTCGGCGGATGCCGTGATAATCGCGTGATCGCTTACACGTTGAGCGTCTCCGGGGGCGGGCTTCAAGTGGAAGCTGCACCTCCGCATCACCGAGCGCCGGAGTGCTGCCCCGTTATTGTTCGAAGGCGAACCCATTAGGTGAAAGAAGTTCCGGAAAGCACGCCCTATAGAATGATGACATTGTCTTTGCGGGCCAGTTATCCCGACTGTGGGCAATAGGCTCTGCGCGTTGGAGGGTCCTGTGGCAGGCTATATCACCGTCATTTCAGTGAGCAGTCTTAGGTGCCATTAGAAATTAGGGCGAGTCGTTTCTGAATGACGGGAACTCGGCTGTTATCCAAGACCAACCCGGGAAGAACGTCGAGAAAACGGGATTCGCCAAGCAGAAGTTTGGCAGCGTCAGCAAGGTGATTACGAAGATCCTGGGCAAGCCAAAAACCAAGTCCCCGTGAGGTCCCCAATAAGCTATTTCCAGCCGTTCCCAACGGGGTCTCAGGGTTTCCATCCGTGCCCTGTTTTCTTATACTTACCGGGATTTAAGGTCGCTCATAACCCAAAGGTCGCTGGTTCAAATCCAGCCCCGCAACCAATTCCCCCTTGAAAACACAGACTGGCGGAGAGATAGAGATATGGATTCGAACTTTCGGTAGAGAGATTTCGAAAGAAAAGTTCTATCTCTGGTTCGAACATGCCTGACTGGCGGAGAGAGGGGGATTCGAACCCCCGGTAGAGCTTTTGACCCTACAACGGTTTAGCAAACCGCCGCCTTCAGCCACTCGGCCATCTCTCCGGCTGCACTGTGGCGATTATATAGGAAGATTGCGGGCTTTCACTGGAGGAGCTGGGCGGCCACGCGGGTGCGGATTTCTTGCCTTGGGCGGGTGCCCGAAATTACATCGCGGCGACCATGCCGGAGACGCGCTCGGCCATGGCTCCGGCGCGGGCGAGATAGCGGTCGATGGCAGCGGCTGCTTTGCGACCTTCTGCGATTGCCCAGACGACGAGGGACTGGCCGCGGCGCATGTCTCCGGCGGCGAAGATGCCTTCGGCGGAAGTCATGTAATGTTCGTTGGTGGCGACAATACCGCGCTGGTCGAGAACGAGGGAGAGTTGTTCGAGCAGGCCTTCGCGAACCGGCCCGGCGAAGCCGATGGCGACGAGTACGAGGTCGGCATCGAGGATGAATTCTCCACCCTCGATTGGGGCGAAGTCGGGGCCGGGGCCGAGGCGGACTCCGTGGAGCTGGCGGACGTTGCCGTGCTCGTCGCCGGAGAAGCTGGTGGTGCGGACGTTCCATTCGCGAATGCCGCCTTCTTCGTGTGCGCCTTCGCTGCGCAGCATCACAGGCCAAAGCGGCCAAGGGGTCCTGGACGAGCGCTGCTCGGGGGGCATTTCATGGATTTGAAATTGGCGGACACTCTTGGCGCGCTGACGGTGGGTGGTGCCGAGGCAGTCGGCACCGGTGTCGCCGCCGCCGATGATGATGACATGCTTGCCTCCGGCGAGGATGTCGAGGGCGGGATCGAGCTGGTCGCCGAGGTTGCGGCGGTTGGCCTGGGTGAGGTAGTCCATGGCGAAATGGATGCCGCGCAGATCACTGCCGGGGACACGGAGGTGGCGGGGTTGTTCGGCCCCGCAGGCGAGGAGGATGGCGTCGGCGTTGCGGCGGAGTTCGTCGATCGAAATTGACGAGGGCGAACTTGAAGCGGATGAAATGTCTCCTGGCTGGGTGCCGCCGACATGCACTCCGGAGAGGAAGCGGACGCCTTCGGCGCGGAGCTGGTCGATGCGGCGCTCGACGATGTCTTTCTCCATTTTGAAGTTGGGGATGCCGTAGACGAGCAGGCCGCCGAGACGGTCGGACTTTTCGTAGACGGTGACGGCGTGGCCGATGCGCCGAAGTTGTTGCGCGGCTGCGAGACCAGCTGGACCGGAACCGACGATGGCGACTCGTTTGCCGGTTTCGAATGCGGGTGGCTCGGGGACGACCCAGCCTTCGGCGAATCCGCGGTCGGCGATGGCTTTTTCGATCTGTTTGATGGTCACCGGAGGCTGATTGATGCCGAGGACGCAGGCGGCTTCGCAAGGAGCGGGGCAGATGCGGCCGGTGAATTCAGGGAAATTGTTGGTGGCGTGGAGTCGGCGGACGGCTTCTTCCCAGCGGGCTTCGTAGACGAGCTCGTTCCAGTCGGGGATGATGTTGTTGACTGGACAGCCGGTGTGGCAGAACGGCACGCCGCAGTCCATACAGCGCGCACCTTGCTGCTGGAGCTTTTCGTCGGGGAGATCGCGGTAGATTTCGAACCAGTCGTTGATGCGTTCGGCGACGGGGCGGCGCTCGGGTAGTTCGCGGGGAAATTCGAGGAATCCGGTGGGCCTAGCCATGATGGACCTGCTCGCCGCCGGCGGCGATGGCGACTAACGCGCCCGGGACTTGGGTTTCGGCGCTCGAGGATTCTTTCTTCGGCGCGGCGTTTAGAACCCGCTTGAGTTCGTGCGGGAAGATTTTCACGAATTTGGGTAGAGTCTCGCTCCACTTGTCGAGGATCCAGGCGGCGCGGGGGCTTCCCGTGAGCGCCAGGTGTTTCTCGATGAGAGCGCGCACGGTTTCGACGTCGTTGGCATCGATGAGGGGCTCGAGATCGACGGAGGCCTGGTTGCATTGGGTGCGGATGAATTCGCCGGAGTCGTCGAGGACATAGGCAACGCCGCCGCTCATGCCAGCGGCGAAGTTGCGCCCACAGGCACCCAGGACAACGACGAGGCCATTGGTCATGTATTCACAACCGTGGTCGCCGACGCCCTCGACGACCGCGGTTGCGCCGGAGTTGCGAACGGCGAAGCGTTCGCCTGCCATGCCGTTGAGGAAAACCTCGCCGCTGGTTGCGCCGTAAAGGACGACGTTGCCGACGAGAATGCTTTCCTCGGGAAGGAAGCCGGAATTCTTCGGCGGGAAAATGACGACGCGTCCGCCGGACAGGCCTTTGCCGACGTAGTCGTTGGCCTCGCCTTCGAGGGTGAGGGTGACGCCGCGGGGCAGAAATGCCGCGAAGCTTTGCCCCGCGGAGCCGCGGAACTGGAAGCGGATGGTCTCGTCGGGCAGGCCGGCGGAGCCGTAGCGGCTGGCAATCTGGCCGCCGAGCATGGCACCGACTGAGCGGTGGATATTGCGAATGGTCAGCTTCGCTTCGATGGGACTTCCATGATCGAGGGCTTCGCGGGCGAGGACGATCATTTGGATGTCGAGGACTGAATCAAGGCCATGGTCCTGTTTCTGCGTGCAATGACGTTTTACGCGCTCGGGGAGCGGCGGCGTGTAGAGAATTTGCGAGAGGTCGATGCCTTTGGCTTTCCAGTGGGTGATTGCGGGGCGGCTCTCGAGCTTTTCGACGCGGCCAACCATTTCATCCATGGTGCGGAAGCCGATTTTGGCCATGAGTTCGCGGACTTGCTCGGCGATGTAGAAGAAGAAATTGATGACGTGTTCGGGCTGCCCGGCGAAGTGCTGGCGGAGCGCGGGATCCTGGGTCGCGATGCCAACTGGACAGGTGTTGAGGTGGCACTTGCGCATCATGATGCAGCCCATGGCGATGAGCGGAGCCGTGGCGAAGCCGAACTCTTCCGCGCCGAGCAGCGTGGCGATGACGACGTCACGTCCGGTCTGGAGTTTGCCGTCGGTCTGGACGCGGATTCGGCTGCGGAGATCGTTCAGTAACAGTACTTGTTGCGTTTCGGCTAGACCCAGTTCCCATGGGATTCCGGCGTGTTTGAGCGAGCTGAGCGGGGCGGCCCCGGTGCCGCCGGTGTCTCCGCTGATGAGGACGACGTCGGCGTGGGCTTTGGAGACGCCAGCCGCCACTGTGCCTACGCCGACTTCGGCGACCAGCTTCACGGCGATGCGGGCGGCGGGGTTAACGTTCTTCAGATCGAAGATCAATTGGGCGAGGTCTTCGATGGAATAGATGTCGTGGTGCGGAGGCGGCGAAATAAGCGTGACGCCAGGTATCGAATGGCGGAGTCGCGCGATGACTTCGTCGACCTTGTGGCCGGGGAGTTGGCCGCCTTCGCCGGGCTTGGCGCCCTGGGCCATCTTGATTTGCAGTTCGTCGGCGTGGACGAGGTAATTGGTCGTGACGCCGAATCTGCCGGAGGCGACTTGCTTGACCGCGCTGCGGCGGAGGTCGCCGTTGGCGTCGCGCTCGAAGCGCTGTTCGTCTTCGCCGCCTTCTCCAGTGTTGGACTTGCCGCCGATGCGGTTCATGGCGATGGCAAGGGTTTCGTGGGCCTCTTTGCTGATCGAACCGAAGGACATGGCTCCGGTCATGAAGCGCTTGACGATTTCGGTGGCCGGCTCGACCGCTTCGAGAGGCAGCGCCGTCTCGGCATACTTGATCTTGAGCAGACCGCGCAGGGTGCAGAGGACTTTATTCTGTTCGTCGATAAGGTCGGTGTATTCGCGGAAGGTCTTTGGATTCGAGTCGCGCACCGCGTGCTGGAGCTTGGCGATGGTTTGCGGGTTGAACGAGTGATACTCGCCGTCGATGCGATACTGGTATGCGCCGCCGACCGCCAGGTCGGTTTCGGACCTCGACGGCGGCTGAAAGGCGTACTCGTGCTTCATGCGCGCCTCTTGCGCGATGACGCCGAGGCTGACGCCCTCGATACGCGATGCAGTGCCGGCGAAGTAGGTGTCTATCAGCTCCCGGCTGAGGCCGATGGCCTCGAATATCTGCGCGCCGCGATAGCTTTGCAGAGTGGAGACGCCCATCTTCGAGAAGGTTTTCAGCAGGCCTTTGTTGATGGCTTTGACGAAGTTCTTCACTGCCTTGTCGGGCGTGATGCCCGCTGGCAGCTTCTTGCGGTTCGCGAGGCTTTCAAGCGACTCGATAGCGAGATACGGATTCACCGCGCTTGCGCCGTAGCCGATGAGCAGGGCGAAATGCATGACTTCGCGAGGCTCGCCGGATTCGATGATGAGGGCGACCTGGGTGCGGGTGCCTTCGCGGACGAGAAGGTTGTGCACGGCAGCTAACGCGAGCAGGCTGGGAATGGGGGCGGAGCCTTTGTCGACTCCGCGATCGCTGATGATGAGGAGCGTGTAGCCGTTCTTCACGGCGAGCGAGGCGCGCTGGCTGAGCTCTTCGAGGCCACGCTTCAGGCCGGCTTCGCCATCCTGGGGGCGAAAGAGCGCAACCAGCGTAGTTGCGAGCAGATCGCCTTTGGAGACGCGACGGAGTTGCTCGAGTTCGCGGTTCGTCAACACGGGCTGCGGCATCTTGAGCGTGTGGCAGTTCCTCGGCGTCTCTTCGAGGATGTTGCGCTCGGTGCCGATATAGCTGATGAGGGACATCACCATCTCTTCGCGGATGGGGTCGATGGGCGGGTTGGTGACCTGGGCGAAGAGCTGCTTGAAGTAATTGAAGAGCATTTGCGGGCGGTCTGACAGACAAGCCAGCGGCGTGTCGGTGCCCATGGAACCAACCGGCTCTTCGCCTTTTGCTGCCATTGGAGCGAGAATCATCTTCAGGTCTTCCTCGGTGTAACCGAAGGCGCGCTGGCGGCTCTGCAATGTACCTTGCTCGAGCGCGTGGAAGCGGCCGGGTTCGCCTATCTGGTCGAGGGTGATCTGGTTGTCTTTGATCCACTGCGCGTAGGGCTGGCGCGACGTCAGCTGCTGCTTGATCTCTTCGTCGGGGATGATACGGCCGGCGATGGTGTCGACGAGGAACATCTTTCCCGGCTGGAGCCTTCCCTTTTGGCGGACGTTTTCGGCGGGGATGTCGAGGACCCCGGCTTCGGAGGCGAGCACGACGATGTCGTCGTTGGTGACGACATAGCGACCGGGGCGAAGGCCGTTGCGATCGAGCATTGCGCCGATAACACGACCGTCGGTGAAGGCCATGGCAGCGGGGCCGTCCCACGGTTCCATGAGCGACGCGTGATATTCGTAAAAAGCGTGGCGGGCCGGATCGATGTGGGGATTGCCGGACCAGGCCTCGGGGATCAGCATGGCCATGACATGGGGCAGCGATCTTCCCGACTGAAAGAGCAGCTCGACAGCGCTGTCAAACGCGGCCGAGTCGCTGCCGCCCGGCGTGACGATGGGGAAAAGCTTCTTCAGGTCGTCGCCAAAGAGTGGCGATTCGAGCAGCGATTCTCGAGCCTTCATCCAGTTGACGTTGCCCCGTAGGGTGTTGATTTCGCCATTGTGGGCGATGTAGCGATAGGGATGCGCAAGCGGCCAACTCGGGAAGGTGTTGGTCGAGAAACGCTGGTGAACGACGCAGAGCGCACTTTTGACAGCGGGGTTCGCTAGTTCGACATAGAAATTTTCGATCTGCGGCGCGAGCAATAGACCCTTGTAGACGATGGTGCGCGACGAGAGCGAGGGGATGTAGAAGAAGTGACGATCTTCAATCTCCGCAGCGGCGATTTCGTGCTCGATGCGCTTGCGGGTGACGTAGAGTTTGCGTTCGAAATGGTCCTCATCCCAACCGTCGGGACGGCCGAGAAAGACTTGCTGAATGTAGGGCTGGGTGGCGCGGGCTTCGCGGCCGATTGCATCGCCTTCGCAAGGGGTATCGCGCCAGCCGAGGACGGTCAATCCTTCTTCGCGGATGATTCTTTCGACGATGCCTTCGCATTGCAGGCGCTGATGTTTGCCTACGGGAAAGAAGACCATGCCGACGGCGTAGGCGCCGGGTTCGGGCAGAGTAAAGCCTAGTTCACTACATTCACCCGCAAAGAATTCATGGGGGATCTGGATGAGGATGCCTGCGCCGTCACCGGTCTCGGGATCGCAGCCGGATGCGCCGCGGTGGGTGAGGCGGATGAGCACCTCGATGCCCATGTCGATCATCTCGTGGGTTTTTTCGCCGCGCATGCTCGCGACAAAGCCCATGCCGCAGTTGTCATGCTCGTTGCGCGGATCGTACAACCCCTGCGCGGAGGGGAGACCTGGAGATATCGAGGAATTCCGCATTTTGTCCTTCTGCCGTTCTGTGTTCGAGCTTCGTTTGACGGTAAAGAGTATTCTTCTCCCCCGGGCCCCTGAAAAATTCGATTTCAAGAAATGAAGTCGAGCAAATCGGGAACGCCAGTTGTGTGCTTTTTATGAAAACTTGGTGAGTCTTTAAATATAACAAGAAATCCGCCAACGGCGAGAGTAACCTGTGCGGTTCTTTTGCCGAAAAATCCCTTGCCGGCTTCAGCCGGGCGGTGAAAAGAAAGACGCTCCCGCGATTGTGCGGCAGCGTCCCTACTTGTGAAGCGATCGGCTAGAGCAGAAGTACAGTTTGCGTCATGTGCCGGAAACCGGCTATGTAGGCTTTTCCCTGGGGGGAAAGCCTGCCGAGCGGGGTGCTTCGCATTACAGTAACTGTATTTCTGCTCTCTCTATTGCCGAGCGGCGAGCCACTGCTTGAGATTCGGGCCCTGGTTGGCGCGCAACTCGATGCAATCGTTGATTTGATCGACGGCCCGCTTGAGTGCTCGTTCGGACGAGGGAACTTTGTGCGCCGAGAAGAAGGCGACAACCTGGTCGCGAGCTTCAGCACTGCAGAAGCTGCCAGTCGCGCCGACGAAACCTCCCGCGCTGAGCGGAGTGAACTGGGCTTTGACCTTGTCCCAGTTTTCCTGGTCATACTGCCAGGCGAGGTCGCGAGTATCGCCGTTCATGAGCGGAACCGCGAGCATGCGGGGCGAATCCTGATTGCGGACTTTGCCGGAAAGGGTGTAGTCGAGCGCTCGCTTCGCCAGTTGCGGGTCTTTGAAGGAGGCGAGCGAATAGAGCGCGCGCATCTGGATCTCCGGGTTTCCTGACGTCTCATAGACCTTCTGCAGTCGGTCGAAGAAGGCGGCGTCTCCGTTCAGTGCGGCTATGCCGAGAGCGGTGCGGGCGAGGGTAGGGTCGACGGAGGCAGGATCGGCGAGATATTTCTCGGAAATGACCTTGGCTTCGGCGATCACATCCCGGTCCTTAGCACCGCCGAGCGCGCCGAAGAGGGTGGCGCGCAGGTCGGTTGTTTCGGCGTTATCGTTGGTCGAGGAGGGGCCGAGTTTGTCGAGCGCCGGCTTGAAGGTCGTGCGCACCCAGGCGTCGACGGCGTCCCGCTCGGCGTCGGTCGACGCGATGCGTGATTTAATCGTCCCGATCGGTTGCAGGGCGGAGGCAACGACAGTGCCGCTGCTGTCGTCCTTCACTGCCGCCACCAGATCGAGATACGAGCCTACGGGCGCTTTGTTCGCCCTTACCTGCGCCCATTGGTCGCCGAGCAGACTGATGCGCTCCTGCGGGCTAAGTCCGCTTTCCACGTTAGCGACGAGTTTGGTATAGACGTCCGCAGGATACGTGCTGCGGTAGTAGCCTTTGCCACCGCCGTTGGCAAAGAAGAATGGCGCATCGGGGACGGTCAACTCGGAATGATTGGGCGAAAGCAATTCGCAGTCGTTCTTGCCGCCAGCCGTTTTGAAACATATAGGCACCGACCACTGCTGCGGGCCATCGCCCCTGGCGCTGGGGCTTAAGAAAAATCTCTCTTGGGCGATGTTTACTTTGCCGCCTTGCGGTTCAGAGAAGGTGAGACCTGGAACCCCGGGCTGGACCACGAAGCTTTCCATGATCTTGTCGACCGGCTTGCCGCTGGCCTGAGTTTGGGCGTTCCAGAAATCCTCCGCCGTCGCATTCGCGTAGAGATGCGCCGCGAGATAGTTGTGTACGCCTTTGCGGAAGGTCTCTTCGCCGAGGTAGTTCTCGACCATGCCAAGCACCGCTCCGGCCTTGCCATAACTGATACCGTCGAACATCTCGTTGATCTCTTCCGGCGTGTCGGCGTTGGCGCGGATGGTGCGGGTGGTGCGCGCGGCGTCGAGGTTGAGGGTGTTATTGAGACCGGCGGCGACATTCTGCGGGATGTTCCATTCGGGATGCCACGCGGCGACGGGCTTGTTCGACATCCAGGTCGCGAATCCTTCGTTGAGCCATATGTTGTTCCACCATTGCATGGTGACCATGTCGCCGAACCATTGGTGGGCCATCTCGTGCGCCACCACTCCGGCCACGCCCTGCTTGGCGGCGAGCGAGGCCGTCTTTTCGTCGATCAAGAGCGCCGTTTCGCGATAGGTGATGGCGCCGAAGTTCTCCATCGCGCCGGCTTCGAAGTCGGGGATTGCGATCATGTCCAGCTTCGGCATCGGATACTTGATGCCGAAATAAGTGTCGTAGTAGTGCAGGATGAACTCAGCGGCGCTGACCGCAAACTTACCCTGGTCGACCTTGTCGGGAGTGGCGCAGGCGCGGATTGGCACGCCGTCGCTCTCGCCGGAAACGCATTGGAAATCCCCCACCAGGAATGCAACCAGGTAAGTGGACATCTTTGGCGTGGTGGCGAACTTGACGGTGTGTTCGTCGATGAGCGGCCCGGGCGTGTCTGAAATCATGTTGGTGTTGGAGATGACGGTGTCACCTTTATCCACGGTGAGTTGGATATCGAAGGTGGCCTTGAAGGCGGGCTCGTCGAAGCAGGGGAAGGCGCGGCGGGCATCAGTGGCTTCGAACTGGGTTACGGCATAATTCCGCTTCTTGGTTTTGGAGAGATAGAAGCCACGGAGCTCGTCGTTGAGGAGTCCGGTGTAGTCGATCTTGAGCGCCAGCTTGCCCGCCGGCAAAGTTTGGGCGAAGGCAAGGGTCGCCTGCTGCTTGGCTTCGTCGGTGGTGACGGTCGCTTCCAGTTTGCGGTCGTTCACGGTAGCCGTAACGGTGACGAACTTGATCTCGGCGGCATTGAGGGTGATCGAATCGACCGGCTGGGCGAGGGTGAGGTCTATGGTCTCGGTGCCGGAGAAGGTTGCGTCCTTGAGATTTGGCGTCAGAGCGAGTGAGTAGTGTTGGGGAATGGCGACCTGCGGGAGGCGCTGGGCGCGGGCGGCGGACGCCAGCAAAAGTATTGAAAAGGCAACGGTTAGCAATGTTGCCCGGAAGGAATTACAACGTGATTTAACCATGTGCTCCTGTGGACGGTCCGGTAGATATTTTGCGCGAGCAAATCTCGCGCAGGGGTCGTACATGATGATACTGCAATCTTCAGGGGGAATCCTTGGGATTGTCGGGGGGGTGTCGATGGATCGTTGGTCAGGCGCCGCCCTACGATTCCCGGTAGTCGAGCAACATCAATCCCACGAGCATCAAGCATACCGGCCAGACGAACGAGGCGAAACGGGACTCTTTGTGGCCGGGCAGGCGAAGTTCAAGCCATCGACTGCAGCCTGCCGTGGCGCCGAGGAGGGCGATGGGGGTGTGGCTCATTTCGGCGAGCAGTTCTTCTTTTACGTTGCCGATGGAGTGGTTATGGGTGAGGAGCAAAGCTCCGCCGGCGGCGCAAAGTACGGGAAAAACGCTGGCTGCCCATCGAGAGTGCAGACGGCCGGTCTGGATCCCCCACTCGAAGGCGGCGAAGGCGCAAATCAAGACAGCATATAAACGATGCTGCAAGACGTCGGGGGCATACATGCTGGCCCAAAATGGCCGCGGGCCAAGCGGCCAGCAGTCAGGGTCAGCGCGGAGGACGATGAAGACGGCAAGTCCGACGAAGACAATCGGCCAGTTGAGCGCCCAGCGGAAGTTCAACCCGTACCTGGGGGGCAAGCGGCTGAGCAGGGCGAAAAGGCCGGCGGCGAAGACAATCACTCCCGCCCAGTGATGGTTGTACTCCGACCAAGCCTCGTCATTGGCATCGCTGGGAGCGTTGGCCCCGCTGAATTGGGTCTCTTTGACGGCTACGTCAAGGGGCGTGGACGGCGCCAACGCCGCATAAGCCGGGCTCGTCATGCGCGGAGCGATCGGACGGAAGCGTGCGACGATCTCGGCGATACTGGCCCGGTCGTGAGGGAGATCGACGGCCGGAGGCTGTGAGGTCATCGACGCAGCGGCGAGAACTGCCATGAATCCCAGTCCGATCTCGACTTCGCCGAATCGACGGAGCCTGGCCAGCAGGTCGATTGGCGCAGTCTCAATGTGCCTCACCAGGAAGTAATTTCCGGCACCCATCGCCATGACCAGCGCGACCAGGTAGACCTTGGAGAGCAGCATGACTCCGTAAGCAGTGCCATAAAGTCCGCTGAGGGACTTGTCCTGCGGAATACCGAGGTAAAACCAGGCCATACCTATGCCGCCCAGGAGCAACAGACCGGCCCCGGCGAGGGCCATCGGCGAGTAGCGCCGGAGAAGGCGCTTGGCTTCTTCGGGGTCGGCCACGCGCCTGAGGGAGATCAACAGAAAGGGCATCGCGCCGATCCAGATTGAGGCACCGAGTTGGTGTGCGCCGGTGAGGATCGCGAGAACTTCGCGATCTTCCATGCGCGAAACGGAGTGGCTGGTGTAGACCACCGCCAGCAGGACTACGAGGGCGCACGGGAGCAAGGCGTATCTCGACCAGCGTCCGGGGATGCGGGTACAAATGGCGAGCGAGGTAGCGGCAATTACGGCGGCAACCCCCGCAAGAAAATAGGGCGCGAACAAGAGTTCGTTGAGATGAAGGGCGGAACTTCCCATCAGGATGGCGCTATCGACAGCCACGTAGGCGAGTTCGGTGAGGGCGAGGCAAATTGCTGCCCAGCGAAGCCCTCGCCAGCAGCCTTGCAGGGTTGCCGGACCCGCTACCCCGGGAATCGCGGCCAGCAGCAGATAAGCCACTCCGCCGAGGGTGAGCATTTCAAGTCCCAGGGTGAGCGCACGCAGCAGAACCGACAACAGATCGAAATCGCGCAAGAGCCAGATCAAATAAGAATCCCTCTTTACGGCGCGGTAGCCGTATTCAACGAAACTACGCCAATGCGCAGTATACGGGAGACGTCTGCGGACGGGTATGCGGATAGCAACCGCTTCTCTCGCGACAGAGCGGAAAGACTGGCTCCGAGTCGTGGCGATGGGGAGGCAGGGTGAGCTTTCGCCTCTGCAACCCGCGACCGCCTATTTGACTATGAACGGGATTTGGCCGCGAGTGATGTGACCGTCCACGGCGAGCACCTGCCAGCGGATCGCGTACTTGCCAGCGACGAGACCGCTGGCATTCGCGGTGAGTGTGTCGGGGACACTTTGCGGAGAAATGCTAAGCGGCTTCGACTGTCCGTCGGCGGTGGCCAACAGCAGTGTGGATCTCGACCCGTCGACGCGCGAATTGAACTTGAGGGTGACCGGGAAGTCGGGGCCGGTGACGGTCGCGCCCTCGGCGGGAGACGATTGAACCAACACAGCGTGGGCAAAGACCACGCGTGGGGCGACAACCAGAGCCACCGCCAGGGCGGTCATCAATAGGGCGCGAAAGACATCCTTTAACAAGGAACTACGATGCGGGTAACTCATGTTTACTTAGACACATCCAGCGAGCGAAAAGACTTAAGAAAACTGGGCATTAAGAAAACTGCACCGAGGCGGCGCGGATGGAACGTCCGCTGATTTCGGCGGCGCGTTCCTCGGCATATGCTGCGGCGCCCATGAGGGCGGCACGACTTTCGAGGATGATCCTGACCGGGGTTTGGATAAGCAAATGGCTGAGGCGACCTTTGTCGGTGAAGGCCTTCATGAAACCGCCGCTTTGCATGGTCTTGAGGGTTTTCGGGGCGATGCCGCCGCCGAGGTAGACGCCTCCGGTAGCGAGGATCTTGAGGGCGAGATTGCCGGCCTCGGCACCGTAGGCGGAGGCGAATATTTCGAGCGCACGGGAGCACAGTTCGCTGCCGCCGGCTTCACCGACTTCGCCGATAACGGCGTTGGGGTCTTCGGTGGCCATGCGGTCTTTGAGCCAGGCCGGCTCTTCGAGGCCCTGGTCGTCGCGAAGGAAGGAATAGACGTTTTTCAGGCCGATTCCGGAGACGACGCGCTCCCAGCTGACTCGTCCACCGAGCTGTTTCCAGAGATAGCGTAGCAGGGCGATCTCAGTCTCGTTGCGGGGAGAGAAGTCGGCGTGGCCGCCTTCGGAGGCGAGCGGGAGATAGTGGCCGCCAGTCCAGATGAGGACCGCCTCGCCGAGACCAGTGCCGGCAGAGACCAGGCCGCGATGGCCGATGGCGCTGGGATCGCCTTCGCTGAGGACGAAGATCTGGTCGGGTGTTAGTTCGGCGATGCCGTAGCCGTTGGCTTCGAGGTCGTTGATGAGGAACAGGTGTTCGATTTTGAGCGAGGCGGCGAGGGCGCGGCTGTCGAGCTCCCAGGGAAGGTTGGTGAGCTTGAGGCGGCCATCGCGGACCGGGCCGGGAACGCCAAAGCAGGCTGCCGTCACTTCTTCGCCAGAGTCTTTTCCGTCGGCTAGAAATTTGGTAACGACTTCGCCTAGTCCGGAATATTCGGTGGCGGGAAATTTTTCATCCCGAATGTAGGAAAGCTGGCCGTGGTCGAAGTCATACAGCGCGAGATGAACTTTGGTACCGCCCACATCTCCGGCAAGAATCATCGTTCAATCTCCAGTTGGCCTCTTCCGCTCGCGTCGGGCGGCGGGAGCTTGGCCGCTGCTGCGGTATCGAGCAGCAGCAGCAGCTGACCGGTTCCGGGACGAATCAACTGCGAAGGCCATGTCTCGGGATCATACTTGCTGGAGAGCACTTCGCTCAACACCTCGGCCTTGTCGGCGCCACCAATCAGGAAAATAACCTTGCGCCCCTGGTTGATGACAGGGGAGGTGAGTGTGACGCGCCATGTCTCCTTTTGCGGGACATGATTGGCGATAGCGATCCGGCTTAGTTCATGAAGTCCGTCGGTGTGCGGGAAAAGCGAGGCGGTGTGGCCGTCGGGACCCATGCCCAGCGCGACAAGGTCGAAGGTGGGCAACTGCGCGCCTTCAAGTCGAAAGCGGTTGCGAATGGCGGACTCGTAGCGGGCGGCGGCTTCCTCGGGTTCGAGCTCGCCTTCGATGCGAAAAACACGGGCAGGATCGATGGCCACCTTTTCGAGCAGGGCTTCGCGGGTCATGCGGTAATTGCTGTCTTTGTCGTCAGGCGGAACGCAGCGCTCATCGACCCAGAAAAGATCGAGCTTGTCCCAGGGGATCGCGCTCGCGAAAGGTTCGCCGGGATCGGCAAGCAGTTCGAAGGTACGCCGCGGAGTGTTGCCGCCGGAGATGGCGATACGGGCTATGCCGCGGGCTGCGACGGCGATCTGCGCCGCATCGAGAATTTGCTCGGCCATCGCCCGGGCGAGAGCGCCGGCTGTGGGATATACGAAATATGTCACTGCAGTAGTTACAGACATCGCATTGAAATCCTAAGGTCGATATTTTCTGTCACAAATTGCAGCCGCGCCGGTATTGGGCGCGGCTTGCAGCATATCAGCTTATCAGTTTATCCAGGATGTTGAGGGCGCTATAGGCGCTGCCACTCCCGTCCGTCGCGCCGCAGGAGCTCGTCCGACGAGTCCGGCCCCCAGGTGCCGCTGGCGTAGTTGGGAAAATCTTTGGGGGCGGCTTTGGCCCATGCTTCGAGGACCGGGGTGTACAAGGCCCAGGTTGCCTCCACGCCATCACGGTGGGCGAAGAGTGTCGCGTCGCCGAGCATAGCGTCGAGCAAGAGACGCTCATAACCATTGGCGGACGATGTGCCGAAAGCGGCTGCATAATTGAAGTCCATAATCACCGGACAAACCGACATGCCGGTGCTGGGCACCTTCGCGCCGAAGCGAAGCGAGATTCCTTCGTCAGGCTGAATGCGCATGGTGATGAGGTTCGGGTGAATATCGTCGCAGGGGCCGCTCTGGGGCTGATTGAAGAGCCGCATTGGCGGTTGGCGGAAGACCACGGTAACCTCGGTAGTGCGCTTGGCCATGCGTTTACCTGCACGGATGTAAAACGGAACTCCCGCCCAACGCCAATTTTCGATTTCAAGCTTGATGGCGGCAAAAGTCTCGGTTCCGGAGTGCGGATCCACGCGATCTTCTTCACGGTAGCCCTTGACCTGTTCATCCCCGACCTTGCCGGGACCATATTGGCCGCGCGCGGTATCTTCGATCGGGATAGGCTTGATGGCGCGCCAGACTTTCACTTTTTCACCGCGCACAGCTTCGGCCTCAAAGGAAACAGGCGGTTCCATGGCAACGAAGGAGAGCAGTTCCATGACATGGTTTTGGACGACGTCGCGAAGCGCGCCGGCCTTCTCATAGAACGGGCCGCGTCCCTCGATGCCTATGCTTTCGGCGGCGGTGATTTCGACATGGTCGATGTAGTTGCGGTTCCAGACAGGCTCGAAAATTCCGTTGGCGAAGCGAAAAACGAGGATGTTCTGCACCGTCTCCTTGCCGAGATAGTGATCGATGCGGAAGATTTGGGTTTCATCGAAGACTTTATTGATGTTGTCGTTGAGTTCCCGGGCGGACTCGAGATCATGGCCGAAGGGCTTCTCGATAATCGCACGCACGGCCCCGTTTTTGGGCTTCGCCATACCTTTTTCGCCGAGGTGGTCGATGATGTCGGCGAAATACTCCGGCGCAGTGGCCAGATAGAATAGACGGTTGCCCTTGGTGCCGTGCTCTTCGTCGATTCTGGTCAGCAACGCGTTGAGCTGGTCATAGCCGGCAGCGTCATCGAAATTCATCTGGTGGTACTGGACTTTGGCGATGAACTCGTCGAGGTGTTTCTCGCCATTTTTCACGCCGCCGAACTTGAGAATGCCGTCCTTCATATCGGGGGCGAAGCTATCGTGCAGCGGACGGCGGGCGACGCCGACGATGGCGAAGTCCTCTGGCAATAGGCCGGCCTGCTCAAGGTGGAAGAGGGCGGGAAGGAGCTTTCGCTTGGTGAGGTCGCCAGACGCACCGAAAATGACGACGACGGTTGGGTCCGGCACTCGCACATCCCCCTGGGAGGATTTGCGGACGTCACTGGGGGCGATTTTGATTTCTGTCGTAGCCATATAGATAAATTCTCCTCGTCGTTGCGGTTCGTCATTCCGTTTCATGCCGGCGACGCATTTGTAACCGTAACTGAGATAAACTCCTCAGTCCTTCTTAACTGCGTGGCCACCGAAGGCGTTGCGTTGGATCGCGACCATCCGGTCGGTGAAGTTGTTTTCCTCGCGGGAGCGGATCCGGCGGATCAACGACTCGGTAATGATAGGCGCGGAGACGTTGAGGTCGATCGCTTCGAAGACCGTCCAGCGGCCTTCGCCGGAGTCGGCGACATACGCTTCGAGCCCATCGAGGTTAGGGTTCTTTTCAAGCGCAGCGGCGGTCAGATCGAGCAGCCATGAGCGGACCACGCTTCCCTTTTGCCAGATTTTCGCGATCTGTGGCAAGTCGAGATCAAGCGATTCCTTCTTCTCGATGATCGTAA
>Ga0302324_100008453_pt1 | contig 21693 bp, 26 predicted proteins | sample Palsa_T0_1_FD_201949 | JGI IMG/M metagenome (GOLD analysis project Ga0302324, IMG submission 201949) | Peat permafrost microbial communities from Stordalen Mire near Abisko, Sweden - Palsa_T0_1 | ecosystem: Environmental > Terrestrial > Soil > Palsa > Peat permafrost | place: Sweden: Abisko...
TGAGAAAATCCTACGGCTTCCGCACCTTCCGGGTCCTCGAACTCGCCCTCTATCACTCACTTGGCAAGCTGCCCGAGCCCGAGTCTACCCACGATTTCTTCTGACGAGTCCAAATTATTTCGTCTTATCGGCAGCTGTCAAATCCGCGTTTCGAGCTACGGTGTTTCCCGATCGAGGGCGAAGATTTCGTCGGTTCCGACGGCGCGCGCAGTTGACGGAATTGTCGAGAGCCAGTGGGAAGCAGACAGTCACCGGCAAGCCACCGCAGGTGGGAGGGACATCGTGCGCCTGAAGGCTCGCGCTGCTCATCGATGAATGCGCCAAGCGCAGGCGCGTCGCAACGGAAGGTGGCTATGCGCACGCCGGTGCGAAAGGGCGCTGCTATCTGTTCGAGATCCAGCCTCGCGAGCCGGATTTGAAGCGCGTACTGCCCCCATACCAGCAACCACACTACCCCGGGAACTGGATGACCGTCTCGCGTCCGCTCCCGCCAGCCTTCGCCGCCGACACGACGCGCCGCTCAACGGCGAACGCGCCGCCACGCGCGGGCGCAGCGCAACGGAAGGTGGCGATGAACACCCCGTGTGAAGACGGCTGCCAGAAATCGCACACCGGAACGCCCGCGGCGAACGACGCGACCAGCGACGCGCACGCTCGTCGACGGCCTACCGCGCGACGCGGGATGATGTACGCGGCGCCTCCTTCGCCGGCAATGATGCGCCGCTCATCGACGAACGCGCCGCAACGCGCGGGCGTATCGCGACCGAAGGTGGCGATGAGCACGGCGGTGTGAAGCGCGCGTGGTCGGGTCGCGCTCCAAGCTGCTAACCTGATCGAGTGGCGCGAGCGTTTCGCGTCCGCCATCGCCGCCACCGACGCGCCGCTCGTCGGCGAACGCGCCGCCACGCGGGCGCAGCGCAACGGAAGCTGGCGATGAGCGCGTCGGTGTAAAGCGAGCGCTATCCGTTCGAGCTCCATCGAGGCGACCGCCATAATACTATTTATGCCTATCGCAATCTTCGATTCCTCCACAATCCCTCGAGATCGCAGGACTGAGTTGGAAGCGGCTGTAGTCGCCTCCGGGAAAGACTTGAGCAAACGATTCGAGGGTTGGATAGTCGCCACGTCAGACCGTCGAGAGTTTGCCGTGCGGATCACGTCATACCCAGAGGTGGATATCTCCGTGACATTTGCATGGAATGCGACTGCGGCCGAGGTGACCGGACGAGTGCGAGCGGCAATGGAGGATTGAGGCTCATGAACTCAATCGGAACGCCCGCGGCCAACGGCGCGACCAGGCACGCGCACGGTCGTCAGTAAACCTATCCGCCCACGTTGCCGGCCACGATACGCCGCTCATCGGCGAACGCGCCGCGACGCGCGAGCGCAGCGCGATGGAAGGTGGCGATGAGCGCGCCGGTGTGACGAGGTGCTCTCCGTCGAGCTCCAGCTTTGTGCCAGCCGCGGAGCCGCACCACCCTAGGGGCCTGGATGAGCATTTCGCATCAACACCCAAGGTGAGCGGGATTCCGCGCTATGAACCCGGCTTGCCACCTCTTAGCGTTCATGTACAGGGCAATTGTGATGGGGATCTCGTTGCAACGGGAGGGCGCGCTTTTAAATAGACTCTCGAGTTCTTGGACCTTCCGGGATCGAGGACTTCTACGTTCTTGGAAACGCAAGAGCGTACATATGATTCGTCCGTCCTACACAAGCCAATAGGGCTTCTAACGGATAGAGTGCTACTATGGCTGCGGGACTCCACAGCAGTCCCCCGTCCCACTCGCGATTTCGAAGGCGGTTCCACACCATCTGCAGGCTCCAGGTGGTTTCCGCCGGCGCCGCACGCCCATGCAGTCTGCGCACCTCGAATCCAGTTACTGAAAGTATTCGTGTTAGCGTTTGTTCCGTGAAATGAGAGAAATGATAGGGATACTCAAGCGTAAACCAGTTCTCGCCAAGACATTGCGCCCAAAAGCTTTGGAAGTTCGGAACCTCGATATGAAGACGGCCGGCCGGCTTTAGTACGCGGCGAACCTGTTCCAACACCGCACGCGGGTTCGCTAGATGCTCGAGAACGTGCCACATCGTAACGACGTCAAAAGACTCTCCCGGGAAGGAGAGGATCGCCTCCTCGGCGGTTCCAGTTACAACGTCCAAACCAAAGTTCTCCCGGGCATAAGCGGCTGCTCCAGCATCCATCTCTATTCCGGTAGCTTTCCATCCGATTTCTCGAAGCCATGCGAGATATTCGCCCGTAGCACAACCGATGTCGAGCAGGGTTGCGCCCGGACGCGCAACTCCGGGCGTGCGAGATCTCCGGAGGAAATGAATACCAATCGGAGCGATCGTACTGCTCATCAAGCGTGTGCGCATTTCACGGAGCAATCTCTGGTAGATCGCCGATAGTCGTAGCAGTTCCTCAGCGCTGGGACGCGTTTTAAAATAGACAAGATTGCAGGATCGGCAACGGGCGATGCGGTAGGTATTGGAGCGGTCGCTCAACTCCCGATAATCAGCCCACCAGCTTACGGCACTATCTCCGCGCAGGCTGCAAGCAACCTCTCTCATACCGTGTCCATTGTCGATCAATACGGATCAAACCACAACTGAGATTTAGCCCGGCCGCATTAGTCCGGAAAAGACGCCGAAGGTTGCAGCGGTACGGCCTTTCGCTCAAGGCGCCTGGAGCTGCCAAAATCGGATAGCGTTACAACAGCCACCGGCCTAATCGTGCCGCACGAATCGCCGCAGCCGGAAAATCTCCAACGGCGAGATATTCACGTTCACGAGTCCCAGCCCGCTCACCGCGCCCCCGCAAATAGGCGCAAGCGCGCCCGCACTGGCTAAGCTCAATCGGTGCAGCGGCGTCGGCGCCGTTCTGATCTGCCTCGCCATGCCCAAACGCTCAGCCTCCGGTTGACCGGATGGCCCGGGGTGGCGACTTATGGCCTGGACCTTCTGCACATGCGAGACGTCAACTGTCCGTTGGGTGTTCAGGCCAAAGCCATCTAACTGGTGTATCACGCGCGATTGACATTCGCTGAAAGGAGTGTAAGCTGATGACATTACCGTGACACCGGACGATCCCTATTTGCACCGCATCCGTGGCATTGAGTTCCGGCCGGTCTTCATCATCGGCATGCATCGTTCCGGAACGACCTTGCTCAATCGGATGCTCGCCGCTTCAGGCGCATTCAACGTCACCTCCCTTTTTCATATTGTGAATCGCCATCGATTGCTGCGGCTGCATTCCTTCCCCGATGAGCTCGAAGCCAGCCGGTCCGAGCTTGCCGGCTCCCTTCGGGATGCGGGCGTTCACACCCGAGCTTACGACTCGATGACTGTTGGCGTTGACGAAACAGAAGAGTACGCATGGGCCTTGGATCATCAAGGACGCTGGCCTCTTTTGAACGAACGCAACCTTCCCGGTTTTCTGACGTTTGCACGGAAAGTACAGTTCGTGCAAAACCAAGCACGGCCGCTCCTCCTAAAAAGCCCGTACGACGTTGTGAACTTTGCCTACCTGAGAAACGTCTTTCCGACTGCGCCCTTCATTTTCATTCATCGGAACCCGATCGAGGTAGCTAACTCTCAATATCGGATGTATCGAAATGTGATCGATCATCGAGATCTCTACGAGGCTCTCCTCAGCGACGGCTTGCGTGCGCTTTACGATAGTCCCACCAAACTGGCTCTGACAAGGCTGGCATTTTCCGAACGTTTGGAAATATTGTTCTGGCTGGTCTGTCGCCGCATTATCCAGGCGTGTGGCTACTTGACAAAACACGTTCCCTCCGTGGACGGGCCCACTGTAACTTTCACATATCCTGAGTTGTGCACACAACCAGCAGACGTAGTGCACCGAGTACTCGCTTGCGTAGGGACCGAGGCCCGAGTCGAGCCGAATTACCAGTCCATGATTCAAGTCCGAGAGTCCAAACTGCACTCCTCGGTGTTAAGACATCAGCAACGCATCGAGAAACACACCCGCTCCTATCGCGAGCGCTTCAAAGTCTAAAGCCCCCCGCCGAGTAGACCGCAGCACCGGGAGCATATCGACAATAGCCCGGCCTCCTTCAACTCTGTGCGAAACTTTCTGTATCGATCATTGTTCCAAATATCGATCAAGCTGTCAGTCTTGATGTTACCTACAATATAGTCCTGATAATCCACGCAAGTAGAAACGTCCCCGTTAGGGAGGACTTCGACTGCGATCCAAGGAAATAAGCACCGATGATGTCCGAACGTGTTGGAGTGCTCGCGGTAATAAACCGGAATTTCTCCTTCCGCCAGATCTGGAAGAAACACGACGGGCGAGCGCCACTTCCGGCTTCGAATCCTTCGCACAGTTTCCACCAAGGCAGCCGTATCGATCGTTTGGGCGGACCACAGCATCCCGCGATGACAATGGGGAACTGTCTCAAGACGCTCTCTCATAAACGCTTCATAGTGTTCGCAGCTCTCTTCCGTTTGAAACCAGCCGAGACTTATAGTAATTCCATCAAGGCCTAAGGCCTCGCATGTTTCAACGATTTGATCCAGAGAACCGGCGTTTGCTGGAGTCGTCGTCGCGGAGACCATAATGTATGGTTTATAGCGGCGTGCTTGCTCCTTGGCGTCCATTACGGCGCGGATTCCCTTTATCGTGCGGTCAAAAGCGCCGGGAACGCCGCGGATTTCGTCATGCACTGCCTGTGGCCCGTCGATCGACACAAACAGAATATCGAGACCGGCGGCAACGAGATCTTGGGCGCTCTTTTCGAGCATCATCCCGTTCGTATTAACGGTTACGGTGAGGCCATTCGCTGTCATGAATGCGACGAGTGGAACCAAGTCCGGGTAGAGAAAGGGCTCTCCACCCTGGATCGAGATCCAGGGACGGTGCGGCGCGACCTCTCTGACGAGCTGCTTGTACGTTTCCACTGGAACAGTATCCCGAAGAAACGGCGCCGGTTGATTGAAGTGCCACCCGGTCTCTCCCCATTGCCCGCACATCTTGCAGCGAAGGTTGCAGGAATTTGTAAGCTTCAGATCGATACGGCTAAATAGGTGGCTATGACCATCGGGGCGACTATAATCCAGGGGAGCCAGTAGCCGCCGGCGCACCATCATCGAGGCGCCCTGCACCAGCAGCTCAGGCGTGCGCGTCAATTTAACAAGCGAGTTGATCTTATCGCCTATGACTGTTCTCCTCGTCCGTCCGCTTGCCAGGGATGCGGGCGGCCTTCCAACGTCCAAAATGCGCCTCTGCTGCAGCGTGTGCAACAGGGACCTAGACACCAAACGCAGCTCGAAATCGCCGGTTTCGGCGATTGATGGCTGCTAAATTCTTAGCCACTCTCGGATGCAGCGGTAATTCCCGCGGTCTCATCATGCGAGTATAGTCACGAGGTGCCGGCCCGGCGAGCCTCAAAAACATTAAGACTCGTGATACCACAGCGGCTGGGTCCCTGCACAGGTCGGCGTACGTGATATCCAGAGCCCTATCGCCCAAAACTGCACGGTAAGTCACAGTATAGTCGCACACTTTCGCATGCGACCAGGCAACTCGCCAGAAGAGATAGGGAAGTCGCTCGGAGTAGACCAGCCGGCCGAGCCAGAGCTTGAGTGGATTTTCAAAAAGACGGCGATAGCGCTCTACCAGGAGCGCCTCGAATTCATTTTTCTCGGTGAGCACTGCATTGATCGCCTTGATCTGTGAGCTGATCACAGCGGCGGGGTCGCGGTGAATGAAAAGGAACCGTGAATTCGGTAGATGGCGCTGTAGGAAGAGAAAGTGTTTTGCGTCATAAGGGTTCTTCAGAAGGAGGGGCCGGTCGGGACCCTTTAAGAAAGTCAATTTGCGGCAGAAAGTATGGAACTCCTGGATGTGATCGTCGGTGACGACCGGTCTCGGAGTCGACGTGGAGAATGCGACCTGGTATTCGACCGGCGAGTCAGCCTCCACCGGAAGAAGGTCATAGCCGCGATCATTGACGCCCATGACGCGAAGCCTTTGAGAGAGATCCTGTCGCGCCTCGCCGATCGCATCGTGCTCGTTGAGCCAGAGCAAGCGCCGCCAGTTCAGAACGTCGAAAACCGTGGGCTGATTGAACACACCAGTTTGCCCTAGAACTCGATAGAGAATGCTCGTACCGGAGCGATGCGGGCCGATGATGAAAACAGGCTGAAACTCGATGTGCCCCACGTGAGGCAGATAAACGCCGTCATCGACTGCCGCATTTGGCACAACTGCTGATGTGAGATCCACGACCATCGCCTTGCTCAGTTTAATGACGAATGCAAGCCCGTTAACACCCCATCAAACCGTGGCACCGATTGCAGACCGGAAGTCTTCCACCTTGATCGATCAGCAGCTTGCGGAATTCCACCAAGCGGCCTTTATTCCATAGCTCCATAAAGGGCGTACTCTTTATGTTACCCGCCACCACATCGGGGTAGTCGCGGCAGTTTGCGACATCACCATTGGGAAGAATTTCTGCGGAGACCCATGGAGCCGTACAAGTGGTGAATCCAAGGTTATCCGAATGATCGTGGAAGAATGCGTCCAGCTTTTCTTCTGGGATTGGAGGATAGAATTTATAGTGAAAACGCCATTTTCGTGCTTTCACGCGCCGGATACCTTGACGGACTACGGCAGGATCGATCTTTTGAACATCCAGCAAGTACCCTTTCCACGACCAAGGCGTGATACCCATGCGTTCCTCGAGGATTTCGGTTTGCTTCCGCCCGCTTTCAGCCGTCTGATACCACGAGCAAACCGGAAGGACCAGATCGATGCCGAGGTCTTCAGCGAGGTCAAAAATCTCGCCGAAATTATGCTGGTTGTCCGATGTGATCACCGAGACAAATGCAACGAACGGTTTGGCCTGACGGCGCATCTTTCGTTCTTGTAGCACTTCCTGAACCGCCCGAATGGTCTGGTCGAAGGCGCCCTTGTAGCCGCGAATGCAATCGTGAGTGTCACGCGGACCGTCAATAGAAAACAGCAGTACGTCGAGCTTGTTTTCGACAATCTGTGGAATTCGGTCCTTCATCAGCGTGCCGTTGGTAACCAGGGAGATCGGCATGCCTTTTTTCTTGATGTACGAGATCAGCGGGAGGATATCCGGATAGAGCATCGGCTCTCCGCCCCACAGGAAAATCCACGGCGAGAAATATGCTACTTCATCCATGAGGTGTTGATAGACGTCAAGCGGCACGGCGTGCTTCACCGAACTTGTCGGGCGCGTGAGATTGTAGCCGCTGTCTCCCCATTGGGGACACATTTTGCAGCGAAGATTACACGCGTCGACCAGTTTAATGTCAATTTGAATCGGCGGCGAACTTAAGCCTGTTCCGTTGTTGTACTCGCGTATGCTTGTCAAGTGTTTCCGGATCGCTGTTCGGGCGCCGAACTGGATGATGTCGGGTGCCTCCAAAAGCCGCGCGAGGAAGCGCATCGGTACTGACATGGTCGTTCCTCCTGTTCTTCGCTGAGTCTCTGCGGTCATGAACCGCGACTTACCTAAACCTAGTTCACCGAGATGCTGACTAAGCCCGCGCCGGCCGCCTGCCGTGCGCGGACTGCAATGGATTCCACCAACGTCGCTGCGCGATCGGGCCCACCCTGCTTTCGCAGGCTCGTCGCAATTCTCCTGGCATTCTCCGAGAATGACCGGTCTCTGAGAATGTTCTCGACCGCCACCCTGAGGCGTCTGGGCGTGCAAGTACGAGGCGATAGACGTATCCCCGCGCCGGCTTCCACGACGCGCTGAGCATTTTCAGCCTTGTCCCATTCCGTCGGCACAACGACCAGAGGGATACCCGCGCCCATGCCGGCCATGACAGTCCCTCCGCCGGCAGTAGTCACCATTGCCCCAATGCGCGGCAGGAGATCTTCGTGGTTTACCCATTTGAGGACGTGAACATTCCGGGGAATGGAACTCAGCCCCAGGTCGTCCGCCGTGCGTTCGTCACCGGTCGTGATGATCACTTCCAACGGAAGATCGGCCAGGCCTAGAGCGGCGGCGCGCAACAAAAACGGTTCGCGCACATGAAGAGTGCCTTCGGTAACATGAACCCACGGCCTGTCGGAGCGTACGTGGTCCAGGATATTCTCATTCGCCTTCGGTGGATACCACTGCAAAGGGCCTACATATTGGACACACTCCGGGAGATCACGGCGGCGATAGTCGAAGTCCGGCGAGCTCGGAATCAGATAGAGGGGTAATCGTGCAGCGAGGCCGATCACCGGACCCTGAAACGGCGAAAGGCCATAGCGTCGCCTCAATGCGTTGGCGGCCCGCCGGGTATCAGATAAAAAGAAATCGGTGACAGCCCCAGTAACGCGATTGGCCAGGTGAATCCACCCAGTGCGCGCCACCGGAAGGCCCAGACCCATCGGGGGCGCGCCGGAGCCCGGTAACATGCAGCCGCATGCATACGACAGAATGGCAACCTGGACCGGGAACATGTCCGACATCAGCAGATATGGCGCCCACATCGCAGGATCAGTGACCATCACAGCGGGCTTCCATTCTGCATAGATCTTTTCAAGATCTGCAAGCTGTTCTGGAACAGTATCTACGAAGAACTTGCGGATTTGGGGCCGAAGTCTCCACGGCTGTTCCCAATTGCGGCCCATCGCGTTCCGTGAAAGGAGGAGCTCGCTTATGTGCTGTTCGTCCAGATGTCGAAACGGAAAGTAACGAAATCCGAGCTGTTCGATGCGGTCCTGAAACACTTTCCCGGTATAAAACGCTACCGAGTGACCTCGTGCAGCAAGCACGCGAGCAACCGCGATCTGCGGGTTTACGCACCCCACAAACGGCCAAACCGTAAACAGAAAGTTCGCCATCCCCTCACTCCAATGCAGCCGGCAACTACTACACTACTCTGTACAGCTCCCTACCCCTCGCACAGCATCCTCGGCTATCGCAACAAATAGATCGCCGATCTCACAAAAGGCAAATTACGTTCTTCAATAGACTCAAATCCGGCTTCCTGGAACAATGTCTTCCAGGTTTCGCGGTCTGCAGGCCTTTGCTGGGAAAGATCGTGATAAAGAAAATAGTAGATCGCGAGACCTTCCCGCTTCGCCATCGCCTCCGGGGTCGGCCGTATCGTTTCAACTGCTATCAATGGCACATTCGGAAAAACGCGGCGAAAATCTCTAAGGAATTTAAGTAGAACGGACTTTCCGTAGTACAGGAGCTCGTGCAGGACGAAGAACGCGGTGGCGACATCGATCCCGCGGAGGGCGGGGCCTGACGCACATTCGATGTCGGCGATATCCTGTGCATATAGAGTCAGGCGGTGTTGGAGCCCCGCAACGATCGCCTTGCAGCGCCCCTCGTCAATAGCACTCTGAGCAAGATCAATTCCAAAACAACGAACTTCCTTGTTGATGGTGCAAAGGTTCCTCAGGAACGTACCGTCTCCGCAACCAAGGTCGAGAATCGTTTTATAACCCTTTTCACGGATGATGTCGTTTGTTAAAGGGAAATATAACCACTTTTCCATCTCCCCACTGCCGCGGGCCACGTAATCAGAGCGTCTGGAGAAGTCCCTGCCGTATTCCTTGTTTCGGCGCATTAGATCTTCCAGCGAGTGGAAGATCTCCGAATAGCCCCAACTCACCTCCAGCCAACCGCGAATGGCGGCGAGTGTTTCCGCCTGCGGCCGGCGAAAGTAGTAACGTTCGCCATAGCGGCGCAGAATGCGCATGGATTGAAATGCCTCGCAGACCGGGCGCAGTACTCGGATATCGAGGTCTCTGTTGGCCGCGAACTCGTCTAAGTCGACCGAACCTTGCCGCTCCAATTCATCCAAGAAACCGACATTCAGCAAGGCATGTAACCCGGTCGTCGTGACATAACCACGGAACATGTCCCTCCAGGCGGCCTTGTAGGACGAACGCAGCCGCAACATGTAGGGCAACCCGAAGCGGCCTGTAGCTTTCAAGAGTTCTAGCATGGGCACGTATGACTGTTAGGCGCGCACTTCACCTCGCCGGCTCACTCGTATGCTGTTTCTACGGACCTTGACCTCAGGAAGTTGATTATATCTGGGGCGGACTTCCAAACGGTTCGGGCGTAGCTCTTCACTTGAGTTAGGGTGTCGTCAAGGCCATCTATAAACTCGTCGATGACGTCACGCGTCACATTAAGCGGCGGCTGGACGCGAATGACATCGGCGTTGTGCAGCGTGATCGCGGTAACCAGGCCCCTTCGTGTAATGAGTTCTCGAAGCACAACACCGCTCAAGAGATATCGGGCATCAGAGTTTTGCATTTGCTTGCCGAATGCTCCGGAAGCAACGGAGCGGAGGATTCCGGGTGGTTTGAGTTCCACGCCGAGCATTAGGCCCTTTCCTCTTATCGCGGCAATAACGGGCTGTCGCGACTTGAGCTCGTTCAAACGCGCCGCAAAGTAGTTGCCGGAGTCGGCCGCGCGCTCGATCAATCCCTCGTCGACGAGCGCCTCGAGCGCGGCGATCCCGACCGCGCAAGCATAGCTGTTGGCCGCGTAAGTAGAGACATGGAATGGGGATTGAGGCGCATCGCCCTTACTAGCCGTAAAAATCTCGTTGGTCGTCAGCAAAGCGCTCAGGGGCATCACGCCACCGCCAAGCGCCTTTCCGAGGAGCACGCAATCCGGTATAACGTCATCGTGATCAGCTGCGAGGAACTTCCCTGTTCGTCCCAGTCCGCACTGAATCTCGTCAAAGATCAAAATGGTTCCATAGCGGCTGCAAACCTGCCGGGCGGCGGCAAGGTAGCCGGGTGGCGCGTTGTTCATGCCGGATTCGCCTTGGAGTGGCTCAACCAGAAAGCCTGCTACATCTCGCGCGGCCAGTTCGCCGGTAAGAGCATCGGCATCGCCGAAATCGACGAAGCGAACTTGGGGCAGGAGAGGTTCGAAGTTTTCCCGATACTCGCGCCGGTCGCTCACCGAAAGTGCCGCGATGCTGCGGCCGTGATATGCCTTCCGGCATGCAACGATGGCGGGGCGGCCTGTTGCGGCACGCGCCATTTTTATGGCGGCATCAATTGTTTCGGTTCCGGAATTCGCAAAATAGACTCGTTCCAGACCACGCGGCGCCAGAGAGCACAAGTTCTCGGCAAGCGCAGCCGCCAGCCGGCTAGGTCCCTCGACGAGGTTCGGGATGCCGGCGGACTGAACGCGCTGAAGAGCGTCAAGTAACCGCTGTGGATTGTGGCCAAAAGCAAGAGTGCCGAAGGCACTAAGAAAGTCAGTGTACCGCCTGCCGTCTGTATCCCAGAAATAGGGGCCTTGTGCCCGAGCTGGAATATTATTCAGTCCGATGAACTCATACACGCTCATCATCCGCGGATTCATGCGGCGATTGTGCGTACGGATGACGTCATCTCGCGGGCGGCTCAGTGCTTCCTCAAGCCCGATCAGTTTCCGCGCAGCGGCTGCGGATTGGATCATGTCGCACTCCTCCGTGCCCGCCAGAAGGACGAGCGCCCATTCTATGGAGTCGAATCCACGTTTTGAGAACCCAGATCGACTGAATACTACACCAGTCCGCTGGCGGTGGCAAGGAAATCCGCAAAATTGAACGTACTAGTACTGTCTGTTGCAGTCCATTTCGGGCGCTCGGCCAATATGGCCTACCGAATTTTCAATACTGTCGCCGACTGAAGCCATAGCAGCGATGAGTAGAGTTGCAAGGAACTCTAACTCCGACCTTCCAGCCGTCGCGTGGGGGGCGCCTGCGGGCACGTGGCACTCCATCATGCAGAACCTTCCACACCACGCGGCACAGCTTGTGAGCCACAGCCCAGATGGCTTTCAGGTATCCGAGTCTGGGTACCAGCTGCCGATACAGGTCTTGGAAAAGGTTGCCCTTAGCCTTTGTCGGCAGCGTTGGCCCGATTGAGAATGCGCCGCATTTGACGGTGCCCTGAGGCGAGCGATCACTCTTGGAGACAGCCGCGCTCTCCTCCCGACCCGGACAACATCCCACTCAGGAGGCGAGTTGGCCGGCCGCATCGAAGCGAGCGGCTTGCGGCCCTACTTCCGCGATGATCTGCTGCGCGGGATCGGCGCCCAGGCCGGCCGTCTGAGCCCGCCGGGTTACGGCTTCCCGGTGTTCCCGCAAAGACTCCGCTACGCTTGGGCCAGTGTTTCCAGCTGCTGGTCGACATTACTAGCCACTACACCAGGCGCGCCAGTAAGAGTGTTTAGAGTCCTTGTATGTGTTAACATATACCGACGTTGGAAGGAAATCACGCTTGCTGGAACTAGCCAAAACCGTGCACCAGTTCGGTCTGCCGTATCGCCTATTGACGAACTGTGCCACCAGCAGAAGTCCGTGGACGCGCCTACCTGGAAGCAACTTTTTCGCGCCGGCGGTTTCCAAACCGTCGAAGAGCGGCAGTTGGATTTTGCCAAGGCGGCGATCGACATCCTGAAATAGCATGGCGCGGCTGTTGTTCACGGTCTGGCCGTATCAGACACACTTGGACCCGTTCATTGCGGTAGCCGAGGCCTTGCGCGCGCGCGGGCACGAGGTCGGTTTTTACACGGGCGGCGGCGCGCCGGTCCTTCTGGCACAACAAGGTTTCCTCTGTTTCCCGTTTCGTGAAGTGCTCTGGGAGCGTGTGGCGCAGACCGTCGACGATCTCATTGCCGGACGCAAACGGCCGTCGGAGATGCGCCGCCTGTGGCCGCGCTTCCTGGTGCAGACCATACCGGCGCAGGTGCACGACCTGGACGAAGTGCTGCTTGCATGGCAACCGGATGCCCTGGTGTGTGACATTGCACTGTGGGCGCCTATCCTCATCCTGCATGAGCGCAACCGCATTCCGGTGGCAGCGCTCTCGCACGTCGCCCACTGCATTCTGCCCGGCCCGGACGGACCCATACAGGGCGTAGCCCTGCCGCGCCAGCGCGACGGCTGGCAGAAGACCGGCGCGATGATCGCGGCGGCCATGGCGCGGCTAGTCACGGCCCACACACGTCGGCGGGCGAACAGCTTGCGGCGCCAATTCGGACTCTCGCCGCTGGCCTCCGGCGTCAATGCGCACACCGGAACTCTACCGCTGTATCTGGTGCCCAGCGCGCCCGAGTTCGACAGCCACAGGCGCGATCTGCCGCCGTCGGTGCGCTACGTCGGCCCGTGCCTGTGGGACAAGCCCACCGGCCAGGCGCCTCCAGCGTGGCTGGCGGACCTGCCCAAGGACCGCCCGGTGGTGCTGGTGGACGAAGGCGCGTTGTTCACGCACGAACCGCGCGTACTGGAACTGGCCGCGCAGGGCTTGGCCGGACTGCCGCTCACCGTGGTCCTGATGGCCGGCAAAGGCCGCGATCCGGCCCAGGCAGGCATTGCGCCGCGTGAGTCGAATGTGATCTTGCAGTCCCATGCACCGCTGAGCGACGCGCTTCCCCTCGCCACGGCGTTGGTGACGAACGGCAACTCCGAGTCCGTGCTAGCGGCGATCGAAGCGGGCTTGCCCACCGTGGTGGTGCCCTCCATTTGGGATCAGGCCGAAATGGCCTGGCGCGTCCAGGACACCGGGGTGGGTCTGCGTTTGTCTCCCTGGCGCGCCACGCCGGAACGTCTGCGGGAGGCCGTCCGCCGCGTATTGGAGGTCCCGGAGTTCCGCAACCGCGCTAAAACCATGGGAGCGGCGATGGCGCGCTACGGCGGTCCAGCGCGCGCGGCTGCGTATATTGAGGAATTGGCGGGCGGGACCGCGCCACGCTGAGGTACGTGAATGGGCGATTTTAGCGGGGATGGCTGGACTTTGTGGCCTCGAGCACGGGCACACCTTCTCGGTGCAGATGAAGGCGCGCGGGGGAGTGTTCAGCGCCGTTGTCAACATGCCGGAGTTATCCAAGAGTATCCGGACATAGCCAGTTACGAGGCGGCGTACTGGGTGTCGGGCGTTAAGAAGAACATCCGGATGGTCCAAGGCGGTTTCTGAAGACTGCGGAGGCAGCCAACGATCTGCTTTCTGAGGTGCTCGATGCCTTCCAAGACGACGCGGCCAATCAAGACGACGCGGCCAATGCGGTGGTGCTTGACATGGTTCCACACCTGTTCGTCCGGATTGAGTTCCGGCGCATAGGGTGGAAGGAAGAAAAGCCGTAGCCGTCCTTCGCTGGCCGCCACGAAGTCCTTCACGACTCTCGACTTGTGTACCGGGTGTCCATCACCAGAAGAATCAGCCCTTCCGCCTTGTAGATGGGGCGTTACATGAACTCCACATATTTCGGCACGTTCACTTTGTCTTTGACCACTATGAATCGCCGCAATCCACGCGCGCTGACCGCCGAAATCATGTTGAGCCCGAATCGTTGTCCGGTGGCGGCCACCACCAGCGTCTATCCCCGAACGCCCCAGGTCGTCCAGGAATGGTAATCCAATCGCAGCCCCTCCTCGTCACCAAAGAAGGTCTGCTCCCACTCTTGCTTCGCCAAGGCCCGAATCGCCGGGTGGTCTCGCGCGCCGCCACTGTTGCCCCAACACCGGGTTCTGCTGGTAGGCACGGAACAACGGACGCTGGCAGGTCCGTCCCAGTTGCGCGAGCAGTCGTCCTACGCTGCGCACACTCAAACACAAACCGAACTGCTTTGTGATCACCATCTGAATCATGACCCGCGTCGACAAAGCGAACTGCAACGGATCGGTGACCAGCGTGGCATAGATCGATTGCATTTGTACTCCTGTGATCTTCCGGGGACAGCCGTGTAGTGCGCGGGCCCTCAGCGCAGACCGTCCCCCGCCCGATACATGGCCAGCCAGCTATAGGTGCAGCTGCGGCTGAGCCAAGACAGCGAGCACCACTTCCGGGCTCTCTTCAACCTGCACTCTCTGCAACGCGCGTGTTCGAATCTCCTCCAGCGTCTTATGGTCCAACCTCCTGGCATCGTTCTCGTGCGCCTCATTACATGATGTCCGCTTTCTTTTGCTCTGCTTGATACCTTGGAAAAAGCTGAAAGCAAACCCACTTCTCACGAAGCATCCTGGCAGCGGCTGTACTAGTAGTATCGCCATCCGGCACCGGCCAGCCTTGATTTCTTGACTGCTCTCCGGACAGTCTAGTACAATACGCCCACGCGACCCCGACTTTCATGCGCGCGGACGCTGTCAACGATTGGGCACTTGATGCTGGCCGCGCCTCCCGTTCTTAACAGCAAGGATACGGACGCCGCCACCCGGGAGAAGGCGGCAAGCGAGGAATAAGCAATGATTCGAAAGATCGGCAGCAGGATAGTAAGTTTGGCGGGCGGCGGAGGCCTGGCGGCGGTTATGCTGCTGCTTCTTACCCAGGCCGCGCTGGCGCAGAGCCAGTATCCCCCGTTGTTTCGCAACAATTGGACCCAGAGTGCGCCGCAGGGCTTTGGGGACCGGCAGAATAGCTGGCCTTGGTCTATGGCTTGGTTCCAAGGAGAGCTTTTTGTGGGAACCGTGCGCTCGGAGCAGTGTGTCACGCAATGGGCATTGCATGTGCTGCAGCCGGCCTTCCCCTACCCGCCTACGGATCCGGCTCTCTCTTGCGCCGCTAATGTGAACGACCTGGCGTTGCAGGCCGAGATCTGGTCCTGGGACCCCTCCACCAATGCGTGGACGCGCGTGTTCCAGTCGCCTAATAATATTCCGATTCCGGGCACGAATCCGGTCCAGTACGTAGCACCCGATATCGGTTTCCGCGGCATGACCATCTACACGGAGGCTGACGGATCGCAGGCTCTCTACGTGGGCGGCTGTTCCTCGAATGAGACCTATCCGGGACTGCCCGGCGGCCGTATTCTGCGCACTATCGATGGCGTGAATTTCACGCCCATTCCGCAGGATCCGGGTACCTTTCTGGGTCAGTTGGGCAACACCTGCTTCCGTGGCATGCAGACCTATAACCCTCAGTCTCCGAGCAATCCCCCGCCTGGCTCACCCCTCTTTTTGATGGCGGTTGATTGGAAGGGCGAAGGCACGGTTCTACAGACGTCCAACCCCAGCGCGGGCGATAATGCCTATCAGCAGGTTTCCAACCCGGCTACGCCGGCCTATGAAATCGCCGTCTTTAACAACCTCTTGTATGTAACCTTCGTCGGCACCCAAACCGGCTTTGACGTGGACTATACCAATGCGACAGGTCCTCTGCCTTATACTTACACGCCGGTCATATTAAATGGCGGCTACCGGAACCCATTTCCCAATCCCATCGCCCTCAGCATGCAGGTGTACAATGGCAGCCTGTACGTGGGGGGCGACGGCGTCCGGCGCGGGGCCACACTCAAGAATCAAGGCGCCGAACTGTTCCGCGTCAATTCGGATAACAGTTGGGACCTGATCGCCGGCATATCGCGTAGTACGCCTGACGGGAACAAGCCATCGCTCAGCGGGCTGGGGCCAGGTTTTGGCTGGGCCCTGAACGAGCACATGTGGCGTATGGACATCTACGACGGCCGCCTCTATGTCGGGACGTTTGACGACTCCACGACTTTGCGCCTGAACCCCACGTACACCGCCGATGTGACCCCTGAGCTGGGCTTCGACCTGTGGTGGACGCAGGACGGTTCTTACTACTCGCTCGTCGACCAGAATGGCTTTGAGGACGAATATAATTTTGGCGTCCGCACATTGCAGGACACCCCCTATGGCGAATTCCTGGGAGCCGCAAACCCCTACTACGGCCTGAAGATTTACTTGGGCGTCCCCACCGGGATGGGTCCAGCCGGCCCCGGCGGGAAGAAAGCGATCGTGGTAGATCCGCCGCAACGGGTGCAGGTGGAAGGCGGCAGCGGCAGCAGACCCAACATGCTGGTCTGGGATCCCCCGTCCAGCGGTGCCACCAAGTATCACGTCTTCCGCTGGACCTTTAATCCCAATAACGCGAATTCGTTGGCCGCTCGCAGTACCTATGAAGAGGTCGGGGTCACCAACAAACCGTATTATGCGGACAGCAAAATCAACAGCACCTGGCAGTACGCCTATCAGATCAAGTCGGAGGATGCGAATGGGAACCTCTCGGGCGCTTCCAACTACGTCCGATCTCCGTCGGCCACAGCAAGCCCCACTTTCGCTAGTATCGCGGACTATGTGAACGAGCTGGCGGCCCGCGGTAAATTCGTTTCCCCAAGCGCGCGTCAAAAGGTGAACAATTTGCTGGCGGAGGCCAAAGCAGGTGCGGCTAAGGGTGACTTCAGCGCACTGCAAACGCTGTGGCAGACGGTGAAGGACAGTGGCAGTCAGCTTCTGTCGGCGCGCTACGCCCAAAGAGATTTCGAGATTCTGATCAGCCGGCTGCTCAAGCGCTCGAAACTGGTGCAGGCTGGCCTGCTGCCGGCGGCTTTAGGAGAATGATGGCCCCACCTATTTTTTGAAGCGCAGAAGCGATTAAAGGAGGGGAGGTCGAAGTCCATGTTGGTAATCGGCCCAGATGGCTAGTATTACTCCGTTAAGTACTTAAGGTGCTCGGACCGGGCCGCCACAATAGCAGCACGAGCCAGTCAAGGTACAGAGCAGGCGCTGAATTTCACGACGCGTCCTCGGCAGGGTCCAGCCAGAAGTTTTTTTTGTTGCGGAATGTTTCCAGCGTGAGAAAGCTATGGGCCAGCATAACCAGCGTCACGTGGTGATGCCACCCGCTCCAACTGCGGCCCTCGTGAATGATCCAGCCCGAGTTCCTCCTTGAGTTGGTGATAGTCCTGCTCGATCTTCCAGCGCGCCTTGGCCACTTGAACGAGCCGGCGAAGGCTATAGTTGTCCACCGCTGGCTGGACTCGGTGCCGCGTTGCGCTTTCCGTCCTCATCTCCGCGTTAAGGTGTGCGGAGCTGCAGTCGCACCGGCTGGAGGTGGTTTTTACGCTTGATAAATAAATGTGGTGATCGCACGGGTTGACGCGGGGGGAAGCGCTATACTCTCTCTGGAACAGGCCCCGGTGGACCCCGTAAGCGAGGTGATCAGAAGAACTCCGGAGATTTTTTGGTAGCGGGATGCCGGTCTTCCACGCAGGACAAGGAGTCGCACCATGAAACGGAAAGTAATCCTGGCGGTTTACCTCGCGATGGTTGTGTGAGCCGCCAGCGCGGCCAACTCTACCACGCTCACCTTCTTCGCCCGCCACGACTACATCGGGGATAACAGCCTGCCGGCCGCTGTGGCACGATACCAACGGAGACGGAATTCCGACCTGATCACGAGCGAAGGCAATATCGGGGTTCTCTTGGGCAATGGCGACGGCACCTTCCGGGCATGGCTCGCGAAGCGGATCGAGCGGCGAGAGCCTTGACGCGTTCGCGCCGTTCCACACGGCAACGCCCGCGGCGAACGACGCGACCGGTGACGCGCACGCTCGGCGATGACTTGCCGCCGACAGGGGATGGCAGCCCGGGTGGCGGCACGGGGGCACTGCACTGCTCGAGCCGCACTTCCCGAGGGTCTGGATGAGGGCTTCGCGTCCACGCTCGGCCGCCTGCGTCGCCGGGCAACGACGCGCCAATCATCGGCGAACGCGCCGCACCACGCGGGCGGTGCACGACGGAATGCGGCGATGAGCGCGCCGGCGGTGAAGCGATCATTCTCTGTTCGCGCACCAGCCTCGCGAATCGTAGCACCCGCCAACGTTCCATCACGGAACGTCCGTGGCGAACGACGCGACCAGGAACGCGCACGGTCGTCGAGGATCTGCCGCCCGACGTGGGAGGCAGGCGCCGGTAGCCACTTAGGCACTCGCTTGTTGGCGGCCGCTTGAAACGACTGACAGTTTTCCATTCGTCGCCGCCAGCGATGCGCCGCGCGTCGGCGAGCGCAACGCAAACGCGCGGGCGCAACGCGACGGAAGGTGGCGATGAGCACGGCGGCGTGAAGAGCCAGCCGCTAAAGCACCCGCCGACGTTCCCAACGGATCGCCCCCGACGACGACGCGACCAGGGACGAGCCAGCCCACGATGCGCGCTCATCGGCGAACGCGCCGCAACGCGCGGGCGCAACGCAATGGAAGGCGATCAGCACGCCGGTGCGAAAAGGCGCCCCTACTTCCGGCGCCAGCTCTCTTAGTTCACCGCGAGCAAGCCAGCGTCAGCTGGACGTATCGCCCACACCGCAAGGCCCGCGGCGAACGACGCGACCAAGGGACGCGCACGCTCGTCGGTACACTCGGCCGCCTGGGTCGCCCGCCAACGACGCGCCGCTCATCGACGAACGCGCCGCGATGCGCGAGCGCATCGCAACCGAAGGTGACGATGAGCACGCCGGTGCGAGGCGGCGTTATTCGTTTCGCGCCCCAGGGTTGCGAACGGATCGTTGGACGATGAGTTCTGATGCAAATTTCGGCTATCGAAATGAATCAAGGCGAAGCGGACGCCGTTTGGCTACACCACAAGGTCGTAACGCCAACGACCGCGCGCAGGGGGGCACCGAGCTTCCTGCGCACAGGGGAGTCGGAAAGTGTTCCAATCGAAGCATGGGTCTGGGAGCCATCGGTCCGGAGTTGTCCGGTACGAGTCTGTCCGGCATCGCAGGCAGTATCTTTCCAGCGGCTCTAGCGACTAGGCTGATAGCCGGGACGGCCGAGACGTTGGGCGATTCCGTCGCCACTCTGCTCACTGACCTCTCCGGGGCGGATATCGACAAGCTGATCGCCCTGCTCGAGCGCCCCCTGCCGGCACTGGATAGTACCCGTCTGCAAGATCTGCTGCGGACTATCATTTCATCTGCTGCCGAAGGCGATGCGAACGGTGCGCTGAGCGCCTTGCGCGAGATCGCGGCACTGGACCCGTTGCGCGCGGAGACGCTTCGCACTGACCCTGCCATCGGATCGATCCAGGCAAGCGTCGATCAGTTACTGGACCATCACACCTTGCTTGTGAAACTGGATGCGGAGGGGCGTTTGGCAGAAGCAGCGCCGCCGACTGGCCCGGCTGCAGCGGAGAAGCTGACAGGGTGGGACATGAGTCCAGCAACCATGGCTGTGATCGCAAACCGGCTCCTCGATTCCGGTGGGTTAGTGAATTATGTTCATGCCGCCGAGTTGGCCCAGTTAGTCATCGATGGTTCCCGCTGGGTGCTGGGGGATGTCAGCCTCCCGCCTGCTGCACCGCAGTTGGCTCGGGTCGAATCGCGTGACACCGCTCAGCAACCAGGTGGAACCGTTCGCCAGGCTGAACGGCATACGCGTGGCAAAATGTCTGCGCGCCTCGGAGTTCTCTGGTTGCGGGCCCCCTTGCTGATTCTGTTGCTGTCATGGTTGCTGCTTGGTGTCACGGGCGGCGTCGGGTTTTTGTTGTGGCGTCGATTCTCGCCGGAGACATGGCCCGGCCTTCTGGTGGCAATCGCATTCGACGTCTGGGGAACCGGATTTCTTGCACTGGTTGCTTTTGGCTTCTATGCGCGCGTGCGGAACGTGCGATTTTGATACGGACTCTCTGATTCGAACGGCGGAAACCCGTTGGCAGCCACTCTACCGGCGGAAGCGCGTAAGCCAAAACCCAGCACCACCAGCCAGCATCCGCTTCGCAGGCCGCACTGCCCGAGGAACTGGATGAGCCTTTCGCGACTGCAGTGGGCCGCCTCCCTCACCGGCAACGAAATATGGCTCATCGACAAACGTGCCCAACGCGCGGGCGCATCTACCCAACGCCCGCTTCGAAAAGCGCATTGCCCGAAGGGGCCTCCGCCCCTCGGCGCACGCGCCGCCACGCGCGGACGCATTGCAATGGGAGGGCGACGAGCACACCGGTGTATCGCACGCCGCCAACGCTGCGCCGCTCATCGCCGAACGCGCCGCAATTGTGGCGATAAGCGGGCCGGTGTGAGAAGGGCGCTATCCGTTCTGGATCCAGCTTCTGGCAGCCGCGGAGCTACGGGCTAATGGAGTCGCATGTCGGGAAGGGCGTGGCGGCTGTGAGCGACGTCGAACGGAGCTGGGTTACTTTTCGAGCAACTGCAGCACCCTGTTCCGTTTGATAATCGCCGCCGGGCTTTCGGTGGTGGAGGATCGTGCCCATTGGTGGACCTGGCCAAGCCGGATTCTATGCTCTGTGGGGTTCCGGTAGACTGCCACGGTGAACTCCGTCATGCTGTCGATCTCGGGCGGGCTGACTTCATCGTCCCTAAAACTGGCCACGGCAATCGCCACAGCCTCAAATAGGCTTTCGGCCTCCACGTCGATGGCGTGTAGCAGGCCATGGCGATCGGCGTAAGAGACGCGGCACCGGGAGGGAATGCAACGCATTGTAGCGCGAGTCTTCGTCTTTTGTTCGCCCTATCACTCCGCGTCGAATGCTAAGCGGTTTGGAATCAATGGAAGTTCATGGCCAACATGCACTTACGAGAAACCAGCTTTAGGTCAGCGTGGGCTGATTTGGGCTGTTTTCGCCTCTACCAATGTTCCCTTATTGCTCCCCGACGCGAGGCAACCATGAAAAGCCGCGATCTACGCCCAAACCACAAGTGGCCTAAGAGCCTTCGGAGTAGCGCGGACAATAACTCGATCCTATTTTGAATCAATGAATTAGATAGAATTCGTATAAAACCACACCCCGTGCGGAGTTTCAGTGTTACACTGTCGCCACATCGCCGATGGGGCATCTGGTCGTCAGAGCTTCGTTTGAACGAAGCCGCTGGCGCGGCGGACGCTACGCGTGTCGGTCCGGGTAGCGTTCAGGCTTTGGCAGGCGTATTTTATGGGTCACAAGGAGGTCCCTGTGACCCGTCTCAGAAAAATGATGCTG
>Ga0302324_100008455_pt1 | contig 21692 bp, 16 predicted proteins | sample Palsa_T0_1_FD_201949 | JGI IMG/M metagenome (GOLD analysis project Ga0302324, IMG submission 201949) | Peat permafrost microbial communities from Stordalen Mire near Abisko, Sweden - Palsa_T0_1 | ecosystem: Environmental > Terrestrial > Soil > Palsa > Peat permafrost | place: Sweden: Abisko...
CTCGCCGTTCAAACGACTGTGCCTGCCGTTCAAACGACTGTGCCTGCCGTTCAAATGACTGTGCCTGCCGTTCAAATGACTGTGCCTGCCGTTCAAACGACTGTGCCTGCCGTTCAAACGACTGTGCCTGCCGTTCAAATGACTGTGCCTGCCGTTCAAATGACTGTGCCTGCCGTTCAAACGGCTGTGCGTGTCGTTCGTTTGGGAGCGGGCGCCGTTCAAATGAATAGCGATGTCATAGCGTTAGGCCCACTTCGTGCGAAGTGAGCCCTTCTCGTCCCAGAAACGACTGTGATCGCGTTCGCCTCGCCAGCAAGAGTCATTGCTCGAGCGCTCGACCGCAGGGTCGAAACCCGCCGTGGCCAAGAAAGAGCGACAATCATGCTCGCTGATAGCTAACCGGCGTCCTTACACGTGTACCCATACATCGAGTAGTCACAGGGCAGGCAGTCGTAGAATGTGCCTGAGCTACAGCAACACGTGTAAAACTGACCCGCGCACGCGTGGTCGTCGACGATGCCGTTGCAGTTGTCGTCCATGCCGTTGCATGTCTCGGACGCCGGTTGCGATGGGAAGCACTGATCGCCCGCGTCGGCGCACGAGTGTTCGTTGCAATTCGAGTCGATGCACTGCAGGTTGCCGTTCTGGCACGCCCCGAGGATGAGCGTCGGTTTTCCGCCGTCGAACGGATTCGCGTCAGGTGGCCACGCCGAACCGTCGGGCATCGCGCACGGTCCGTCCATCGTGAGACCGTCGTCGATGATGCCGTTGCAGTCATCATCGAAGCCGTTGCACACCTCAGGTACCCCAGCGTGGATGAACTCGTTGCAACCCGTGGGGGTGCCGCCGTGTTGGCCGCCCGTACAGGCGAGCGTACCCGCGCCGCAAATGCCTAGGTCGGGGCCCCAGCAAGTGATGCCCGCATCCTCGTAGTCTGGCGAACAGGCAGGCGAGTTGCAGTTGGCGATGGTGCCCGCCTCGATGATTGCCGGAAGGTCGTCGACGATCCCATCGCAGTCGTTGTCGGCGTAGTCGCACACCTCGGGCTGCGGCGTGACCTCGCCGACGCATACGCTGAACGTACCGTCGGGGTTACAGCTCCGCTTACCAGTCTGGCAAATGCCCTTCGCTTCCGTTCCGGCGGGACCTGTGTAGCAGGTCGAGCCACTCACGAACGTGCTGGGATTGCACGGGCACCCGGCGGGGTCGCTACTGTCCGGATCGCACACGGGTGCGTCGACGCTCGCGTCACCTGAATCGGGGGAGCTCGGTGAGCATGCGCCCACGAAGGCGCTCACGCCCCCCGCGCTGACGAGAAACAAGACAGTTGACGCAGCAAGTATGTGGGGGCGCATGTAGTCGTCCGTTCACGGTCCCGCGTACGTGCACTTGTAGTACATGGGATCGTTGATGTTCTCGTCGCAGAAGGCTTCCGTGGGATCCGGCAAATAGACGCAACAGTAGGTCTCCCCATACATGACGTCGATCGAGGTCGCGCAGGAATTCTCGTCGACGATGCCGTTGCAGTTGTTGTCGAGACCGTCGCATATCTCCGGCGCCGGTTGCGATGGGAAGCATTGGTCACCTGCGTCGGCGCAGTAGTGTTCGTTGCAGTTCGAGTCCACGCACTGCAGGTTGCCGCTCTGGCACGCTCCGAGGATCAGCGAGGGCTTCCCACCATCGAAGGGGTTCGCGTCGGGCGGCCACGTCGAACCATCTGGAATCATGCACGGCCCGTCCATCGTGAGGCCGTCGTCGATGATGCCGTTGCAGTCGTCGTCGAAGCCGTTGCAGATCTCCGGCACGCCGCCGTGGATGTACTCGTTGCACCCCGTCGGCGTGCCACCCTTCGGCCCGCCTTTGCAGGCGAGCGTGCCCGCGCCGCAAATGCCGAGGTCAGGTCCCCAGCAGGTGATGGCGGCATCGGCGTAGTTCGGATCGCACGCGGGGGAGTTGCAGTTGGCGATGGATCCCGCCTCGATGATCGCCGGCAAGTCGTCAACGATACCGTCGCAGTCATCGTCGATGTAGTTGCAGATCTCGGGGGACGGCGTGACCTCGCCCACGCAAGCGCTGAACGTGCCATCGGGGTTGCAGCTTCGTTTGCCCGTCTGGCACTGGCCCTTCGCTTCCGTTCCCGGCGGGCCTGTGTAACACGTGGAGCCGCTCACGAACGTGCTCGGGTTGCACGGGCAACCCACGGTGTCACTGCTGTCGGGATCGCAAACGGGCGAGTCTACACTCGCGTCGTTGCCACCCGGGCTCGGCGAGCACCCGCCGTAGAGTGCGGTGCCGCTGCCAAGCGTGAACAAGAAGCCTACGGTTGAAGCAGTTAAGACGTAACGACGTTGAGGCATGACGCTCCCGTCCCCAAAGATGTTCAAGCAGCATAGCAGAATTACAATGGGGTAGGCACTTGTGACGGCAAAGATTCGGTTGGATCAACTCGTCGTGGCGACTCGTCTCGCGGACACCCGAACGCGAGCCCAGGCACTGATCTTGGCAGGGCGTGTGCTCGTCGATGGCAACCGCGTCGACAAGGCGGGTGCGCTCGTTGCGCAATCAGCGTTGATCACGCTGAAAGGCGCGCCAATGCCGTTCGTCTCGCGTGGCGGCGTAAAGCTTGCCGACGCGCTCACTGCGTTTGGTGTGAAGGTTACGGGGCTGCGCTGCCTCGATGTGGGCGCATCGACGGGCGGGTTCACGGACTGTTTGCTGCAGCGCGGCGCATGCAGCGTCGTGGCGGTGGATGTAGGTTATGGTCAGCTCGCGTCGAAGCTTCGCGCCGACGCTCGCGTGGCCGTGCGGGAGCGAACCAACGCACGCACACTCACGGCTGAAGGCATTGGCGGGTTGGTGGATCTCACCGTGGTGGATGCGTCCTTCATAGGTCTTGGCAAGCTCCTACCCGCGATCGCCCGCTGCACGCGCGATGGCGGTCAGCTCGTCGCCCTCATCAAGCCGCAATTCGAGGTCGGCCGCAAAGAGGCGTCCCGGGGCAAGGGCGTCGTACGCGATGAGCACGTACGAGAGCGCGCGATCAACGCCGTGTCGGAAGAGGTTTCGGCTGCAGGCTTCCGTATTCTCGGCCGTCGCGACTCGACGCTCAAGGGGCCGAGCGGCAACATCGAGGCGTTCGTCTGGGCAGAGCGAGAGGTGTAGAACGCGAGTGTGAGCCGAGTGAAGGACCCGAGCCGTCGACCCTCTCTCGGCGCCATCTTTTTGACGATATGCCTCGACCTGCTCGGGTTCGGGCTCGCGCTGCCCTTTCTCGCGGAGGTCGCGCGCAGCACGTTCCACGTGAGCTCGTTCACGGGGACGCTGCTGGCGTCGAGCTACTCGCTCATGCAGTTTCTCTTCGTTCCGCTCTGGGGGCGCCTATCCGATCGCATCGGGCGCAAGCCCGTCCTCGCGTGGTCCGTCGCGGCTACGGCCGTGGCGAACCTCGGGCTCGCGCTGGCGCTCGCGTACGCCAACCACATCGCGTGGGTCTTCGCCGCGCGAATGTTCGCGGGCATCGCGACGGCGAACCTCGGAACCGCGAGTGCGTACATCGCCGACGTAACCTCGGCTCGCGACCGTGCGAAGGGGATGGCGCTCATCGGCATGGCGTTCGGCGTTGGCTTCGTGCTCGGACCCGGCTTCGGTGGTCTGCTCGCTCAGATCCCGCTCAACGGGCGTCATGGTCCGTATGCGCTACTCGTCGCGGCGGGGCTCAGCGTGATCAACTTCGTGTGGGTGCTCGTCGGGCTCGTCGAGTCGCTCCCGCCCGAGGCGCGCAAGGTCGCGGACCCCTCACGGCGCCGCAAGATCTTCGACTTTCGAACGACCGCTGACGTGCTACGCGTTGGGAGCATCGCGCGCGCAGTCTCCGCTAGCTTCGTCCTCGTCCTCTTCTTCTCCGGGATGGAGCAGACGATGCGCTTCTTCAACGCCGACGGGTTCGCCATGTCGCTCGGTGCGACGGGCGGCCTTCTCGTGCTCGTTGGATTGACCGCTGCGGCCGTGCAGGGCGGCATCGTGCGGCGTCTCTCGGGCCGCGTGGAAGATGCGTCGATGCTTCGTTGGGGTCTCCTGATTCAGGCCCTCGCCTTCGCGGGCATCGCCGCGTCACCGAGCGTCGGCCGCGTTCTCCTTTATGCGTCGTGCGTCGTGCTCGCGCTCGGCAACGGGCTCACGCAACCCTCGGTGTCGGCGTTCGTGTCCAAACAAGCGAGCGCGGGGGAGCAAGGAGCGACGCTCGGCGTCACGCAGTCGATGTCGAGCCTCGCGCGCGTGTTCGGACCTGCGCTCGCCGGGCTCGTCTATGACTCGGCAGGCATGCGATCGCCCTTCGCCCTCGGCTGCGTGGGAATGGTGGGAGCTTTCATCATCGCTCTGCCCCTCCGTGATCCCCACGCTGCGTGATACGTTTCTTTGATGCGGCTCAGCATCCTCGGCTAGAGCACCAAGACCCACACGTCATAGAAGGCGTGGGCCCACACGGCAGCTGCGAAGCCACGAAATACGAAGATGACCGTGAGCAGCATGCCGAGGACCATGCGAAAGACGAACGAGCGTAGCTCGAACCTATCCCCGAGCGGCCCGACGTAGTGGGCGGCGCTGAAGATGGCCGCGCAGACGAGCGCCCACGTCCACGTCATGATGGCCCCACGGACGGTGCCGCGTGCAAAGAGCACGGTACGCAGCACCCACGCGCCGACGCCGAAGAGCACGAGCCTGTAGGTCAGCTCCTCGTAGAACCCTGCACCGAGCGACATGATGAAGCCGGGAAAGCCATTGACCGTCACTTTTCCCAAGCTCATGGAGCCGACGACGTAGCCAGCGATGATGCGCATCAAGAAGGCGTAGACGACGCCCTCGACTGCGATCTGTACGAACTTGGCGAGCCGGAACGCCTGACCGCGACCCACCCAGCCGAGCACACCCGCAAAGACGACACCGATGGCCAGCGTGAGCAGCAGGTAGACCGCGGTGCTTCCCTCAGCGAGCTGCATGAGCAACCCCGTCACCACGTCGGAGGCGTTGCGAATGCTGAGGAAGACGACCCCGAGGTGGTACGCGAGAAACACGGGCAGCGTCAGCGCGAGATCGACGTGGGCGCCAGCAGGCAGCGCAGCTCGGTACGGCGCGCGGGCGGTCAGCGGAGCTGGTCGATGCGGATCTGCCATTGACGAAGCGTGTCAGGCACGATGGCGTCGGCGTCAAGCACCTTGTCGGTCTCGCAGTCGACGGCCGACACCTCCAGTGCTCGGGCCAGCGAGCCGACGAGGGGCAGCGCGGCGTCCGATCCGAGCACGTGGAGGAGCACGTGGTCGATCTCTTCTGGCCCTCCGAGCTCTGCCTCGATGACGAACTCCTCCGTTCGCATCACGACGACGCGAGACCCGTCGGCGAAGGGCCGCGCACGGAGCTGCTCGGCAGCCACACACGCTCGCTTGGCCGCATCCGTGATGCGCTCGATGACTTGCTCAGGCTCTCCGATGGCTGGCGGTACATAGTCCACGGGCAATGCTTCGATCGATGTCGCCCCGCCTAGCGGAAGGCGCACGAGGAGGACCTGCCACGCCATGCAAAGGCTGGTACGGGACCGTCCCCGCACACCTTCCCTCCCAATCAGGCCGGGCGTAGCCGGTAGATGATGGCGATCACGACCACCACCCACCCAACGAGGTTCAACATGAACGGCACGTCGCGCAGCATCTCCTGCGTTGGGGACTCCGCCCGCAACCCGCGGCCCGCGCGACCCGAGACGAGCATCAAGAACCGCCCAATGCCGAACACAGTGAACGGCGCGGTCAGCCACAGCCACCCTGTGTGGAAGAAGTCTCGTGTGGTCGGATCGAGGGTGTAGGCGATGTACGTGAGCGCCGTTGCGAGGCCCGTCACGGCGAGGGCTGCGTTGAGGCTCGGCTTCGAATAGGCCTCGAGTGACGCGCGTTGCTTGACCGCGGTGTCGAGCTCGAGCTCGTGACGGCGTTTGCCGAACCCGAGAAACAGCGCGAGCAACGCCGTACACGCGATCATGTAGCCGCTCACGTGCACGTCGGTCGCAAAACCTCCCGCGAGCACGCGCAGCACGAACCCCGACGCGATGAGCGCGACGTCGAGGAAGGCGACCTGCTTGAGCTTGAATGTGTACGCAATGTCCTTCACGAAGTAGAGCGACGCGACGAGACCCACGCGCCAGTCGAGCAAGAACGCCACCGTGACCGACGAGACGACAAGCACCCCCGCCATCGCCTTTGCGAGCCCCTCAGGCACTTCCCCGCTCGCGATCGGCCTCGCGCGTTTCACGGGGTGGATGCGATCAGCCTCGACGTCGGCGATGTCATTGATGGTGTAGATGGCACCCGCGAGGAGACAGAAGACGCCAACCGCCATGAACGCCCGACCGGTGACGACGAGGTTCAGCGCGGGCTCCCCTGCGGGCGTCGTGACGAAGACGTTCTTGCGGAAGAACATCGGCGCGAGCACGAAGAGGTTCTTCACCCACTGGTGTGGCCGGATCGTCTTGATCAGCCCACGGCCGAGGCTCCGATGCTCGGTTGACACCTGTGCAACCTCGGGCGACACAACGGCGTTTCTCATAGGCGCAGGCCAGCGTGTGGCGCAAGGGAAACGTAGTGGTGCTACTTTCGGGCCGCCATGAAGGCTCGGTTCCTGCTGATGGCCTTGATCGTCGTCTGCCTCGGGTCCCCGGTGCAAGCCGACGTCTCGAGGCTCACGAAACTCACGGCACTGGGGCGCGAAGCCGCGAGCGTGCCCGACGCCCGTGCGTTCACGGCGCTCCGCCGACTCTGGGCCGAATGGGATCGAGGCGATCCGACGGAAGTGGAAGAAGAGATCGCAGCCGTCGCGCGCGCAACGCGGGGCTCGCGGAGGGTCTACGCCGAGCTCCTCGCAGCGTACGGCAGGCGTCGTCGAGGTGATCTCGACGGTGCGCGAGCCCAAATCGTGGCGCTTGGTTTCGTGAGCAAGTGGCTCGTCGCGGGCTCGTTCGACAACGAGGGGAAGGCCGGCCTCGCGCGACCGTTCGAGCCCGAGGTCGAGGACGTGCCCGCGCCGAACAAACCTTACGACGGTAAGGAGGGCAAGGTGGTCTGGCGCGCCGCACCGGTGACCGCGGCTTATGGGTGGGTCGACACGAACGCGCTCGTGCGGCCAACCGAGAACGTGTGCGTCTACGCGACGACCTTCGTCATCGACAAGACACTCCACGGCACGTCGCGCCAGGCATCGGTGTGGATCGGCTCGAGCGGGTCGATCAAGATGTTCTGGAACGGCTCTCTTGCTCTCGAGGATCCGAAGTATCGCGACTTCGATCCTGAGCGCATGGGCCGAACCGTCACGCTGGCACCTGGCTACAATCGCGTGCTCGTAAAGGCGTGCGGCTCCGAGTCCGCCCCCCTTTTCACGCTCCGTGTCGCGGCCGCAGACGGGTCGCCGGATGCGCACATCGAAGCGGACGCAAGCTTCACCAACGGCGACGAGGCCCGCGCTCTCTTCCAGAAACAGAAGCTCCCACCGAATGGGGTCATGGGCCCCATCCAGGCCTTCCTCGGGACGGAGAAGAGCGCTGATCCATCCGCCCTCGAGGCCTATGCGCGCTACCTCCTCACGACGCAGTCCGACGATGAGGCCGATCACCTCGCACGAGACATGGCCCTTCGCGCCGCACAACGCGCACCGACAGTCCCACGCTTGTTGCTCGCATCGAGCCTCGCCGAGAGCCGCAACCAGCGCGCCGATTGGATCGTGAAGGCGGAAGCGCTCGTTGCTCACGGTGGCGTCTCGGACGACGAGCGGATGGACACGCTCCTCGCGCGCGCTGCCCACGAGCGAAGCGGAACCAACTGGCGCGACGCCGTCCCCTTCTACGACCGCGCGCTCGCGCTCGACCGCGACAACGTGACGGCGATCCTCGCGCGCATCGAGCTCTATGGCGAAGCCAACCTCCGCGCGACCGCGCTCGCGTTCCTCGAGCACGCGCTCGCACGACAGCCGCGCTCCGTGGGTCTCGTTCGCGCCATGGTCGATCTCTTGCGTCAGGAGGACCGCACCACCGAAGCCGACGAGATGGAAGCCCGCTACGCTGCGCTGCGCTTCGACGACCCCACGTCACTCGGCGCGAAGATCGACCTCGCCATCGCGCACCGCGATCAGGCGGCTGCGGCCCACTGGATCGACCGCCTCGTCGCCACCGATCCGGACGCGACCGACAAGCTCATGACGGCAGCGACTGCGCTGCTCAAGCTGGGCGACGTCCCACGCGCGGTCGCCATGTACCGGCGAGCGCTCGACCTCGCACCCGAAGACACCGAGACCATGCAGAAGCTCGCAGACGTCTACGGCACGATGAACCAACAAAGCGAGCAAGTCACGCTCCTCAGGCACATCCTCCAGCTTCGCCCGCAAGCCAAGAACGTCCGCGATTACCTCTCGCACCTCGAGCCGCCCACACCCAAGCCCGACGAGGTCTACGCCGTCCCGTTCTCGGTTTTCCTCGCGCAGCGCGGCGCGCCCTCGCAAGGCCACGACCGGCGAACCCTCGTCGACCTCACCGTAGCCACCGTCTACGACAATGGGCTCTCGAGCAAATTCCACCAGGAGGTCTTCCAGCCGCTCACGGATCCGGCGGCGGAGGCCGCCCGCGATTACGTGTTCGGCTTCGAGCTCGACTCGCAGACCGTTCACATCCGCGGCGTCCACGTCTATCGCACCGATGGCACCGTCGACGACGCGTTCGACACGTCGTCGGGTGGCGCCGACGATCCAGCCATCGCCACGTACACGAGCTCGGCGACTTACCGCGTGCGCTTCCCGCGGCTCGCCGCAGGTGACGTCGTCGAGCTCCAGTATCGCATCGACGACGTGGCTGAGCGCAACGCCTTTGCCGACTACTTCGGCGACATCGACTACCTCCAATCGAACGAGCCGATTACCCACGCCGAGTACGTCCTCATCACGCCCAAGAAGCGCACGTTCTACTTCAACAAGCCCACCATCCCGGTCGCGCAAACCGTCACCGAGAAGGGTGACCAGCGCATCTACCGCTTCATCGCCACGAACGTGCCCCCGCTCCTGCCCGAGCCGATGCAAGCTCCCTACACCGAGTTCCTCGGCCACATCCACGTCTCGACGTACAAGAGCTGGGACGAGATGGGCGCGTGGTACTGGGGCCTCGTCAAGGACCAGTTCACGGCCGACGACGAGGTGCGGCGACGTGTGGCCGAGGTCACGAAGGGCAAGACCACCGAGCGCGAGAAGGTCGCGGCCATCTACGACTATGTCGTAGAGAAGACACGCTACGTCGCGCTCGAGTTCGGCATCCACGGCTTCAAACCGTACCGCTGCTCGCAGATCTTCGCGCGGGGCTTCGGTGACTGCAAAGACAAGGCGACGCTCATCGTGACGATGCTGAAGGAGCTCGGCATCCCGGCGACGATCGTCATCGTGCGTACGGGTATGAAGGGCGATTTCGAGGACTACCCCGCGAGCCTCGCGCCGTTCGATCACGCCATCGCCTACGTCCCGTCGCTCGACGTGTACCTCGACGGCACCGCCGAGTACTCGGGCACGGGCGACTTTCCCGCGATGGACCGAGGCGCCCTCGCGCTTCAAGTGAACGAGGGAAAGCCCAAGCTCGTGCACCTCCCCAATCCACCCGCAAGCGCGAGCGTCACGCAGCGCCGCATGGAGGCCACGCTGTCCGCAGATGGGTCGGCGCAGATCGACTGGCACACGACGGTGACTGGCGTCAACGCGCCGAGCTGGCGCGTGCGCTATCACGCCGATTCGCTCCGCAAGCAGCGCCTCCAGGAGGATCTCGCGAGCGACTTGCCCGGCGCCGCGGTTCAAAGCGTCGAAGCCGCAGACCTCGACAATGTCGAGGTCCCCGTACAGCTCCACGCGAAGGCGAAGGTCGGCTCGTTCGGCCGGCGCGACCGGGACATGCTCAGCGTGCCCATCGGTCCGCACGAGCACATGGTGCGCGACTACGCTCTCCTGTCGCAGCGCAAGCTCGACGTCCGCATCCCCGCGCAGACCATCCACGCAACCGAGTACGTCATCAAGCCACCCCCCGGTGCGAAGATCGTCGCGATGCCGGGGGCGACCACGAGCACGACGCCATTCGGCAGCTTCGAGGTGACCGTGGAGCCGCTGTCGGGCGGCGTCCGCGTGAAGACGACGATCACGATCACGAAGACGCGCATCGCCGCCGCTGAGTACCCCGCCTTTCGCAAATGGTGTGAGTCGGTCGACGCCGCGCTTGGTCAGCGGTTGGTCATGGCCGTTCATGGGCGCGAGCCCGAGCAGACGGGAGCGCACTGATGCTTGTCATGCGGTGGGCGGCGCTCTTCGTCTTCGGGTGGGTGAGCGCTTGCGGGGGTCTTGCAAACGCGCCTGCTCGATCGCTCGCTGCGCTGCGTGGTGACGCGCTATCGAGCGACGACGCCGAGCTCGTGGGGCGATGGGCGCTCGCCGAGGAGCTCGCACCGGGTGGCTCGGCCGTGCAGCTCACTCGCGCCTTCGCGCGCCTTACCGACATGAAGAAGCCAAGCATGCTCGGGAGCACGGCCCGGGGTGTCTTCGAGGAAGCCCACGGGCATCCGCGTGCTTCGGCCGACGCGTATGCCGCGGCTCTAGATGCCGCGCGCACGAGCCGCGAGCCCGAGGTCGACATCGTCGCGTGGTACGCCGCACACCGCCTCGAGAGCCTGCGACTCGATGTTTCGAACCTCTACGACTCGAAGCGTCCGCTGCTCGACGACATCGTCAAGAACCCCGGCGGCATCGGCTGGCGCGCCGAGGCCGAGCTCGCCGATTGGATGGAGAACGAGACTTACCGCCGCGCCGAGATCACTGGCAAAGACTTCGACGCCTACGCTGTGAAGACAAGCGGTTGCCTCATGGGTTTGCGCATCGCGGGGCCCTTCGGGCACGGCGGTGGGCCCGACCGACGACGCCACTTCGATGCCGAGCGCGCGGGCCCGTGGCCCGAGACGTTTGCAGCCGATCCGCTTCGCACCGAAGCCCCAAAGGTCCTCAAGACCGAGCAGCCGGGCTGCACCGTGGCGAGCGAGGAGCAGACCGCAACTGGCGTCTTCTACGTCGAGGGTTACTTCTCGATCGAGCGCGATCGCGACATCGTCGTCGCTGTTCAGGGCGCCCTCGAGGTCTTCGTCGACGACGCTTCCGTGCTCGACCGCGACGTACGCGAGTGGGGGGTGTGGCAACGATTCGGTTCAGCGCTTCATGTCGCACCTGGGCGCCACCGCGTGCTCGCGCGGGTGCTCGATGATCGATCATCGATTCGCATCCTCGATCCCGACGGACGCGCCGCACCCGTAACCGCGGAGACGAACGTCCGCATTCCTTACACGATCGTGCCACCCGTGGTGCTCCCCAATCCCAACCCGCTCGACGCGATGGTGCGCGCGCAGCACGCACCGTCGGCTCCCATCGCGTACTTCGCAGCCTACCTAGCCAACGTGGAGGAGATGGCTGACGTGGCGAGCGTGCTCGTCGCACCGTACGTCGAGTCGGAGGACGCAGCCGCCGAGATGCTCGAGGTCGCTGCCACGTTCGCTGACCGAGACCCAGCCTACCCTGCCGAGTTGAAGCACAAGACCCAGCACGACTTGATGGTGCGGGCGTCGAAGCGCGATCCGAAGCTCTGGTATGCGCGGGCATCGCTCGTGCTCGACGATGTCGAGCAGCACGGGCTCGTCGAGGTGGTCGATCCCTTGCGCAAGCTCGCCGATGACTTGCGCGAGCAACCCGAGATCCTCGAACAGCTTACGCGCATCTACGCCAAGCTCGGGTGGCGCGCAGAACGCAAGACAGCTCTCGCGGACCTCATGGCGCGCTTTCCGGACGATGTCCGTGCGCTCCGAATGGCACTCGAGGCCTTGGACGAGATCGGCCCAGTGGCCGAAGCGGACAAGGTCGCCACACATCTCCGTGCACTCGACCCAGACTTCGAAGTGGACCTCGACCGCGCTCTCGCACGACACGACTGGAAAGCCGCCATCGCCGAGCTCGAGCGCCTGCAAAAGAGACGGCCTGAGCGCAAGGAAATCGCCGGTCGCATTGCCGCCGTCCTCCAGCGCGCCGGAGACCCTAGCAAGGCCGTCGAGCAGCTGAAGAAGGCGCTCGCGAAGAACCCACAAGACTCGACGTCGAGGTTTCGGCTCGCTGATCGAGCATACGCCGCTGGTGACGACGGCGCGCTGCGCAAGGCGCTCGCCGACGCCCTCCTCGCAGGCGCGAAGACCGAGGAGCTGCGCGGCGCCATCGATCTTCTCGATGGCACGACCGACCTCGAGCCCTTCCGTCTCGATGGCATGACCGCCATCCACGAGTTCGAGACATGGGAAAAGAAGACGGGAAAGCACATGGCCGGCGTCAGTGCGCGCGTCCTCGACTACTCCGCGCTCTGGATTCACCCAGACGGCTCGGCGCAGATGCTCGAGCACGAGATCTTGAAGGTGCAATCGCAGGAAGGCATCAACCAGGAAGCGGAGCAGAAGCCGCCGGAGGGTCTCGCCCTTCGACTACGCATCATCAAACCAGATGGGCGCGTGGTCGAGCCGGAGCCCGTCAGCGGCAAGCCAACGCTGACGCTACCGAACCTCGAGGTGGGCGATTACGTCGAGATCGAGCACGTGACGACCACCGAGGGCGACGGCGATCACGGCCGACGTTACCGCGGCCCCACCTGGCTCTTTCGTGAGGAGGACAAGGGTTACTGGCGCAGCGAGTTCGTTGTGCTCAGCCCCAAGGACAAACCGCTCGAGGTCGAAACACGAGGGGCCGTGCCGAAGCCCATCATCAAGACGAGCGCCACGTACGTCGAGCGACGGTGGCGCGTCGACGAGAGTCCCCCACTCCCCAAGGAGCCCGAGAGCGTCGGCCCTGCCGAATATCTGCCGAGCGTGCACATCGGGTGGGGCGTCTCGCTCCGCGAAACCGTGCTTCGCCTCTCGGACCTCGTGAGCGACGAGACACCGATTGATCCGCGCCTCTTGCGCCTAGCCCAGACGTTCGTCAAAGGAGTGCCCGAAGGCGACCGCGATGAGCGCGCACGACGCGTCTACCGAGCCGTGCTCGAGCGTGTTCAGGACGGCCAAGAGAAAGACGGCCGCCGCGTCCTCCTAGGCAAGTCAGGCTCGCGCGAAGCGGCGTTCCGTTACGCGATCCAGGCGCTCGGCATTCCGACTGATCTGGTTCTCGTGAAGAACCGACTTGCGCCGCCGCCAGTCGGAACGCTGAGTGAGGTCGACGATTATACAGGGCTCGTCACCCGCGTGGTGGGCACGAAGGGCCCGCTCTTTCTCACCGTCGACGATCGCTTCGCGCCGTTCGGCTACATCCCCGCCGACTATCGAGGGCAACCGGGCTTCATCCTCACGCAGGGCACGCCGGCGCTCACGACACCCAAGGATGGCAGCCGCGACGGTGTGTCGATCTCCGGCCGGGCCGACATGAACGACGACGGCTCGGCCAAGGTCGAGCTCGAGCAACGCTTTCTCGGCAAGCTCGGCATCCGCATGCGAGGCGTCTTCGACAAGGTGAGCACCAGTCAGCTGTACGCGTTCGTCGAATCACGCGTGCTCGCCTCGACACTACCTGGTGCGCGAGTACGCGACGTCAAGGTCGAGAACAAGACGAACCTCGATGCTCCGCTCGTGCTGCGCGTAAAAGCCGACGTACCGCAGCTGGGACGAGTCCAGGGAGCCGAGCTCCTGGTGAAGCCAATCTTCCCGCTCCACCTCGCGCAGCTCGCGACGCTTCCGACACGGCAGATCGCGCTCCTGCTCGGCACGTGGACCTACGTCGACATCGACTTCGCGATCGTGTGCGCATCGGCGCTCCGTATGCCGCCTAGCCTTCCCAAGGCCGACTACAGACTTGGCGAGCTTCTCGTGTCCGTCAAAGATGCGGTCCACGGGCACGAGCTCCGCCTCACGCGCACCATCGATCTACCCGCCGGACGTGTGCAGCCAGGTGACGAGTACACCCGTTTTCAGCAATTTACGAACGACGCTGACGCCGCGCTCGAGCGCGAGATCGCCCTCGGCCGCTGATCGAAATCACTTCCCGGCGTCCTTTTCAGCGGCGATGCGTTGGCGGACGATGTCGTACGCCTTGTCTTGCTTCATCGCTTCGTCGATCGCGAGGATGCGTGCATCAGCACTGGACGCCATGCCTCCCGACCCTGGGTGATTCGTGATGAACTGCTGGTAACGCTGCCAGCCGGCTTTGGCGTCGTCCCACTTCTTCTGACGCTCCTTCAGATCAGCGAGGCAGAAGAGCACCTTCACCTTCACCTTCGGATCTTTGTCGCCGACGTTGTCGGCCTGCGTCCACGACGCCTCCGCCTCCACCAGGTTGCCGCTCGCGCTCTGCGCCTCGCCGAGGAGGTAATGGCCAAGCGGGTTCATCGGCTGCAGTTGGATGGCTTTGCGATAGAGGTCTATGGCACCCGGAAAGTCGCGCGACACGAACTTGGCGTTCCCGGCCACCGCAGTCTCCATGAACTTGCTGATGTGCGTCCGGTTCTCGGGATCGTACTTGTCGTCGATGCTCGAGCCTGCGTCTTTCGTCGCGGCACCCTTCGAGTCCCCGGCGGCGAGAGCGAGCGGGACCGCCGCAACGACCACAAGCCCTGAGACGATGATGATCGCCGGTCGCATCGAGGACAGCCTACCAGAGTGATATCGTCCCGTCATGACGACGAGCGCCGCTCCATATCCGTGGCGTTCGCTCGACACGGTGCGACGCGCCGACGTTGAGCTTCTTGCCAAGATGCGACGCGCCGCAGACCGCGCCATTGATGCCGAGGCCACTCTGCAAGCGCTTCGTCAGCTGCTCGAGCCTTGCGAGATATCGGTACGGCGGCGTGTCGTTACGAGCAGCCCACCCCGCGTCGACGACGACGGTGTAGGCGTGCTCCTCAGCGCTGGCGAGCGCATGGACCGTCGGCACGCGTTCGCCGTCGTCATCGAACAGGCGCTCGCTGGAGCCCTCGCCGCACATGTGCTTCGTCGTCCTGCGCCACGCATCGTCGATGGAGCGCGTCCCTCAGCGTCGCTCGCCGGGGCCATGGCCGCACTCCTCGTTGCTGCGACGCGGCGCAGCGCTCGAGCGCCCTTGCGCGTCATTGCGGCAGGCTCCGCGCACTCGGTCCTCGCGGAGATCGTCGCACACGACGTCATGCCCATCGGTGCCACTTTCACTGTCCTCGTTAATGACGACGCCTACCTCGCGTACGCATTTGCGCCGAGGTCGGCGCTCGAGCTTTTGCGCGAACCCGAGCTAGACGCACGCAGCCTCGCAGCGGCTCTCGGAGCGGCGCCACTCGACGTGCCGGTCGTCGGCGCCGTCTTGACGCTCACAATCGACGAGCTCGCGAGGATGTCGCCCGGCGATGCGCTCTTTCCCGTTGACCGGGACAACATGTGGCTCGCGCCAGCAACCTCCGACGTCGGCTTCACCGTGAGCATCGCAGAAGGCCATAAGCTCGTGCTAGGGGATGGTCCGCATCCGCTGCTCGAGGAGAAGACCGTGGACAAGGACGCACTCGCACTGGCCCTCGGCGACACCCCAGTCGTCGTTCGTGTGGAGATCGGCTTGGCTCAGATGACCGCTCGGGAGTGGGCCGCGCTTGGTAGCGGGGACGTCATCGCACTTGGGAAGCGCATCGGCGAGCACGTCGTGCTGCGTGTGGGTGGCGTTGAAGTCGCACGCGGCGAGCTCGTCGATCTCGATGGCGAAACGGGCGTCCGAATCGTGTCGCGATCGGGAGACACCGTCGCTTGAGTCGCGCGACCTGGTTGCTCTTCGTGCTCGTCTCATGCAAGCACGACGAGGGCACGGCACCTGCCCCGAGCGAAAGCCAGCTCGCCTCGGTCGTGAGCTCGACACCAAGCGCGACGCTTGCCGCCTCGGCACACACCGGCCCGCGCGTTTACACGGGCACCTACAACGCGACTCCCGGTGCGTTGTTCGTTCCCGATGCGGCTGCATGGGAGCACGTGAAGTTCCGGGGGGATGACGCGGGCGCGCTCGGCGAGGGTACGCTGACGTTTTCCATCGACGCCGACAGCGGGGCCCTCTTGGGCGTCCTCGACGGGCCTCTCGGACCGGCCACATTGAGCGGCCGCGCGACCGATGAGGGTCTCGCCTTCAACGTTGCGCCGCGCGAGCAGACGGACATGGCGTTCAGTGGCACGGGCACGGGGGTAGTCGACGGCGGAGGTGCCTCCGGCGAAATGCAGGCGTCCTCTTGGCGTGCGAACGTAATTCGTACAGCTACGTTTGCGGCGCAAGCGAAGTAGGTCGCGTCACGACGAGCGCGACGCCGGCAAGAATGAAGGCGCCTGCTACGAGAAGACGCAACGTCAACGGCTGCCCAAGCTGCACCCAAGCCAATAGCGCCGCGAGGAGCGGTTGCGCGCTCACATAAATCGTCACGAGTGACGGCGTTGACCGCCCGAGCGCCCACGCATTGCACGCATACGCGACGATGGTCGGCATGACGACGATGTACGACGCAAATACCGCCGAGCGCACAGTCCAGTGCGAAACGTTCCCCGCGAGCGCCGGAATGCCCAGCGGCATGAACGAGAGCGCGCCGAATACGAACAGCCAAGTCACGACCGTTAACGCGCCGAGCCGCCTTATCAACGCACGCGAGAGGACGAGATAACTGGAGTAGCAGACCGAGTTGACCGTGACGATTGCGGCACCACGGTCGATCGTATGGACGCCCGTCAACCAGAGCACGCCGACGATCGCCAGTAGCAGCCCGCCCACGAGCGCTGTGCTCGCCCGCTCGATGCGCATCCCGACGGCGAGCGCAGCGGTGAACACGGGAATGGTCACGCTCAGAAGCGCGGCTGCTGTCGACGAGGTGTGGCGCAGCCCAACGAGGAAGAGCGTCTGATTGAGCGTGATGCCGAGCACCGAGAGGCCCGCGAGCGCTAGCTTCTCCCTCGCGGACGTTTTCACGAGGACCCCTCTTGCCCGCGTGAAGGCCGCGAAGACGACCGCAGCACCGAGCATGCGCGTCATCGCAAGAGCGACTGGATCAATCCCTCCGCCGCCGGCCGTGATGTCCGTCATCGCAAGCTTGCCTTCGACCGCCTGCGACGCGAACGCGACCTGAACGACCCACAACGATACGTGTACCTTCCACGCACCTCGTTTCACTCGTTCCGAACCTCGTAGAGCACGGTCAACGTGTGACCCGCGCGGTCGAAGCGCACGACGGCGTTTCCGTCCTTCATGATCGATTGATAGATCACCCCGTATGACGACCAGTCGACGAGGTCGCGCCCGTTCAACGTTCGCAAGACGTCGCCCGTGCGAAAGCCCATCGCGCCCAGACACGAGCCGTCGCCGATGTCGTCAACCGAGAGCCCAACCACATGCCCTGTCACGGCGTCGATCTGTTGCGACATCTGCGCCTTTCGCTCGGTTCGAACGAGGTCCACCACGCCTCGCCCGATGACCCACCGGTCGCTGGCGATCTGCTGAACACGAAGAACGTGATGGCGCGCGTCCATGCATGCGGCGGGCCGATCAGTGTGCTGGAGCTCGACGAAACGCGCACCTGCATCCGCGAGGGCAATCCCACCCCCATCCGCCAACGTCGTACCTCGCGCCTGTTGGGGTACAGGCTCGACGTCGTCGGGAATCGGCCGCATCGAGGCGCTGCATGATGGAGTGAGGAATAGCAGCGCTACCAGACGGGTTCGCGTCACACGCGCAGTGTAGCTGCTATGCTGCGCGCACGCTTCATGTGGAACACGTTCCCCCTCTTCGGCGGCGCCCTCCTCCTCTGCGTCATGCTCGCAGCGAGCTACACGTTCGGTGTCTCGCTTTGGGCAGGCGCAACGGGTCGAGCCCGCACCCTCCAAGCTGCCCGCTACGGAGCGTACGGCACCGTCACATTCATCGCCGTAGCCGTGCTCACGCTCGCCTATGCATTCGTGAGCCACGATTTTCGCCTGCGTTACGTCGCACACTATTCCGATCGGTCGATGCCAATCGGCTACCTCTTCACCGCGCTGTGGGGTGGGCAGGACGGTTCACTCCTCTGGTGGCTCTTCTTGTTGAGCCTCTACATCGGCGCCTGCGTGAAATGGCTCGGCCGACGCCACGTCGAGCTCCAGCCGTACATCATCGCGACATTGATGGCGATTGTGCTCTTCTTTTGCGTCCTCATGACGTACTCCGCGAACCCTTTCGCGACGAGCATCGGCGGGGCGCGCGCTGACGGAGAAGGCCTCAACCCGCTCCTGCAAAACTTCTACATGATCATCCACCCTCCGAGCCTCTACATCGGCTTCGTCGGGTGCAGTGTTCCCTTCTCATTCGCGGTCGCCGCACTCGTTACGGGTCGCCTCGACGCCGAGTGGATCGTGGCCTGCCGCAAGTGGACGCTCTTCGCGTGGATGTTCCTCGCCATCGGCAACACGCTCGGCATGCTCTGGGCGTATGAAGAGCTCGGCTGGGGCGGTTATTGGGCTTGGGATCCTGTTGAGAACGCGGCTTTCATGCCGTTCATCACGGCGAGCGCCTTCGTGCACTCCGTGATGATTCAGGAGCGGCGTGGCTTGCTCAAAGTCTGGAACGTCACCCTCGTGTGCCTGACGTTCTTCATGACGATCTTCGGCACGTTCCTCACGCGGTCGGGGGCGATCGCCAGCGTGCACTCGTTCGCACAGTCGAGCATCGGCACCTATTTCGTTTGGTTTCTGATCGTCGCCTTCGTGTTCGTGTTCACCGCGATCCTTTACCGCTGGCCGGAGCTTCGCAACCTCGTGACGGACGACAGGGCCCAAGTCCGCACGCTGCGCATCGCAGCGGTCGCGACGGGTTGGACGATGCTGGGCATCTGTGCGCCGGGCATTTGGGCGCTCTCGAAGTTGCCGGTGTCGAACGTCTTTCAGATCCTCTTCGATAGCGCTCTCTGTGGCGCGGCTGTCTACACGGGCATCGAGCTCGTCTATCGCCGCCTCACTCGCAAGATCGCGTTCGAGTCCCAGCGCCCAGAGGTCGAATCGATCTTCTCTCGGGAGTTCACCTTCTTACTGAACAACTGGGCTCTTCTCGGCTTTCTCCTGTTCGTGTTGGTCGCGACGACGTTTCCGATGCTCAGCGAGGCGATTTCGGGCGAGAAGGTCACTGTCGGGCCGCCCTATTACAACGCGTGGGTGCAACCTCTCGGGCTCCTGATTTTCACAATGATGGGCGTGGGGACGCTCTTTGGATGGAAGAAGACGAGCCCTGGCGCCCTCCGGCGAGCTGCGATCGCTCCGGTGTCGGCTATGATCGTGACGGGCACACTTCACCTCACGATCGGCCGAGCGCTCGGGTTTCCCGCCATCGTGTGGGGCGACTCCATCTATGGCGGCGCGCTTGGTGTGACGCTGCGCGCGTTCAACGCGTTCACGCCCCTCATTGGGTTCTCGCTGTGCGTCTTCAACGCGACGATCATCATCCAAGAGTTCGTCTTGCTGTTCAGGGCGCGACGGCGAACGGGGGTCTCCAAAGACGGTGCGTGGCTTTGGCCGGTCGGTTTCGTCTTTTCGGTCATCGCCGTGCTTGGCCTCGTGCTGATGCGTCGGTCATTTCCCAGTGCCCCGACGTTTGGCTTCACGGTCATCGTGGCGTCGCTCGTGGCTCTCGTGGCTCCGTACTTCCTTTACACGCTCATCTCGCTTCCGCATGCATCGCGGCGGCGCTACGGCGGCTACATCGTGCACTTCGGCCTGGTGTTCGTCTTCCTCGGATTTACGGGAAAGTCGTGGACGATCGATCGGGAAACGGCGATGGCGCCACACGAGCACTACAGCGTGGCTGGCTATGACCTCGAGTATCTCGGGCCGCGCATGGAGCTCGACGTGAACAAACGGATGGTCTTCGGCGACGTCGCCGTCAGCCGCAACGGCTCGCGACTCGGCGTACTGACGCCAGCGAAGTTCATGTACAAAAAGATGCCCGATTCGCCGACGACCGAAGTCTCGATGATGCACTCGCTCCGAGACGATCTCTACCTCGTCGTGGGGAGCATCAATCCACAGACGAAGGTCGCGTCGTTCCAAATCCACGTGAACCCGCTCGTCTCGTGGATCTGGTTTGGCGCGATCATCTTGATCTTCGGAAGCATCGTGTCGATGTGGCCAGAGCTGCAGCCCGCTGAGTCTCGTGTGTGGGCCTTCGCGCGTGGCACCGCTGGCGCGGTCGCCTCGTTCACGCTCGGAATTCTCATCGCGTCGATGCCGGCGCCCGCCTGGGCGCAGACACAGGGCACGTCGAGCTTGCACGCCGGCACAGTCCACGTCGAGAACGACCGCGAGCATTCCCTCTTCAATTCGCTGCGTTGCATGTGCGGCACGTGCGCGCGCGACCTTCTGTCCTCTTGCACGTGCGAAACCGCAGAGGAGGCGCGAGACGCCCTGCGGCTGAAGATCGCGCACGGCGAAACGAACGATCAGATCATCCTCGAATACGCTCAGGAGTATGGCTCGGAGGCCCTTGCCGTTCCCCCGAATCGCGGAGGGATGCGCGCCATCTACGCTGTTCCACTCGTAGCAATCGCAGCAGGGGGCGCAGGCGTCGTGGTCTTGATTCGGCGTTGGCACGGTAGCGGTCAAAGCCCCAAGCCCACATCGAAGGATGCGCCGTCCAACAAGCCTGCGCGACGCGACGACTACGATGATCGCCTCGACGAGGAGCTGCGCGATCTCGATGGCTAAGGCGCCTCGCGCGCAGTGGACCGTGGATGTATCAGTCACAGCGCTCGCGCTCGCGGCGCTGACGGTGGTCGTTGGCCTGTCGGTCGGGCTCGTCTTCGGCGTTGCCTCGGCGTTGCTCGCGTTCGTGACGGGCGCTCTCCTCGGCGGGATTCTGCTCGTGTGGCACAGTCTCCGCACGCTCGCTGGCGACGCCGATGTTGACGCTGCGTTGGAGCTCGCGACGAGTGCGTCAGCTCCAACAGAGCTCGACGAGCGTAAGCGGCGCGCGCTTCGGGCCCTCAAAGACATCGAACAGGAGCACGCCGTCGGCAAGCTCGATGATCGCGACTTCGCGGCGCTCGACACTGAGTACCGAGCGCGCGCCAAAGCCGTTTTTCGCGAGATGGACGCAGAGCTCGAGCCCTATCGCGCGAAGGCTGAGGCTTTGGTGCGCGTTCACCTCGAGCAGCGACACGCCGAAGGCGAGAAGTCCGAGCAAGCCCAGCTGCACGCTTGCGCCGCCTGCGACACGACCAACGACGCTGACGCTACGTTTTGCAAGAAGTGTGGCGCCAAGCTCATGATGGGGGCTGGGCATTGAGCCCGTGGTCCTTCGTCGCGGTCACCGCCGTAGCCGCGGCGGCGAGCTCCACCCTGCCCTCGGGCCATCCTCGGCTCGATGCGGACCGTGGCGCCAGTCCAGCTTTCTTTCGACCCCCGCCAGACACCACCGATGAAGAGACCGCGCTGCCTGCTGGCAGCATTCGCGTCGAGCTTCGTGACTTCGCAAACAACGTCGTTCCCAATCACGGCATCGAGCTCGGTATTCTTCAGCAGTCTGTGGCGAAGGGCGAGAGCCACAAACACCTTCAGGGGGTGACGGGGCCTGATGGCACCACCACCTTCGCTTCGCTCGAGTCTGCTGGCAACATTGCCTAC
>Ga0302324_100008456_pt1 | contig 21687 bp, 18 predicted proteins | sample Palsa_T0_1_FD_201949 | JGI IMG/M metagenome (GOLD analysis project Ga0302324, IMG submission 201949) | Peat permafrost microbial communities from Stordalen Mire near Abisko, Sweden - Palsa_T0_1 | ecosystem: Environmental > Terrestrial > Soil > Palsa > Peat permafrost | place: Sweden: Abisko...
GGATCGGTCCTTTGCGGCTAGCAACACGCACATTCCTGATGGCGGCAATCCTGGCCGGCTCCTACCTCGCCGCGGCTCCGCGGGCCACCGCGCAGGAAGACGTGCTGATGCCGGAGCAAAGCGCGGCGAAGGCCAAGCAATTGTTGCAGCAGGCCATCGACGCGCTGGGCGGCGCAACGTACCTGAACGTCCACGACGTCACCGTCACCGGCCGCCTGAGCCAATTCGGCCACTCCGGCGAACTCATGGGTTTCGAGACCTTCATCGATTACGCCATCCCACCCTTCAAAGACCGCACTGAGAATCTCCCCAAGCGCAATCTGATTGACGTCCACGACGGCGACAAAGGATGGACGCTCGACCGCGGCGGCGTTTCCCAAGCCCCTCATCGCGATATCGCCAAGTTTCAGGAAGACACCAAGGTTGACATCGACAATATCCTGCGCCACCGCATCCACGAAAAAGACATGATTTTCCGCTACGCCGGCCCGGACGTCGTGGACCTGAAGGAATCCGACTGGGTCGAGCTGGTCGATAGCGACGACCGCACCATCCGCATCGCCATCGCCAAATCCTCGCACCTCCCGATCCGAAAGGTCGTGGATACGCGCGATCCCAACACCCGCACGCGCTCCGAAGAAATTGAATATTACTCGCTGTACCATCCCATCGACGGCATCGAAACGCCCTTCCAAATCACCCGCGAGCGCAATCAGCAAAAGGTCTATCAGGTCTTCTTCGATAAGATTCAGTACAACACCAACCTGTCCGATTCGCTTTTCACCCGGGAATCCCTCGAAGATCGCTGGGCCAAAGTCGGCAAGAAGTCCAAAGACAAGAAATCCAAGGATAAGAACCCGGACACGCCCGACGACGCCACCAAGTAATCCGCTGTTTTCGACAACGCTGTCCGCGCAGTAGCAGAATCAGCCCTTCAGGAGCATAATCCCCCGTACATAAAAACGATTGGAGGCTTGCCTTGTTCCCTCGACGCGAATTCATCCGCCGCGCAGCCGTGGCTGCCGCAGTTCTCGGTGTTCCGCTCGCGCGCGCCGAAAAGATTCTGCAGACGCCCACCGCCCCGCTTCCGCCGCGCGACTTGCTCTCGAGCGACCCTAAGCAATACTGGTCGGACTTGCGCCGCCAATGGCTGCTGGCCTCGGACCGTGCCAACCTCAACTGCGGTTCGGTCGGCTGCACGCCGCTGCCGGTTCTGCGCGCGACGATCGAGCACATCCTTTCCGCCGAAGAATTTCGCGAACCCGCTTATCCCTGGTTCGGCTATGAAGAAAACGACCGCCTGCACGAGCTCCGCGATTCGCTCGCCGCCTTCCTCCACGTCAATCGCGACGAGCTGGCCCTCGTGCGCAACGCCACCGAAGCCAACAACGTGGTCGTGAACGGCCTGGACCTCAAGCCGGGCGACGAAGTTCTGCTCACCGATCAGGAACATCCCGGCGGCCGCTGCCCCTGGGAAATGAAGGCCGCGCGTTACGGCGTGAAATTGAACACGCTCGCGCTTCCCAAGCCTCCCGCCACCGCCGAGGAAATCGTCGAGCTGTTTCAAAACGCCATTACCCAGCGCACGCGCGTAATCTTCTTCAGCCACATCACCACCGCGACCGGCGTAATTCTCCCGGCCAAGGAAATCTGCGCCATGGCCCGCAGCCGCGGCATCCTGACGCAAGTGGACGGCGCGCACGTCATCGGCCAGATCCCGCTCGATATCGGTGACATCGGCTGCGACTTCTACGGCACCAGCCCGCACAAATGGCTGATGGCGCCCAAAGGCACCGGCGTCCTCTACATTCGCGACGAGCGCCTGAAAGATTTGTGGGTCAACATCGCCACGGCCAACTGGAACAATTACGACATGAAGGCCTACCGCTTCTCGTGGTTCGGCACTTCGAATTTATCCGTCATGGTCGGTCTGAAAGCCGCGCTCGATTTCCACCAGCAGATGGGCCCGGACGTGGTGTACGCGCGCATTCACGAGCTGGCCTCGCAGGTTCGCGAGCGCGTTGCCAGCCATCCCGACCTTCGCATCACGAACGCGAGCGCCGACCGTTTCTACGGCGGACTCGTCACCTTTGAGCCCGATCCGGCGAAGCGCAAGGGCGACCTGAAGCCGGTCATGGACCAGTGCACCGCCCGAAAAATCCGCATCGCCGGCGCGCCCGATCACATTCGCATCGCCACCCACATTTTCACCCAGCCCGCCGAGCTCGATTCCTTCTACGCCGCGCTCGACGCCGGCCTTGCGTAGCATCGACCGGCCAGCCAGAAATATCGGCAAGGCCCGGCGGGCGGCCGTTTTGTCCGAGTGGCCGTTTCCGCGCCGCGCGAGGTATAATTGCCGGATGCCCATGAAGCGGAAAAGTGAACCGATGCACGGCACTACGGTGCTGTGCGTGCGGAAGGACAACAAAGTCGTGCTCACCGCCGACGGCCAGGTGACCCTGGGCGAAGGCGTGATCAAGCACAATGCGAAAAAGACGCGCCGCCTCTTCAATGACAAGATCGTCGCAGGATTTGCCGGAAGCACGGCCGACGCGCTCTCGCTCTTCGCGCGTTTCGAAGGCAAGCTCCAGGAATATCATGGCAACCTGCCGCGCGCCGCAGTCGAACTGGCCAAGGAATGGCGCACCGACCGTTCCCTGCGCCACCTCGACGCGCTCTTGATTGTCGCCGATACCAAATCCACTTTCCTTCTTTCCGGCAACGGCGACGTAATCGAGCCCGACGACGGCATCTGCGCCATCGGCTCCGGCGGGCCCTACGCTCTGGCCGCCGCGCGCGCCCTTTCGAAATTCACCAAGCTCGGCGCCAAGGACATCGCGCAGGAAGCCATGCGCATCGCCAGCGAAATTTGCATTTTCACCAACGCCAATTTCAGCATCGAAGAACTATGACCGGGAAGTCGGAGAAAGACATGGTGATCTATCTGGCAGGGGAATCCCAGGAGGCGGAGCACGAACCGCTGCCTTCGTTCGACGAGCTGACGCCGCGCGAAATCGTCATCGAGCTCGACAAATACATCGTGGGCCAGAACCTGGCGAAAAAGGCCGTGGCCATCGCCCTGCGCAATCGCGTCCGCCGGCAGAAACTTCCGCCCGAGATCGCCGAAGAGATTCTCCCGAAGAATATCCTGATGATCGGCCCCACCGGCGTGGGCAAGACGGAAATCGCCCGCCGCCTCGCGCGCCTGGCCGGTTGCCCCTTCGTAAAAGTCGAAGCCTCCAAATACACCGAGGTCGGTTACGTCGGCCGCGACGTGGAATCCATGGTTCGCGACCTGGTGGAAACTTCCATTGACATGGTGCGCGAAGAAAAACTCGACGAAGTCGCCGAGCGCGCCGAGCAATCCGCCGAAGAGCGTCTGCTGGACCTGCTTCTGCCCGCTTCGCCCATGCCCGCCGATGCCAACCCCGCGGCCGAAACGGCGCGGCGCGAGCAGATGCAGCGCACCCGCGACAAGCTTCGCGCCCAGCTCCGCGAAGGCAAGCTCGACCAGCGCATGGTCGAAGTGGAAGTGCGCGAGCGCGCCATGCCCGCCTTCGAAATCATCACCAACCAGGGCGTCGAGGACATGGACATCAAGGTCACCGACATGCTCTCCGGCATCTTCGGCCAGCAAAAAAAGAAGCGCAAAATGACCGTGGCCGAGGCCTTCGATTATTTGATCCAGGAAGAAGAGAACCGCCTGATTGATATGGACCAGGTCACCCGTGTGGCTGTTGATCGCGTGGAGCAAATGGGGATTCTTTTCATCGACGAAATCGACAAAATCGCCGGCCGCGAAACCGGCCACGGCCCGGACGTTTCGCGCGAGGGAGTGCAGCGCGATATCCTGCCCATCGTCGAAGGCACCACGGTGAACACGCGCTACGGCATGGTGCGCACCGACCACATTCTCTTCATCGCCGCGGGCGCCTTCCACACCACCAAGCCCTCGGACCTGATTCCCGAGTTGCAGGGCCGCTTTCCCATTCGCGTGGAGCTCAGCTCGCTGACCGAAGCCGATTTTGTGCGCATCCTCACCGAGCCGAAAAACGCACTCATCAAGCAATACACCGCGCTGCTGGACACCGAAGGGCTCAAGCTTGCCTTCACTGATGACGCCATCGCCACCATCGCGCGCTTTGCCGCCAAGGTGAACGAGCACACCGAAAATATCGGCGCCCGCCGCCTGCACACCATTCTCGAAAAAGTCCTCGAGGAGATTTCCTTCGAAGCTCCCGAGATGAAAAAGAAATCGGTGAAGGTGGACGGCGCTTACGTCCAGAAGCAGCTCGCGAACATCGTCAAAGACCAGGACCTGAGCCGCTACATTCTCTAGAAAAATAGAAAATGGGAAATGAGCGATAGAAGAGTGTCGGCGCATCCTGCGCGAAATCGATTCCGCCGTGCCATTTTTCTAGGCTCCTTTCTCCCGTTTTCGCTCCTTCCTCTTTTTATCGCGGGCTGCGCCGCCCCCGGCGAGCCCACCGAGCGCAAGCCTCCCGTGCCCGCGGCCATCACCGATCTCGCGGCGGCCCAGCAGGGCAACGACGTGATTCTCAGCTTCACCCTCCCGCAGGAAACGGTCACCCGCCACCCGCTCAAGGAGGCGCCTGAGATTGAAATCTATCGCGATTTTCTTCCGCCTCCCGCAACCGGCGCCCCGGCTCCCGCGCCCGCCTCTCCCAGGAATCCCACGCTGCTTTTCGTGATTCCCTCCGCCATGGTGGGCCGGTACGCCGTCAAGAACCGCGTCCGCTACGCCGATGCGCTCGCTCCAGATGACCTCGCGCACCACGCCGGATGGACGGCCATCTACGGCGTTCGCACGCGCATGTCCATGAAACGGTCTTCCGCGGACTCGAATCCTGCCGCCGCGCGCATTTACCCCGCGCCCGATCCCATCGGCGACCTGAATGCCGAAGTCACGCACCACGGCATCATCCTCCGCTGGACGCCTCCGCAGAAAACTCCTGTCGGCCCCGCGCCACCCGTTGCCGGCTATCGCATCTATCGCTCCGAGGTGGTGGCCCAAGCACCCGCCGCAGCGCCCCCCGCCGGCGCGGTCCAAACACCCAAGCTCAAATCGCCTCTCGCACGTATCGGCGACACGCCGGACAATTCCTTCACCGACGCTCAGTTCGAGTTCGGCGCCACATATATGTATTCCGTCCGCAGCCTTTCGCAGCACGAGGATCTCGCGCTCGAGTCCGCGGATTCAAATTTAGTCCTGGTCGCGCCGCGCGACACTTTTCCTCCCAGCGCGCCTCAAGATCTTGTCGTCGTCCTGGTTCCCGCCCAGGGCCCCGAGCCTGCCCGCCTCGACCTCTCCTGGGCCATCAGCCCCGAAACCGATATTGCAGGTTACAACGTCTATCGTACGGAGCAGCCCAATGCCCCTGGAACGCATCTGAACGCTGGGTTGTTGCTTACGCCCGCGTTTCGCGATATGAATGTCGTACCCGGACACCGTTACTTCTACACCGTCACCTCGGTGGATCGCGCCGGCAATGAAAGTCCTGCCAGCACGGCCGCATCCGGCGGCGTCCCGGTGGAAAGCCAGACCAGCCCATGACCGAAGCTTTACCCAACCAATCCAAGCGCCTTAGATTGCCCGAGCCCTTGCCGCGCCCCGCGCTGTGGACCGGCCTCTACACCGGCTCGCTTTTGGTCATGGTGATGTTCGGAGCGCTGGTCGCCGCCAACCGCCTGTCCTGGCTCGATAATCGCGCGCTCGAACGCAACGCCGCCTCCTACGGTCTCTTCGTCATCTTCATGCTGATCCCGGTCGTTCGCTTTCTGAGCCAGCCGCTGCAGATGTTTTCCTCCGCGATGATTGGATGGGTGATGTTCGTCGTGGCTTACGACCTCGCGGGCTTCTATTTCCATAATCTCTTTCAGGTTCTGCGCACCCCCTTCGAAGCCCTCATCGAGGGAGCTGTCATATACGGCGTCCTCGCTGTCGGCTCCTGGGTGGGAGGCATGGTCCTTCAATGGCGGCACCAGGCTATCGCTCCGCGCCGCCGCCGCGCGAGCCATCCGGCCCCTCACCACCGATGAAGCTCTGCCGCTTCCAGCCGCTCGAATTTCCGGCCAAAGAACTCAGCCGCTCGCCGCATCCGTTCCATCCCCAGGCGCGCGCCGGCATCGTCGAGGATGGCGCCGTCTTCGAAATCCGCGGCGAGCTCTGGGGCGAACGCGAACGCACCGGCGCCTCCTGGCCCCTGAACTCCGTGAAACTCCTTCCACCCTCATCGCCCAGCAAAATCGTCTGCGTGGGTCGCAATTACTTCGAGCACGCGAAAGAGCTGGGCAACGAAGCGCCCAAAGAACCCCTGATTTTTCTGAAGCCTCCTTCGTCGGTGATCGCGCCGGAGGAGCCTATCGTTCTCCCGCGCATCTCCCAGCGCGTGGATTACGAAGGCGAACTCGCCATAATCATCGGCCGGCGGTGTTACCAGCCCCGCGCCGGCGAGAGCGTTTTGCCCTGCATTCTCGGCTACACCTGCCTCAACGAAGTCACCGCCCGCGATCTCCAAAAGCTCGACGTTCAATTCACCCGCGCCAAGGGCTTCGATACCTTCTGCCCCTTCGGCCCGGTCCTGGAAACTTCCCTCGATTTGACCAAAGCCACGGTCGAAACTTTTGTGAACGGATCGAGGAAACAGTATGGACACACGTCCCAGATGATCTTTTCCCTTGATGTTATAATCCGTTTCGTCGCGCAGGTAATGACGCTCGAGCCGGGAGACGTGATCGCCACCGGCACTCCTTCGGGCGTGGGTCCTCTTTCTTCCGGGGACGTAGTCGAAGTCAGCGTGAGCGGAATCGGCTCGCTCAGGAATCCGGTCATCGGGCCGCAGGACGCTGACGCTCCGGAAGATTGATTCGATCCCAGCGCATGGGCGGACGTTGAAAGAACTTCTAAAGGAACTTCTAAAAGATTGGCACCAATGGGCGCCTCTCGCCGGTCTCGGCTTGCTCGCGATTATCGGCCTCGTTCTTTGGCTGCGCCGCAAGCCCGCCGACCCCAACGAAATTGAACGCCAGCGCTGCGCTTATCTGAATCGCGTCGGCCGCATCGTCGAAGGGCAAATCCTCGAAATCGTGGAGCACGTTCGCGAAGCGCAGGCGGCCAAGCACTCCGGTATGATCCCCAAGCGCGCCACGCCTGCGAATGGCCACTCCGCCCTCAAGCTGCTGTATTACACCTATTCAATTTCCGGAGTCACTTACGAAACCGCGCAGGACGTCACCGGTCGCGAAGAGCGCCTCCATCTCACGCGCGTCGCCGCCGGACAAACCGCCAGCGTGAAGTACGACCCGTCTAACCCCAGCAACTCCATCCTCCTCGCCGACGATTGGTCCGGCCTGCACTGAGGCCGTCTTCGGGCCGCACGTGTTTGCACTGAGCCCCCGTTCGCCCGTAAAAAAACTAGTCGGCAATAAACACGTCTAATTCGAAAGCGGACCCGCTCCATGTCGCCTACAAATGCGAAAGTATTTGTCAGCGGTGATACACTCTTCGTCTTCCGGAGGACAACTGTGATTCGCTTCCAGCGCCTGCTTTCACTTGCTCTGCTGCTTCTCGCGGCGTGTGCCGCGCCTTTGCTCGCTCAAGACGCCGGCCAGCCTATTGATCCCAGCCTTTATTCCGCCATGCGCTGGCGCTTGATCGGCCCCTACCGCGCGGGGCGCGTCTCAGCCGTTGCCGGCATTCCGGGAGATCCCGCCGTCTATTACATGGGCACGCCCGGCGGAGGTGTGTGGAAGACCACCGACGCCGGCCGCGTCTGGAAGCCTATCTTTGACGATCAGCACGTCGCGTCGATCGGCGCCGTCGCTGTCGCGCCCTCGAATACCAACATCATCTACGTCGGCACCGGCGAGCAAACCGACGGCAATGGCATTTATAAATCCAGCGATGCCGGAGCCACCTGGACCCGCATCGGCCTCGAAGACGTTCGCTACATCAATTCCATCATCGTGGACCCGCGCGACCCCAACATCATCGTCGTCGGCGCGCTGGGAAATCCCATTCTAGGCCTCGCCGCCACCAGCCCCGCCCGCGGCATTTTCAAGACCACCGACGGCGGCAAAACCTGGAAGAAAACGCTGTTCAAGGACGATTCTGCCGGCGCCGCAGACACCGTCGCCGACCCCGCAAATCCTCGCGTGCTCTTCACCGCGTTCTGGAAGCCGTTCGATTTCTTCCAGGGCCCTCCTGCCGACTCCAAGCAGCCCGACTCCTGGATTTATAAATCAATCGACGAAGGCACAACCTGGAAGCAGCTTCCCGGCACCGGCCTGCCCACCGACGACCCGCTCGGCCGCATCGGCCTCGCCGTCGCGCCCGGCACTCGCGGCCAGCGCGTTTTCGCCATCGCCACCCCCGGCCTTTTTCGCTCCGACGACGCCGGCCTCACCTGGCGCAAAATCACCACGGACGCGCGCATCACCGGCAATGTTTACATCTGCCACGTCTATGTCGATCCCAACAACGCCGATATCGTTTACGTCATGCAGACCACCACCTACCGCTCCACCGACGGCGGCCAGCACTTCACCGCCTTCAAAGGCGCGCCCGGCGGCGATGATTACCACGTCCTCTGGATCGATCCCCAAAATTCCGCGCGCATGATTCTCGGCGTGGACCAGGGCGCCACCATCAGCGTCGATTCCGGCATGACCTGGAGCTCCTGGTTCAACCAGCCCACCGGCCAGTTCTACCACGTCATCACCGACAACCAATTCCCCTACTACTCCTACGCGCCGCAGCAGGATAGCGGCACCGTGGCCGTCCCCAACCGCAGCGATTACGGCGAAATCAGTTTTCGCGACTGGTCCTCCATCGGCGGATTCGAATTCTGTTACATCGCGCCCGACCCCGCGAACCCCAACATCGTTTTCTCCGGCGGCTGGTACGGCAGCGTGGTGCGCTTCGACAAAACCACCGGCCAGATCGGGCACGTTTTCGTCCGCAGCGGAAAACTCCGCGTTTCGCAGATGCCCCCGCTCGTTTTTTCGCCGCAGGATCCGCACACGCTCTATCTCGGCACGCAATACCTGATGAGCACCACCAACGCCGGCGATAGCTGGCAAATCCTTAGCCCCGATCTCACCGTTGCACCCACGCCGCCGGGCGCTCCCGCGAAATCCGATCCGCCCAAGACCGGGCAAGCCCTCCCGCCGCCTGCCGCTTCCTCGCAACGCCTCGCCGCGGGCCACTCTGCCATGGACCAGGACGACGAGTCCGGCGAAGCCTCCGTGTACGGCGATGACGAAAAAGATTTCGATATGCAGCGCCCCTCGCGTCCCGCCGCGCTCTCCGTTCTGGCGCCTTCCCGCGCCTCGGCCGGAGTGATTTGGGCCGGAACCACCAACGGCATGATTCAGCGCACGCAGGACGCGAGTCTCACCTGGCAAATCGTCACGCCGCCCGGCCTGCCCGCTCTGAGCATGGTCAACGACATCGAGGCTTCGCACTACGACGCGAACGTGGCCTACGCCGTCGTGGCTGCCGCCCGCGACAAACATCCTTACGTCTTCCGCACCCGCGATGCCGGAAAATCCTGGCAGAAAATCACCAATGGTCTCCCCGACGATTGGCTCGCCCGCGTCGTCCGCGAAGATCCCGTGCGCAAAGGCCTGCTCTACGCCGGCACCGAAAACGCTCTTTACGTTTCATTCGACGATGGCGACCACTGGCAATCCCTGCAGTTGAATTTCCCGGCCTCCGACGTCCGCGACCTCGCCGTGCATGGCGACGATCTCGTCGCCGCCACCTACGGCCGCGCTATCTGGATCCTTGACGACCTCACGCCTCTGCGCCAGGCCGGCAAGGAAATCACGAGCGCGAACGCCTATTTGCTGCGTCCCGCCACCACCATCCGCGCCCGTTGGGACAACGATCAGGAAACGCCGCTGCCTCCCGAAACTCCCGCGGGAAAAAATCCTCCCGACGGCGCCATTATCGACTACTACTTGAAATCCGCCCCTTCCGGCGAGATCACCCTCGAAATTCGCGACGCGCAAGGCAAACTCGTGCGTAAATTCACCAGCGCCGCTCCGCCGCCCGACACCACCGTGAAGAACGTCCCCGATTATTGGTTCGGCCCTTTGCCTCAGCTCTCGAAAAATGTCGGGCACAATCGCTTCGTCTGGGATCTGCGCTACGATTCTCCGCCCGCGCTCAATTTCAGCTACTACGGAAACATGCTCGATTACGTCGAATACACGCTCTCCGACCACGCCATTCCGGAAGACACGCCGCGCGAACAAACCCTCGGCCCGCTCGCCGTTCCCGGCCAGTACGAGCTCACCCTCATTGCCAATGATGTGCTGATGAAGCAGCCTCTCTCGATCGTGCTCGATCCGCGCGTCCACGTTTCGCAAGCCGATCTCGAAACGCAACTCGTCGCAGGAAAGCGAATCAACGCCGGGCTGGCTTCAAGCTACACCGCCTATCGCGCGATTGCGCCGGTTCGCGATGCCATCGCCGATCGCCAAAAAAATGTTCCGGGTTCGACGCCGCCCGCGCCCGTGCCGAATCCCGCCGCTGCGCCACAACCAGCCGCCCCGGCCAAGGAAGCAGCTCCCGCGCCGAACGCCGCGCCGCCGCCCATGAAAGATCTCGCCGACGCGCTCAAGGATTTCGCCTCCAAAACCAACGCCATCGCTGAAGGTAATTTCGGCGCTCCCGGCATCGGCCCCTTGCACCGCGATCTCGCCCGCTTTGCCTTCATGATCCAAAGTGGCGACGCTGCGCCGTCTGCCACCGCCGCCGCCGCGCTCGAAAGTTCCTGCGCCGCGCTCAACAAGGACTTTGCCGCCTGGCGCGATCTTGCCGCACAGTCGCTGCCTGCGCTGAATGCGCTGCTCGAAAAGTACAAGTTTGCGCCCCTGCCCACGCCCGACGCATCCGGCACAGCCGCAACGGACGCCTGCCCCGAATGAGCCGCACCTGGAACCGCGCCCGCGCGGATGACGCCGCCGGCGCGAAATCCAAAATGTCTCTCGCCTGAGCCTTACAAAGCTAAACTCCGCATTTCCTCGCGCCGCTTCGCGCGTTACGATTGCACCAGAGACGAAATTGCAATCCTCCCGCCCAGCTTCGTGGAAAATCCTTCTGGCCTTCGCCATCATTTACTTCGTCTGGGGCTCCACCTATCTCGCCATCCGCGTGGGCGTCCGCGAAGTTCCCCCATTTTTGTTGGCGGGCATGCGCTTCACCGCGGCAGGGATACTTTTATACGGCTGGTTGCGCCTGGCTGGCACCAAGCCTCCTACCAGGCGCGAATGGATGGCCGCCACTTTCCTCGGCGCGCTGATTTTCCTCTTCGATTACGGCTGCTTGTTCTGGGCCGAGCAGCGCGTGCCCTCGGGAATCGCCGCCGTCGTGCTCGCCACCATCCCCGTCTTCATCACGCTCCTTGAAATAATCTTTCTGCGCACGCAGCGCCTCACCTTGCGACTTGCGCTGGCCCTCGTCGTCGGACTTTGCGGCGTTGCCGTGCTCATGAATCGCTCGTTCGCGCTCGGAGAGATTCCGGTCAACCGCGCCGGAGCCCTCGCCCTGCTGCTCGCGGCTTTCACCTGGTCCGTGGCCACCATCCTGACGCGCCGCCTTCCCCTTCCCGCATCGAAGCCCATGAGCGCGGCCGCGCAAATGCTCTCCGGCGGAATTCAACTCTTCATCCTCGCCGCTCTGACCGGCGAATTTTCGGGATTTCACGCGCAGGCAGTTTCCCGGAACGCGTGGTTATCGCTGATTTATCTGATTACCGCGGGTTCCATCGTGGGATTTACCGCCTATATCTGGCTGCTGCATTACGAATCGCCGACGAAAGTCGGCACCTACGCCTACGTCAATCCGTTGGTGGCCGTCGCGGTGGGATATTTCTTCGGCAAGGAAACGGTGGGCCCGCGCACGCTGCTGGGAACTTTCCTGATTTTGATCAGCGTGGTCGCCATCACCACTACACCGAAAAACCAGGATCTGGCCGCCGCGTCCGCCGCGAGGCCCGGTTATCCGGAAGCGGGTGCGGCCTAGTTGTCCACGCAAGCCTCGGGACCGGGCGCGCTCGGCCCCGCCGCCTTATTGACGGTCGTACGATAGCTCGCCGTTCGGGTCGCGCTCCTTCAGTGCCTTCACTTGCCCGTTCTCCATCACGAACTCAAACGTGTCATCGGCGAATTGCGCAGTCCTGAACCGCAGGCCCTTGAGCAGGATGAGCGGCTGCGGAGCCCCGCCGGGAAAGACCAGCGATAGGCCCGCGCCCGGTTGATACACAACTTGGAACTTGGTTTTGTCCGGCGTGAGGTAAGTTCCCGCGAGCTTTTCCAGCAGGCTGGGCTCGAGCGTCGGAGGTTTGCGCGTGAACGTCACCGCCGCTTCATCCAGCGAAATCACTCCGCTTTCGATATCTCCCTGGGGATTGGTCTGGAAGTTGACGGAGAACGTTCCGTACAGCTCGTCATTCGGCGTGTCGAACCGGTCGTAGTGAAAATGGCTCAAGGGGAAGTGAAATTCGTGAAAGTCAAATTGCAGTTGATCGTCTTTCATCCCGATTTTCAGTATGCCGTAAGCCGGATTCTCGTACTCGCCGGCGTAATCCCCGAGCGCGTGCGATGGTTTGGTGTTGGGCACGCGGTCTTCGCCGGCCTTGGCTCGCGCCGCTGTGCCGGCTTTCTTGTCCGCCAAGCGCTGGGTCAGGCGGCGCTGGCTCCAGGGCGTTTGGTCCATCCCCAGCATGCGCTCGTACACGTTGTAGCTCACCACGTTGTAAAGCGGGGCGCTGTGATCGCCGATCACGAGGACGATCACGCCGATGTGGTCGTTGGGCATGAAAGAAATTTGCGAATGAAATCCGGGCAAGTCGCCGCCGTGCATGGTCATCAAATGCCCGCGGTAGGAAGCCGTCTCTCGCGCCATGCCGTACGCCGCGTTGAACAATTCCCAGTATCCTTGCGCTTCGCCCGTAGCGTTAGGCAGCGCGATGGCCGGTTCCAGCGTGGCCTTCAGAACATCGGCCGGCAGCGCCTGCTTTCCGTTGTATTTGCCCTCGTTCATCAGCGCGATTAGCCAGTGCGATAGATCGTCGATATTGGAAATAATCGCGCCCGCCGGGGCCACCCCTTCGGTATCTTCAAAGTACGGCCCCTTGTAGAGTTCGAAGGAGTCGCGCTTTTCCTCGTACGGCACACCGTGGTCCGGGCTCTTCAGCATTTCCGAGATGGTGTAGGTCGTGGCCTTCATGTCCAGCGGGGTCAGAATCCGTTCCTGCACGAAATCTTCCCAGCGCTTTCCGGATTCGAGTTCGATGATCTCTCCCACCGCCGAGAACATCAGGTTGTTGTATAGAAAGGTCTGCCGCATGGGCTGCTCCGGTTCCAGATACCTCAGCTTTTCGAAGAGCTGCTTTCTGCTGAACTCGGACTTGAACCAGATCAGATCGTGCCGCGTCACTCCCGTGCGGTGCGAGAGCATGTCGTGCAAGGTGACGTTGTTGTTCAGTTCGTCGTTGTAAAATCGGATGGTCGGCACCGATTCGCGAATGGGCTTGTCCCAGGTCAGCTTTCCTTCGTCCACCAGCATCCCCGCGGACACCGCCGTGAATAGCTTGCTGTTCGAAGCGATCTGGCACAAGGTCGCCGGAGTGAAGGGCAATTTCTTCTCGTAGTCGCGATAGCCGTATCCTTTCGCGAAAACGAGTTTGTCGTTCACCACAATTCCCACGCCGATCCCCGGGGTGTTCCAATCTTTCAGGGTCTGCTCCATGTAGGCGTCGAAGCCTTCGAGCTTCTTGGCCACGCCCGCGTCCTGCGCCAGGGCCGCCGGCCGGAACGCGAGCAGCGCCAGAACGAGCGCGAAAACGCGGACCAAAAGGCGAACGGAATTGCCCGCGCGAGCGGTGCGAAGCTGCGTGCCGAAAGCCATGGTAGATCTCCTCCCCCACTGGGATTTCTTTTTGCGGCTCGAAATCGGCAGTCATCTTACATCCATTTCACCCGCCCGCGGCCCTGCGAGTTGCGCATCGGAATCATCTCCGGCACGCGCGTCCACAGGCTTCAGTGGCTCGCCTTCTCCCGTATTTCTGTGCTAGGGTAATTTGTGATTATTTATAATGAAAATTACTATTCGCACTTGCGGAAAGAATCGGCGCCGTCGCGCGGCGCGATTTTTTCCTGCCGGGACCGGTTTTCTCCCGCGATTGTGGCATTTCTAATCGCAACAACATGGATTAGAAACGCGGCTAACTCACACAAAACAAAGGACGGCGGCCATCTCTAATCGCAACAAATTTGGGGGGGTGCGATGAACGCGCATCGCAAGCATCACGACCGCCTGCAAGAGCTCCGCCAGCTCAATTCCGAGGCCGAAGCCGGCGGTGGCGCCGAGCGCCGCGACCGCGAGCACAAGCAGGGCAAGCTCAGCGCGCGCGAACGCATCGCTTTGCTGCTCGATGAAGGCTCGTTCGAGGAGCTGGACAAATTCGTGCGCCACCACTCCCACGATTTCGGCATGGAATCGCAGCGCCCGCCCGGCGACGGCTTCATCACCGGCTACGGCCGCATTGATGGCCGCCTGGTGTACGTCTTCGCCCAGGATTTCACCGTCTTCGGCGGCTCGCTCTCGGAAGCCAACGCCGGAAAAATCACGAAAATCATGGACCTGGCCATGCGCGCGGGCGCTCCGGTGATCGGCTTGAACGATTCCGGCGGCGCGCGAATTCAGGAGGGAGTGATGTCGCTCGCGGGCTACGCCGATATTTTTCTGCGCAACACGCTCGCCAGCGGCGTGATCCCCCAAATCAGCGCCATCATGGGGCCCTGCGCGGGCGGCGCGGTATATTCTCCGGCCATCACCGATTTCATTTTCATGACGCGTGATACTTCCTACATGTTCGTCACCGGGCCGGACGTGATCAAGACCGTCACGCATGAGGAAGTCACCAAGCAGGAGCTTGGCGGCGCCATGACCCACAACGAAAAAAGCGGCGTGGCGCATTTCGTCTCGCGCGATGACGCTGAATGCCTGGCCATGATTCGCGAGCTGCTCGGCTACCTGCCCTCGAACAATCTCGACGACCCGCCCCGGCGCGCTTCCGGCGATCCCTGGGACCGCGCGCATCCCGCGCTCAACGCGCTGGTCCCCGAGGACCCGCAAAAGCCCTACGACATCAAGGACGTGATACACGCTGTCGCGGATGACGCGGAATTTTTCGAGGTCCACGAGCACTACGCTAAAAATATCGTGGTCGGGTTCGCGCGCTTCGATGGACGCCCGGTTGGTATCGTCGCAAACCAGCCTGCTTTTCTGGCCGGCGTGCTCGATATCAACGCGTCGGTGAAGGGCGCGCGCTTCGTGCGCTTTTGCGACGCGTTCAATATTCCCCTCATCACCTTCGAGGACGTGCCCGGATTCCTTCCCGGCACGCAGCAGGAGTTTGGCGGGATCATCAAGCACGGCGCGAAACTGCTTTTCGCTTTTGCCGAAGCCACCGTGCCGAAAATCACGGTCATCACGCGCAAGGCTTACGGCGGCGCTTATTGCGTGATGGCCTCCAAGCACATTCGCACGGACATCAATTACGCCTGGCCCACGGCGGAAATCGCGGTCATGGGGCCCCAGGGCGCGGTGAATATTGTGTACAAGCGCGAACTTGACCGCGCGCCCGAAGCCGAGCGCGAGACGCTGCGCCGCGAGAAAGTCGAGGATTTTCGCGAACGCTTCGCCAACCCTTACGTTGCCGCCGAGCGCGGCTACATCGACGCGGTGATCGAGCCCTCGCAGACCCGCGCCAAGATCATCGTCGCGCTGCGCTCGCTCGAAAACAAACGCGACACCAACCCCCGCAAGAAACACGGCAATATTCCACTCTGATGACGCTTACGCACATCGCCAATCCGCCACCGGCTGGCTTTCCAGCCGGAATTCCTGTAGCATGTCGTGGTTTTGCCTCACCGCCATTATTCGGGACAATATCAGGAGAACGAGATGCCCAAGAACGGCCCTAAGACTTTGCTCGAAGCGCTCGACGCGCTCATCGAAAAGCACCACCTGCTGAAGCACCCGTTTTATCAGGCCTGGACCCAGGGCAAGCTTTCGCGCGAAGCGCTGGCGCTGTACGCCGAACAGTATTATCAACACGTGCGCGCGTTCCCGGAGAACCTGAAGCAGCTCGCCGGCCGCACCAATGGCGACGCCGAACTCGGCAAGCTGGTGAAGGAAAACCTGGCCGAGGAACTCGATCCCACGTCGCCGCACCCGATGCTGTGGCGGCAGTTCGCGGAAACCTTTGGCGTGAGCGAAGCGGCGCTCAATGGCTCGCGTCCGCTGCCGGGAATCGCCGCGCTGCTCGATACCTATGACGAGGCCGCCTCCGAGGGAACCAAAGCACAGGCGGTGGCCGCATTTTACGCTTACGAATCGCAGGTCCCCGAAATTGCCACGCAAAAAATTTCCGGGCTGCGCCGATTTTACGGAGTCACCGAGCCGCGCGCCCTGGCGTATTTTGCCGTGCACGAAGAAGCCGACGTGCGCCATCGCGCTTCCTGGCGCGAGTGGCTCTCGAAGCAGGGCGAGGCCGACACCGTCGGAATTTTGTGCGCCGCCGAACGCAGCCTGAAAGCGCTGTGGGGCGCGCTCGACGCCGTCTACCCAGAAGGCTGCGCGTCGAAAAACTAGCTCTCGGGTGTTCTCCGCAGGACTTTCACTCCATCGCGGCCTGCGATGAATGCTTGCGACGCAAACTTCAAGAACAGGCCGTGTTCGACCAAGCCGACGACGTGGTCGAGATGATGCGCGATTTCCTTGGGATCTTCCATGGGGCCGAAAGCGCAGTCGAGAATGTAGTGGCCGCCGTCGGTGACGTAAGGCTTCTGGTCCGCGCCAAGGCGCAGCGCCGGTTTCCCGCCGAGGCGTTCTAGTTTTTTCTGCGTGGCCTGCCAGCCGTAGGGCGCTACTTCCGCCGGGACAGAAACGAGCGAGCCCAGCCGCTCCACGATTTTCGTTTCATCCGCAACGACAATCATGCGCTTGCTCGCGGCGGCCACGATTTTTTCGCGCAGCAGCGCGCCGCCGTGTCCTTTGATCAGGAAGAGCGGCCCGGGCAGCACTTCATCGGCGCCATCAATGGTGAGATCGATTTCGACGTGCTCGGCGAAAGTGGTGAGCGGGATTTTCAGGCCGCGCGCTTGCTCGGCGGTGCGCTCGGAAGTGGGAATGCCCACGAAGCGCAGTCCTTCTTCGGCCATGCGAAGCGCGAGCGCACTGAGTAAAAACCCGGCGGTCGTACCAGTGCCCAAGCCCACGATCATGCCGCTTTCAACCAGCTTCGCGGCTGCTTCCGCGGCGTCCTTCTTCCACTGATTCTGTTGCGACACGTTCATGGGCGCGCTCATTCGGCCAAAGCCTCGACGGCGGACATCATAGCCGCACACGCGCGGCTTGCCAACCCTTCGCGCCGCGAATCCCCGACGCGACCGCGAAGGCGCGGGCGGAGGCAAAATGCTAGAATTTCGAGTTTGGTTTGCCGCCACTTGCACGGGGACAAATGTTCCGGACGATATTGATCGCGAATCGCGGCGAGATCGCCGTGCGCATTCTGCGCGCGTGCCGGGAACTCGGCGTGCGCGGCGTGGCGGTGTATAGCGACGCAGACCGCGCGTCACTACATGTGCGGCTCGCGGACGAAGCCTATCCGATTGGTCCATCGCCCTCGCGCGAAAGCTATCTCGCAATCGACAAAATCATTGGAGCGGCGCGCTACGCGGGATGCGACGCCATTCATCCTGGCTACGGATTCCTAGCGGAAAATCCTGCGCTGGCCCGAGCGTGCGCGGAAGCGGGTGTAGCGTTCATCGGCCCGACGGCGGAGGCCATGGAACGGCTCGGCTCGAAAACTGCGGCGCGGCAGGTGGCTCGCGAAGCGGGAGTGCCAACGGTTCCCGGAACACTCGACCGTTTGGAGAGTGCCGAAAAGGCTCAGGACGCAGCGCGGAAGATCGGATTTCCGGTGGTGCTGAAAGCCGTGGCGGGCGGGGGCGGGAAAGGGATGCGGCTCGTCGAGCGCGAAAGCGAACTCGCGGCGGCGTGGCGCGATGCTTCGTCCGAGGCGCAGAACGCTTTCGGCGACGGGCGGCTTTATCTCGAGAAATATCTTTTGCGGCCGCGGCACATCGAAATACAAGTTCTCGGCGATCATCACGGGAACATCGTGCATCTGGGCGAGCGCGAGTGCTCGGTGCAGCGGCGATACCAAAAGGTGATCGAGGAAGCGCCTTCGCCGATTATGACGCCGGACCTGCGGCACGCGATGGGCGAGGCGGCGGTAACCCTGGCGCGAGCGGGCGGCTACACGAACGCGGGGACGGTGGAATTCCTGGTGGACGCGGGGCGGCATTTTTATTTTCTGGAGATGAACACGCGGTTGCAGGTGGAACATGGCGTGACAGAACTGGTGACCGCGCTCGACATCGTGAAGCTGCAGATTCGGATCGCGGCGGGAGAGCGGCTCGCGTTCGCCCAAAAAGATGTGGAGCTGCGCGGGCACGCGATCGAATGCCGCATTTATGCGGAGGATCCCGACAATAATTTCTTTCCCTCGCCGGGAAAAATTACGGAGCAGCGCGCGCCCGGCGGGCCGGGCGTCCGGTTCGACGACGGGGTGTACAGCGGATGGACCGTGCCGAACGAATACGACCCTATGCTGGGGAAACTGATGGCTTGGGGCAGCGACCGCGGCGAAGCCATGGCCCGTCTGGAGCGTGCGCTGGGGGAGTATTACGCGAGCGGTATCAAGACGAACATCGCGCTCTTCCGGCGGATTCTTGCGGCGCGTGATTTTCGGGCGGGCGAGATTTACACGCGCTGGCTGGACGATTTCCTCAGCCAGCCAGCGACGGAGGGACCCGTGGCAACGGCGAACGAAGAGGATGCCGCCGCGATTGCCGTTGCGCTGTGGCATATTTCGCACAAGGGTGATTCGGGGCGTAACGGCGCGAGTGTTTCGGCGCGGCAGGAATCGCTGTGGAAGCGCGAAGGGCGGCTCGAGCAGGTGGATCGCGCTCCGCAACGGTGAGATGAAGTTGATCGCGACGGGCGTGGCAAATACAAATTGAAAATTGAATTCGAGATCGAGGGGAAGCTGCGGCGCGTGGAGCTGGCGCGCGTGGGAGAGATCGCGCGCTGGACGATTGACGGGCGCGCGCTCGAAGCTGATGCCGTGGAAGTTTCTTCCGGGGTTTATTCGATCCTGATCGACGGCCAGTCGTTCGAAGTTCGCGTAGAACCCCAAGGCGATGGAGGGTTACGCGTCACGAGCGGCGTGCGCGAATTTGCGGCCGCGTTGCGCGACCCGCGCCAATGGAGGCGCCATCGTGGAGCGGGGGCTGAAGCCGAAGGCCGGCAGCAAGTGACCGCTCCGATGCCGGGGAAAGTTGTGCGCGTGCTGGCGAAAACGGGCGACGCCGTGGAGGCGGGGCAGGGCATTCTGGTGATGGAAGCGATGAAGATGCAGAACGAAATCCGCTCGCCGAAGTCCGGGATGCTCGAGCGATTGCTGGTGGTTGAAGGGCAAACGGTCAACGCGGGCGAATTGGTGGCGATCGTCGCCTAGGTCGTTGGTCTAATTTCCCTGATCGCTCGCTACTCAGATCGCTAAGGTCTCGTCCTCCAGCGAAAAACTGTAAGTCAAACACTACTTGCTGCGGGTGAGGCTGCGCATTGGAAGGCGCTTCGCGCAATCGTTTTTTGTCGAAATTAAAACTCCGACCCCCTAGACTTCGGCGATCTCGCGCAGGCAGAGCAGATTTTAGAGGCTTAAGCGGGTTTACTGTTAGGTTCGGTTTTCCTTCACTCGGCTTCCCAAGCTCCGCATCGGCTGCCAATATCGTCCCCTGAGCGGAAGAGATTCAACGGACACGGCGGAAGGGGAGAGCAGATGATTTCGCAAGTTCATTTCGTTTGGATCCTGGGCTGCCTTTTGCTGGCGACGGCGGGGCTGGTGTGGGTCATGATTTGCGGGGTGACCGCGCAGTGGGGCGAGAAGGAAGGGCTTGCGTTCTGGAAGACATTCACGCTCTCGTTTCTGCTGAGCCCGCTGGCAGGCTTGCTGCTGGTGCTGGCGTTCCGATCTCCTCGTACCGGGCGGTCACTGGCTGAAACCGCCAGCCGCGGCTAGGCTTCCAATCACACTGCAATAATTTTCTCCTTCCGAAATACACACTGCTTCGCGCATTTCCATTCGAGCTAATTCCTGATTTTTTGCTGATTCCGAACGCGCTTTACTGCGAAGCGGGGAGTTTGCCGGCGGATTCAAGGATCTGGCGCGCGAGGTAATTCGTGACGTGGGCATCGTCGCGGGCTTCGACCATATAGGCGGAGCGCAAGAGCTGCTCTTTGCGGTTGCGCAACATATCGCGGACGGATTGCTGCACCTGGGGGTCGGAGAGCTCGCGCTGCCCGGCGGATTCCCTGGCGATGAGCTTGAGGATGCGGTAACCGCCCTGGTTGGCGATGGGCTGGGTAACCTCGCCGGCTTTCATGGAGAGCACGGTTTTTTTCAGCACGGGGTCGGAACGGTTGAGAGCGGACTCGGGAACGAAACCGAGATCGCCGCCGGTGGCGGCGGTGGAATCTTCGGAGAAATCCATGGCCAGCTGGCCAAAATCGGCGCCGCTGGCGAGGTGCTGCTCGAGGAGCAGGATTTTGCGCTTGGCTTCAGCGTCAGTGGTGGCCTTGTCATTTTTGCGATTGTGCACCGAGGGGTCGGGATGGGGAGTGACCACAATCTGGGCGATGTGAAATTGGGGTTCGGCCACGTTGAACTGCGCGCGATTCTTGTTGTAGAAGTCGGTGACGTCCTGGTCGGTGATGGAAATTTTGGCGACGACTTCGCGGTTCAAAAGCTTCTGCACGGATAGCTGGCGGCGGATGTCGCTCTTGAGGTCGTCCACGCTCAGGCCGGTTTCGTGCAGCTTGCGCTGAAATTCGTCTTCGGTATAAGGGCTCTTGGATTCGGTGAACTTGTCTTCTACTTCGGCGTCGCTGGCGATCAGGTTCATTTTGCTGGCGCGCTCGAGCAGGATTTCGTTGTTGACGAGTTCGTCGAGGATGCTGAGCTTGAGCGAGAGGGCTTCTTCCTGCGAGGGCGCCGGGCTTTCGGGATTTACGCGCGTGCGAAAGTATTTTTCGACTTCGGCGCGGGAGATGTCCTTGCCGTTGACGGTGGCCCACACGTCGGGCCCGGGCGTAGCTTCCTTCTTGCAGGCAGCCCCAAAGGCACACGCCGCAATCACCGCAAGGATGAGGATTCTCCGAGTCAAGGACGACTCCTCCGAAGGGGGCCGAGGTTCAAGCAGCCTTTTTCACACGGCCGGAGCGGATGCAAGCAGTGCATACCCGAATGTGCTTGTGCACGCCCTTGATGACCGTCTTTACGCGCCGCAAATTCGGATTCCAGCGGCGCCGCGTGACGTTGTGGGCGTGGCTGATGGTGTTGCCGAAACGCGGCTTTTTGCCGCAGAGTTCACATTCCATTGCCATTGTTGTGATGCTCCCAACAGGATAGTTTGAAAACAGTTGAATTTTCATGCTACCAGAGATTGCCGCAGCCGGAAAGCGATTTGGGCGGCTGCGAGGGGGTTTCCGGCTTAGCCGCCGGCAATCGCGCCGATGATGAA
>Ga0302324_100008457_pt1 | contig 21687 bp, 18 predicted proteins | sample Palsa_T0_1_FD_201949 | JGI IMG/M metagenome (GOLD analysis project Ga0302324, IMG submission 201949) | Peat permafrost microbial communities from Stordalen Mire near Abisko, Sweden - Palsa_T0_1 | ecosystem: Environmental > Terrestrial > Soil > Palsa > Peat permafrost | place: Sweden: Abisko...
GCTCCCGGATTTTGCCCAGGCGCTTCAGCTTGATCTTGACAGCCACGACTGTGGTCTTCTCCCAGCGATAGATGCGAAACGGCGGACCCGCGCCGACCGGGGAACAGCCGACAGGACCGCACAGATGAGCCAGGCCGCGCGAACGAGGAGAGGGCGCCGCATGGCCTAGCGGTCAGCATCACATTGTGCCAGACAACCGACCCCGAGTAGTAATCGTCACCCAAACCCGCCGCTCTTGACGATCCGTCCATTAATATGATATCACTTTGATAGATGCCGGACAGTCGGCACCGCAGGTGGCAGGAGACATCCCGATGCACGCACCAGATGACAAAACCACTCCCTTGCAGACCCTCATGAGACGCACCATGTTGCCATGGGAGTACCGCCATCTCCGTGCCGTTGCGAGCGCGCGCTTTGCTGCCGGCGGCTTTACTCTCGCCATCGGCCTCGTTCTGCTCTCTCTCGGTCGTCAGGCGGAAACCAGCCAAGATCGGCGTAAATGCTACAGGTGGGCAGGGTGGTTCCTGGTGGATGCGCCGTTGCAATTCTTTGGCGGCTATATGGAGATGAAGATGGCCCGCTCCGCACCTCCCAAACCTGAGCCTGCGCTACTCGCACGGACCTGACGGGCTGGCTGTGGGGGGTTTCCCGGGTGTCCCCCGCCAACCTGATCCGCGACGACGCGGGGTCGGGCGGGCAGAGCCATGGTGACGGCGGGGGCCGGGGATGGCCTGCGAAGCGTAGGTGTCCGCGCCCCTCCAGCATCAAGCGCCACTGCCACCGCAAGGCAACGAGCACAGGTAAAAGTGCCCAGTCAACGTGGGGCGAAGTGACGCTTGACGCCGGAGCCGACCCCGTAGGCCGACAGCGGACGTCTGGGGGCGCGGCTCGTTGACACGGCGTGCGCGGCGGCGGTGTACTGCCCTGCATGACGGATACGACGAGTAGGGCAGGCACCCCGGAGTCCACGGCTGCTGCTTTTCCTGTCACCACTGCGTTCGAGCTGCCTGGCATGGTGGTGGAACGGAATCTCGGCATCACGTTTGGTCTGGTGGTGCGGGCGATGGGCTTCAGCAAGACCGTCGCCGGCGGGATTTCGTCGCTGCGCCAGGGCGAGGTTTCGCAGTTCACGGTGGTTCTCGAAGACGCCCGCAGGCATGCGATCGACCGAATGATCGAGAACGCGAAGCTGCTCGGCGCCAACGCGGTGATCGCGATGCGCTTCGACTCCGCCGAGATCGGCAAGGCACGCGCCGAAGTTGTCGCCTACGGCAGCGCGGTGGTCGTCACGCCGTCGGCATGAGCGAGCCCGGGGGCGGTGCGCCGGCCGGACGGCGCTCGCTGCTCGGGGACGCCGACCGCGAGCGCCTGGTCGCGCTGCTGAGCGAGCACTACGCCGCGGGTCGGCTGGAGCTGGACGACCTGCGCTACCGGGTCGGTGTGGTGCTGGCCGCCGCCTATGCCGAGGAGGCCGCGGTGGCCCTGGCCGACCTCCCGGCCGCCGGTGTCCCCGATACGCCGGGCGCCGGGCGCGGCGGCGGTTCTCGCGGGCGGCATGCCCAGGCGCGCAAACCCGAGCCGGGCTGGGTGCCGACGGCTGAGCGGTTCCGCGATCCGTCCAGCGGCGTGATCATGCGGGTCTGGATCGACCCGTCAGACGAGAGCCGCCACTACGTACCGGACGACGCCACTACACCTTGGTGAGCCGCCCGGCGGTTCCACATCGGGTGCTGCTAGACCCGCCGGCAGGAATTTCGTCCCGCATCTTCGCTCGTGACGGCTCGCCGCTGCATTCGAACCGAAACGGCACCGCACTACTCGCCCGCTGGGAGCGATCAGTTCGAGATGATCACCGAGGCCGCTGGCTTCTGGTAGCCGTGGGTCGCATGCGTTCGTCCGGGTAGATTGTTGACAATTTTGTCGGGCATTTCTAGGATCGTCCCGTGCGAGGGCGTGAAGAAGCAGCGTCGGGCCAGGCGGCCGGGACACCGCTGGGCGGGACGCCGGCGGGCGAGGCGAACCTGGGCGGGACGCCGACGGGCAAGAAGCCGACGACTGGAGCGGCGGGCAGGCAGCGGGCGAGCGAGCGGCTGCGGCAGGCCATCCTGGCTGGGGACATGTCTCCCGGGCAGCGCCTGGTCGAGGCGGAGCTGGCCGCAATGATTGGCGTGACACGGGCGAGTCTGCGCGCGGCTCTTTTCGACCTGACGGCCGAGGGGCTGGTCGAGCGGATACCGAACCGCGGCGCGCGGGTGCGGAGCGTCACCCTCGACGAGGCGGTTGCTATCACCGAGTGCCGGATGGTGCTGGAAGGACTGTGCGCGGCTAAGGCGGCCGAGCGGGTGACCAGTTCCCAGGCGACCCGGTTGGATCAGCTGGGTGAGCAGATGCAGCGCAGCGTCGCCGATGGCGAGCCGCTGAAGTACTCCGCGGTCAATCACGAGCTGCACCGGCTTGTCCGCGAAATCTCCGGCCATAGCGCGGCGTCCGGACTGATTGAGCGGCTGAACGGGCAGTTGGTCCGGCACCAGTTTCAGCTGTCGCTGCGCCCCGGCCGCCCGCAGGCGTCGCTGGGTGAACACATGGCGATCATCACCGCTATCACCGGACGACAGCCCGCCGAGGCCGAGCAAGCCACGCGCCGCCATCTGCGCAGCGTCATGAGAGCCCTACTCGATCAACATCAGCCCAGAAGCACCGCGCCGCAGACAGAAGGGCCGGTGATCATGAATGAGGACCGGTAGACGGGCCGGCGAGGCCGCGACCTCGGCAGTCTCACCCTATGAAACAGTTCCATAACTTACGTTGACTATCCGCGAACAGGCATCCTAGCGTTGCCATACTGTTCTATATCTGTACGTTCGTTCGCAGAGCGCACGATTTGTGCGCGCCGCGACCGGACGCACTTCTCATTGGGTGGTGATAGGAGCCCGCATATTAGGCAATCCGCACGAGGTTCCATGCACCAATGAGGGCTGAATGCTCGTTGCTTTGACCTATAGCGTTCCCGCATTGGGGATTAGGTGATGTTAGCCTCATGACGCCACAGCATCTCCTCTCCAGTCCCACAGGGATCAAGAAGGTGTCACCTCAGACGCGGTCCCGCGCCTCGGCGCGACCTAAAGGAGATCGATTGCACATGAGTGACCAGACTGCGCAGACCGACAGCACAACCGTGCGGGGGGTTCCGGGGGGTCGCCCACCTGGGCTAGCAGAGTCGGCCGACGGCTTCAGCCGTCGCGGCCTGCTGCGCGCGGCCGGCGCCAGTGCGGCCGTCGTGGGGGGCGGCGGACTGCTTGAGGCATGTAGTTCCAGCATCAAGGGCGCCAGCTCGGGATCCAGCACCGGCGCCAGCACCAAGGACATCACTATCGGCTGGATCCATCCGCTCACCGGCTCGTTGGCCGGATTCGGCGCGCCGGACAACTGGGTGCTGAGCAAGATCGCAGCCACCACCCCCTACAAGAGCGGGTTCAAGGTCGGCGGCAAGACCTACCAGGTCACCGTCAAGTCCTACGACACCCAGTCGAGCGTGACCCGGGCCGGCCAGCTGGCCCAGCAGGCCATCAACTCCGACAACGTGGACATGCTGCTGGCCTCGTCCACGCCGGAGACGGTGAACGCAGTGGCCAGCACCGCCGAAACCCTGGGCACCCCGCTGATCTGCGCGAACATCCCGTGGGAGTCCTGGTACATCAACCTTCACGGCAATCCCGCCAAGCCCACAGTGACGCCGAAGTACGTCGTGATGTACTTCTTCGGCGTCGAGCACCTGTGCAAGGCCTTCATCCCGATGTGGAACAGGATTCATGCCCAGCTGCACACCGACAAGGTAGCCGGAGCCGCGTTCCCGAACGACTCGGACGGCAACGCCTTCCGTAGCGTGTGGCCGATCTTCGCCAAGGCAGCCGGCTACACGCTCGACATGTCCGCCGCCTACACCGACGGGACCACGAACTACTCCTCGATGATCTCGGCGTTCAAGTCGGAGAAGTGTGACTTCTTTACCAACGTGCCGCTGCCGCCCGACTTCGCCACGATGTGGAAGCAGGCGGTGCAGCAGGGCTTCAAGCCCAAGCTGGCGACCGTGGCCAAGGTGCTGCTCTTCCCGTCCGACGCCTACGCGCTTGGGTCGCTGGTGGACAACGTGGCCACCGACACCTGGTGGGTGCCGACGATGCCGTGGACCTCCTCGTTCACCGGCGAGACCTGCCAGCAGATGGCCAACGAGTACACGGCGGCCGGAAACGGGCAGTTCAACGCGAACATCAGCAACTACAGCCTCTTCGAGATCGCCCACGCGGCGCTTACCTCGGTGAATGACCCGCACGACAAGACCGAGGTCGCCGCCGCCATTCATAAGGTGAACATCAACGGCCTGGCCGGACCGCTGGACTTCACTTCCAGCAGCGCCCCGGCACCCGGTGTGGTGATTACCCCGCCGGTCGGCGTGCAGTGGCAAAAGGGGACGACGTATCCCCTGGAGATGAAGGTGGTCGACAACACGCTCCAGCCGCAGGTAAAGATCACCAGCGATCTCTTGCCGACGAACACCTGACCGAATGTCGGGTTTTCTGCTTGAGCTAGAGCACGTGACGAAACGGTTCGGCCGGGTCGTCATCTGCGAGGACCTGTCGTTCGCCGTCGGGCCTGGGGACACCGTCGGGATCGTGGGGCCGAACGGAGCGGGCAAGACCAGCCTGTTCGGCCTCATCTCCGGCGACCTGTCCCCGGGCTCCGGGGAGATCTCCTTCGGCGGCCGGCCGGTCACCAAGCTGGACGCCGCGGCCCGGTGCCGGCTGGGCATCGGCCGCACCTACCAAGTGCCCCGGCCGTTCACCGACATGACCGTGTTCGAGAACGTGCTCGTCGCCGCGCAGCAAGGCGGCGGCTTGCGGCGCCGGGCCAGCTACGCCTCCGCCACGCAGGCCCTCGAGCGGGCCGACATGACCGGCGAGGCCAACCTGCCCGCCGCCCGGCTCGGCCTGCTGCAGCGCAAGCGGCTGGAACTCGCCCGCGCCCTCGCCTCGCAGCCCAAGCTGCTGCTGCTGGACGAGGTAGCGGGCGGTCTGACCGACCCCGAGGTAGCCGAGCTCGTCGAGATCGTCCGCGGCGTCAACGCCGAAGGTGTCGCGGTGATCTGGATCGAGCACGTAGTGCGGGCGCTGACCGCCGTCGTGAGCAGGCTGATCTGCCTGGCTGGAGGCTCCTTCGTCGGCGACGGCGACCCGGAGACGGTGCTGGCCAACCCGGCGGTCCGTGAGGTCTTCCTCGGCTCCGCCGTCACCGCCTCCCTCAGCGGCGGAGCTTTGAGCGAAGATGCGAGCCTGGGAGACCACCCGTGAGCGAGCCGCAGGGTCGAGGGGGAGACACGCCTCTGCTCGAAGTCCGGAATCTCACCGTGCACCATGGGCAGCTGCGGGCCCTGGACCAGATTTCGCTGCAAGTGTTTGCCGGCGAGGTCTACGCGATCATCGGCGCGAACGGGGCGGGCAAGTCGACGCTGCTGCGCACGATCGCCGGGCTGCACCATCCCACCGAAGGGTCGATCCGGTTCGACGGCAAGGACATCAACAAGCTCCGGCCAGAGCGCCGGGCCACCGGCGGGATCGTTATGGTCCCGGAGGGCCGGCGGTTGTTTGGATCGCTCACCGTCGAGGAAAACCTGCAGGTCGGCGCGACATACGCGCGCAAGGGGCCGTGGACGATCGAGCGGGTTTACGAGATCTTCGACTGGATGGCGCAGCGCCGGTCCCAGCGCACCGCCCAGCTGTCAGGCGGCGAGCAGCAATCGGTGGCCATCGGCCGGGCGCTGGTCGCCAACCCGCGGGTGCTGCTGCTCGACGAGCTGTCCCTCGGGCTGGCCCCGGTCATCGTGCAGCGCATTTACGCCATGCTGCCGCAGATCCTGGCCACCGGGCTCACCGTGCTGCTGGTTGAGCAGGACGTGAGCCAGGCGCTGCGGGTGGCGTCCCACATCCAGTGCCTCCTCGAGGGCCGCACCACCCTAGAAGGCCGCCCCTCAGACGTAACCCCAGAACAAGTAGAAGCCGCCTACTTCGGCCTAGGCCCCCAGGCGGGACCCGGGACGGAGGAAGGGTACGGGACCACGGAAGGGCCCGGGACCACGGAAGGGCCCGGGACGGAGGAAGGGTACGGGACCACGGAAGGGCCCGGGACCACGGAAGGGCCCGGGACGGAGGAAGGGTACGGGAAAGGGACGACGGCAGAGTACGGGACACCCGGCAGTCCCCCCGCCGGGGGGCCCGGGGGGTACGGGGGGGCGGGTAGCCCCCCCGTAAGCGGGGTGGGTCTGGGAGGGGTCGCCCCCTCCGGGGAGGAACAGCTCTTATGGTCTGGGTCAACGACATCATCCAGGGGATCCTGACTGGGGGCCTGTACGCGCTGTTCGCCTGCGGGCTTTCGCTCATGTTCGGGGTCATGAAGGTGGTCAACCTGGCGCACGGCGACCTCGCGGTGGTCGGCGGCTACGTCGCGCTCGGCGTCATCACCGTGACGCATGTACCGGTGCTCTGGTCATTCCTGATCGTGGTGCCGATCATGGCCGCGGGAGGTTACGTGCTTCAGCGCACGCTCATCCAGGCGGCCCTGGACCGCGGCGTGCTCACCACGCTGATCGTGACGTTCGGCCTGTCTGTGGTGATCGAGAACGCGCTGCTGCAGTTCGTCAACGCCAACAGCCACTCGCTCGGGGTCGGCAACGCGATCATCACCGGCTCGTTCTCGCTCGGCTCGCAGATCCAGATCGCCTACCTGCTGGTGCTGATCTTCGCGGTGGCCGTGGTGGTGCTGCTCGGCCTGCAGTACTTCCTGTCCGCCTCGAGATACGGCCGGATGATCCGGGCGGTGGCCGACGACAAGGAGGCGGCCCAGCTCTCGGGCATCGACTACCGGCACGTGTTCGGCATCGCGGCGGCGATCGCGTTCGGCACGGTGGCGCTGGCCGGCATCGGGTACGGCATGTACTCGCAGTTCGCGCCGACCACAGGCACCGACACGATCCTGCTGTTCGCGTTCGCCGCGGTGGTGATCGGCGGGCTCGGCTCGCTGTGGGGCACCCTGCTCGGCGGGGTGGTGCTCGGCGTGGCCCAGCAGATCGGCAGCCAGATCAACGTCTCGGACCAGGTCCTGGCGGGATACCTCGTCTTCCTGCTGGTCCTGGTGCTGCGGCCGCAGGGTCTCACCACCCGGAGGGCGCAATCATGAGCGTGGCTACTGAGACCACGGTCCGTTCCGGGGAAAGAATACGAGTAACCAGGTCGCGCCGGAATGTGGCCTGGACCGGGATCGGCGCGCTTGTCGTCGTCGTGGTGCTGGCGCTGTTCCCTTACATCGTGTACGCCGGCACAACCACCATCATGGTGCAAGCGTTCATCATCCTCACGCTGGCCAGCATGTGGAACCTGCTGGCCGGCTATGCGGGCCTGGTGTCGGTGGGGCAGCAGGCGTTCGTGGGGCTCGGGGCGTACTTCGTGCTCATCCTCGCCCTGCACGGCACATCGCCGTTCGCCGCGCTCCCGGTCGCGGCGGTCGGCTGCGGCGTCGCTGCGCTTCCGCTGTGGTGGCTGGTCTCCCGGCTGCGCAGCGGGTACTTCGCCATCGCCACCTGGGTGCTGGCCGCGACCGTCATGCTCTTCATCGAGAAGTTCTCCTCGATCGGCGGCGGGACCGGCATGCCGCTGCCCGGCCTGTCCGGGTACAGCCCGACGATCCTCACCGCCGACACCTACTGGGTCGGACTGGCCGTCACCGTGGTCGCGCTGGCCGCCGTCTACCTGCTGCTGCGCGGCCGGCTGGGTCTGGTCCTCACCGCCATCCGGGACGACGAGGTGGCCGCCCGTAGCTCCGGAGCGCGGGTCGGCCTGGCCCGGCTCCTGGTCTTCGTGGTGGCCGGGATCGGGTGCGGAGCGGCCGGCGGGGTACTCGCGATCAGCCAGTTGCAGGTGCAGCCGGACGCGGTGTTCAGCGTGCAGTGGACGGCCGAGATGGCCTTCGCGGTGATCATCGGAGGGCTCGGCACGATCGAGGGGCCGATCCTCGGCACCGCCGTGTACATCGTCCTGCAGCAGACGCTAGCCTCCTACAATGCCTGGTACCTGATCATCCTCGGGCTGGTGGCGATCGTCATCGCGTTGTTCGCGCGGCGCGGGCTGTGGGGGCTCATCGACGATCACCTGCACGTCCGGCTGTTCCCGGTTGGCTACTGGCTCTGGGCGCCCGACAGCGGCGGCCGACACGGGCGGGGGGGCCTTGGGGGTCTGGGACGACGACGGGGCGGGCGGCACAGCTGAGCCTAGGCAGGCCTGCCGAGGGCAGTGAGCTGAGGGAGGACCCGATGACACCAGCGCGTTTGCAGGGGACGGGGACACGGGCGGGCGGCAGCGTGCTGCGGCCGATCTTGTGGGCCTCGGTGCCGATCGGCTTCCTGTCCTTCGTTCCGTTCCTGGCCTATGCAGTGATCCAGCGCCGGGCCCGGGACTGGGTGGTGTTCGCGGTGTACCTCGCGGCGACGGTGGCGATGATCATCGCGGTCGGCACGGTCGGCTCCCACTCCAACAGCGGCGCCGGAGCCGGGGTCGGCGGCTTCATCGTCGCGCTGGCCGGCTGTGCCGCGGTGCACGCCGCGATCGTGTTCCGCCCGTCGCGGAGCTTGTCACCGCTGGCCGCGTCGATGCCGCTGAGCCCGCGACAGCGCAACCGGGAGGCCGTGGCGCAAGCCGAGGGCCGGATCGAGCGCAGGAAGGACGCCCGGCACCTGTTCAAAACTAACCCCGGCCTGGCCAGAGACCTGCGAATCGGCCGCCCCGACCTGCCGCGGGAGTATGACGACGGCGGTCTGGTGGACGTCAACCACGTGCCCGGTGCCGTGCTGGCCACGCAGCTGGGGCTGTCCGCCGCCGAAGTCAGCGACGTGCTGGCCGCGCGCGACAAGCTTGGCCGGTTCGGCAGCTCCGACGAGCTGGGCGCCTACACCTCGCTGGCGCCGGACCGGGTGGACGAGCTCCGCGACCTCATGATCTTCGGCTGACCTCCGGCTGATCTCCGGCCGAGCGAGAATGGTCGCGTGCTCCTAGCTGAGATCGCCGGGGTGTCGCGGGCCGTGGCCACGACGAGCGCCCGGCTCGCCAAGATCGATGCGCTTGCGGCCGCGCTGCGCCAGGCCGGGCCGCTCGAGGTACCGATCGCCGTCGCGTACCTGTCCGGGGAACTACCGCAACGGCAGATCGGCGTGGGCTGGGCCACGCTGCGGGGCGGCTTCGCACCGGCGGCCGCCGCCACGCTGACGCTGAGCGAGGTGGACGCCGGGTTCTCCGCGATCGGCGCGATTTCCGGCAAGGGGTCGACGGCCGCGCGGAAGGCGCTGGTCAGCGAGTTGTTCGGCCGGGCCACCGAGACCGAGCAGCAGTTTCTGTACGGCCTGCTCTCCGGTGAGCTGCGGCAGGGCGCGCTGGAAGGCATGATGACCGAGGCCGTCGCCCGCGCGGCTTCGGTACCGGTGGCCGAGGTTCGCCGGGCGATGATGATGCGCGGCTCGCTCGGAGCGGTGGCCGCCGCCGCGCTGGCGGGCGGCCGGGACGCCCTGCACGCCTTCGGCCTGGAGGTCGGCCGGCCGGTCCGGCCGATGCTCGCCGCCAGCGCTTCGAGCATCGCCGACGCCCTGGCCAAGATCGGCGGGGCCGCCCCGGCGGAGGGCACGGCGGAGGGCACGGCGGAGGGCACGGCGGAGGCGGCGGTGGAGGGCACGGCGGAGGCGGCGGTGGAGGGCACGGCGGAGGCGGCGGTGGAGTGGAAGCTCGACGGCATCAGGATCCAGGCTCATCTGGCCGAAGGCGCCGTGCGGCTTTTCACCAGGACCTTGGATGAGATCACCGGTCGGCTCCCCGAGGTCGTTGCGGCGCTGGCCAAGCTGCCGGTGCGCGCGGCGGTCTTCGACGGCGAGCTGATCGCGCTGCGGGCAGACGGCAGGCCGCTGCCCTTCCAGGACACCGCGGCCCGCACCGCCAGCCAGGAAGCGGCCCCCGCCGTCCAGCTTTCTGTGTTCCTGTTCGACGTGCTGCATGCCGACGGGGCGGATCTGATCGACCTGCCCGACTGGCGGCGGCACGCCGAACTGGCCCGGACCGTGCCACCCGAGCTGCTCATGCCCCGCCTGGTCACTCGCTCGGTCACCGAAGCGAGCGAGTTCTTCCGCGACGCGCTCGCCCACGGGCACGAAGGCGTCGTGGTCAAGTCGCTGGACGCCCCCTACGCGGCAGGCCGCCGGGGCTCCGGGTGGATCAAGGTCAAGCCCCGGCACACCCTGGACCTGGTGGTGCTGGCCGTCGAGTGGGGCCACGGGCGGCGCCGCGGCTGGCTGTCCAACCTGCACCTGGGCGCCCGTGACCCGGACACGGGCGGCTTCGTCATGCTGGGCAAGACGTTCAAGGGCCTGACCGACGAGCTGCTTACGTGGCAGACCGAACGGCTGCTCGCGCTGGAAGACCACCGCGACGACTGGACGGTCTACGTCCGGCCCGAACTCGTCGTGGAGATCGCCTTCGACGGCGTCCAGCGCAGCCCCCGGTACCCCGGCGGCCTCGCGTTGCGCTTCGCCCGCGTGCTCCGCTACCGCGAGGACAAGACCGCCGACGAGGCCGACACCGTCGAGACCGTCCGCGCCCTCAGCCCTGAGTAGGAGCCGTTACTTCCTCTTGTCGCGGCGCTTGCCGCCGCGGAACGCGGCGGGCACGTTGCCCTGCGGCGGGGACGGGAAGTTCAGGCCGGGCGGCAGGTTGGCGAGCCCGTCGGCCAGGCTCTCGGGGAAACCCTCCGGCAGGCCGCCGGGGAGACCATCCCGAATACCCAGGCCTCCCGCGCCCAGGCCGGGGACTGCCGGGGCGCCCGGGTCCTGGGCGCCCGCGCCGCGCGCGATCTCGGCGGCACGCCGCGGGTCGCCGCTGCGCGGAGCGGCCTTCTTCTTGCCGCCCTTCTTGCGGGTCGACTTGGTCGCCGCCCGCCGGGCCGCGCCCATGCCGGGCATCGCGGGCATGCCCGGCATGCCCCCGCTGAACATCGCCTTCATCTGCTTCTGGCCCTCGAAGAAGTTCGTGACCAGCTGCGAGACCTCGCCGACGGCGACGCCGGACCCGTTGGCGATACGCGCCCGCCGGGAGCCGTTGATGATCTTCGGATTGCGGCGTTCCTCCGGCGTCATGGACCGGACGATCGCCTCCGCCCGGTCCAGGTCGCGGTCGTTGACCTGGGCGAGCAGTTCCCTGTTCTTCGCGGCGCCCGGCAGCATGCCGAGCAGGTTCCCGATCGGGCCCAGCTTGCGCACCATCGACAGCTGCTCGACGAAATCCTCGAGCGTGAAGCCCTCGCCGGAGGCGAGCCGTCCCGCCAGCGACGCGGTCTGATCGGCGTCGAAGGTCTTCTCGGCCTGCTCGATCAGGGTGAGGATGTCACCCATGTCCAGGATCCGCGACGCCATCCGGTCCGGATGGAACATGTCGAAGTCCTCGAGCTTCTCCCCCGAGGACGCGAACATGATCGGACGGCCGGTCAGCTCCACGATGGACAGCGCGGCCCCGCCGCGCGCGTCGCCGTCGAGCTTGGTCAGCACCACGCCGTCGTAGCCGACCCCATCCTGGAACGCCTGCGCGGTCGCCACCGCGTCCTGGCCGATCATCGCGTCGACCACGAACAAGATCTCGTCCGGCTGGGTAGCGTCCCTGATCGCGACGGCCTGCGCCATCATGTCCTGATCGACGCCCAGCCGGCCGGCGGTGTCGATGATGACCATGTTCTGCTGGCGGCGCCTCGCCTCCTCCAGCGAGTCCCGCGCCACGGCCACCGGGTCGCCGACGCCGTTGCCGGGGAACGGCGCGTAGACCGGGACGCCCGCCCGCTCACCCAGCACCTGAAGCTGCTGCACCGCGTTGGGCCGCTGCAGGTCGGCGGCGACCAGCATCGGGGTGTTGCCCTGCCCCTTGAGCCACAACGCGAGCTTGGCCGCCAGCGTGGTCTTACCCGAACCCTGCAGGCCGGCCAGCATGATCACGGTCGGCGGCACCTTGGCGAACCGCAGCCGCCGCGTCTCGCCGCCCAGGATGCCGACGAGCTCCTCGTGGACGATCTTGATGACCTGCTGGGCCGGGTTCAGCGCGGCGGAGACTTCCTCCCCGCCGGCCCGTTCCTTGACCCGGGCGATGAACTGCCTGACGACCGGCAGCGCGACGTCCGCCTCAAGCAGGGCGATCCGGATTTCCCTGGCGGTCGCGTCAATGTCGGCAGGGGACAGGCGTCCCCGGCCGCGCAGAGAGGAAAAAACCTGCGTCAGCCGGTCAGATAGGGTGTCAAACACAGCACTAGATTACCGAACGGTCCGTGGTACCCGGGTCCGGTCGGCTCCAAGCGGCCCGCCTATCCCGCCCTGATCACCGGTTCCGGAGTTAAGTCTCCCAGCGCGGCCAGGACCGAGTGCGTGGTCGCGCGGCGCAGGTCTTCTCCTGCCAGCGGCTTGCCGTCGCCGTCGGTCACGTAGAACACGTCGACGACCTCGGCCCCGAGCGTCTCCACCCGGGCCGCGCGCACGTCCAGACCGCATTCGCCCAGGGCCCGCCCGACCCGCCACAGCAGCCCCGGCGCGTCGTGCGCGCGCACCTCCACCACCGTCGCGGTGTCCGACGCGTCGTCGACCAGGGTCACCTTGGGCGCGGGGACGGTGGCACCGCGGGGCCGGACGGCGCGCGCGCGGCGATCCAGGCGGTCTTCGACGTCCAGCCGTCCCATCAGCATCCGGCGCAGGTCCGCAGCTACCAGCGTGGCGTCAGGCGGGTCGCCGTATTCAGGCTCCACGTCGAACACGGTGACGGCGATGTTCCCGATCGAGGTCGCGTTCGCGCTGCGGACCGCCAGCCGGTGCGAGGCCAGCACTCCCGCGGCGCGCCAGAGCAGGCCCGGCCGGTCGGGAGCGACCACGGTCACCTCGGATCCGCGCACGGTCGCCGCCGGGTCGCCGCCGGTGGCCAGCGCCAGCTGGTCTTCGCGCAGCGGCGCGGGCCCGGGCATCGGGTCGCCGTCGAGCACCGCCGCCACCCGCCGCACTAGGTCGGCGACCAGGGTGGCCTTCCAGTCGTTCCACGCGGCGGGCCCGGTGGCCAGCCCGTCGGCGATGGCCAGGGCGTGCAGCAGCTCGAGCAGGGCGCGGCTGTGCACGGCCGTCGCCACCTGCTTCACCGTGACCGGGTCGTCCAGGTCGCGCCGGGTGGCGACCATCGGCAGCAGCAGATGCAGCCGGACGGCGGAGGCGACCAGGTCCACGTCGGCGGCGGGCAGGCCCATCCGCCGGCCGACGTCCCGCGCCACCACCTCGCCGGTGACACTGTGATCACCCGGCCAGCCCTTGCCGATGTCGTGCAGCAGCGCCGCCAGCAGCAGCAGGTCGGGCCGGGCTACCTCGCGGGTCAGCGCGGCGGCGTGCGCGGCCGCCTCGGCTAGGTGCCGGTCCACGGTGAAAGTGTGCAGCGGGTTGCGCTGCGGCCGGTTCCTGACCCGCTCCCAGTCCGGGATCAGCGCGGTCACCAGGCCCTCGGTGTCCAGGGCCTCCCACACGCTGACCGCGGCCTGGCCGGCGCCGAGCAGCGAGAGCAGGGAATCACGGGCGGCGGTCGGCCAGGGGACGGGCAGCGGCGGGCATTCGGTCAGCCGGTCCAGCGTCCGCGGCGCCAGCGGCAGCCCGGCCTGCGCGGCGGCGGCGCCCGCACGTAGCACGAGCGCCGGATCGTGGGCCGGATCGGCCACCCGGGCCAGCACCACCTCGCCGTCCTGTTCCACTACCCCGTCCGCCAGCGGGCGGCGCTCGACGCGGCGGCGGCGCAGCCGTCGCCCGCGGAGCCGGTCCGCCTGGCGGAAAGCATGATCGACCGCGTACGCGACGGTACGCGCGGCGCCCGCCAGCATTCGCAGCAGCACATCCCCGTCGAGCAGCCCGAGCGCGCGGGCCACTTCGTCCTGCTCCTCGAGGACGAGCCGGTCCAGGCGACGCCCGGTGACCTCGTGCAGCGCGTGCCGGGCGTCAAGGATTTGCTCATAAGCCGTGCGGACCTTGGGTCCCGGCGCGGGCGCCACCCACGCGGCCGCCACCGCCTGGATCGCATGCACATCCCGCAGCCCGCCCCTGGCCTCCTTCAGGTCGGGCTCGAGCAGGAAGGCAAGCTCACCGAAGGTCCTGGTGCGCTCATCGTGGGCGGCGTGGAGTTCGGCCAGCCGCGCGGGCGCGGCTGACCGCCAGTCCTCGAGGGCGCCGGCCCGGAGCCGTTCGGTCAGATCCGGATCGCCGGCTACGTGCCGGGCGGACAGCAGCCCGAGCGCGACCTTCAGGTCGGCCCGCGCCACCCGTCGCGCCTGGGGCACGGTGCGCACCGCGTGGTCGAGTTCCGCGCCCGAATCCCAGACGGGGTACCAGATCCGGTCCGCGATGCCCGCGATGTCATCGCGGCCACCGTGCAGCAGCAGCACGTCGAGGTCACTGCGGGGAAGCAGTTCCTTCCGGCCGTACCCGCCGACCGCCACCAGGGCCACACCGGGCTCGGCACCGAGGAGCTCCGCCAGCCACCGGTCGACCTGTGTAGTCCGGCGAGCACGATCCGCAGCAAACGAAGTCATGGCTTGCACGCGTCCCCCGGACCGCTCATAAGATGCCGGTCAGATCGCGTCCGGCCCGCGTTCGCCGGTCCGGACCCGGACGATCGTCTCGACCGGAACCGACCAGACCTTCCCGTCTCCGATCCGTCCGGTCTGCGCCGCCTTGACCACCACTCCGATCAGGTCATCGGTGTCCTCGTCCTCGCACAGGACCTCAACGCGGACCTTGGGTACCAGGTCGACCTGGTATTCAGCTCCGCGATACACCTCCGTGTGGCCGCGCTGCCTGCCGTACCCGCTCGCTTCCGTGACCGTCAGGCCGTGGACGCCAAACGCCTGCAGGGCGGCCTTTACGTCATCGAGCTTGAACGGCTTGATGACAGCAGTGATGAGCTTCATCTGGTGTGTCCCTTCGGAGTCCTCTACCGACCATCCGCTGCTGACGTTTCACCGGATCTGCCGGCATGTGTCGGCGAAGTGAAACAGCGGGGGTATCTGTTACAAGCATATTTCCAAGCTGGGCACGATACGTCTCAAGCCGGGCGCGAGACGCGTCAGCGGGGCGGTGATCCGTATTTCAGCCGAGGATGGCGTCCACGAACGCGGCCGGGTCGAACGGCGCCAGGTCATCTGGTCCCTCACCGAGGCCGACCAGCTTGACCGGAACGCCGAGCTCGCGTTGCACCGCGATGACGATCCCGCCCTTGGCGGTGCCGTCGAGCTTGGTGAGTACGATGCCCGTGACGTCGACCACCTCGGCGAAGACCCGGGCCTGCCGGAGCCCGTTTTGCCCGGTGATCGCGTCCAGCACGAGCAGCACCTCATCCACCGTGGTCCGCTTCTCCACCACTCGCTTCACCTTGCCGAGCTCATCCATCAGCCCGACCTTGGTGTGCAGCCGGCCGGCGGTGTCCACCACCACCACGTCGACGCCTTTCTCGATGCCCTCGGTCACCGCCTCGAACGCCACGCTCGCCGGGTCGGCGCCCTCCCGGTCGGCCCGTACCGTCTGCGCCCCGACCCGCTCGCCCCACGTCTGCAGCTGGTCGGCCGCCGCCGCACGGAAGGTGTCGGCGGCCCCGAGCAGGACGGTGTGCCCGTCCCCGATCAGCGCCCGGGCGAGCTTCCCGCAGGTCGTGGTCTTGCCCGTGCCGTTCACGCCCACCATGAGCACCACCGCCGGCATCCCGCCATGCGGTGACGTGTGCAGCGACCGGTCGGTGTCCTCGCCGAGCTGGCCAAGCAGTTCTGTCCTGAGCAGCTCGCGCACCTCGGCAGGCCCGCGGGTCCCGAGGACCTTCACCTTGGTCTTCAGGTCATCGACCATCAGCCGGGCGGGCACCACGCCCACGTCGGCGGTGATGAGCACCTCTTCGATCTCATCCCAGGTCTCGTCGTCGAGCCGGTCCCTGGACAGCAGGCCAAGCAGCGCCGACCCCACCGAACTCTGCGACCGGGCCAGGCGGGCCCGCAGCCGCACCATCCGCCCCGCCGACGGCGGCGGCCGCTCGAGATCCAGCACGCCGGTCGCGGGCGCGGGCGCTCGGGCGGCGGCGTCGGTTTGGGCGTTCTCGGCTTGTCCCCCGCCGCCGGGCACGGGCGTGGCCGGGCCCGCCGGTGGCTGGCTAGGCCGCGCCGTCGCGCCACGCCCCCGGCGCGGCCGCAGGAACAGCAATCCGCCGGCGGCGACCGCTAGGACGGCGATGACAATGATCAGAATTACGTATTCCATGAGGCTCTCAGTCTCCCAGACCCCGTCGGCGGCCGCGAATTGCGGGTCGAGCGAGGTTGCTCCGGGTCGCGGCGGCAGCGGCGCTTAGGTCGTCCGCCAACCTACCGCCGGTTAGCGATCCTCCGTGTGACACAAGGTACCCACGAGCCTGCGGAGATCCGTTGCGGGCCTACGACGCAAAAGATTGTGACCACCATCATCTAGAAGTGGTGGATCCGGGCTCCGTGGTGGATCCGGTGCATTCCCATACACCCAACCCACCGCCAAGCCCGGATCCACGTGCGCCGTGAGGCGCTGACGATTGGAGTGGAGGTGAGAGACCTTCACCGCCGTCCCTGTCGCAGCAGGGCGGCGAAGCTGGGGGCAGCCCGGGCCGGGAAGCGCCGGTGAGGGCGGGAGCAGCCCCGACAAAGCCGGGACGTGTCAGTACTGCCAGATGACGCGGGTCCGGCGAGCGTGACGGAGAGGAGTACGAGAGGAACCAGCGTTATTACGTCTCTTAAAGGCTTGCCGGCTCAAATCTGGTGGATAGGGGCCGGGAGCGGCGCGTACCCGTTCCCTTCATGACGGGGCGGGGAACTCCCGGGCGGGCATGTGGATGTCTGCCGGGAGGCCACGGTGAAGTGCTGCGGGGTAGCCGTGGCGATGCCGCAGGGATAGAGCTGGGCTCCTCCTTCGTCGAGCCAATCGCAGTGAACACGGGAACCGTCCCGGTCTGCCCGGCCTCGCGCGGCCAGCGCGCTGGCCCGGGCTGGGCGCGCTGTCGGCCGACCGGCCTGGGACGGGGCGGAGCCGCCGTAGTACTCCGAGCCGGGGAGAGCCCGGCACATGGGGAAGGGCGGCAGCGGTTCTGAGAAGGGAAGGAGGCTGCAATGCCGCAAGACGCGCCGCTGAATGGCGGTGCTCGGGACCCGGTCCCGGAAGGGCCGTGGTCGCGGGTAGCGGGGATGCAGGCCAAGCTTCACCGCTGGGCGGCGGCCGATCCTGGCCGCCGGTTCGATGACCTGTTCAACTTCGTGCATGACCCGGCGACGTTGTATGTGGCGTACTGCCGGGTCGAGGGCAACCGGGGCGCGAACACGCCCGGCGTGGACGGCCTGACCGTCCGGCTGGTCGGGGAGCGCATCGGTGTCCAGGAGTTCCTGGATGACCTGCGGGACCAGCTCAAGGCGGGCACGTTCCGGCCGCTGCCGGTACGCCAGCGGCTGATCCCGAAGCCGGGCGGATCGGGGAAGCTGAGGAAACTCGGCATTCCCGCCGTGGCTGACAAGGTGGTCCAGGCCGCGCTGAAGCTCGTGCTGGAACCCATCTTCGAGGCGGACTTCGAGCCCGTCTCCTACGGGTTCCGGCCAGCGCGGCGGGCGCACGACGCGGTCGCCGAGATTCACGTTTTCGGCACCAACCGGTACCGGTGGGTGCTCGACGCGGACATCGAGGCGGCCTTTGACAACGTCTCGCACTCCGCTGCCCTGCAGCGGATGCGGGCCAGGATCAAAGACAAGCGCGTGCTCGCGCTGGTCAAGGCGTTCCTCAAGGCCGGGATCCTCACCGAGACCGGCGACCGCGAGGACACCCATACCGGCACCCCGCAAGGAGGGATCCTGTCCCCGCTGATCTTCAACGTGGCCATGTCGGCGCTCGATGAGCACCTGCACCGGCCATGGAAGCCCGGCGGGTCCATGGAGACCTCCAGCCAGCGTGCCCGGCGCCGCGCCCAGGGCCTGCCGAACTGGCGAATCTGCCGCTACGCGGACGACTTCGTCGTGCTCGTGCACGGTACCAGGGCCGACACCGAGACCCTGCGCGAAGAGATCGCTGACGTGCTCGCACCGCTGGGCCTGCGACTGTCACCAGCCAAGACCCGCATCGTGCACATGAGCGAAGGGTTCGACTTCCTCGGGTTCCGCCTCCAGTGGAAACGCCAGGGAGGAACGAGCAAGTGGCACGTCTACACCTTCATCGCCGGCCGGCCCATCCGGTCGCTGAAGGCCAAGATCCGTGCCCTGACGAACAGGACATCGCAGCAGGACCCCAGGTCCGTGCTGATCCGGCTTAACCAGATCATGCGCGGCTGGGCTAACTTCTTCAAGCACGCGGTATGCAAGCACACCCTGGGCAACCTGGCCCACTTCGCCTGGTGGCGGGTGATCCGGTGGCTCAGGACGCTGCACCGCTGGAGATGGAAGGACGTCCGCCGGGCCTTCACCACCCCCGAGGGGCGGTGGAAGCCCATCACGGCAGACGGGATCGAGCTATTCAACCTCGAAGCCGTACCGGTCACCCGGTACCGCTACCGCGGCAGCAAGATCCCCAGCCCCTGGGTCCTCAACCACGCCTGACGCGGCAGGAACCGTGGAGAGCCCGGTGCCCGGAGACGGGCACGCCGGGTTCGGCGAGCGGCCTGGGGAAACGGGCCAGGAGTAATCCAGGCACCGCGCCCCAGGCCGACTCAACCACCAAAATTCGCGCAAGAGCCCCAAAACCTGCCGCTAAGCACCAGGACGCGTGACACCCGTGACACAGATGATCCCTGGGACACCCGGGAATCCCACGGAGCAGGCGAACGCCACTGGTTCGGTGCTGCTGGATCCGGAGCCGAAATGCGGTCGGCCCCGAGCTGGAAACCCTTACCGATCCCGAATCTGGCCCGCCTACCCTAAGCTCGTGAGCACGTACTCCGAACGTGCGGTCGATCACGCCCTCGCCTGCGCCGCCCGGCGGGTCGCCGCCCACGACGATGAGCGGGCCTTCCTGGTCCACGGTGACGTGCATCAGTGGAACGCGCTGGAGGCGCCCGGCGGCTTCAAGCTGGTCGACCCCGATGGCCGCGAGATGCTCGCCGCCGCCGACCACGTGGCCGACTAACTACCCTTCCTCGAGGATCGCTTTCATCTTCTCTAGGGTGACGCGCATGCCGGTCAGGTTGGTGCGCATCCGCCCGCGCCCGGCCACGCTCCAGTACATGCGGGCCGGCAGCGTGCCGGGCAGCTCGAAGGATTCGGTCACGTCGGTGCCGTCCTGGCGGGGGTCGAGCTGGTACCGCCAGGTGTTGATGATCGTGTCGCCCGGTCCGTTGACCGCGAAGGCGAACTCCCGGCCAACCTCGCTCGCGGTCACCGTGCAGGTCGTCCAGTAGACCGGCCCCCGGCCGTTGCGCCGGACGTGACCGCGGAAGCGCGCTCCGGCCCGCGGTCCGGTCGCGCCGTCCAGCCACCGTGCCTCGAAGGTCTCGGGGCTGAATTCCCCGATGCGGGTTACGTCGCTGACCAGATCCCAGACCTCGGCAGCCGGAGCGGCGAAATGGACGGTCACAGAGCCTTGCATCAAATGAGGATAGGACGGAAGATCTCATCGGCAAAACTAAAAGGCCGTCAATGAGATGGTCCTTTTCGAGGTCCGCGACCGCGAAGCCAATGGCCTTACCTCTGGTCCGGGTCAACGGAATTCATCACCGTTAACTCCTTTTCTGACGGAACGGGCAGTGGCTCGTCTTCCCGCTACGCTCTTATCATGAGCGTGTCCGTGCCCCCCAGGCTGCTTGCCCTGAGCGATCTGCATGTGGCCTACCCGGAGAACCGCGAGATCGTCTCCGAACTCCGCCCGGAGTCGGAGGGGGACTGGCTGCTGCTGGCCGGAGATGTCGGGGAGCTGTCCGGGGATATCGAGTGGGCGCTGGGGACGCTCAGCGAACGGTTCGCCACGGTGGTGTGGACGCCGGGCAACCATGACCTGTGGACGCACCGCGCCGATCCGGTCCGGCTGCGCGGTGAGGAACGGTACCTGTTCCTGGTAGAGATGTGCCGCCGCCTGGGCGTCATCACTCCGGAGGATCCGTATCCGGTGTGGGAAGGACCGGGCGGCGCGGTCACGATCGCGCCGGTGTTCGTGCTGTATGACTACAGCTTCCGGCCGGACGGCGCGCTGACCAAGGAACAGGGCCTGGCTATCGCCTTCCAGACCGGCATCGTCTGCAGCGATGAGGCGCTGCTGCATCCTGATCCCTATCCGAGCCGGGAGGCGTGGTGCTGGGCCCGGGTGGAGGCGACCGAGCGTCGGCTCGCGGCCCGGGATCCGGCGCTCCCGGTCGTGTTCGTGTCGCACTATCCCCTGGTCCGGGAGCCCACCCGGGTGCTGCGGTATCCGCAGTTCGCCCAGTGGTGCGGCACCACCCGCACGCATGACTGGCATGTCCGCTTCAACGCTGCCGCGGTGGTCTACGGTCATCTGCACATTCCCCGGGTGACCTGGCATGACGGGGTCCGGTTCGAAGAGGTCTCGATCGGCTACCCGCGGGAATGGCAACAGCGCGCCCGGCGCCCCGGCGTCCCGCGGCAGATCCTCCCCGCGCCCGCGGCCGAGAGCGCGCCGCGATGATCGGGGACATCCTGCCGCCCGAGGTGGTCGTGGCGAGCGCGCGGCCGCGTCGTGGAGTTCCTAGCCGCTGCCGGTGTCCCGGTTATGACGCCGAGCCCGGAGATGCCGGCCACGACCTAACCCGGGCCAGCTCGCGGTCTGCGAGCAGCCGAACTCCTGGCCCAGTGGACAGTGGGGGATAATCCACCGGGTGGGCGAACAGATCCCTGAACAGGACTACGCGATACGTCAGGCCGCGCTCGCGGCGGGATGGTCGCACCGGCACCGTGACGTGTCCGGTGGCTGGCTGCGGCCGACCGTGTTCGGCGCGGTGGACGGGCTGGTCACCAACGCCTCGCTGATCGCCGGGCTGGGCGGGGGCGGGGTGTCACCGCGCGTCATCATCCTGACCGGCGCGGCCGCGCTGGTGGCCGGCGCGTGCTCGATGGCCACCGGGGAGTACGTCTCGGTGACCAACCAGAATGAGCTGGTCCACGCCGAGGTGGCGACCGAACGCACCATGCACGCCCGCTTTCCGGCCGCTGAGCAGGCCGAGCTCACGGACACCTTCATCGGCTACGGTGCCGACGCGCAGACCGCGGCGAGGATGGCCGCGGCGGTATCGGCGGACCCGGATACCGCGCTGCGCGTGCATACCCGCGAGGAACTCGGCGTCGATCCGTTCGAGCTGCCCTCCCCGCTCTTCGCCGGCATCTCCTCCCTCGTCGCTTTTTCGGCCGGCGCCCTGATCCCGCTGCTGCCCTACCTGGCAGGACTGTCCGTCCTGGGCGCTGCCCTAGGCGTCGCCGCGGTGGCGCTGCTGACCGGCGGCATGGTGGTGGGCCGGCTCACCGGCCGCCCGGTCGTGCGCTCGGGCCTGCGCCAGCTCGTCCTGGGCGGAGTCGCCGTCGCGGTGACGTTCGCGGTGGGCAGCCTGATCGGCGGCGGGCACG
>Ga0302324_100008458_pt1 | contig 21687 bp, 18 predicted proteins | sample Palsa_T0_1_FD_201949 | JGI IMG/M metagenome (GOLD analysis project Ga0302324, IMG submission 201949) | Peat permafrost microbial communities from Stordalen Mire near Abisko, Sweden - Palsa_T0_1 | ecosystem: Environmental > Terrestrial > Soil > Palsa > Peat permafrost | place: Sweden: Abisko...
TTGCGTACGAGCAGGTACTCGGCTTCGCCGGGGACGACCGGGAGTCGGTGCTCATCTGGCATGAAAGCCGCGCTGAGCCGCCGAACCTCGCGGTCACCCGGCTGGACGGCACCGATCGCATCCAGCTCACCGCGTGGCCGGATCCGCATCCGCAGCTGACGGGCATGGAGAAGCGGCTAGTCAGCTACGACCGGGGAGACGGCGTGCAGCTCACCGGGATGCTGCACCTGCCCCCCGGCTACGACGCGGAGCGGGATGGCCCTCTGCCGCTGGTGATCTGGGCCTACCCGCTGGACTACGGGGATGCGAGCACGGCCGGCCAGGTCCGGGGAACCACCGAGCGGTTCACCCGGCTGATGGCCTCCGACCCGGTGTTCTTCGTCCTGCGTGGCTACGCCGTGCTGCAGAACGCGACGATGCCGGTCATCGGCGACCCGGAGACCATGAACGACAGCTACGTGGAGCAGATCACCGCCGCCGCCGCCGCGCACATCGCCGCGCTGGCCGGCCAGGGAATCGCCGACCCAGCGCGGGTGGCAGTCGGCGGCCACAGCTACGGCGCGTTCATGACGGCGAACCTGCTGGCGCACACGGATCTGTTCGCGGCTGGGATCGCCCGCAGCGGCGCTTACAACCGCAGCCTGACGCCGTTCGGCTTCCAGACCGAGCGGCGCAACTTCTGGGAGGCGACGGACGTCTACGACCGCGTCTCCCCGTTCCGCTACGCCGACAAGATCACCGCTCCGCTGCTGCTGATCCACGGCGAGCGGGACGCGAACTCCGGCACGTTCCCGATCCAGTCGGAGCGGCTCTTCCAGGCCATCCAGGGCACCGGCGGGACGGGGCGCCTGGTGATACTGCCGTACGAGAGCCACGGGTACGCCGCGCGTGAGTCGGTACTGCATGTCCTCGCAGAGCAGCTCGGCTGGCTCGAGCGATGGCTCGGCGCTTCCTAGCCGGTGGAAGCCGGGTTAGTGGCGCTGGAGCACCACTAACCCGGCATCCATGACCGGCAAGCGCCGCTAGTGCAGCAGGCGGAGCGTGTTCACCGCATCGTCGACGTAGTAGACGCCGCGCAGGCCAGGCCGCACCGCCAGGCCGAACAGGGCGCCCGCACCCTTCGGGCTACCCGAGGTGTCCAGGTAGCGCCAGGCGATCTGAACGCCGCCCGGGGTCGTCTCGACCACCTTGCCGTTGCCGCCGTTGACGGTCAGCACGTGCCCGTCGGGAGCAATCGCGAGGCCGAGCGGCATGTTGAGCTGGCCGCCGCGGGTCAGCAGGAAGCCGGTTCCGGCAGTGCCTGACCGGGTCAGCGCGTTCGGGATCCCGGTGATCCGGCTGTTCTGCGTATCGGCCACGTACAGCGTGCCATGACGGCCGAGCCCGACGCCCGTCGGGCCGAGAATGAACGCGGCCGCGTTGGTCTGCTGAGCGAACCCGGATCCGATGGTCGTCCAGCTGGCCAGCGTTGGCGGTGCGAAGCGGTGCAGCTGCAGACCCAGCCGGACTACGGTGCCGCGATGGACGACCTTGCCGTCGGCGGCGACGGTTCCGTTCAGCACGTTGGTGACGAACAGGTCAGCGACATGGCCGCGCACGACGGCCGTCGAGTCCCACGGCCCGTTGATCCCGTAGCCGCTGATTGTCTCCGCAACCTTGCCCATGCTGTTCAGCACGATGAGGCAGCCGGCCTTCGCGGTAGCTGCCATGCCATTGCTAGAGGGCGTGCTGCCGACGACCACCCAGCCACCCGGCAGTACCTCCAGCGCGGTGGTGAGGCCGACTCCGCCCGGGCATGATCCGGGCAGCATGCTGCGCCTGACGGTGGCGAACAGCGACCGGTGGCCGCCAGGCGAGATCTCCACCAGCGTCTTGCCGGTGCCCTGCAGGTTCGCCTTGTCGTTGAAGTTGCTGATCAGCACATCTCCCGCGCGCAGGCGGCCGGTACTGTGCCGGACGATCGCGATGCCGTACGGATTGACGTCCCCGTTGTGCGGCACCGTCGAGGCGATCGTCGTGAGCTTGCTGAAGTGACTGAGGTAACTAACTGGCCCGCTTGACTGGGCGGACGCCGCTGTCGCGGTGGCAAGCCCCAGTGCGGTGATGGCCCCGGCCGCGGCGGCTGCCGCTGCCATGCGATGTCGTGCTGCCATCGATGCTCCCCTTCGAGGTCGGTCGGCGGCCCGCGGCCGGCCCCAGAGCACGCGACTCGCCGGGCGGCCGGCCTGATGCCAGCCACCTCTCAGGGAACGGTCAGGAAGGGGGAGCGGTTCAGCTACCGGACGTAGCGATCAAATGGCGTCGGGTACTCGTGGATCTCGTCTTTCGCGAACCAGACATCGATCTCGTGCGCGGCGTCCTCGACGCTGCCGGAGGCGTGCACCAGATTGGCGACGGCAATGCCGCGCTCGTTGGCGTAGGCCTTGCTCATGTGCGCGAAGTCACCGCGAATGGTGCCGGGAGGCGCCTGGTCCGGGTAGGTCGAGCCGACCAGCTTGCGGGTCGTGGCGACCGCCTCCACGCCCTCCAGGATCATGGCGATCACCGGTCCGCTCTCCATGAACTCGGCCATGGCGTTGAAGACCGCCGGCCCGAACCGCTCCTCAAGATCGAAATAATGCTGCCTCGCGAGATCAGCATCCATCCAGACCATCTTCGTGGCGACGATCTTGAGCAGGGACTCCTCAAAGCGCGTTATTACGCGACCGACCAGTCCCCTGGCCACGGCGTCAGGCTTGAGCAGCACCAGGGTCCGCTCGACTCCGGTGTCGTAACTCATGTCTTTCCTCTCGGTGCGCGCGAGCCCGCAGCACTGCAGGCCCGCACAGCTTAGCGACGTTGGTAACGTGCCCAGCAGCCTTAACGGCTAGTCACCGGGCGGGGAGGTCCCGCGAGACGGCTGCGGGACAGGCAATCCTGCCATGCCCGAGCTCCGCCGGGCAGGCAGGTATGGGATGAAGACCACATTGAATCTCTTCCTGTGGTTATTGTCGCTACTCTGCTAAGTGCCGGATACATCGGCCCTGGCAGATAACGCCGGGGCGACCCGACGATCCAGGGACCCGGTCGAGCCCTCGATGGTCTCCGGCCAGGTCCCGGTTAGGCAGACGTTCGTGTATGACACCTGGGCAGTCAGAGACCTGCCGGTACTAGACGCCACTGTCGCCCTGCTTGAGCAGAGCTACATGGTCACGGTGACCGATATCGCTGCTGCGACAGGGCTGGACGCGGCCGTGGTGGCGAGGGCGCTGGAGACCCTTGACCCGGTGTACGTCGACTTCCGCAAGACAACGACCGGCGGCGACCCGCGGTTCTGGTACGTCTTCAAGGTCACCCCCGAGGCCCGCCGAGCGGTCGGTCAGTGGCCGACCGCCGAGGCACTGGCCGGCAGGCTCGCTGCTGAGCTGGCGGCCGCAGCCCAGCACGAGACTGACGGGGAACGGCAGGGCCTGCTGGCCTACGCAGCCAGGCTGGTCGGCGACACACTCAGGGCCGCCACGGTCCGCGCCGCGGGCGAGGTGCTGGCACCGGCCTTCGGCGGGGTACCGAAACCCGAGCTGGGCTTCCCTGTCCCGCAGCCGGAGCCGGAGCCGGAGCAGGACATCCCGAGCCTGGTCGAGCTGCCGGAGCTGCTGCGGCCGGACCGGCCCGCCGCCGATCAGGCCGCCGCCGATCAGTCCGTACCTGGTCAGGACGCCGCTGGTCCGGCAGCAGCCGGCCTGCCTGCTCCCGCAGGGGCGTCCAGCCGTGAGGACGACGAGCCCGGCCCGACCTGGTTCGGCGCGGACCGGGACGAGAATGCAGCCGGCCTCGGCTGGCCGGCTGAGCCGGGCATGGCCGAGACCGAGACGGCCGGCACTGGCGAGACCGGCACCGGGGAGACCGGCACTCGCGAGACCGGCACTCGCGAGACCGGGACGGGCTCGCACGGGCTGGCCCCGCTTCCTGATCGGCCGGAGACCGATCCTGACGGCAGGGACACTGACCTGGACCTGGTCCAGTCGCGCGAGGACGCGGCCAGGGCCGTCTAGCTGGCGGCTGGTTTTTTCTGGCCGCCGTCCGGCGGCCGGCCCTCCGGCGGCCGGATCGGCGGGATGGCCGGCCAGTTCTTGTGCCGGCGCGGGCCTGACCACAGGGCGGGCACCGCGTCAACGGCGTAAGCGATCGCGAACGCTGCCTGCTCATAGTTGACCCGCCAGCCGACGAAGTCCGGCCACGCTTCCTCCGGCTTCCGCTCGATCGGGAAGTTGACAGTCTCCATTCGCGCGATGGCGTCGAGGAACTGCTCGTAGGTGATGGCGGTCCCGGCCGCCGGGTCGGGCTCCTCCGGGAGGCTAAATCCCATGGCCCGCGCGATGTCGTTGAAGCAGAGGAAGCCTGCGCGCAGGCACAGCCGGGCGGGCACGACCGGGGCGCTGGACGGGTTAAGCGACAGCATCAGCGCGGCGGAGTCGAGCACGGCCAGCAGGGCGGTCACCCAGGACGACAGCGACTTGGGTGACCGGAACCTGACCAGCGGCAGGTAGGTGGTGTGGCTCTCGGCCACGTCGGCGGCCCAGCCCTCCCAGCCGGCGTACAGGTCCGGCAGCGTGTCCACGGTGGAAACGCCGGAGCCAAGCGCGTAGTGAGTCCTGGCCAGGAGCTCGGGCCCCCAGCTCGGCACGCCTGCCCTCGCGTTGAGCAGCGCCACCCCGTTCTCGCGGCGGTTGAACTCCGAGTACAGCGTGGGCAGGTAGGCGATCTGCAGGGTCACCGTGATGATGCCGGTCAGCGAGGCCACGTCGAGAATGGCGGACTGGAGCGCGCCGCGCGCGCGGTACTCGCCGATCTCCCACAGGCCGGGTCCTGCCAGCCGGAAGGCATCGGTGATGCCGCCGTGCACCAGCGGCCAGCAGACCAGCGAGAAGCCGACAAAGAAGGTAACCAGCCAGGCGATGATCTGGCAGAGCAGCAGGGTCGCCGCCTGGGTGGCGAGGATCCGGTCCCGCCGGTGGAAGTCGCGAACCGGCCCGGTGACCACCACGTAGACGCTGTTGACCAGCTGGTCGACTCGCTTCGTGAGCCAGCTGGCTGCCGTCCGGGGAACGATGAGCGTGCCAATGACGCTGCTCGCCGACGTCATGATGAGCAGCAGTCCAACGGCCGCGGCCACATACCGCGCGGCCAGCGGAACGATCATGTCCCTCCTCGTGCCCGGCGCGCCCGTCCGCAGGCAGATCTGCGGCAGACTAGCGCACGGCCCGGCCCGGCCGGCCAGCCGGGCGGGCGCGTTGGCCGTGGCCGGGCGGCTGCGGCTGCCAGGCCCTGCTCCGGGAGGCGTGACCCGCGCCGTGCATGTGCACAGAGCCGGCGACATCGCATGCCACGCACTTGCGTGCGGCAGCACCGCGTGCAATTCTCAATACGCAGGATTGGCTCGCCTAGGGAAGAATTGCCCGGTCCCAGCTGGAGCGCGGCATCCAGCCCATCGACCGGCCGGCGTACTGAAAACCCTCGCCGATGCGCTCGAGCTTCTGCTATCGGAATTAGCAGCCGGCGCACCCGCCGCAGACGCCGTTTCCAGCTGGCGCCGCCCGGCCGCTGACGGCCTGCGGGCCCTGCTCGCCGGCGGAGCAGCCAGAGGCCTGCGAGCTGTCCGCGATGGCGCACCAGGCGTGCTCGGTAGCGCTGACGAGACTGGATGACCCGATGGCGGCCTGGGTTGCCGCGGGCCGGGCGATGACTGCGGCCGAGAACGCGGGCAACCTGATCCTCGCCGCAGCCGGGCAGTACCGGCTGGCCTCGGTGTTCCTGGACTGCAGTGAGTTCGCGCTGGCAGATGAGGTGGCGCGGACGACGCTGACCGCGCTGCGCGGTCTCGCCGAGCTCGGCGATCCCGAGGCACTGTCGCTGTGCGGCGTGCTCACCCTGGTGCGGTCGGTCATCGCCGCGCGGACGCGGCACCCGGAGACCGCCTACGGGCACCTGGCCAAGGCACGGCTGCTGGCAAGCCGCCTCGGTACCCAGCAGGCGAACGGGGTTCCGGAGTTCGGCCCGCAGTACGTCGCGCTCTACGAGATCGCCGTCAGCGTGGAACTGGGCGATGCCGGCCACGCGCTGCGCACCGCCGCATCGCTCGACGTCGCCGGGCTGTCACCCGGCCGCCAGACGCGCCTGCTGATTGACGTCGCGCGGGCATACGCGCTGCGCGGCCAGGTGGACGAGGTGACAGCGGCACTGCTGCGAGCCGAGGAGCTCGGCCCCTGCCACACCCGTGACCTGGCCCGGGCCCGTCGCGTGATCAGGGATCTGCTGGCCGTCAGGATGCCGCCGCCCGCCCAGCTGGCGGCGCTGGCCAGCCGGATGAGCGGCGGCACTAGCGGCGGCGCTGTTCCTGGAGCTCGCTGAGATCGGCCAGCGGGCCGAGGTGCCCGAGCTTGGGCCGGCTGATGACCGAGCGGACGGTCTGCACCTGGCCGCCTGAGATATCGATGCTGAGCACGGCGATCAGCCGGTCATCAGGGCCGAGCGCCAGCGCGCCCGGCTGCCCGTTGATCTCAGACAGCCGCAGCGAGCCGCCCGCGTGCCGCAGCTGGCTCCCGATCGCGACCATCAGCCTTCCGACATGCTCGCGGCCAGTAATCGGCCTGCGCCAGGACGGCGGCACTCCGCCGCTGTCGCCGTGCACCTCGACGTCGGCGGCCAGGAGGCTGACCAGGCCGTCCATGTCGCCGTTTCCGACAGCCGCGAAAAACCTGGCGGCCAGCTCGTCGCGCTCCGGTGCCGCCACCTCGAACCGCGGCCGCGCGGCGTCGACGTGCTGGCGGGCGCGGTGCGCCAGCTGACGGCAGCTGGCGGAGCTGCGGCCGACGATGCGCGCTGTCTCGTCATAGCCGTAGCCGAACACGTCGTGCAGCAGGAACACGGCGCGTTCCAGCGGCGTGAGCCGCTCAAGCAGCAGCAAGAAGGCCATCGACAGCGAGTCGGCCTGCTCGGCAGCCGCGGCGGGATCCGCGGCCGGCTGGCTGAGCGGCGCCGGCCCGGTCAGCAGCGGCTCGGGCAGCCATTCGCCGACATACGATTCGCGCCTGACCCTGGCCGAGCGCAGCTGATCGATGCACAGCCGGGTCACCACGGTAGCCAGGTAGGCCTTCGGCGAATCCGGCTCGCCGTGGGCGGCGACGGCGCGGTGATAGCGCAGGAAGGCCTCCTGCACCACGTCCTCGGCCTCGGTGACGCTGCTGAGCATGCGGTAGGCGACGGAGAACAGCAGCGGTCGCAGAGCCTGGTAGACCGCGGTCGTGCCGGTGTCCTGCTGGCTGGTCATGCCTGGCTCCCTCCGGCGCTGCCCCTCATCCGATCAGACTCACAGACGAGGCAGCCTGCCGCCCCGTGACAGAGGCGCCGGCGGCTCAGTCGGGGGCGAACTCGGCGCGCACGCCGAGCAGCCGCACCGGTCGCCGGCCGGTGAACAGCTCAAGCGCAGCCAGCGCAGCCGCCTCGATAGCGTCCGGATCGCTACCTGGCTCGGGCAGCGGCACACCGTGCGTGCTGGTGAAGAACGGCCGGTACCGGACCTTCACGACCACCCTGAGCGCGGGCCTGCCCTCGGCTGCGACGTCGTCCGCGACCCGGTGAGCCAGCACCGCGATCTCGGCCCTGACCCGGTCCCAGTCCTCGATGTCCTCCTGATACGTCACTTCCCGGCCGCGTGAGCGCGGCAGGTACGGCTCGGCCGTCACCTCAGCCGACGCCAGGCCGCGCGCGGTCTGCACCAGCCAGGGCCCGATCGTGGGCCCGAACCGCCCGGCCACGGTCGGGACATCCGCCGCGGCTAGCTCGGCCACGGTGCCAATGCCCAGCTCCGCCAGCTTGGCGGCCGTCTTCGAGCCGATGCCCCACAGCGCGCTGACCGGCTCGCCGCCGAGCACCTCGAACCAGGTCTGATGAGTCAGCCTGAAGACCCCGGCCGGCTTCCCGTAGCCGGTGGCCAGCTTGGCCTGCAGCTTGTTCTGGCCGATCCCGACCGTGCTGTCGAGCCGGGTCGCCGCCCTGATCCGCTCCTGCACCTGCCCGGCGAAGCCCTCCGGGTCGTCAGTCTCGACGGCGAGGAAGGCCTCGTCCCAGCCCATCACCTCGGTCACCGCGCCGAGACTGCGCAGCGCGGCCATCACCTCGTCGGACGCGGCCTCGTAGGCGCCCCGGTCAGCGGGAAGGAACACGCAGTCCGGGCACCGCCGTGCCGCCGTGCGCAGCGGCAGCCCGGAGTGCACCCCGCGGGCTCGTGCCTCGTAGGACGCTGTCGCCACCACGCCGCGCTTGGCCGGGTCGCCGTCGCCGCCCACGACCACCGGCAGGCCGCGGAGCTCTGGCCGCCGCAGGATCTCGACGGCCGCGATGAACTGGTCGAGGTCGACGTGCAGCACCCAGGCGGTCACGGCTCTAGTCTTGCGGGCACCCGGCCCCGGCGGCCAGCTAGGCTCCCGAACGTGGCGCGTGGCGGCGGAACCAGGGCGACGGAGGCACTGACTAGCCTCCGCATCGCACACACCCTGCACCGCTACCGCCACGACCCGCGGCACTCGTCCTACGGCCTTGAGGCCGCCCAGGCCCTCGGCGTGCCGCCGGACCGGGTCTTCAAGACGCTGGTGGCGGACGTAGACGGGCAGCTCACGGTGGCGGTCGTGCCAGTGGCCGGCACTCTTGACCTCAAGGCACTGGCGGCCGCGGCCGGCGGCAAGAAGGCAGCCATGGCCGACCCGGCACAGGCAGAAAGAGCATCAGGCTACGTAACGGGCGGGATCGCGCCCATCGGACTGCGGCGGCCGCTGCCGGTAGTGGTCGATGAGACCGCGCTTGGCTATCCCACGGTCTACTGCAGCGCGGGCCAGCGAGGGCTGGAGATCGAGCTGGCGCCCGCCGACCTGGTCGCCGCTGCCGGCGCGTCGACAGCGCCCATTGCCCGGCGCTGATCGGGCATCTACAGTCACAGAAAGATCCTTTGCCGCAGCGGTCCTAGCCCTGGAGGATCCCGATGGCCGCCGACGCCGTGTACACCTCCGACGGATCGCTCGCAGTTCAGGAGAAAGCCAAGCTGCGCCGCGTGCTCGGGCGCCTCGACCTCGTGCTGTTCACCGCCTGCGCGATCGTCGGGCTGGACAGCGTCGCCCAGGCTGCCGAGGCCGGCGCCCAGGCGATTACCTGGCTGCTCATCTCACTCGTGCTGTTCCTGATCCCGTACGGGATGCTTACCGCGGAGCTGGGATCGGCGTTCCCCGTCGAGGGCGGCCCGTACGAGTGGGCCAGGATGGCGTTCGGCCGCGCGGCCGGCGCGGTCACGGCGATCCTGTACTGGCTGTCCAACCCGCTGTGGGTTGGCGGCACGCTGACTGCGGCGACGATCGCGACGCTGAACGCCTTCGTGCTGTCCAAGCCGATGAGCACGACTGCGGAGATCGTCGTCGGGCTGGTGTTCACCTGGGTCACGGTGGGGATCGCGATCGTTGCCTTCCGGATCGGCAAGTGGGGACCGAACATCGGCACTTTCGTGAAGTTCGCCGTGGTCGCCATCTTCACCGCCCTGTTCATCGCGTTCATAGTGCAGCACGGCCGGCCGGCCGGAGCGTCGACCGTCGGTGACCTGAAGCCGTCGCTGAATGGCTTCCTCACCGCGATCGGGATCATCGTGTTCCTCTGGGTCGGGTTCGAGCTGTCCAACGGGGCGTCCGAGGAGATGCGGAATCCCAAGCGCGACGTGCCCAGGATGATCGTGGGTGCCGGCCTCATCGCCGCGGTGCTCTACGGGCTGGTGATCCTCGGCATCGTGCTGGTGATTCCCAGCGCGAAGCTGTCAAACGTGGGCGGCTTTGTCGACGCGTACTCCGCCGTCGCGGGCGTCCTGCACTCGCACGGTCTGAACGTCCTGTTCGCGGTCCTGGTGATCGTCACGCTGGTCGGCAGCGGAGCAGTGTGGCTCGAGGGCGCTGACCGCACCCAGGCAATCGCCGCGCTGGACGGTGCCGCGCCGTCGTGGATGGGACGCTTCACGAGCTTCGGCACGCCGATCGCGGTCAACCTCTCCTCGGGCGTGGTCTCGTCCGTGGTGTGCGTGCTCGTCCTCATCGTCACCAAGGGCAGCCTGGCCAGCTTCTTTGCCGTGATGCTGGCGCTGACGATCTCCAGCACGACGCTGAGCTACATCTTCATCTTCCCGGCGCTCACTATCCTGCGGCGCAAGTATCCCGGCGCCGACCGGCCGTACCGGGTGCCGGGCGGAACGGCTGGCGCGTGGGCCGCCGTGGTGATCACCGAGCTGTTCGTGATCGTCACGGTCATCACGCTGGTCTGGCCGGGTGCCATCAACGCGGTGTTCGGGCAGTCGTACTCCATCGAGGCCAGCTGGGGCGTGTCCCGGATGTTCTTCGAGATCACCACGATCGGCTCGCTGCTGGTCATGGTGGCGCTCGGGCTGGTGTTCTGGGTGCTCGGAGAGCGCAAGCGCAGGGCCGGGGTGACCGGCATCGAGATCTCCGCGGCCGAGCTCGGCCTGCCCGGTTCCGAGAGCTGATGGCAGGCGACCCGCAGACGGGTGAACCGCAGACGGGTGAACCGCAGACGGGCGAACCGCAGACGGGCGCGGTTCCGCTGCCGCGCGCCGGGGTCCGGTCGATGGTCTCGCCGCTGCGGCGGGTGCTGGTGCGGCGCCCGGCGGTGTCAGGCGATTTCGCGGCAGCGGACTGGCGTATCCCCGACCCGGTCCTGCTGGAGCGCCAGCATGACCAGTTCTTCGAGCTGCTCGCCAGCCTCGGCTGCGAGGTCGAGGTGGCAGCCGCCGCGAACGGGCTGGTCGACGCGACCTACGTCCGCGATCCCGGCATGGTGACCGGGCGCGGCGCGATCCTGTTCCAGATGGTCAAGCCGGCCAGGACGGCCGAGCCGGCGTTGCTTGGCACCGCGCTGGAGGCCGCGGGCGTGCCGGTCATCGGCCGGCTGACGGCGGCCGCACGCGCTGACGGCGGCGACATCATCTGGCTGGACGAGCGAACAGTGCTGGCCGGACGCAGCTACCGCACCAACTCCGAGGGCGTCCGCCAGCTGCGGGAGATCCTCGCCGCCGAGGGCGTCGCCGTCGGGTCCGCTGACCTGCCGCACGATCGCGGCCCCGGGCACGTGCTGCACCTGATGTCAGTGATCTCGCCGGTGGCCGACGATCTGGCGGTCGTGTACCCGCCGCTTGCCCCGGTTCCCCTGATGGAGGAGCTGGCGGCCCGCAGCGTGCGGATCGTGGCGGTGCCGGCGGCCGAGTACGAGACGATGGCCTGCAACGTGCTGGCCGTGCGTCCCGGCGTGCTGGTGATGCTGGCGGGCAATCCGCTGACGAGGGCGTCCCTTGAGGCGAAGGGCTGCGAGGTGCACGTCTACGACGGCTCGGAGATCTCGCTGAAGGGTGACGGCGGCCCGACCTGCCTGACGGCGCCGATCCTGCGCGCGCCATGATGCTGCCGTCAGCGAGCAGCGGCCGGATGTGCACGTGCGCGCCGGCCGGCCCGCGCGCTCTCCTGCTGGCGGGCTCAGTCGTCGAGCCGGTCCTTGCGCTCCTTGCGCCGGACGCGGCCGTTGGTGCCCAGATGCCGCGGCCGCTCTGAAGCCCCGGCCAGAGCCCGACGCGCCTCCTCGTCGTCGTGCTCGATCACATGCATGACCGCGTTGATGAGCGCCAGGTGCGTGAACGCCTGCGGGAAGTTGCCCAGATGCCGGCCCGAGCTCGCCTCGATCTCCTCCGCGTACAGGAGCAGCGGGCTGGCGTAGGACAGGATCTTCTCGCACAGGTCCCGAGCACGGTGATGCTCGCCGATCTCGGCCAGAGCGGAAACCAGCCAGAACGAGCAGATCGTAAACGTGCCCTCCTCGCCGGACAGCCCGTCGTCAGTTTCCGCGACCTGATAGCGCAGGACCAGCCCGTCCCTGGTGAGCTCATCGGCGATGGCCAGCACGGTCGCCCGGATCCGCGGATCGTCCGGCGGCAGGAAGCGCAGCAGCGGCATCAGCAGCAGCGATGCGTCCAGTGCGATCGTCTCGTAGTGCTGGCAGAAGACGCCGCGGTCATCCAGGGCGTTCGCGCAGATGTCGGCGTGAATCTCGTCGGCGGCCTGCTGCCACCGGCTGGCGGCGTCGCGGTCCTCGCGGATGCGCGCGAGCCGCGCGCCGCGATCAGCGGCGACCCAGCACATCATCTTCGACGAGGTGAAGTGCTTCGGGCTGCCGCGCACCTCCCAGATGCCGCGGTCCGGCTCGCGCCAGTGCTCGAGCGCGTGCTCGACCTGGTGCTTGGCCATCTGCCAGACGCGCTCGTCCAGCCGGTCGCGCGACTTGGTGTGCAGGTACAGCGAGTCGAGCACGACTCCCCACACGTCGTTCTGCTGCTGGGAGTAGGCCTCGTTCCCGGTCCTGACTGGTTGTGCTCCCTGGTAGCCGTGCAAGTGCTTGAGCATGTGCTCGGACAGGTCGGAACGGCCGTCGATGCCGTAGACGATCTGCATGCTGCCGCGATCGCGCTCGACCACGTCGGTGAGGAAAGCGAAGTAGTCGGCCGCCTCCCAGTCGAACCCCAGCGTGTACAGCCCCCACAGCGCGAACGTGGCATCGCGGATCCAGCTGAACCGGTAGTCCCAGTTCCGCTCGCCGCCCGGTGTCTCTGGCAGCGATGTCGTCGCGGCGGCCGCGATGGCGCCGGTCGGCGCGAAGCTGAGGCCCTTCAGGGTCAGTGCGCTGCGGGCCAGGTAGCTGCGCCAGCGATGGTCGGGGAAGTCGCCGCGCGCCAGCCAGTGCTGCCAGTGGTGAGCAGTCCAGACCATCCTCCGGTAGGCCTCGTCGTAGTCCTCCGGCGGCGCGAGGCTCCCCCAGGACAGCGCGACGAACCTGGTATCGCCCTCGTGCAGCAGGGTCCGCGAGCGCGCACTCGGCCCCTCGAGCCCGATCCTGATGTCAGAGGTCAGGGTCATGCTGAGGTCGCTGTCGTCCTCCGACACCTGAGCCTGGTAGTAGCCGCGCTCGGTGTGCCGCCAGGTGCCCCTGGTCCGGCCGTAGCCGAAGACCGGCTCGCAGTCCATCACCAGCTGCGCGGTTCCGTGCACGCAGCGGACCGTCCGCAGCAGGGTGTGCTCGGCGTCGTAGTCGGTCGGCGGCCTGGTGTGCGAGCTGCGGCCGGGGTGCTCGTGCCGCCACGGTCCCATCAGCAGGCAGTCCCGGACGACGATCCAGCCCTCGCCGCAGTCCCAGCTGGTCTCCACGACCATCGTGCCCGGCAGGTAGCGGCGGTCAGCAGGCTCGGAGATGTTCTCCGGCCCGAACCTGAACCGGCCCGCGTCCCGGTCCAGAATCGCGCCGAAGACGCTCGGGCAGTCCAGCCGGGGCAGGCACATCCACTCAATCGAGCCGCTCGGCGCGATCAGCGCCGTTACCTCACAGTCGGACAAAAAGGCATAGTCGGCTATCGGCGGGAACGGCGATGCGGCCGGGCTCGCCCGGTCATCCCGGCCTGGAGGGCCAGAAGGCTGCCACTGGCCGGGGGTTAGCGGCTCTGCCAGCCCGGCGGCCTGAGACGGCGCAGCTACCTGGGGAAGCGGTTCTGACGTCGCTTCGTCCGGGCCGGCCATATCCGCTTCTGTGCCCTGGCCCGTCGCTGGTCAACCCTGCCGGGCGCCGCGCCGGGGGCGGGCGCCGCCGGGCAGCGGACCGCCTCAGCGCACCCCGCGGGGGCGGAACTGGACGCTGATCCGGGGTCCCGTCGGCCGGGCGGATTTCGGGATGGCGTGCTGCCAGGTGCGCTGGCAGCTGCCGCCCATGAGCAGCAGGTCACCGTGGCCGACGTCGTAGCGCAGGGCCGGCCTGCCGCCTCGGGCCGGGCGCAGCAGGAGCGGGCGCGGCGTCCCCAGCGACAAGATCGCCACCATGGTGTCCTGCGTGCTCCCGCGCCCGATCGTGTCACCGTGCCAGGCCACGCTGTCCCGGCCGTCCCGGTACAGGCACAGGCCCGCGGTGACGAACGGCTCGCCCAGCTCAGCGGCGTAGTGCTCATCCAGCGCCTGGCGCGCGGCGGTGAGCAGCGGGTCGGGCAGCGGCTCATCCTCGCCGCAGAAGCACAGCAGCCGGGGAACGTCGACCACCCGGTCGTACATCCGGCGCCGCTCGGCCCGCCACGGCACGGTGTGAAGCAGCCGGCTGAAGAGCTCATCGGCGCCGCTCAGCCAGCCGGGCAGCATGTCGACCCAGGCGCCCTCGGTCAGCTCAGTGCGCTGCAGGCCGTCAAGCGGGCCGAAGCCGGGTGCGTCGGCGAGATCCAGCAGGGATGCCTGCAAGGATGCGTTCATACGTTCGATACTAACCCGGCCGCCCAAATATGTGTTCGGACTGGCTGCTCGCCAGCGGGCCGGGCGCCCGGGTCAGCTGGCCGCCGCCGCGGCCGCGGTGCTGGCCAGCCAGGCACCGAACGTGACCGTGCCGCGCACGTCGGGGCGCGCGGTGGTCAGCGCCCCGTCCCGCAGTGCGCGGCCGAGCCTGCCCGGCACCGGCAGGGGCACCAGGAGCGCTCGCCGTCCGGTCACGGCCCTCCACGTCCGGGCCAGGTCCCTGGCGCTGGTGATCTCGGGGCCGGCCACCTCAACCCGGCCGAGTCTCGGCCCGCCCTCGGCCACCTCGGCCGCGACCGCGGCGACCTCCGCCGCCGCGACCGTCTGTATCCTCAGCGGCGGGATCGGCAGTACGCCGAACCGGCCGGCCGCGGTCAGGGCGGCGGCCGCAAGCTCGTGGAACTGCGTGGCGCGGACGATGGTCCACGGGACCGGCCCGCGCTCGACGACCTGCTCCTGCTCGGCCTTGACCCGGTAGTAACCCATCGGCGCGCGCTCGCAGCCAACGATCGAGATGCAGACGTGATGGACGACGCCGGCCTGCTGCTCCGCGGCAAGCAGCCGTCGTGAGCCCTCCACCAGCACCCGGGCAGCGCACTTGGGGGCCGACGCGTTGCTGGCGTCAACCACGGCGGCGCAGCCAGTCAGCGCCGCCGGCAGCCCGCTGCCAGAGACAAGGTCGACCGGGAACTCAGGACTGCCGCGGCTGAGCACCCGGACGTCGTGGCCGTGCTCCGTGAGCTGGGCGGTGATGTGGCGGCCGAGAGTGCCCGATCCGCCAACGATCGCGATTCTCATGACCGCTACGACGGCGCACGCCGCGTGCCCGTGACATTCGCCTGGTCGCGCGAGGCCGGAAGCAGGTCGAGCAGCACGCGCTCCTCCACCGGCCGGTAGCCGAGACGCTGATAGAGCGCGTTGCTGGTCGGGTTAGCCAGGTCCGTGTACAGCACGACCTCGGCAGCGCCGGCATCGATGGCTGCCTGGCTCACCGCGGTCGTGACGGCCCCGCCGAAGCCGCGCCGCCGGTTCCCGGGCGGCGTGTACACCGGCGCGACGCGCGCCACTCCTGCGACGAGACGGGTGATGCCTGCCATCGCGGCCGGCCGGCCGTCGGCCTCCCACAGCATCAGCCCGCCGTAGCTCAGCCGATCGTCGACCATGCGGTCGGCAGGCCCGTGGGCGCCCCTCTCGACCTCCCTGCTGAACGCCTCATGCCAGCTGATCAGCACGTCCCGGTCGGCGCTGCCGGCGACGCGAGCAGCGCCGGACGGCATCGGGTCGGGCGCGGCCAGGGCCCCGAGCCGGAAAAGCCGCGACCGCTGCCGGGTCGCCGCGGAGCCGCCGGTCGCGGCAGCCCAGGCGCCGAGGAACGCCGGCTCGGCCGGGCCCGGCAGGTTGACGGCGCTGAGATCCCGGCCGTCCTCGCTCAGCAGGCTGATCAGGCTCAGCGCCGACTCGTCCGGCAGCGAGGCGACCAGGACCGGGTATGGCGGCGTCTGCAGGAAAGCCCCGTCCGCCTGACCGGCCGACCGGTGCCAGCCGTAGACAGGCGGAGCATCGCCGAAGGCGGCCAGGCCGCGCTCGCGCAGGGTCGCCAGCAGCGTCAGCGGCACTGTCTGACGGACCGGGTCCGTCCTCAGATGCTCGCCCGCGGCGGCCTCGAACTCATCCAGGCTGCCGGTCAGTGTCCAGGCCATAGCCCATCGTCCCTGCCTAGCCCGCTGCGGCGCGAGCCGTTCTTCCGGACGACGCGCGGACTCGGCGGGCCGCGGCCAGGAGGGGTGCAGGTGCGCAGGCGGCCTCGTTCCCGGAAAATGAACGACAGACACCGGGATCAGGGAGGTAACGCCGATGCGAGTCGTGGTCGTGCGCCATCACGCTATCGACGAGGCCGGGTTCATCGCGGACGCGTTCGAGGCCCGCGGGGCGGAGCTGACCGTGCACCAGTTCCCGAAGGGCGGCCCGCTGCCGTCGCTGGACGGCGTGGACCACATCGTGGTGCTCGGCGCTGCCTGGTCGGTCTACGAGGAGCGGATCAGCGGCTGGATCGGCGACGAGCTGGACTGGCTGCGAGCCGCCGATGCCGCCGGCATTCCGGTACTCGGCATCTGCTTCGGCGCGCAGGCGCTGACCGCCGCACTCGGCGGCCAGGTCGAGGCCGCGCCGCAAAGCGAGGTCGGCTGGACGACGGTCGAGACGCTCGACCCTGCGCTGATCGAGCCGGGCCCGTGGCTGGAGTTCCACCACGATTGCTGCATCCCGCCGCCGGGCGCGCGGCTGCTGGCCCGCAACGAGCTGTGCGTCCAGGCGTTCAGCCTCAGGCAGCACCTTGCCGTTCAGTTCCACCCGGAGGTGGACGCAGCCCAGGTCAGCCTGTGGCTGAAGGACGGCGGCAAGGCCGAGGCCGAGCGGGCCGGCCAGGATCCGGACAAGCTGATTGCCCAGAGCGAGGCCGAGGAGCCGCAGGCGGCGCTGCGGGCCGGCCGGCTGGTGGCCGCGGCGCTGCGGATCGCGCACGGCGGGGGGCGGCCCGGGGCCGCTGACGCCGCCGCTCCGCGATCTTGAGGGCGGCAATTCCGGCCGCAGATGGTGACAACCGAGCGTGATTCGGTACAAGGTGTACCTGAGCAACTTCGGGCCCGAGGTGCCCGCAGGACGACGAGAGCAGGTGCGATGCCAGACATCCTCACGGCCTATGCCGAGAGCCAGCCGGACAAGCTCGCTGTCATCGACGACAAGGGCGAGGGCGACATTGTCCAGTGGACGTACGCCGACCTGGAGGCTGCAGCCAACCAGCTCGGGAACGCCCTGCTAGGGCTCGGCGCGCAGCCGGGGCAGAAGGTCATCTGGTGCGGGCCGAACTCGGTGCCGGTCGTCGCGGTGATCAACGCCACCAGGAAGATCGGCGTTGTGGCGGTGCCGCTGAACTACCGGCTCACACCCGAGGAAGCCCGGTACGTCATCGGCCACTCCGACGCGGTGATCGCCTATGTTGACGCCGAGTACGCGCACCTCTTCGAGGGACTCGCGGGCGAGCTGCCCAGTCTGCGCCACGTCATTGTCTTCGGCGGCCCGGCGCCGGCCGGGATGCTGAGCAGCGACGAGCTGACCGCCGTGGCCTCGGGGCTGCCGCCGGACGTGGGCGAGGCCGTCGGCACCGGCGGGACCATGATCTACACCTCCGGCACTACCGGCAAGCCGAAAGGCGCGGTGCGGTACGCCACCGACCAGGAGACCGGGCTGGCGCTGATCACCCTGCTCGGCTACCGGCCCGACGACATCTACATCACCTCGGGCCCGCTCTACCACAGCGGCCCCGGCGCGTTCATGGGCATTGGCCTGCTGTTCGGCCAGACCATCGTGGTGCAGCGCAAATTCGACGCCGAGGACTGGCTCCGGCTGGTCGACAAATACAAGATCACGTCCACGTTCTCGGCCCCGGCGCTGGTCCGCATGCTGTGCGCGCTGCCGGATGAGGTCAAGGCGAAGTACGGCCGCTCCTCCATGCGGGTCATGATCGCCAATGCGGCACCGTGGAGCTTCGCGCTCAAGCAGCAGTATGTGGCCGACTTCCCGCCCGAGTCGCTGTGGGAGGTCTACGGCTCGACTGAGCTCGGCGTGGACTGCGTCCTCAGGCCCGAAGATCAGATGCGCAAGCCCGGCTCCTGCGGCCAGCCGGCGCCACTGATCGAGATCGTCCTGTTCGACGCTGACGGCAACGTCGTGACCGGTACCGGGCCCGAGCATCCGGGCGAGCTGTACGTCCGGTCCAAGGGCGTGTTCAACGAGTACTACAAGCAGCAGGACAGCTACGACGCGGCCAGCCGGGGCGACTTCCACACGGTCGGCGACATCGCCTACTGGGACGACGAGGGCTTCCTGTACATCTGCGACCGCAAGAACGACATGATCATCTCGGGTGGCATGAACATCTACCCGGCCGAGATCGAGGCGGCGCTCGAGCAGCACCCGGCCATCTATGACGTAGCGGTGTTCGGCATCCCGTCCGAGGAGTGGGGCGAGATCGTGCACGCGACGGTCGTGCTCGCGCCGGGTTCGGAGCTGACGGGGGAGCAGATCAAGACCTTCGGCAAGGAGCACCTGGCCGGCTACAAGGTGCCTCGCTCCGTCGACTTCGTCGATGAGCTGCCGCGGACCGGCTCAGGCAAGATCCTCAAGCGGCAGCTGCGGGCGCCGTACTGGGCCGGGCGGACGGCACAGGTCGGCTGACCCGGCAGGCCAGCGCTTCCGTCCGGCGGCTCCGGGCGCCAGCGGTCCCGGGCGCTGGCGGTTCCGGGCGCCCCCGCGGGCCCGCGGGCGCGGCACTTGCGGGGCCGGCGGAGGGCTGGCCTTATTCCGAACCGGTCACGCTGGCCCTGCGGGGCTCCTAGATCGCCTATTCTGCCCAGGTGATTGCCGACGATCCTCGCGCCCAGCTGACCGACCAGGCGCCAGCCCCCGAGCGCTCTGTCGTGGCGGTCGCCCCGCCCGGAAGCGAGCCAGGAACGTGGGCCGGAGCCCCGAGCGCGGTGGCTGACGGTGACGAGATCGTGCTGGCCTACCGCCTGCGCCGGCCGGTCGGCCAGGGCCGCGGCTACGCCGTCGCGATCGCCCGGTCGCCCGACGGCGTGCACTTCACCACGATTCAGGTGATCACCAGGGACGAGATGGATACCGAGTCGCTGGAGCGGCCCGCGCTGGTGCGCACGCCGGAGGGGAACTGGCGGCTGTATCTGAGCTGCGCGACCTGGGGAACCAAGCACTGGCGGGTCGAGCTGCTGGAGGCCAAGGCGCCGGACGGCTTCGACTCGAAGACCCGCGTCGTCGTGCTGCCTGGCGACGCGAGCTCGGCGGTCAAGGACCCGGTGATCATGCACGCGGCGGGAACGTGGCACCTGTGGGCATCGGTGCACCCGCTGGCCGACCCCGCGAACACTGACCGCATGACCACGGACTATGCGACCAGCCAGGACGGGATCGCCTGGACCTGGCACGGAACCGCGCTGACACCGCGGCCGGGCGAGTGGGATGGCCGCGGAGTGCGGGTCTCTGCGGTGCGGTTCGTGCCGGATGGCGTGCAGGCCTACTACGACGGGCGGGCTACCGCGGCACAGAACTATGAGGAGAGGACCGGGATCGCGTTCGGCACCTCTCCCGCCAGCCTGACCGCGCTCAGGTCAGCACCGGTCCCGGTGCCGCCGAGCGCGGGTACTGGCAGCCTGCGTTACCTCGACATTGTCGATCTCGGCGACGGCCGCGAACGGCTGTATTACGAGCTGACCAGGCCTGACGGGCTGCACGAGCTTCGGACCGAGTTGCGCTGAGGGCGCGTTCCCGCCTGGCATAGCCTGACGATTTTCGGCCCGGAGGGCCGCCTGGCCGACGCTAGAACTCGCGGGGGCGGCCGTTGCGCGCCTGCCGCTGGCCGGCCGGCCTGGCTCCGACAAGCCCGCCCGAGTCCTCGCGGGGCCGGATCCACGGGCTGAAGTCCTCGCCAGTGATGTCGCCGAGCAGCCGGACGTCGTCCTCGAAGTACGGGATCAGGGCGTGCCGCTCGTCCCAGTTCAGCGGCTGCCGTGGCGCTGCGCCCTGCTGCAGCCTGACCTCGATGCGGTCGATGAGCGCCTTGCCGCGATGGCCGGGCAGCCGGGCGGTGATCGCGGACCCGGTCCGCAGCAGCCGGGACAAATGCTGATGCCGCAGGGTCCTCTCCGGATGCGCGGTGACATTCTCCCGCGGCACCTTGGTCACGATGCCCTCCTCGACGCCGAGGAAGGCGCAGATGCGGTTCAGCGTGCCTGGCGGGTCCTCGACCAGGTCGCGGTAGCGGAAGAAGTGCACCTGCTCGCGCGGGAACACCGAGTACAGATGCTCCAGCTGCTCCCCGTACAGGCCGAGCCGCTTGTAGTGCCAGAAGTCGGCCCAGCCGGCGGCGATCCGCTGGTCCTCGGCGTCGCAGGCGCGGACGAAGTCGTCGATCGGGTCAAGTCCGGCCGACCACAGATGCGTCCAGTTGGAATGCGCGCGCTCGATCGGGTCGCGCAGCACGACGATGAGCCTGGCGTCCGGGATGAGCGCCCGGATGCGCCGCTGGGCGTCGCCGCTGTAGAGATAGAACGGCGTCGACTCGCCGCGCAGCGTCCCCGGCGGTGCCGGATCGAACAGGGCCTCGTACTCAGCGCGCTGCCAGACATGCTCACGGTAGGTCTTGACGTCCCCGGGGCCGCCCTGAGTCGGCGGCGGGCCGTCGGTGAGAAAGAACTTGGGTTCCTTGACGGCCGACAGGTACAGCCCAGGGTGCTGGGCGAGCGCGGCATGCAGAGCCGTCGTACCCGCTTTCGGCGCGCCCGCGACGAAAAACTCCGGTAGCGCCACTTGACCTCCCGCGATAAACCTACAAGGCCTATGCGCTCACTAGGATACGTCTCTCTCGCCATCGCGCTACCCCCTCATGACAAGCCATAACACGCCGCCTTCGCGCGGGCCGAGGGTGGCGGGCACGGGGGTGCCGGGCGCGGCGGCGGCGGCCGCGGCGGTCGCGGGCGCGGCGGCCGCCGCCGAAGCCGAGTTGATGGCGTCCTGGCACCACTAGCTCGGCATCCATAGCCGCCGGCCGCCCGGTCGTCGGCCGGCTCCAGCCATCGGGACCGAGTTAGTGCTGTCCTGGCAGCACCAGCTCGGCCCCCATGAGCCGCCGAGGCCCGGCTGCCGATCTGCGGCCGCTCGATGCCGCGCTTACGGCCGATACCGGGCCTACTGCCCGGCCGCGCGCCTGTCGCCCGCGGACCCGCTCTTCCGGCGCCGGGTGTGTGGAATCAGCGGCGGCGGGCACCGGTGAAGCGGCCGTCGGCGAGCACCGGCACGGCGGTACTGACGTCGAGCTCGGCGGCGATAGCGACATCCTGGCTGAAGCCCAGGTCGGCGAGTTCCCTGCCGCTGCTGCAGTTCAGCAGCTCTGCTTCGAGATGCGGCTGCACTGCTGCGAAGGCGGCCGCAGCCGTCCGCGCTTCCGGGCTCAGCCCCGTGCGGCCCAGCGCCGTCAGCGCGCAGATGACAGCGCCTGCGCCCCAGAGGTCCTCGGCGGCCGGGCGCAGCGACCCGTCGGCCCATTTCTCGCCGGCCGCGATCACCGCAATGACCGGAGGGTGCTGGTGCTCGTCAGGCCGTGCGAGCCACTGCGCGACGGCGGTCCTGTTCCGGAAGCAGGCGCCGACCACTGCGGCACCGCCATCGCTGAGCTGACTGGCGAGGGCGGAGCCGTTCGGCGACGGAAGCACCAGGCGAGTCAGGCCGGCTG
>Ga0302324_100008459_pt1 | contig 21686 bp, 25 predicted proteins | sample Palsa_T0_1_FD_201949 | JGI IMG/M metagenome (GOLD analysis project Ga0302324, IMG submission 201949) | Peat permafrost microbial communities from Stordalen Mire near Abisko, Sweden - Palsa_T0_1 | ecosystem: Environmental > Terrestrial > Soil > Palsa > Peat permafrost | place: Sweden: Abisko...
CCAAGTGGTCCTGGAGTAATCGGCGACGCTGCCCAGTCAATGAGCGTAGGGTCGCCAAGGTTTCGTGCTACGGGAAAGCCGGGTATTCGAGTGGTTCTCGTCGCATTAATCGGACAGGCTCCTAGCTATAGCTAGTGGATTCAAAATGCTACGCCGCCGAGGAGCGTGATGTGAACCCGACAGACACAGAGACCTATGTCGATCGGGACGGGAATTTAGAGATCCGCTACTGCCGCTCGCGCGCAAACACAAAGTCTTTCGCGGTTGTGACGCCAGACGGCCAAAGCTTCGAGTTGGATTCTACCGGAAACGCAAAAGCGGCCGAACTGGTGCGACAAAGCGGTAAGAAGTCACGCTATGACGTCGCTGTGGTTGGCGGGATAAGCAAACACACAATACAAGTGGAATCGATTTCATTGGCGAGATAAATTTCGCCGTGCGCCGCTCTGATCTGGGAGGGCTGCGGGAACCATGGGCTACTGGGCGGGCCGGTCGCGTGCCTTTTGGCGCGCCGCCATCTCTTCATCGGTCAGGCGGGCGTCATAGATGGAGCGAGGTTCGATGGTGCGCGCCACGATCGTGGCTGTCGCGACAACCAGCAACAGGGGCAAGATAAACGATCGGTCGCGGCCAGTGAGTTCCATCATCAATACGACAGTTGAGATGGGGCCTTGTGTGGTGGCCGCAAGAACCGCCGCGGCTCCAAGCACGGCGAAAAGTCCAGGAGGCACACCGGGCCAGAGCCAGGACCAGGCATGCCCCAAAACAGCGCCGAGCATTGCGCCTACTGTCAGAGTAGGCGTGAACAAGCCGCCAGGGGCGCCGCTGCGCATGCACATCACGGTGGCAAGCGGCTTCAGCGCAAGCAGCGCCAGAAGCAAAACCGGCGCTGCCTGGTTGGTGAACGCCAGTTGCGAGACGTCCTTACCGTTGCCGAGCAGCTGCGGGAACCAGATCGATACCACGCCCAGCGCACCCAATACGATTACGGGCGCAACCAGCCGTTGCCAGCCGCGCGGCTTATTGCGATCGGCCCAGGTGATAGCTCGAACATAGCCCACCGAGAACACACCCGCGATTGGCCCTGCCAAGAGTGCCCACACTACGCTCGACGCAGAGCTGGAATATGCCGGAATGAGGTAGGTGGGCGCATCGGGTAGCGCCAGCCAGGAGACCGCTGTCGCAACCATGGAAGCGATAAGAGCCGGCAGTACGAACCGGAGCGCCAACATCCCGCGCATCACTTCCAGCGCGAAGAGTGCGCCGCCCAACGGGACGCCATAGGCAGCGGCCATTCCGGCACCCGCGCCGCAGGCCACCAATAGCCGGCGTTGTTCGTCCGATAATTTCCCTAAATCTGAAAAGAAGTTTGCGGCCACCGCGCCAGCTTGTTTCGGCGCGCCCTCGCGGCCTAGCGACGCGCCCATGCCCACGATGATCACGGAGAGCACGGCGCTGCCTAACGTCCGCCAAGGCGGCATCCGTCCGGCGTGGAACCAAATAGCGGCCGTAGTATCGATTCCGTTACCACTGGAGAGGTGCTTAAGGATTAACTGTCCGGCGCCAGTGAGCAGGCCAGCGCCCAGGAGCACGAGAATGTGCCGCCACGCGCCGGCATGTTGGGCGGCATCCAATATGTCGGTCCCGTTACCGCCCCACACGAGACGCTGCACTATTTCCAGCAGCCGGGTCAAGGCTGCCGCGCCTATTCCGGTGCCAATACCTGTAAGCACCACCGCCAACCAGAAGCGGATGGCGCCCGAACTGGTAAGGGCGGAGGGGATTCGATCGCCTTTGACTGGTTGCGGCGCTTCCGATGGCATCATGGTATTTATAACAGCGCCGGCGATCTTCATGACGCGGCCGATCCTAACCCACACCGACGTGAGCGCGGAGCTGAGAGGCGTTCTCCGGCAAGCATGCCGCCGCCCCGGATGGATTGTTCCTACGGTCTCCTTCGATCGGGGTGACCTTCCGCTGCGGCCTTCTCAATTTCGGAATTAGCCTCGCCCCCGATGAGGATAGCCGCGCCCGTGAAATAGAGCCACAACAGAAGTGTAGCCACTGGCTCCAACTCTCCATAGATTCTTTTGGAAGAGCTGAAGTGTTCCTGATAGATTCGAAGCAGCACAGTAGAACCGACCCACAACACGATGGCAACAACCGCACCGGGTGTACTCCATCGCCATCTTCGATCCTTCAGATTTGGCCCGAAGCGATAGAGCGATGCGAAGCAGAAGAGGAGCAACATTATGATGACCCACCACTGTATAACGCGCCAGGGAAGCACCGATAGATTATGCAGTCCAAGATGCCGGCTGACGATCGTCCAAGCTCGGCTGCCGTAGAACATTGCCCCAAGCGCTATCAAACCCATTACTCCGAACGAAATCGCCAGCCCAAAAGCGATGGTCACAATTCTCCACAATCGGCGTTCTTCTTTGACCTCGTAAGCCCTGTTCAGGCCGACCATCATGGCCCAAGTGCCATTCAAGGTTGCCCAAGCCGCGCCTAACGCTGCCCAAAGAGCGCCGGTCCCGACAACGGCTCTCGCGTTCAGTTCACCAGTGGTTTTCGCTATCAGTGCCGACGCGCCCCGCGGAAATATCTGCTGGAAGGAATCAAGCAGCGTGTTACGCAACTCGGGTCCGATGCTGCCGAACGTATCCAGGAGAAGGAGCAGCAACAAAATGGCCGGGAATATGCCCAGGAAATAATAGAAAGCGAGCCGGGCTGCCTGTCCGAAGACTTCATCCTCCCAGCTGCTGCGACACGTTCGTTTCACCAACTCCGGCCACGAAAGCCCGCGCGGGCTCCACAAATCAGCCATGGTTCCAGTTTGAGCGCGAGCATGTGATTTAGCAACGAACCTCGCCGACATCTTTTACTTGGGGCCATTCTTAAATTGGAACTTCGTGTTCACGGGATCGACGTGGAATCCGCCGGGGCCGTAGATCTCCATACCCGACGTGATGTGGACGAGCGTAAGTGTCGCATCGACCGCCGCGGCCATCTCGGCGGCCAGCGACGCGGTGCGGGGGCTGTGAGAGCTCAAGTCCACCGAGCGAAGGACGTGGCGGATGGAGAACTCGCGCGCCGGCGTTTCTTCCAGGTGAGCGCCCGTCCAAACCGCGCAAGGACTTTCGTGCAGCACCTTCGCTGTCACTGAGCTCAGCAGAAAGCGGTGGAACGCCCCATAGCCATGAATGGACATCACGATCAGATCGACATTCCGATCGCGAGCCGTCTTCACGATTTCAGTGCGTGCAAATCCCGTCCACCTGGTCTGGTATCAAACTTTCGTCCGGGATCTCGGCCAGCTATCGCCGGTCTTCTCTACATCCCGTGAAAGCGAAGCTGCTTTCGTCATCGTCGAGGCGGTTTGCGGAGCGCGCATGCATCCCAACTTGTCCTGCATCGGCGGCCTAGCAAAGGATTTGCCAAAGGGCTGGGACGCATTGGTCCGCGATTTTTTGAAATACTTGCCATCGCCATTGATCGAGTATGACAAGGAATTGCTGCGGAACAAAAACCTTCAAAACACGCACCCAAGGAGTGGGAGCCTTCACCACAGAGGAGGCGATCGAGTGGGGCGTCACGGGTCCCAACCTGCGCGCCTGCTGCCTCTCGTTCCAATGGACTTTGGTTTGATCACCCATGTGTTCATCAACCTGTTTAGCATTGCGTTCAAGTATTCTCCGCCCACCCAGCCGGTTGAGATTCGGGGCCGCATCTTGGATGACCAACTAGAGGTGCTGGTTGTTGATCGCGGCGTTGGTGTCCCTCCGGAAGACCTCGGCCGGGCCTTCGACAGGTTCTATCGGGTTACGGAAAACGGCTCATCCAATGGTCTCGGCCTGGGACTTGCCATTTGCAAGGCGTTTATTGAAGCCCATGGCGGACGCATCAGCTTGGAGAACAATCCGATGGGTGGGACCATCGCCAGGTTTGTTATACCGGCAGCCTCAGCGGAACATGCGCGCCATGTAGGCTATGAGGAGAATCACTAATATAGTGCCGGATCCGATGCTAGCGCCGCCGCCGAATCCCCATCGGCGATGGCCATAGTAACCCCCGGTGAGGCCCAGCACCAATAACAAGACGATAAATAGCATCAGCACTGTGAACCTCCCTGTTGCACCTTGTCCACGGAAGCCTCCTGCGGCGGCCCGCTTGCAGAATCAACGAGCGTGAGCGCGCGGTCGCAGTACTTCCGGCGCTTCATGCGGCTGGCGGCTGAGCTCGCTCGCGGCAACATATTCCCAGGCAGCCGCTGTTCGCTCGCGTCGCGCCATTTCGAAGGAGTTCATGTAGTATCGCGCCGTGTTACTCCACACCATCGAGCGGCCCAATTTGTAGGCGTTATCGCTCATGGCGTTCCGGCGTGTTTCATCGCGCAATAACCCGCTCAGCTCACGCGCAATCGCCCTCGGGTCGGCGAATGGCACCAGTGCGCCACGGTGGTCCTTCAACAATTCGACGGCATGCCGATATGGCGTGGAGATTACGGCTTTGCCAGCGCCAAACGCATAAGCCAAAGTTCCCGACGTACTCTGGCCTTCGCCGAGATAAGGAGTAATGTAAACATCCGCCGCTCCGATGAACTCGGTCAATTCCTTGAGCTCTACAAAGCGGTTGTGAAAGATGACGTTGTTCTCGAGTTTGTGTTCCCGGACGACCGCTTCAAGGCCGCGTCGGTAGGCTTCGCCTCGCGTGCGCAACTCATGGGGGTGCGTTGCGCCCAGCACGATGTAGACGATGTCCGGAAACTCCGCCACGATGTCCGGGAGAGCCTGCAGGACATGTTCAATCCCCTTGTTCGGCGACAACAGCTCTCTTTCCGCCCACGCCAAACTGCTCCTTCTAACGATCCGGGGCGACAAATGATACGTCGGGTATACCGTGTGGGATGAGATCGATCTTCGCAATTTCCGCATTACGCGATGCTGGTCGGCGTTCGGCTTGAGAAGCACGGTGTGCAGCGTGGTGACGGCCGGCGCTTTCAACTCGCGCAGCAGGGCCATCAGGTGGCTACCGGCGGAACCGCCGAAGATTCCGAACTCGTGCTGGACAGAAACAATATCCACGTCGCTGGAGTTGAGGAAGTCGGCAGCCCGCCGGTAAGATTCAAGATCCTGCTCTTCAATCTCGAAGCGAACGACATCCGGATACTGATAGCGCCCGTCGGTATCATTGACAGGCACCGCGAAGCACCGGCTGCGAGGATGCCGCGCCTCCACGGCCTGAAGCAGGTCCGATGTGAACGTGGCAATGCCGCATTTGCGCGGCAGGTAGTTGCCGACGAATGCGACGGTTCGAATGCTCGACTCTGTTCGTTCACGCGGCATGGAGGACAGCCGCGCTGAATGATTCCGTTCCCTCCTGCCGGTCCCGATCGGCAGCCTCCTGGCAATTGATACAACGCGCTGCCCATGGCACGGCCGCGAGCCGCTTGGGGCTGATCGCCGATTCGCATTCCATGCATGTTCCAAATTCGCCGTCGTGAATCCGGCGCAATGCGTCTTTCACATCGCGCAGCAGGCCGGACTCGCGATCCACGTTTCGAATTGCCAGATCTCGTTCCGTCGCCAGCTGAATCTCGTCCATTTGATCCGCGCTCTTCTCGATTGCGATGCCCTCCCGCTTTCGCACTACCTGAGCCAGCTCGGACTCTTTTCTTTCGAGAACCGCTTGGAACCCGTTTACCGCGCTATGTACTGCCTTCATGTGCATCCCTTTCGGCCCGTATGGGCGGAGTATCCTCCTATGCACGGGATGGTCCGTCACGGAACCCCCCGCCATTGGAAGCTTTAGACCGCCGACCCCCAGCACACCCGTGACGCTATCCGGCCAGGTGACCGTATATCGTTAAGCTGGCGGGCCTCTCGTGGTGGAGCACGGTGCCGGTTGCTCGCGGCAGTCAACACCTTCACTATCAAGCGAGCTGGTTACTTGAGGTGCTCCCCTCCGGCAGAAACGCGAAGTTACGTTATGGTGCGATGCGTTTTTGACGTTATTGTGACGATGATTCTCGTACAGTAAAGCTGTGGCGATCGCATAAATAAGCGTTTCCATGAACAAGGAAACCCATGCAGTTGACGCGCACACTGCCGCTGCGCAAGAACATGAGAACACCGCCAAAAGCCATCGCACGGCGGCGGAGCATTGGCCGGGCGCCGAGACGTAACGGCGCTTTTCCGGGCCGCAAGGCGGCTGCCCCGATGACTGACGCTCAACAGCTGAAACTCATCGGTCACCCACAAAAGTCCCGACGAATGCCGCATCCGTCGGCCCACCCGGGCCTGAGAGGCGAAGCTGGCCACCTTCTGGCTTGAAGCGGAAGTTGGGCCCAAAGGGGGCTGGCGAAGAACCGATAGTTATTGAACGGTAATATCGTAGTCCCGTCCTTCCCACCGATTGCTATTTCGCCAAAAGAATGTGAAGCGGATGCAGACATCGACCGATGAGGACGCCGTGAATGGCAAGTCAACAAAGTCGATCTCCAGAGCATTGACGTTCGATTCGGTATCGTTTTGCGTTTGCCAGCCATCGCTCGACCAGTGAAGACGGAACGGCTCAGCGCCGTGGATACGCAGAATGCGGCCGTTTCGCATGAATCGCACCTGCCGGTCCGCCTTCCAGACTTCCACCAGTTTGCGATTCTTGCGATCGCCGAGGTAGCGCTGGCGCACGGCGGGGATCGAGTCATAGACTTTGCCATCGGAAGCGGAGCGGAGCAGCTTGATGTACTCAGCGTGAGCCCACATGAGCGGCATGGCGGATCCGGTCGGCTTGCCTAGAGACAAGAAAGCCTCTGGCTTGTCCTTCTCATCCCAAACCTGTTCCGGCAGCAGCCCGGTGGAAGAGGCCAGCTGCTCCATCGCCCGGAGATAACACTCCACGCTTCGGCCGGCCGCTAGTTCGTAGTGACCTCGTTCGCCGGTAAGCAGTGGCCACGCCCGGCCGACGCCGACGCTGGTAAAAGGGCCTCCATCTTCCTGCTGGCCGTAGCCATCGTGATTGTAGCGATGCCACACGGGACCAGCCTTGGTCTGAACTTTCAGCGCCGCATCGATGACCTTGACGCTATCCACAACGATGGGGTCGTTCGCGGAACGGATACCATAGCGCACCAGTTCCAGAAAACCGCCATCCACCACGTCCTTCGCGGGGAATTCGCTTGGTTGACCGTAGGGGACGTTCTTGATTTGAAGCGTGCGCGATTCCGGATTTTCGGCGGGGTTCGCGTCTCCCACTTGCTCGGGCAGAATACGAATGTAATGCCGGTTAATTCCTGGGCAAAGCGACCCTTGATTGGTTACGGTCCAGTCTTCGATGTGGGACTCCAGGTAGTCCGCATATTCCTCCACAAACTCGGCCGATGCCGTATCGCCCTTATCGCGGAAGAGCAACGACGCACAAATCAGAGCGGCGATATTAGAAGCCAGCGTCGAGGGCGAATAGCCGCTTGCTTCTTCCCACCGCTCCTGTTGCGTTACGGGCCCATTGCGGATCAGATAAGCGGCGCCCTTGCGCACTAGCACATCCGGATGAAAGTCTCCCAGTCCGTTCTCGCAAAATAGGCGCCAAGCCAGCATGATCGGAAATGCCACTTCATCCAGTTGAATGCCTGTCCAATACGCCTCGCCGGTGACCCAGAAGTTTTGTGCGAAACCGCCATCCCGGTGTTGTGAGACTGCAAGGAAGATCAACGCTCGCAAAGCGGTGGCTGTATCGCCGGCAGCCAGGAGCGCAGTCACGCTGTTGACCATGTCGCGCGTCCATACCAGGTGATATCCGCCCTGATCCTGATCACCCTTGGCTTCTCCCCAGGGAATGGCAAGGGAAGCAATCAGAGCGCCGGGGTAGGATTTATCCTCGTGCGCCAGCAACAGGCTAAAACTGCTGTGGAACAGGTTGCCCTGGTCGAACGACGAATTCTCCAATGGCCGGCGATGAGCCGACACCGCGTCCCATTGGTCTTTGTAGCGGGTGAGATGTTCCTCAAAGGAAGTACCCAGAGATTGGAGTAGATTGGTAATCGCGCGGTGTTCATTTAGTCCGAATGCTGTTGCAAGGGTAAATTCCCGCGACTTGCTGAGATCCAGTTCGCCGGTGAGGGCAATGTTGCCGTTCCTGGCATGATCGAATTGATAATCCATTTGAAAGTCGCTGTGCAGGTCCGTCCATCCGTCGCTCTTCCCCACGTAACCACAGGAGGTTCGCGAAAAGGGGACTGTAGCCGTCATCGCAAGCCACACTCCTTGCTTGCAAGCCATAAGAATGCGCCATCCGTTGGCGGTTGCAACATAGCCAGTGTTGCCATATCCGCCTACTTGAAGATGCGGGGCACAGAGCGCGTACATTTTCAGCGTGCTGAGAAACGCGTCGTCCGGGCCCGTCAGCCGAGTGCGCTGAAGAACGCAGGGCAAATGCGGATCTGTGATAACATCCTTGCTGATGGAGTAGCGCCCATCCGATGCTGAATTCGTGCAGTGAAAGCCTAAGGTGTGAGCGGAAAGCCGTTCTACCTTGGTCTTTAGGTCCCGTTTCTCTTCGTGGAAGAAGCTTTTCCCATCCGTGACCAGGTACTGAAGATCGCGTAGCTGCGGACGGTCCACCGTCGGGTAATAGACTTCCGTCACAATGCCGCCAAACAGGGTGAACCATATCCGGCTCGACGCCGCGTAGGCCGTCCCGACGCCATTCTTGTTCCCATGGGTCCATCGTGGTTCAATGCCTGGTGCTCCGAAGGCTTCGTTGCTTTTATCACCCTGCTGCTGCATTGCTCAAATCCTCCTCGGATTATCAGCCGGAGAACGAACTGGAAGGAAGTCCTCGCACATCGCAATCGATAGCGAACAGGCTTCCGGAAAGTGGCGCCGCTGCCAACTGTTCCGGCGTCATGGTTTCGCGGGCAGTAGTTACGTAAAGGGTTTTCAGATCTGGACTTCCGAAAGTGCAATCCGTCGCTCGGGGCACAGGCAGTTGAACGATTCGCTCCAGCTTGCCCTGAGGATCGTAGCGATGAATTTGTCCCAGACCTACCACGTTGCTCCACACAAAGCCGTCGGCATCCACCGTCATCCCGTCGGGAAATCCGCCGCTGTTGCTGTCTAGAGTTGCAAATGGCAGTCGGTTCGAAATGGCGCCCGTGCACGCATCGAAATCATAAACAAGAATCGCGTAGCGAAAGCTTTCGGTGTAGTACATCTTGCGTCCGTCCGGGCTCCAGCCGCTGCCATTGGAACAGATGACATTCGGCTGCATGCGCGAAATCGTTTCGTCCGCATCCAGCCGGTACAGATTGCCTAATGGGGCCGACCAATGCACGGCATCCATCGTTCCGGCCCAAAAACGGCCCTGCGGATCACACTGCCCGTCATTAAAGCGATTGTCGGGCAGATCGCTTTCCACTTCTCCTAGCCGTTCCAGCTTCAACGTCGCCGGGTCAAATGTCGCGAAGTGCTTGCTGAGCGTCAAAACCAACCCGCCGGCTGCTCGCAGGGCGATGCAGGTGACGATCTCAGGCAGATCGAAGGTCTGGTTAGCGCCGCTAGAGGGGTCGAAACGATGGATTTGTTTATTCTGGATGTCCACCCAATAGAGGCTCTGCTCCTCCGGGCGCCAGATGGGAGATTCTCCAACAATTGCCTGCCATTGGAGCACGCACCGGATGTTGTCGCCTGATATGGTCCGTACGCTCATGAAGGTTGCTCGCGATGAAGGACATGATTCCAATAGCCGAGCCATCCAAGATGGCCACTGGAATTCGGACCGCCAAATTTGGTGCTCAGCACACCGCCCGCTGTGACCAGTAGAACGCCGGCCAGCGATAACAGATCGGGGGTGTTCTTCCAGACCACCCAGCCGATGAGCCCTGAGAAGATGACGACGGTGTAATTAAAAGGGGCGATCCGGCCGGCGGTAGCGTGTTTGTATGCCAGGATGATCAACAACTGGCTTGCCGCCATCATCAATCCAATGCCGCCCAGGAACAGCCATTCTCGATCAGTCGGAGTTCTCCATTTCAGCACAGCAAATGGCGCCGCCGCGGCGGAAGAGTAGAGGAAATAGTAGAACAGGATTCGACGGGGAGGTTCAGTGTTCGAGAGTTGATTGACGGCGACGAGGGCCAGGGCTGAGAAGACCGCCGCGCTGATGGCGATGAGCGCAATGGGATCGGATAGCAGCGCCAAACCAGGCTTCAAGATCAGAATCACGCCCGCAAAACCGACGAACAGACTCATCCAAACCATCCCGCCGATTCGTTCCTTCAGCCACGCCCAGGTAACCAGAGGAATGAACAGCGGCGCAGAGTTACTAAGCAGAACGGCATTCACCAACGGCATTTTCTTGACCGCCGCAAACATCAGCACTTGCGAAAGCAGGCCGGCTACGGCGCGCACAATATGGAGCCAGGTGCGAGACGTTCGCAGTTCCGAAATACCCTTGCCCAGAACCCAGGGAGTGAACAGCGCCAGGCTGATGAAGTTCTGAAAAAGTACCAGAATACCGGTGGGTACACCCTTCGCCGCCTTACCGAAGGCACTCATCACCGCTACGCAGGCGAACGCGAGCACAATCAGCAGGGCTCCCAGCACAACAGAACGTGTCGATCCACCCCGTGTGTTCAAAGCGGCCTCGTTCAATGTAGTCTTTCGAGCAAATGATCGCCCACCCGGAGCGCGTTGGCGATGATGGTCAGCGAAGGGTTAACGGCGCCGCTGGACGCGAAGAACGACGCGTCGACGACATACAGGTTGTCGACGTCGTGGGTGCGGCAATTTGTGTCCAGAACCGATTGTTTTGGATCGGTGCCGAAGCGGCAGGTTCCGTTTTGATGCCCCACTCCTTCCAATGGAATCCGCTGCTTGAAATAGGAGTGTAGGTGGAACCAGTGATCGGCATGGCCGGCCTGCTTCAAAACATCGATCCACTTGTGGCGGAGCCGTTCGAACGACTCCACGTTGTTCGGTGTGTAATCCAGCCGAACCCTCCCATTGACGATTTGTACACGGTTGTTCGGATCGGGCAGATCTTCCGTCGTCAGCCACCATGGCACGGCGTGGGTGGTCATCAGGTCCAAAACGAAGGTGGGCGTAAGAGGCGGCGCGTCCGCCTTCATCATTTCGTGATGAAACGAACCGATCGGTTGGATGTTCCCCATCGGATAGGGATAATCTCTGTCACCGAAGTAGAAGTCATTCAGCGTGAATGTCTTCATGTAGGAAGAGTGGTTGGGTTCTTGGCCGATCGCCAGAATGGCGTCAGCCTGATGGAACATGAAGTGGCGCCCCACCATATCGGAGCTGTTGGCGAGGCCGTTGGGATGTTTATCATTGGCGCTCAGAAGCAGCAGCGCCGCCGAGTTAATGGCCCCGCAACATACGGCTACGATGTCCCCGGAAAATGTGCTCTTCTTTCCCCCCGAATCACCTAACACCACTTCTACGCCATCGACGCAGGTTCCCGTTGCGTTCGTTAGCAGGCGCGTCACCTTCGCCTGCGTGATCAGAGTCACGTTCGGCAGGTGCATGATTTGGCGGATGCAGTTGATATCGGCGTCCGATTTGGCATGCACCAGGCACGGATAGCCGTCACAAGTGTCACAGCGGATGCATTTGCTTTCCACCCGATCCACTTCGTTCAACTTCAATGCCAGTGGGCACGGGAACGGCCGCAGTCCCATGCGATCGAGATCATTCTGAATCTCCTGCATGCGCGGCTCATTTGAGATCGCTGGGTAGGGATACTCCGCGCTGCGCCGCGGTTCCGTTGGATCGATCCCCTGCTTTCCGTGTACGCAGAATAGCTTTTCGGCCATTGTGTAGTACGGCTCAAAGGCGTCGTACTTCACCGGCCACGCGGGTGAGATGCCGCCTTTGTGATGAAGCACGCCAAAATCTTCTTCCCGCAAGCGGAACAGCGCGGCGCCATACACCTTGGTATTGCCGCCCACCCAGTAGCCGGTACCGGGATGCAACTGATGACCGTCTTTGTCGGTCCAAACATCCTTGGTGTGGTAACGGTTTTCGAGAAAGACAGCAGTCGTATTCCAGTTGGGTTTTTCCTCCGGCAGAAACGGGCCGCGTTCGAGAATGAGCACTCGTTTACCGGCATTCCCTAGGTGATACGCCAGCGTTCCGCCGCCTGCGCCCGTGCCGACGATAATCGCTTCGTAGCGTCCGTTAGATGTCATTGTCGCTTGCCAAGGCTGGCGTCCTCGGGCTGATTGCGACAGGATCGCGACCAAAGATCAAGTCAAGCAGCCAATCGCTTAGGATTCGAGCTTTCTGGCTCGTGCCCGGCATCTTAGTCAGATATGTTGCACGCCACATAGCCCAGGCAAGCAAGCCTGAAAAGTTGTGCCCATAAATCCTGGCGACGCCCGCATGCTTTCCGACCAGTGCCAATTCACCCACAGGCTTGTACCGGAAAGGAGTGGCTTTCCTGCCGCGCAGCGCGGCAGCAATGTTAGACGCCACCAGCTTTCCTTCTCGAGTAGCATTCTGGGCGGTAGGAGCATATGTTCCTTTGCCATTGGCATGTGGAACTTCAGCGCAGTCGCCGAGAGCCCAGATTCCCTGGTGCCCTACCACTTGGCAACAGGTGTTGACTTTGATTCCGTCATGCTTGCCCTTCTCACACGCAAGCTGTTCGACAAGAGGGTTGGGCTTCACTCCCGCAGTCCAGATCAAAGTGCGGGCCGGTATGCGTTCACCACCCTCTACTTCGACATAAGTCTTGGCTGCGCCCGAGATCTTGGTCTTCATCCTGATCTCTACTCCCCGCTCTTTGAGCTCGCTATGCGCGTAAGCGGCAAGCTGGGGGGTGATTTCAGTAAGCAGGCGATCACCTGGATTTATCAGGATGGTTCGAATGTCTTCGCGCGGGACCTTCGGATACTTGCGGAGACTGTCGCGAAGTAAGCTGTTCAAAGCCGCTGTCGTCTCCACTCCACTGAAGCCGCCGCCAGCGACGACGAAAGTTAGGAGCTCTTTCCGTTTGCCGGAATCCTCTTCTACGGACGCTTGTTCCAGACACGCCAAGGCGCGGTCACAGACAGCGACTGCATCTTCCAGCTTCTTCATCGGAATCGCGATTTCCGCGAGACCGGGAATGTCGTGGAAGTTCGTTACCGATCCAAGCGCAATGACGATGTGATCGGCCTGATATTGCATGGGGGCCAGATCGCTTCCCTTTCGGCCCCGCTTCACATCCACCGTTTTCTTTATGAGGTCGATGCTGGTGACCGTCCCCTCGATAAACTGAATACGTGCTGAGACATGATCCACCGGGTGAACTATGTGGCGGCTACCGATCTCTCCTCCAGCCGCTTCCGCAAGCAGGGGGGTGAAGAGAAGGAAGTTGTCCTCATCAATGAGAAGAATATCGCCAGTGCCCGGGTCCGGAAGTAATCGCGCCAGCTCGCATGCCGCGGCAAGTCCCGCAAAACCGGCGCCGACAATAATGAAGGTTTTGCCGTTTGCGCTCCCCTTTTTCCGCCAGATCTCAGAGCCGTCGGCGAAAGCTTTGCCAGCCAGATAGCCAAGCGCGACACCGCCTCCCGCATAGGCTAACTTCTTTAACGCGCCCATGAGAGTCAGTAACTACCCGACTGCCGCAACATCCCGCCATCGATGAAATAGGTGGACCCCGTAATATACGCCGCTTCATCCGATGCCAGATACACAGCCAACCCGGCAATCTCCTCCGGCTTGCCCCAGCGCTTCAGCGGAATTTCGCTCATCAGCTCCTTATCCATTTCGGGCATGGCTTCCACATCGGCATCGATTGGTGTAAATACCGCTCCGGGGCCGATGTTGTTCACAGTGATTTTGTCTTTCGCTAATTCGACAGCGATCGTTCTGGTTAGCATTCGCAAGCCTCCTTTACTCACGCAGTAGGCTGCGTTCGTGGGCATGGAGAGATCCTCATGAACAGACGAGATATTGATGAGACGGCCGCCGTGTCCCTGCCGAATCATCTGACGAGCAGCCGCTTGCGAAACCAGAAAAGGCCCAATCAGGTTGATATCCAGAATCTTCTGCAGCTCTTCGAGCGGATAGTCCACGAATGCGAGTTTTTTCTCCACTCCCGCATTGTTGACGGCAATATCAAGCTTGCCGAAGGCCTTCACCGCGCCATCGATCAAATTCTGGACTTGGTCGGGCCTCGAGATGTCAGCTGCTACTGCGACACTTTTCCCACCAAAGGCAGCAATCTGCTCCTGAGTCTTGCTCGCCACATCCGGCTTTCCGATGTAATCGACGACCACGGCGGCCCCTTCCCGTGCAAAGCGAACGGCGATCGCCTGGCCGATCCCGGTGGCTGCACCCGTCACAATCGCAACTTTGTCTTGTAAGCGCATTTGAACCGGATCCGCACACGGCCGAACGGCACGCGCTAGGATCAGCCCCAGTTGGTTAGAGGCTTGGGCAAGGAAAACATGTCACATTGGGGGCCGACCATATCCAACTCCGGCAGAACCGTACCGATCGGTTCCCGACCCAGCCTTCTAATGCGCCCACGTTTTCACTGTAGGAGAATCGTCGTCAAAACGGTGTCAAAAAAAGACTGAACCGGCTGCGTTCAGGGGCTTCGCTGGTCTCGCGGATGTCGCAATCCGCGCATTCCATTCGGATGATGCAGTTGACTTCAAAGTTGTAGCGGAGGTAAAGCTGGCAGCAGTGATTAGACCCGTCTGCTCCCGTAATAAGTAAGCAGAAAGACCAACGAGCCAATAACCGCCGCGAAGTCACTGAAGAGGTTGAGTCCGTTTACACCAGGAGGGCCGAACGCATAGTACAACCATCCTCCGGCCACGGCACCAACAACTCCCAGGAGGACGTCAGGGAGAATGCCTTGCCCGCTCCTGTTCACTAGCTTGCTGCCTATGAACCCCGCCGTCAGACCGAGAACTACCCACACCACAAATGACATGGTCTTTTCGGCCTGTCTCGTCGATGGATGTAAGAGCGACGCAGAGGACCATCCGTAAGCATCAATTACGCATACGAAACAGGTCAGCAAAAGCAGGATTCGCCCTGCGCTCTTCGTTGGTCGGGGCATATTCAGCCGTGAAGTTTTACCTCTGCACGTGCACAGCCATTTCCGGGCTCAACACCTCGGTTCGAGACTGGAATTATGCCCCGCCGCGCCTTGCTTCCTTTGGAAGAAAGCCGGACCTATCGCTCGCGTCAGGCGGGAGCCTCGTGAGCGGAGAGGGACGGAAACGCGAGTATGGCTAGCACAGCGAAGGTCGCAAGAACCTTCATTGATTTCCACCTTATGAAGATTCTTTGTTTTCGCCCCGTGATTTTGCCAATACGTCCTTCACCTTTTGAAGCAGCTCCGCTGCGCTGTATGGTTTGGGAAAAACATCAAACCCTTCCAGCGATTCCCTGTATTTCAGCCGTTGGTCGTCGAGAAGGCCCCCCACCATCAAAACCCGCAGTCCGTTCGATTTGGTGCGAAGATACATCGCCGCATCATGCCCGGTCATGCCTTCCACGTAGGTACGGGTGATCAATAGATCGGGCGTAACTTCGCTCAAGCGATCCACCGCACTGCCCAGGTCGGCCGCCGTTACAACCGTATACCCTTCCTGTTCCAACGTGTCCTGGAGCACGGACCGTACCAGCGGATCGGAGACCAGAAGCAAAATCGTCGTCGTTATTAAGGAGGGGTCCGGCACGCTCGTTCCTTGTGCCGATCGATTTGTGGTGGCTGCGGGCATGCGAATGTAAACTATCGGGTCCGTTGATCTGAATCCCGGATCAGAGCGTGTTCAAACTTTGCTGCCACCGCCGGAGTTTTGAAGTCGCCCGTCAGAATTTCCCGATTCGTTGTGTCGTGTCCATAGAGTTCCCGGTTGGTTTCCTCATCCGGCCGAAGCGTCGCTCCTTCGAGCGAGATGCCTGCGAAGAGACCGCGCGAACGGGAATACGACAGCATCTCAGCGCGCATCGTCGCGTCCGTCTGAGCACTCGCGTCGCGGCCGATCGGACCGGCCGCGGCGGTTGCGTCGCCGCCGATCGTAAACTTATCCGCTAGCAGGTGCTTCATCCCTCGATCGTTCATCACAAGCAAGACAACATCGGTGTCCGAAGCTCCAATCTGAAACCCGACACTGCCACCTTCCACGCGCATGGCGGCCGGTGCGCTCCAACCCACGCCATCGTGCCGGCGGCAAACCGCAAACCCGCGGCCGTACTTGGCGCCGAAAATAAAGCCGGCCTTTTTCATGCCGGGCACCACGACGACGCAATGCGCCTTGTCGATCAGATCGTGTGGAATGCCATGATCGGAAGCCCTCATCATATCGGTCAGCGCGTCGGCCCAAGCGTCCAGCCTGTCATCCACCTTGACTTCTCTGTCCGCCGCGAAAGCAGCGGCGCTCATGGCGCCGGCGATTGCCATAATCCAGGCAACTTGTTTTGCGTTGATTCTCATGGACCTTCGTCCCCTCCTCTTGGACTCAAACCGAGATTGCATGGTGTCTTGGGATCGTACCCTCAGCCAGTCCGGCTTTTGTTGCTCCCACATCGATACCCTTTGCTACCAGCCATCGCCAGATTGCCGCATTCGATTGAATCCACGCCTGGACACAGCTAGCCGAGGCGATCTGCCATGGTGGATGTTCTCCAATTTGCATCGCCTTCGAAATTGGCACGGTTCGGGTTAGAACGTCCGATCCTCGCAACCGCACTTGCAGGGCGCGGCCAGCGCTCAGCCTGACAAGCAAGACCCCGTCATATTCGGATATCTCTTCCGACAAACAGCTCTCGAATAGCGCGCCGACGATCAAACTGCTGCGACGAGGTGGCGCCACGAATCCAAGTAACCGAGCAAGACGACCTGGCATGTTGCTTACGTCCTCGTTTCAAAGGCTGCGTATGGTAGACCTATGAGGGTGCTGTTTGTTTCAACCGACACTCATCTGCGAGTCGAACCAACAGTCAAAATGCTAGACCGACGGTCGCCGCCGGGTTCGTGTTTAATAAGTCGACCGTCTGCGGTGGAAATGAAACTGCTCGTTAGCCTCAATACGACCATCCGGCGCCGCCGAAAGTGAATGAGCCGATAGAGCCAATCAAGTATCATCTGTCACCTCGAGTCGCGGTGAGACGCAACCAGGATCAAAACTTGGCGAGGACAGCGAGTCGGTCGCTTTTCGCAGAGTGAAAAGTTGGAATGCTTCGTTCCAGTCCGCTGCCCTCTGAAGCAAATGTAAGGGATCTATTCCTTCGATAACATCGCGCGGCCAAGGTATATTTTGGCAACCAGCTTCGGTAGGCGCCTCTTCTGGTCGCTGGCGCCCGCCGAGAGCGCCATTATTCAACGATCAAGTTCAAAAACAAGATATTGGAATCGGCCATCGCGCTCGATCTGGAGGACCACAGGGTCGCCTGGCTTCATCTCGCTGAGAGTTGATCGAAGCGTATCCAACAAGGCCACCGGCGAATTGTTCACGGCGTCGATAATATCGCCAGGTTGAAGATCGATGGATTGGGATTGGCCTCCGGCCGTCTTGGCCGCGACAATCAGCCCGTATTCGCGCCTTAGGCCAGGAATCATCTGGGCTACTTCCTTATCAATCTCAACGCATAGAATGCCCAAGCGAGCGACCAGATTCTTTTCCGGGTGAATCAAACGCTCCAGTAAGCTGGCCTTATCCTGACGCTCACGAACCACAGGAACGACCTTCAAACTCATCTTGCCCGCGCAGAACTCGCAGTTCTAATTTGTCACCGGTCGCGCGGCGATAAATGCGGCTTCTCAGCTGCCCCGCGGAGACTAGTTTCTGGCCGTCCAAAGAGAGCACTATGTCTCTGCGCTTCAGGCCGGCGCGATCGGCCGGGCCGTCCGGCACTACATCGGATACGATTACCCCGTGGTCGCGCGCCAACGACAGCCCCTTCGCCATGACGAAAGTAATGTCCTGGGCATAAATTCCAATCTCTCCACGGCTCACGTGCCCATTTTTGCGAAGTTGGCTGTACACGTCTCTGACCGTATTGGCCGGGATAGCAAACCCCAACCCCTCATTCCCACCCGACTGGGAGACGATAAAGGCGTTGAGCCCCGCCAATAGTCCATTCATGGTGACTAAAGCGCCGCCGCTGTTGCCGGGATTGATGGAGGCGTCGGTCTGAATGTAGAGCATGGGATTATCGTCGCCCACCGAGCGATCGGGCGAGCTCACGACTCCAAACGAGACTGAATTCCGCAAGCCCATGGGAGCGCCGATTGCGAGAACCAAGTCTCCCTGCCTCAGACGATCCGAGTTCATGAATCTGAACGTCGGCAAGCCCTTTTCGTCGATCTTTAGCAGTGCGAGATCCGATTCCTGGTCGATACCGACCATCTTGGCGTCCACGGTCCGAAGATTGTTGGGATCATCCAAAGCCTCATCCAGGAGAGATGCCCGTGTGACAACCACCCGTATAGTTACGGCGCCTTTGATCACATGTGCATTGGTGACGATGTATCCGTCCGGATCGACGATTACTCCCGATCCAATAGATTTCTCTCGTCCCAATAAGCTCACCTGGTGTCCCGACTCGGAATCGATCAGGCCGTAGCCGCTGACCAGGACTTGCACGACGGCCGGCGCCACCTGCTGAGACAGGGAACGCATTTGGCCACTCATTTCAAGAAGCGATTCGGGCCCGCGCGGAGCCGGAGGAACCTGGTCGCCGAAAAGACTTCCAGGTGTTCCAGCGATCATGAAAAGCAAGGCGATTACACCGATAACGCAGGATTGCGCTTGCTGGCCGGCGAGTTTGTGCACGAATGCACCTCAGTTTCCCGGAGCGGTGGGGGAAACCGGTAATGGTCGGAGGGGCCATCCCCGGCGGTACCGCTCCGTCTCCTGAAAGGTACCGCGCTTTGCCTCACAGTCCCATACTCTGAGACTGGTATATTGGTCCGCTTCGCTTTGGTATTTTTGGCGGCAGAATGGACTACCCCGCCGCCGTGGAAACCGCCACCACCGCCAAAGCTATGGAACGCACCGCCTCCACAATTGCATTTACGCGAATAGCGGAGTTCCAGGAGTTGGCCGAGTTCCACCGAATGCTGGACTGCGGCCAGCCAAATTCTTCCCCCGAAGAAAGAGCAGCAGCAACCTACCGGGCTAGCGCTTCCAGAAATACCGGGCGCGTGCGATATGAACGCGCGCTGCCACAGACTATAGTTTTTACAGATCCCCGTTAGCCGGGCGAACGTCACTGTCAAATCCGACATATCCCCAAAGTGACCCGCCCGGCCCCGCACCACCGCATGAGTGCCTCGACGGACCTGTTACGCCTGTAGTGGTGGCTTCTGGCCGGCCTACCTCCCAAGGCCGAGTTTCAAGATTTGAGACCGAAATATACTAATCGACTGGAGGTAGTGGGGCACGATAGATTCGGGCGGAGAACTTCCATCCGGGCGCCTGAAGACGGGCTACCGCCGCGCGCGTTTTCGTTAAAAGTGAAGTCTGCCCCCCCCCGCGTCGATGTGGCAATTGACGGCCAAGCGCGCCACGTGCGAGTGATTGTGCTCGATCGCAACTCCTCGCTTGCGGTGATCCTGACCTTACAGATCCAGTAAGACCTAAGTTTGTGATTCGAGAAAAGAACGACGGGCGCAGTTATCTGCACTTTCGAAGCGCCCGTCGCGATTGAGGGATTCAGTCAGCTACAGTCTACGTTCAAATGGCCGGACTGAACATACCAGCCCACTGGTAATTTAGACGCCGGCATCCCGGTAGAACCATCTTACTTTTGCTCTTCAATATGCTCCAACGCCTCTTGGCCCTCGTTGATGAGCTGCGCTTCTTGTTTGCTGTGTTCCATAACTGCTACGCCGTCTTTTGATCCCACCTCGAAGATCTTACTCAGAAACTCAGTATTTCCATACTTCCGAAAAACGATCTCTGAATGGTTAGGTGTTTGGTTGTCGACGGACTGCCGGACGAGAAACTCTGCAACGTTCGTTCCGTTTTGATTGGTAGCGATCATGAGCGACTAAAGTGGACCCCATTGTCAAGACCAAAATTCGGCCTCAATAAGTTATAGTTTCGGCGGGTCTGATTTCTGAGGCGGCCGAAGCCGCCCCTGCCATTCCGGCGCTTGAGTCGGCGCTCGGGTCGCACCTCTGCGTTGCCCTATCCTCCGCTCAAGTGCATTCATTGTAATCCAAACATTCTGGCCCGAAAGCGTTAAACCTCGGGGGTTTGGGGGCAGCGCCCCCAAGTTCAGCAATGCCTCCTTCCTGATTGATTCCGAGTCCTCATCCCCGGTACAACTCGGCGGGCGTCCGGTAGCCCAAGCTCTGATGCGGCCGCTCTTGGTTGTAGAACCGGAGCCAGGTTCCGGGATCCGTCGTCATTCGGAATGTATACTCACCAGGCGGCAAGGACTTGTCGCCGATCACGAAGGTGTGGTCAATATGCGCTTGGATCGCATTAATAATCTGAGCATTCAAAGCTTGTGCGCCTGCTACTGCGAAGAAAACGATCAGGACAGGCGCTAATGTTCTCACGTGGCGTTTCATAGTAATGTCCTCTGCTTCTGAGACTACGTACGAGGAGCCAAGGTGACGTACCAGAAGGCTGGTATTTTGCAGCGCCAGCGTTCGGTAGGAATGCACGCCTACCTATCTCGTGGGTCTCTAATTACCAGGGTCGCGGTATGGAAGAGCCTCTGAAACAGGAATAAGGTGGAGCTAATGGTCGGGAAGCCTTCGGTGTACCGGAAAGGAACTCTCTTGAATCAACAACAAGCCTGGGCTGTCGTGCTGGCGGGCGGCGATGGAACCAGATTGAAGACCCTGACTCAGCTTATTTCCGGAGAAGACCGCCCCAAGCAATTTTGCCAAGTATACGGTGGCAAGACGTTACTCGCCCAAACACGCGCCCGCCTGGCTCGCGTAATCCACCCGGAGCGAACCGCGTTTGCAGTGGTGCGGCCCCATGAGAGGTTTTATAGAAACGAACTATCCGACGTCGAGCCGCAGCGGGTGGTAGTTCAACCGGGCAACAAGGGCACCACCGCCGCGGTGATTTTCAGTCTTCTACGCATAACCGCGCTCGCTGGTGATCCGGTGGTCGCTTTCTTTCCCACCGATCACTACTACTCCAACGAGGCGGAGTTTGACGCTTCCGTTCATCGAGCAGTCAGGGTGGCGCAACATCATTCGGATACGCTGGTGATTTTAGGAGCGGACGCCGAACACGCGGAGGTTGACTATGGGTGGATCGAACCGGGCAGGCGTCTTAGCTCTCCCTTTACGAATGCCCTGCTGCGTGTAAGCCGCTTCTGGGAGAAGCCGTCGCATCCCACGGCTCAAGCGCTGTTCACTCGCGGATGTTTGTGGAACACGTTCGTGATGGTTGGGCGGGCGTCCACCTTTCTAACTTTATTGGCCAATACACTGGCCCCAGGCGTATGGAATGCGTTTATCGCGGCTCAGCGCTCCGGGAAGCATTCTACTGACCCGATGGCTCGTTACAAGCTGTGGGCGGCGCTCACCGCGGGAGATTTTTCATGTCAAGTACTGACTTTCAGCACACACTCCCTCTCGGTGCTTCGAGTCGGTGACATCGGCTGGAGCGATCTTGGGACGCCTGAGCGCGTAAAGGCAGCAATGGCACGATCCGGGCTTAAGCCTTGGTGGCAGGAAGCAGCGGAACA
>Ga0302324_100008462_pt1 | contig 21685 bp, 18 predicted proteins | sample Palsa_T0_1_FD_201949 | JGI IMG/M metagenome (GOLD analysis project Ga0302324, IMG submission 201949) | Peat permafrost microbial communities from Stordalen Mire near Abisko, Sweden - Palsa_T0_1 | ecosystem: Environmental > Terrestrial > Soil > Palsa > Peat permafrost | place: Sweden: Abisko...
CGCGCCGATCCGCGATGGGGATTTTGTGCTGATCGACATTTGGGGCCGCGTGGACCAGGCGGAGAGCATCTACTACGACATTACATGGACGGGCGTGGTGGGACGCGAGCCGACGGAGCGCGAGCGCATGGTGTTTACAGCGGTGCGCGACGCACGGGACGCGGCGATCCGAACGGTGGAACAGGCGTTTGCGGAGGGCCGGGCGATCTCGGGATACGAGGCCGATGATGCGGCGCGGGCGGTGATCGAGGGGGCGGGATTCGGCCCGTATTTCACGCATCGGACGGGGCACAACATTGCGCACGAGATTCATGGGCCGGGCGCGCACCTGGACAACCTGGAGACGCACGACGAGCGGCGGATTCTGGCGAATACGTGCTTCAGCGTGGAGCCGGGGATTTATCTGCCGGAGTTTGGCGTGCGCAGCGAAGTGGATATGCTGACCGCGCCGGGGAAGGCGTGGGTGACGGGGAAGGTGCAGACGGAGTTGGTGAGGATTTAGGGTCTGGGGTCTGGGGTTTGGGGTTTGGGGTCTACCGGTATTCTGCGCGAAGGAGTGGGATATGGCTGAATTCCCCTACGAGACGCGGCTCAACATTCTGCACGGACCGCTGGAGACCATCGATGTGAAGGCTCTTGCGAAGGCTTGCGAGTACAAGTGGTTCAATCAGACGCTTTGCCAGGTGAACGGCTCGGTGGTGCGTGTGGGCGTGATCGAAGGCGAATATCACTGGCACAAACACGACGTGGAAGATGAGTTTTTCTACGTGGTCGAGGGCAAGTTGCTGATCGACATTGGGGGCGGGCCTGAAGGCCGCACGGTGGAGCTGGTTCCGGGGCAGGGATTCGTTGTGCCGCGCGGCGTGATGCACTGTACGAGAGCTCCGCAGCGGACGGTGATCCTGATGGTTGAGAATGCGGGGATCATTCCAACGGGTAGTTAAGCAAGAGCGGCCGCCCCAATACGATATAGTCAAAAAGGAATGGCGACAGGACAGAAGACAGGCGCGGCGCAGGGCGGAGATAAAGGATTTGTGTACCTGCCTCTGATTGTGGGTTGGCTGGTGCCGGGAGCGGGGCACTTTCTGCTGAAGAAGTGGGGCCGCGGTGCTCTGCTGGCGGTGTCGATTGTAGGAATGTTCGCGATCGGCCTGGCCATGCAGGGGCAGATTCACAGCGGCGCGCACGACATTCTCGACATGCTGAGCATGGCTGGCGACCTGGGCAACGGACTGCTCTATTTTGTCGCACGCATGATGGGGTGGGGATCTAATTTAGTCCAGGTCACTACTGCTGATTGGGGATCACGCTTTATCGTCGTCGCCGGACTGCTGAACGTGATTGCAGCGGTGGACGCGCACAACCTGCAGACGGGGAGGAAGGCAAGCTGATGCACCTTTCTCACTTTGCGGCGGTAACGCTGTTTGCGCTGTTTGCGTCGACGGTTTTCGGGATCACGATGCGCGATACGCCGCCGAAGATGGTGCGCTACGGGGCGTACTGCTTTGTGCTGTTTGTGGGCTCGGCGATTGTGCTGAGCTGGCTGATGTACTTTATTGCGCGGTAGGCGGGGCGGCCCCTACGGTCGCATTTCGATCCAGATTAAAGAATCCCTCAGGGGCTGAAGCCCCACTCATTCTGTTGGCCCTATCGGCACGGCTAAAGCCGTGCCCTGTTACAAGGCTTTATCAGCACGACTCATCAAGTTCTGCCCCTCCAGGGCAATTTCGGAAATTCCGTAGACCAAAGATTTATTAGCCTCCCACCCTTTTCGCAGAAAAGCCGCGAAAAGGATGGGGCACGGAGGTCTACACCAAATCCGAAAACGCTCTAAAACATCCCGGTAACGCAGCCTCATGCAATCCGCCCGCGCTGCCAAACGGCGGCATCGAAGGTGCGCGAGCAGGTGTAGCCCTCTGAGGTGTAGAGGTCGATGGCGGTGGTGTTGGACTCGGTAACGGTGAGAGAGATTTCGACGGCGCCAAGGCGCATGAACTGGAAGGCAGCGAGGGAAAGCAGCATGCGGGCCATGCCCATGCGGCGGTAGTTGGGGTGGACGCAGAGTTGGGTGATGTGGCCACTCTCGTTGCTGACGCGGGAGCCAAGGATAAGGGCGACCAGCTCGCGGGTGCGGCGTTCGACCACTACATGCGAGACCTGAGGCGAAAATACGCCACAGCCGGAGTAGCGAACGATGTTGTGAAGAAATCGCTGCGAGCCGTGATGGGAACGGTACTGGTCGTTGATGATGCTGTCGGGGTGGCCGCGGTAGGCCTCCGCGATGAGCCGGCCGGCGGGGGCCAGGTCGTCTTCGCGCCAGGCGCGGAGCTCCAAGCCGGGAGCCAGATCGGATGCCGGGTGGGCCCAGAGTCCCTGGAGTTGCTGGACAAGGAAGAGCCGGCGGAAGACCTCGAAACCGGACGCGCGGAAGAGGTCGGCGTGCTCGCCAGAGGCGTGGAGCAGAAGCTGCGACTCGATGCGGTCGACGTGTGGCGAGTTGAGCAGCGTCTCAAATAGATGAATGAGGAGCGTCTGCTCTATCTGATGGGCCGTTGGCGGTGAGTCGGCGAGGGAAGCGACTCCGGGGCCAGGCGGCGCGCTGGCCAGGGCGAAAACATCGCCGATGACGGCTTTGGTCTCCTCGTAAACACAGAAGGCGTAGCCAGTGACCTGACCGGCCTCGACGGCGGCGTAGCCGGGGAGCATGTGGCTGTCGAGGTATTGCATGAGGAGCCGGGACGAGGTGCGGTAGTCCCAGTGAAGGCGTTCCTTCCAGACCTCGCCCTCGGCATCGAGGACAGGACGAAGCACCGGCGCCGCGAAGTGGCGGAGGTCGAGGATCTGGATGGAGACTGCCGATGCCATGCTGGTCCTTGGCGACGATGCCGGCGGGAGCTAAAAACCCGCGCTAGCCGGTCTGGCGCTTGCCGCGTAACCCAAGCCGAGCCTGAAAACCGCACTTGAGGCTGAAACCTGGGTTCGAAGGCTTGTTCAAAAGCTGCAGATTGAGGCAAGTCGAGCTGGGTTACCTCGGAGAGATCGGGGTGCGGGTTCTTCTGATTAGACGAAGATTCCCAAAGTAACGCTGGGTCCATGTTGCACGAAGTGAAGGGGGAAGGCAATACAGGGTTCAGGGTTCAGGGTTCAGGGGTTAGGGTTCAGTGTCTCGGGTACGGGGGCTCAGGCCTTGCCGCGGCCGCTTCGGGTGATCCAGATGGCTTCAACATAGAGCCAGACCATGGTGAGGACGAGGCCGAGGGCAGCGAACCACTCCATATATGCGGGATAGGTGTCCGCAGAGTGGCGGAGAGCGGAGTCGAAGTCGCTGACGAGGGCGAAACCGGCGATGGCAGCGGTAACCAGTCCAAAAAGGATGCCGGCGAGCCAGTCAACGGACTGAAGCGGAGCGTGGATGCCGAGGTGAATGAGTGCAAACGAACCGGTGACGTAAATGACTACGCCGGAGACCGCGACTGCGAGTTTTTTGCGGAAGGAGTCAGAGGTCGAGAGGAAGCCGATGCGGTAGGCCAGCAGGAGGCAGAGTCCCATGGCGAGGGTGAAGCAGACGGTGTGGGAGGTGATGCCGGAATTGCGGCCCTCAGGCATGGTGGTGAGAAAGCCGACGACGATGCCCTGCAGAAGAGCGTAGGTAGGGGCGGTGATGGGCGCGAGGGTGCGTGAATAAAGGGTGAGCGCAAGCAATGCAACGGCCGCGAGGAAGACGGCGGCGACCATGAATGCAACGTGGCGAAGATGGGCGGAGCTGCCGAATTCGTAGGCCTTGACACGGGTCCACATGAAAACTGCGCCGAGAGTGAAGATGGCGAGGAGGACAGCGGTGCGATTGAGAATGCCGGGGCAGGTCATCGGCCGGTCGGCGACCTGGCGGGTGGGGTGAGCGTGAGTGGGTCCGGCGAAGTGGGCGAGGACGGGGTTGGAGGTTGCAGGCATCAGTTCCCTACCCTATTCGCGGCTGCCGACCATATAAACGACCAAGGACTGCTCGGGCCAGGTAAAGAGCTGCTCGTAGTGGCGGCCGGCGAGGTATTCCTCGAGGTCGGCGGGGGTATGCAGGTCGATGCCTTTGCGGCCGAGGACACGGACGATGAGGATGTGCTGCTCGTCAGGAACGCCGCTCTGACGATAGTTGACGACCTCGCGATTGCGATAGAAGGCGAGGCCAAATTCAATGTCGCGACGGACGTTGAAGACAGCAACGGTCTCGTCGGGCGGTGCAACAGCGGCGAGGCGCTCGGCAAGGGGACGCGCGGAGTAAGAACGGTCGAGGAGGTGGATGACGCGTTTGGTTGCGCGGACCTCGGGAATACCGAAGAACGGGCCTACGCCATAGAGCAGGAGCATGAGGACGACGAGAACGCAGGAGGTGACGAGACGCAGGCTGGCAACGCCGAATCCCTTAACGACGATGAGGATGAGGGCTGACGCGCCGGCGGCGGCAAGGAAGGCCACCGCGATGGCAGGGACGGGCGGCATGACCGCGCCGTGAGCAACAAACCAGGGAAGCAGCAGAGCAAAGATGGTCATGACGCCGCAGAGGACGGCGTGACCGAGGAGGAGCCAACGATTGAGTCCGGCGCGTTTCCGAAAGAGGAAGTCTCCAGTGAGGATGGCGAGCGGAGGAATGGAGGGAAGGATGTAGCCGGGAAGCTTTGACTGGGAAAAGGAGAAGAAGACGATGGGGATGAGGGCCCAAAGAACGAGGAACTCCGGGAAGGCGTCGCCGGGGCGTTTGGGCGCGGGGCGGGTTTTTGATACGCGGCGCAGACGCCACTCGGCGACGGAGGTGAGGATGCCATCGACCAGGGCCCGGATGGCGATTACGGTCCAGGGCATCATTCCGAGGATGATGACGACGATGTAGTACCAGATGGGCTGCACGTGCTGATAACGATCGGTGGCGAAGCGCTCGAGGTTGTGCTCGAGAAAGAATTCGCGGAAGAAGGTGGGGTTCTGATGCTGGACAGCGATGAACCAGGGCAGAACCATGGCGAAGTAGAGCATGGCTCCGGGCCACCAAAAGGAGCGGCGGAGAATGGACCATTCACGGCGCAGAAATGCGAAGGCGGCGATGATGCAGAAGGCGAGAAGCGGTGCGACGGGGCCTTTGGCGAGTGTGGCGAGACCGGTGAAGAAGTAGATGTCGTAGAGCCAGAACTTGGAATCTGTTTCGTACCAGGCGTACCAGCCGAGCAGGCCTATAGCGAGTGGGGCGGCCATCTGCATATCGGTGGATGCGCCGCGGGAGTAGGCGATGATGGCGGCACAGCAGGCGGTAATGATGGCGGCGTCGATGTGTCCGCCGGGCCGGAATCGCCGCATGTGGAGATAAATGAGTCCCACCATGATGAAGGCGAATGTGGTGGAGGGCAGGCGGGCGCTCCAGTCGTGGACGCCGAAGTCCTGGAAAAGGAACATGGCGCGCCAGTAGTAGAGGGCGGGCTTTTCAAGCCATGGATGTCCGTAGAGATAGGGCGTGACGCAGGCGCGGAGACGGTCGACAAGGGTGTGCGCCGAGTCGAAGCGGTTGAGCATCTCGTGGGCGATCTGCGCGTAGCGAGGCTCGTCCGCACCAACAAGACCGAGGCCATCGCCGCCAAAAATGGGGACGAGGCCATAGAGCAGGAAAAAGAGAACAAAGCAGAGAACGAAGGCTACCTCGAAGACCGTGGCCTTGGAGGGCAGGCGTCTGCGCGGGGCAGGCTCCGCGTTCGAAGAAGGCGATTCCAGTTGAGTCTCCACGCCTAGGAATTTCTCCATTTCGAGCAATTCATGAGCGCGTTCGTGCGAAAAAAGAGCACGCGAACCCAGCTCAAAAAAGCTCCGCGGCCATGGGCTGGCGGAGGCAAAGCATACGTGGCGAGTCCGCGTAGGTCCACGGCGGGGCGGACAGGGACAAGGCTAACAGATTCGGGCGGAATCTCAAGGGCCGGTCAGAGGCGGTTTGCATTGGAGACCACCGGGCAGGTGAATTGCAATCGGACGGCCAGATTCAATGTGCGGCGGCGAGAGCGGAATGGATCTCGGCAAGGATGCGCTCAACGGCTTTGGGGAGGGGCCCATCCACGGTGCAGCCGGCAGCGAACTCGTGGCCACCGCCGCCGAAATGCTCGGCGATGGTGGCGATGTTGATGGCGCCCTTGGAGCGCAGGCTGACGCGGATGCGGTTCTCGGGGAGTTCACGAAAAAAAGCGGCGGCTTCGACACCGGCGATGCTTAGCGCGTAGTTGACTATGCCCTCGCAGTCTTCGTCGGCGGCGCGGGCCCGGACCATGTCGCTGTGAGTGATGGAAAGCCAGGTAAGGCGTCCATCGCGCATGAGATTGGAGAGAGCGGCGCCGAGGATGAGCACCTTGGAAACAGGGACTGAGAAGCAGACGTCCTGGGCGATGCGGACGGGATCGGCGCCGGCGAGGACAAGGTCACGCGCGAGGGCGAAAGTGGTGGCGCGGAGCGAGCCGTAAATGAAGCCGCCTGTGTCGGTGAGGAGGGTGGTGTAGAGGCAGGTGGCCATCTGCGGTGTGACTGCGGCGCCGGATGCCTGGACAAGCCGGTGCACGAGTTCGCCGACGCTGACGGCACCGTGGTCAATCCAGTTGAGATCCGCGTAGTTCGCGCCGGTGATGTGGTGATCGATGTTGATGAGGAAGTACTGCTCAAGGCCGCGAAGGCCGGCGCGCGCGACCCCATCGCATTCGAGGAGAATGACGGCGTCGTAGGGTCCGCGGACGCTGAGGGCGAAAGCGATGGAGTCGGCCTCAGGCAGCCCGCGATATACGGCGGGCAGGCTATCGGTGATGAGCAGATCAGCGTGCTTGCCGAGCTGGTGGAGGAGCATTCCCATGGCCAGCATGCTGCCGACGGCGTCGCCATCGGGCCGCGCATGGGAGCAGACAACAAAACGCTCGCCCTGGCCGATGACCTGGAGAATGGCGGCGACTGGATCGGCGAGAGCCGTTGCCGGCTCGGGGCTTGGTGCCATGCCGGGCTACTCCGGTGCGGGCTTTTGGACCTGACTGGGAAGGGGAGCGGAATCAGGGAGCGGAGAAGCCGCGAGAGCGGCCTGGGCCTCGGTGGCTGGCTTCTGACGCTTTCGGGAACGATCCATGAGCTGGTCGATGCGGGCCTGGAAACGGCCGGAGCGGTCGGCTAGGAAGAGCAGGTCGGGGACGTGACGGACGCCGAGGCGCTCCTTGAGCTGGAAGCGAATGTAGCCCTTGGCAGCTTCGAGGCCGGCGATGGTGTTCTTCTCGGTCTCAGCGATATCGGGAACGTTGCCATCGACGGCGACGTAGACGCGGGCGGATTTGGCACCTGGGTTAAGAGAGACTTCGCTGACGTGACAGAAGCCGATGCGTGGGTCAGAGAGCTCGCCCTCAATCATGACGCCGATCTCGACGCGCAAGCTTTCGGCTACCCGGTCCTGGTGATGCTTGCGTGCGCGATTTTCGGGCATGTGGCTTGCTCCTGGGCGAGTAGTGATACTGAACGCTCACCCGTTACAGGATGAACGATTCAGAATAGCAGAGGGAGATGGCAGATCCGTTCGAATGCAGTTTGAGGCGTCAGCTTTCGACATAGTCCCAGAAGGCGTCGGCGAGTTCTGCGCTAAGCTCAGCGCACATGCGGCGGGCGGCGCGCTCGATCTCCTCCATAAGACCGTGGAGGTAGTCACGGGAGCGGGAAATGGCCACGATGCCCAGGGTAGCGGAGTTCCAGAGGGTCGCCTCATCCATTTCGGCGACGGAGACGTTGAAGCTCTGGCGGAGCTGATCTTTGAGAGAACGAACGACATGGCGGCGATCTTTGAGCGACTGGGCGTGGTCGATGCGAATCTCGAGAGTGAGTTGGGCGACAGCCATGGTTTGCGAGGGTAATTTACATGCAGTGTATGCCCGGTTTGGCTGAGTTCGTACGAATTCTCTTTGCTGGGCGCGTTGCCCATGGAGCGGCCCCGGGGCCTAATCGCCAATTTGGACGAGTTGCCTGGGCGCGGGACGCGGTGGAAGCTCTGCACACCCGCAGCGCGCTAATTTGACCCCCAAAAGCAGGGTTGCTAGAATGTAAATGCGGGGTGGAGCAGCCCGGTAGCTCGTTGGGCTCATAACCCAAAGGTCGCTGGTTCAAATCCAGCCCCCGCAACCAATTACGGGCTGATCCCAAAAATCCGATCCCAATGAAAACCGGGCGCTGAGGCGCCCGGTTCAGATTTTTAGCCTTGTTTTTACCTCTTTACCTCATGGAGCGCCGGATCAGTATCTCCCGGACTACCGTCCTATTCGACATCCTCAACGGGACCTGTCATCGCCGTTAGTGACCATACGCCTGTGGGTCGAGGTAGCCGCCCTCCACCGTCGCAAGAATGCGGCCACTCGGGGCATCTTTACTTGCTCGCGCTACCCAACGGAATGCGCAGGCTGATTCCGATGGACGGGTTGAATTTCCACACGTTGGTCGTCATGGGCGTTGTGGCAGTACCAGCGGATTGACCCAGGACGTAGACTCCAGCGAGCTGTTGAACCGTGGACAACACTGCAATTGGGCTGAATACGATCGAACGTCAGGCTATCGAAGGACCAACCCCAAAAGCAGCCGAGGTATTCGCCGTGTTATAGCCAGCGGCAACCGATGCCATCATTCCGAGGCGCTGTTTCTGCGCGACAAGCTCCCGGCCAATGAGAGAATTCACTGAAACATCCGGAACGATCGCATTGGTGAGTGTCTGCTCCACTACCGGACAGTCGTTCGGCGGACAGTTCGGCGTGGCGCCTGTCGGCGCCGTGGCGGACGCCTGGGACAAACCCACGATGTAGGTGTGGTAGGGCTTGAATGGTACTATCAGCCCACTAATCAGGCCAAAGGGCATTGCTCCTGGACGCTCTCCAGGAATCTGAAGGAAGTTATCCAAAGGCGGCGCTTTTGCTTGGTAATCACCCGGTATCTGTACCGCGTGCCCGGAATCTACGCCTTAAGTTTGCTTCGCACTGATAGCTCAAGCGGAGTCAGAAATTCTCTAACAGCCAGGCGTTGCTCTCAAAGGTCCGCTGGCTGAATGCGAGAAATCGACCGTCGGGAGAGGCACGAGGATAACTGAGCCAATGAACTCTGCCTCGATTCAGGAGCACGCGGGTTTTCCCGTCCAACTCAACTCTAGCTATGAAATAACCTGTTGTCTGGGCGGCCGCAAACAAGCCTTTTCCGTCTGCTGACCAGTTAACATTCCAAATCAACCAGCCGCGCGGGAGCGGAATATCGCGCTCTGAACTGTTTTGAAGATAAAGAACGCGGATCTTTTCGCGAAGTTGGTCCTGGCTCGAAATGGCAATGGTAGACCCGTCGGATGCGATGCTCCAGTCGAGATATGCAGGCATTCCAAGTTTAGTTCTAGCCAACTCCTTCCCCTGACCACCGACAGGGTCGAGACTGCTAAAGATCAATTGACCTTCTTCCCAGCGGCTCAAAACACACGCGCTTACAGGGCGAACAGGACAGTGGAAATCGAGACCGGTACCAACTCCAGCCTCCAAGACCAGTTCCGGAGAACCACCGGAGACGGGGAGTCTCATCAACCTTGTATTTGCCGGTGGAGCTCCACCAATCGCATATGGAGACGACCAGTAAAGAATCCACCGACCGTCGGGACTCACCTCAGGCTGGCGCTGATCGTCAGGTCCCTCAATCACTGGTTCGGCGTTGTCCTGCTCCAGTCGTTGACGGAATATTTGACTTCTTCCAGTGCGATTTGAGGCAAAAAGGATGGAATTGCTTCCGGGTGTCCACCCGCCCGGAAAGTCCTGACTTTCACTCAGCGTCAGCCTCGTTGGAGACGCCAATCGTGTGCCGGCGTCCTGGAGTTCGGCGAAAGATACATCGTCTCTAACATGCACCTTCACCACGGCAAGACGCGTTCCGTCACGACTGACAGTGGGCGAATAGGGCATGATCTGGTCCCAGTTCGTTAATTGCGTTGCCGTTCCGGCGCCCGCGCCGGTCTGCGGATTGGTCTTGATTGTCCATAGATTCGCTTTGAAGTTCGACGGCGACCCTTCATACCGGTCGAAAATCATGCGCCCATTGCCCTCCCAAAGAAGGCTGAGTTTCCGTTGAGAATCCGAGATTACAACGGTGGGCGGGCCTCCCTTCAGCGATATCGTCTCGATATTCCAGACCGGCGGACTTTCCCTGTTCGCCAAGTAGGCAAGGCGCTGCATATTAGGAGACCACGCAAGGCCTTCGAACACTGCATTCTCGTCAGTAAGCACTCGATGAGGATTCTCCCCATCAGCTCCCATCACCCAAATCTCGTGTTTTTTCCCCGTGATGAATGCAATCAATTTACCATCGGGTGAAACCACTGCCAGCTTACTATCACTCCGCAATTTGTGCGGAGTCCCGCCAAAAATGGAGGTGACCCAAATCATCGATCCTTCTGTATCCGAGTCAGCGGTGAAAATTAGCTTTTCTCCATCGGGAAACCACCCAACGCCCCAGAGGCGGGTCCTCAAATCATCCGGAACGGAGACGTCATGGACTTCTCCCGTTTCGATTACATTTAGGTGAAGTCCGTTCTGGTTGACATATGCAATGTACTTGCCATCTGGAGAGATTGCAGTACCGAGGAGTCGAGTTTCCGCAGGATCGTGCGTCAGCTGCCGCTCGATTAATGTCTTTTTGGGATCAGCCAGCCCCTCTCTGAGCCAATGGAATCTCCCCCTGAAGAGAAGAAAAGCGACCACCATTGTGATTCCAAAGAGCAGTGCCGAGCCGTACCTCAACATTTTGCCTGGAGAATCACCAAGTCTGCGTGTCAATATTGGCTGTGCGACCAAGGGAGTTTTATCTGCGGTCGACTCATGCACGCTAGCTGTAACCGTGTGGTTCTTCTCGATATCACGTTTCAGACGTTGCAGGTCGGCTCGCATCTCGGCCGCGTGCTGGTAACGCAGATTGCGGTCCTTCTCGAGAGCCTTATTGATGATTCGTTCCAATTCCACAGGTACATCGGGATTCAATCGCACTGCTGAGGTGGGCACTCCGTCCAAAATTGCTTTGAGAATATCTGCATAGCTCCTGCCGCGAAATGGCAATTTGCCCGTCGCCATCTCGTACAGGACCGCACCAAAAGAGAAAATATCGCTCCGGTTGTCTAGTTCCCCGGCGCGGGCTTGCTCCGGCGACATATAAGTTAGCGTTCCTAATGGAGAACCTGGGTCAGTTAGGGGCTGTTCGTCGAATTCGGATGTAACCGTCTTAGCCTCAGAGATCTGGTTTGGAAGGTACGCAACTTTCGCCAGCCCAAAGTCCAAAATCTTAGCGTGGCCGCGATCAGTGACAAAGATATTGGACGGTTTTATGTCACGGTGGACGATACCCTTGGAATGTGCCGCGTCTAGAGCGTCAGCAATTTCGATCGCAAGGGCACAAAGTACTTGGAGGTCTATGCGGTTCTTGGCAATAAAATGTCTCAGGGTCATCCCGTTCAAACACTCCATGGCGATGAACGGAATCCCGTCTTGCTCTCCGATCTCATAGATTGTGCATATGCCGGGATGATTCAAGGCAGAGGCAGCTCGAGCCTCGCGCTTGAATCGAGCCAATGCCAGGGGGTTTTTGGCTACCTTATCCGGTAGAAACTTCAGGGCAACAAAACGATGAAGCGTTTGATCTTCGGCCTTATAGACCACACCCATACCGCCGCCGCCGAGCTTCTCGATTATGCGGTAATGCGAGATGATTTGGTCGATCATGAAGAGGATGTCCGATCCGGATACTGTTTGCGACAGGTTGATGCGAAGAATGGGGTGTCTGTGAACCGATATTTGGCCGTAGAGCAAGGCCGCCGAGCCAACGTCTTGCCTTGCTACAGATTATTATCCCTTGCAATCAAGCCGCACTGGTATTTGAATTCCTGCTGCCATGCGGTAGGTTCGGACAGGTCGGCCGTCAGCGCGTCGATTCCTGGGATTTGGGAGTGAAGGAGCTACAGCCGCTCTAAGGATCGCGAAGGCTTCGTGGGCTCCGAGAAACGGCATCAATCACATTTGCCTTACTTAACCCCTGCCGAATTGTCACCAGTTCGAAGCTATCGAATGACCCGAAGAGTGGAGTCCGTTCCAGAAAGACATTCGGCCCGAATCACGCACATTCCTCGCAGTTCGTCGTTGACAAATCCGGCCGTCAAGCGCACATTGGGAACAGCTCCCATGGGTATTGCTGTGCCTTGGCCCTTCCGTTCAGTTGCACTCTCGCATTTGCCGATGGTATTACCGTGACCGGTGGTCACCTCAGTCGATTCGGGAGGAGGTTTCCATGCCATTCAAGATTAAAGATCTGATGATCAGCGACTTCTCAGAGGGCGCCCAACGAGCACCCGATGAAACGTGCAGACCGGTTTCGAGAATAATCTGCTTCCCTGCCGTGAGTCTCTTCCCCTGCACACTTTTGACTTACCCCCATTGGCCGACCATCACCTGCGGCGCCTGCACACCGATCACTGGCGGTCCATGGACACTTGACACCTGTGGCGCCTGCACAGTTATCACTCGCGGCGCCTGCACCGCCTGTACAGTTGTGACTGATATCGCCTGCACAAACGTCTCTTGCGGCGGCTATACCTGGGAGGGCACAAAAGCCAAAGACGCAGGAACCTCGTCTGCCGCATCTTTCGCCGCGCTCTCTATCCTGAAGGAGCAGCTCAAACAACAACTTGCTGAAGTCGAGAAGGAGCAGGCTGCGGTCGAGGAGAGCTTACTTCCGCAGACTGTCGAGCAAGTCGATGAGCTTTCCAAGAAGCTGACTGAAGCGCTTCAGGAGTTGAAAGTCATTAAGCAAAAATTGTCCAGGAAACCCAAGTCGGCGGGGGGCAAATAACCGATCTTGCTGCGGTCGAATCGACGATGAATGACGTAGCGCTGAATCCTATTCTGGAGCGTGTGTTCCGCTCCAATCCGGCCTACGAGCTAGTCGCTTTCGACCGCCTGCCCCCGGATCGACAGACCCTCTTCTCAGAACTTGCCAGCGATCCTGACTTCTATGGGTTACTTCTACCGCGTGCCTCAGGCGCTAGTAGCATCAAGTCCGTCTGTCGCGAGACGGCCCAACTGGTTCGCACCATGGTTCAATCCGGCCCTTTGCCTCGATATGTGCTGGATAAAACGAAAGACAACACCAACCAGGCCATCGCCGAGCTAGTTCTTGATGCAGTGCTGGAACTGGAGCACGAAGGTCGATTCGTTTCCGGCCCTGAGGCATATCCTCTTATTTACCCCACTCATGCTGCATTTGAGCCGACGGGGCTTCTACCGCGCCTCTCACAGGCTGCTCTTGAATACGGTCAGGCGCTGGCGATCGACGACCCAATACGGCTCTCCAGCCGCCTGTACTTCTACAATCGAATTCCTCTCACGCCTTCGTGGACCCGCCGTCTGCCAACGGAAGAAGCAGTTTGTGAGTTTCTCGGCGTTTCGGCCGCCAACAATCTTAGGCGCCTTCAGAGAAACTGGAGCCGGGTCGAAAGTCCCGCTGCTCACAATCCCTGGTTCGAATGGCGATCCCGTTCTAATCGCCCTGCTGACAACGAGCGTCGCCACGGATATAAACTCTACGTCAGTCCACAGCCGGAAGCACTGCCCGCCGCCTTTTCCGCGGTGGCAGAGGTGCTGCAGGATTCTTCTGCGCACTTCTTCAAGGTCGGTCGAAGCGCGACGGGCCTTCTGCGGCCCGACAAATTAGTCGTCTATTTCCGGGATTTCGAGCCTTTGGAGCAAGCGGCGCGTGAGTTGGCGATCCGATTGTCGGGCTGCGCTGCTCACGGCGTTCCGTTCACTGCTTCTCTCGGAGACGACGGCCTGCTCTCCTGGGGTGTCGATCCATTACCCGAAAAGGGAGCGCTCTCGTGGCGAGGGCCCGAAAGCTGGCGGCTCTGGGTCACGAATCGTCTGGCCAGCGCCCTTGTTTCTGCCCGCAAAAACATCACTGGGACTCTTCAGCCATGGCAGTTTGCGCTGGAGCGGCTCCGTCTTGAAAACGTGGACACTATAACCTGGGCTCCAAGGGACGGCTTCGGCCTTCCCTCGGCCTGAGGACCAACATGGAGATTACCGGCACCCTGGTGATGGCAGCGGATACAATTCTCCTCCCCGTGGACCAGCTATCGGAGGAACTCCGCCGCAAGGTTCAGGCCGACACAGGCGACTATGCTGTCACCCGCCCGAATTCCCGCACCTTGGCGCGCATCGTGGACGAGAATGCCGCGAAGCTTCTTGAAGAATTTCGCCAACCCTGTACGGTAGTCCAGGCTGTCATCCGCTACTGCAGATCGACGAAAGAGGATCCCGAGTCAGTCCTGGACGCGGCCTTCCCCATGTTGGAGCGCCTCGTCCATGCACAGCTGCTCGTGCCGATTGATTCACTTTCGACCAAGCCTATCGGTCCGCTTCTCCAGACTGGGTCGACCTTCGCAGGCGCCGAGGTCGTCGCGTGTCTTCAAGCCCTTGAGGACACCAATCTTTATCGCGTGAAAGATGCGCATGGTAATGACGCCGCGCTCAAACTCAAGCGCTCCGACGCTGGCCCCGAAATCGACCAGATGTTCGATCGTGAGGCTTTCATCCTGAAACACCTGGATGCATCCGTCACTCCCTCCCTCCTGGATAGTGGCAAGGAAAACGAACTTCGCTACTTATTGCTTTCATGGTGTCCTGGATCCGACTGCGCCTCCGTCGCGGTCCGGTTTCGATCCTCAGGGGACCGCGCTGCCCTTTTGCGCCTGTCCCTCGCCATACTTGACGCATATGCACACTTGCACGGCCAAAACGTCGTTCATTCCGACATTCATCCCCGCAACATCCTTGTCGATGAAGACTGTTCCGTCCGCCTTGTAGATTTTGGGCTAGCCCGCATTCCCGGCATCGAAGGTGAATTCCGCCGCAGCCAGCGCGGAGGTGTCGGCTACTTCTTCGAGCCCGAATACGCCATCCCCGCGCGCGGCGGCCACCACCCGCCCTACTCCTCCGTGCTCGGCGAACAGTACGCCCTCGCGGCGCTGCTCTACCTGCTCATCACAGGCAAGCATTACGTCGACTTCTCTCTGGAGAAGCACGAGATGTTGCGGCAGATCAGCGAGGATGGACCTCTGCCGTTTAGCGCGCGCAGCCTCGATCCATGGCCGGCCGTTGAGGAAACCCTTGTCAAAGCGCTCGACAAGGACCCTACTGCTCGCTTCAAGTCTGTTGCAGCGTTCGCCAAAGCACTCCGCAATGTGGACCAGACCCCTTCTGCAGTTAAATCACCAGACATTGGCCCCGTATCATACGCAGCCGCGACGGGCACGCTGACAAGTATCCTTAAGCGGCTTGACGTAGGCACACCTTTGTTTCAATCGGGTCTGGCCGTGGCACCAAAAACATCTGTCACGTACGGCAGCGCAGGTGTGGCCTGCGCTCTCCACCGCATCGCATGTTCCCGCCAGGATCCAAAGATCCTATCTCTTGCTGATATTTGGGGAGAGCGCGCTGCCCGCGACATCCGGCTGGAGGATGCCTGGTATTGTCCGGAAATCGAAGTCACATCCGATGTGGTCGGTCGCGCCTCCCCCTATCACACTGAGTCAGGCGTCCACTTCGTCCAGTCTCTGATTGCGCATTCGATGGGCGACATCAGCACCCAGCAGAATGCCTTGGGCAGCTTCATAACTGCTGCCTCTCGCGCACCCTGCGACAGCCTAGATCTCACCCTCGGGCGTTCCGGAATTCTGCTCGCGGCCTCACATCTCCTTGCAGCCGCAGACCCCTCCATGGCCCATTTCGCCGCACTTCGTGATCTTGGGGAAACCACGTTGGCTTCAATCTGGCAGCAGCTCGATTCCTATGCGCCAATTCCCGATTGCCACCAGATCAGGTACACGGGAATCGCGCATGGCTGGGCGGGCATACTCTATGCCACTCTCTGCTGGTGCCGTGCGGCCGGTACAGGTCTGCCTGCCGAGACTGACGAGCGTCTAACCCAGTTGGCGAATCTCGCTCATCATTCCGGGCGCCAGGCTAAATGGTGTTGGAGCGTTGCGAATGGCGGGGGCGACACGCATAGCTCCTTCTGGAGTGGGTGGTGCAATGGCACGGCGGGGCAGGTGTTCCTCTGGTTGGAAGCCCAGGCGGCGCTGAAAGATGACCTGTACTCCACACTTGCGGAAAAGGCAGCCTGGCATGCAGCAGAAACGGACAGCAGAAACAGCAGCCTGTGCTGTGGTTTCCCAGGACAGGCCTACGCTCTGTTGGCACTCTATCGGTCAAGTGGTGAAAGAGCATGGCTGCATCGTGCCCAGGCGATCGCCGAGAAAGCTGCTTTGCCTTATGCCGAAATTTCCACGGGCCACTTCACCGAAGAGTTTGCACTCAGGCCCGATAGCCTTTACAAGGGCGAGCTCGGTGTTGCTGTTCTCGCTGCGGACCTTGAGTGTCCTGGTGTTTCCGCCCTGCCGGCCTTCGAGCTCGCCCAATTCTAGAACAGATCGAAAGTAATGCTTGTGAGCAAGTGACTCATTGAGCGCCGGGGCACCAATGACTGTGTGCTTAAACGGTCGAGATTTGAACTTTTGAACCGGTGGTAGTGCTTGCCTGGGCCGATATTCTGGAGCACATTTATGCGGATGGGCGTATCGGCTCGATCCGGCCGATTAACGGGCAGCGTAGGAATTCAAGACGTCGGTCGTTCCAGCCGTGCCAGAGAACCTCCACCCGCTTTCGCCCACCCTTGATAGGCCAGTTTTTCACCTATTCGGCGCATTTAGGCGGTCCATGAAGTCTTCTAAGTAGTTGGAGGTACAACTAATTAGCGCCCTGAAAAAGGGCGGGGGTCGGGGTTCATACAACTTGAATTATGCTGGCTGAAGGATCGGTACCGGATTGGCGAACGAATACTGCAGACTGCCGTCGGGGCTGCCGACGAAGGTCTCCAGGAACAACTGGGTGTTGTCCAGATCGCGGTAGTCGAGGGTAAGAGTGGCGCCATCCATGGTCAGGTTCACGAAGCCGTTGTAGCCGGCGTTTGTGTTATCGCCCACTGGATAGTCATACCTGGGATCGAAGAACATCACGGGAGCCTTGCCGGCGTTGTATCCGGTTCCTTTTTCGACTGGCATGCCTCCCTGGCCGAGGCAGCGTCCATAGCAGAAAATGTTACCGTCAGGAGAGAACTGGCTGTAGATAGAGAGCCGGTGCTCATGACCCCAGATCCAGATGACCTCTTGCCCAGCGAAGAAGTCCTTGAGCTGCTTAGCGGGTTCGCCGAAGGCCTCGTCTGAGTAGGCGCTGAAGTACTGGTGGTGGGAAAGCAGCATGGTGGGCTTTTTGTTCTGCTGCGGATTGACGTTGACCTTGAGCCAGGCGAGCAACTCATCCTGCAGGGCGCAGTTGGCGCCGAACCACGGAATCTGCTTGATGATAGGGATCGATCCCAGGATGAAGGTGCCCACTGAATTGTAGCCCGTATCAATTCCGATGATGCGCCATTGCGGCGTCTCGAGGCAGAAGAAGCCTGCCTGCTGCTCTTGCCCCGTCCCGGTGTTGCAGTAGGCGAGAATAGAGCTGAAATACGGTCCGCCCCCGCCGTACATTTCGTGGTTTCCAATCAGGGCAAATGTACCGACCGATCCTTTAGGAAATTCGACGGGCGTGTATTGTCCTCCAGGTGTGCCGAGGAAGTTTTCATTGACCTCTTGCTGGTCTCCGACATAGTAAACATCACCCAGATGGATCGTATAGTCGGGCGCGAAACCAGCCATACTTTGGGCTACCTTCCATGACTCGTAGGTGCCTGTTCCCCAATCTCCCACGATGGCGACTTTGATGACGTTGCCGTCGTCGCTGGCATGCAGCGGGTAAACGCCAGAGGTACCATCGGATGGATAGGTAGGGTAGGGCTTATGCTTGCCCGCAAAAGAAGTTTTGAGGTAGTTCCATATCCATGGCCACAGGTTGCCGTTCTCGAAGGCCGCCAACAAAGGGAATCTGGCTGACGGGGCCGCAGCCGCTAATGGGGCTGCCTTCGCGGCGGCCGACTGCAACCGAGCGATAAGGTTAGTTCGTCCCAGCAATGGGATGTTGCTTGATTTGGCGAGTGCCAGCGGCTTGAATCGCCTGCGCACTTCCTGCGGCGCGGTTGAGGGCATTGTGCTCTCCTTGACGTGAATGCGGATTAGTACCTTCAGGATGACCTGCGCATACCTTACCTGCCTTGCGCGCAGAGGATCTCCGCGGCCCGCTCGGCGAGTGCGCCAATGGTGCGCGAGGGATTGACGCCGAGAGCCTCGGGCACGATTGCGCCATCGATGACATATAGGTTTTTGTAATTGAACACCTCGCCCGTGTGATCGACCACTCCTTTCAGCGGAGTGTCTCCCATGCCGCACCCGCCCAAGGGGTGAGGCGTGATCAGCGTGTGCAGCAGCGACCAAGTTGGGGGAACTACCGGGTGACCCCCGGTTGCCGCAGAGAGTTCCAAATGCTTCGCTATGACGGCTTCGATGACACGTTTTGAGGTTTCGATATCCCAATCAAGATCGAGGCAAGGTTGTCCCGTCCATATTGAATGACGCATGGACAAAGTGCCATTTGCCGCATCTATCCCCTGGGCAAACCAAGGCATAACTCCGCGGAGCAGTTCGGGGCCGGTCAGCATATGCCGGAAGGCATCGAGCAGAAGCTTGGCTGCTTCATTCTTGACTGGCGACTCGTCGAGACGCTGCAAGTAGTCGAGCAATAGGTCGGGAATTCCTCCGTCCTCAATCCAGAAACTTTGGCCGCGAAAACTGCGATCCAGAAAGTCGATCGCGCATGCGATGGTCGGACCGTGGGAAGGGTCAACATTGCGCCCGTCGTAGAATGCCGGTGTCAGAAAATCGCCATTCGAACTCCAGTTGGTTCCGAGATATGGACTCAAGTCAGGCAGAGTTTTGTTGATGTCGCGGCAGCGCAGCAATAGTTCCGTCGATCCCAGAGAACCGGCTGCAACAATAACGATGCGCGCTGTCTGGCTGCCCGGAATTCGCGCGCCCGTGTCCAGGCGATCGAACGAGACCTTGTACCCGCCGTCGACGGGCTGGATATCGGTAACCAGGTGCAGCGGGCGCACCTCGGCGTGGTACTTCTCTGCCCAAGGAATATAGTTGCGATCGAGAGTATTCTTCGCGTCTACATCGCAACCAATGTCGCAATTTGCGAGGTGAACGCAAGTCCCCTGCTCCACTCCCTGCGCATTAATGAACCGCTTGCTTTGCAGAATGTTAAATGGATCCGGTTGGTCGTAAGTCCAGGCTGAATCGAAGGAGACTGCGAGATCGAGTTGCATGAATCGTTCCCCGGCGCCTGTTTTGTCGGCCGCTTCTTTCATAAGCTTCATCCGGTTAGTCCATTGATTGGCCGGAACAGGCTGGACGTTCATAAACTTTGCCACGCGGTCGTAATAAGGCTTCAACTCGTCGTAGGTGATTTCCGCCGGCCATCCTACTTGCAACGAGCTTGCCGGAGCTTCGCACGAGATGTTCGCGTAAATCAGCGATCCGCCCCCCACTGCCGCACCACTCGCCACCGCCATGTGGGGAAACACATGCAGATCGAGCCAACCTTGCTCTCGTTCGGGATTCTCATTATTCCAAAACCATTGGTCCTCGGGCCGCCGGGGATAGTTCGTCTTGTCCCAACGGCGTCCGCGCTCCAGAACTAATACCTTGTAATTCGCTTCGGCAAGACGGCAGGCCGTAATAGCGCCGCCAAACCCGCTTCCTATAACGATCACATCGAAATCCATCGGTTACACTCCCGCCTTCATGACGTAGGTTTCCCACAATTCTCCAAGAAAGAAACGACCGAAGCGTGCCAACGCGTCCGCGGACTCTTCAGGTGAAGTTGCATTGGTCGCATGCATGGTGGGAATCATCTCCAGCAGTTCCATCATTCCCAAGCTAAGAATGCCTGCGCCCACGATTTGCCCGCTCTTGTCTGTGCCCTGGTAAAGCTCGGTGTAGAGTGTCGTTGTAGCCTTCCACAACTCGGTCACTGGCCCATCCTTCACAATCTTCTTTCCCGCCATGTAGTAGCTTTCGCCGTTGGCTTCGAAGGCCAATTCATAGACCATGTATTTTGTAGTCGGGTCGTCAGCGGGGGAAAACAAATTGAAGACGCCCTTCGTCGAGGGAATATTCAGCCCGAGGGGGACAAAATCGATTCGCCCAACAATTGAACCAGGGTGCTCCGGATCGCTCAGGAACCGATTCAGATCCTCTATCTCGATGGTGGCGTGCATCGTGAAGACGTTGCCGGCATCGTGGCCAACTTTTTCTCCAGTTTGCGGATCTGTCTCGCCAAGGGCAAAGCCTCCCGCCATCTGCTCGCGAAAGGTAAGGCCAAGTGTCTCGTTGGTCATTCTTGTTACCTCCGGTGAAAACGGCAGTCCCTCATCACTGCGAGTGGCCAGGTATTTCTTTGCATCCGAATAACCCATTCCTACGAGCGTGGCTGCGTCGATTCTGCCCAGGTAGAAATCCGGATCGAGCGGCAAAGGATATTGGGGACGGATCAAGTGCAGCCGGACCGGACTGGTACGTCCATTCACGGTTTCTCCATTCCGGATGCGCGCGTTGATGTCGCTAATCTCGTCAAATTCCTTGAAAAGCGCGCCATTGGCCGCGATCTCGATCATGTGCACATATTGCCGGAACACTCCATCGTGATACTCTCCGGTATTGCCGATGCACCAGACCACCCATAACTCGTCGGCACCGCGGCGTACACCCTCCATCAGATTTGCGTCCCTGATCCACACTGCATCGAGATACAGACAGCCACCGATTGCCACGGCCGGCGTGAAGATTGGCAAGGAAACGCCCGCCACCAGAAAGTCCATAGTCATTTCAGAATTCGGGATAACTTCGCCGGTCTTGTGGGTAAAGTTGCATACGTTGAAGGTTCCTGCCGGCGTCCGGCACGACCGTATCTTATCCATGTCAACGCCCAGGTGAGGAAATACATGGTCGACAATTCCACTCGCGTCGCCGAGAGCTTCCAGACCCTTCGGTGAGGTGTAGTTGGCGAATGGCATGAGTGCGGCAAATTGGTGAACGTCTAGCGATTCCCAACGATCGATCATTTCATCCGGCGTTAGTCCCGAAAGCATCATTGCCAGATTGATGGTTCCTCCCGATGAGCCGTCGACATGATCGAACTCGAGACCGGCCTCGGCGAGCGCCTTCAGAACTCCAGCCTGATAAGCGACGCGCATGCCTCCACCGGCGAGAATCAGCGAACGTTTCGGCGCGGTCATGAGGGGCTCCCTTCGCTCTTGAGAAGCATCATGCCAAATCCAGATGCAAGTGTGACTACGGAGATAAGAGTCAGCAACCAGCGGAGGAGTGTTTGTACATTCATGATTTTGACTCTCCAACGGGGATGAATCGCGCATGCAGAGGAGATATCATCGGCTACCGTCCGGAGGATGAAAGTCATCGGGAATAGGCACCGGCGGCGTTAGCCACCGCTGGCTTTGTCCAAGGTTGACGACACTCTCCATTCCTTCGGGAACGACGGTAGGCAGCTTCGGCTCACTTAGGAACCAGCATTCAAAATGGTCGTCGAGCACTCCATTGGCCTGCGGCAGAAAAGCGGTGAGGAGCGGG
>Ga0302324_100008463_pt1 | contig 21682 bp, 18 predicted proteins | sample Palsa_T0_1_FD_201949 | JGI IMG/M metagenome (GOLD analysis project Ga0302324, IMG submission 201949) | Peat permafrost microbial communities from Stordalen Mire near Abisko, Sweden - Palsa_T0_1 | ecosystem: Environmental > Terrestrial > Soil > Palsa > Peat permafrost | place: Sweden: Abisko...
CCGGGCATGCTGCTGAGCGTCTACGGAACAGGAATGGGAAATGCCGTGCAATCGGCAGGAACGATTCCTTTGCCGCAATACCTGCAAGGTTTCGAGGCCGAGGTGAACGGCGTGACGGCTTCGCTGTACTATGTGTCGCCGGATCAAGTGAACCTTCAGATTCCGTATGAGACGCAACCGGGTTACGCGACGCTGACGGTGGGCAACCCGTACGACAACGTGAACTACATGATCAAGGTGGTGGCGGCCGCACCCGGCATCTTCACCGACAACGGGTTCGTCTTCCCGCCCTTCTCCAGCGCCGCGCGCGGCGTGGAGACCGCGCTGTATATCACGGGCGAAGGTGAAGTTTCTCCGAGTTTAGCCGACGGGGCTTCGCCTTCTTCGGGCACGCCAACCAGCGAGCTACCGAAGCCGAAGCTCCCGGTGACGGTGACCGTGGCGAACCTGCCGGCGACCATCGACTTCATTGGCATTCCGCCGGGCTTGGTGGGCGTCACACAAATCAACTATGTAGTTCCCGCCGCCGCGCCGCTGGGGGCGCAGCCGGTGGTGGTGACGGTGGGGGGCGCAGCCAGCCCGGCCGCGATGCTGACTGTGACCCAGTAGCGCGGGATTGTGATCGTGATACGCTGCTAGGGAACTCCAGCGAGGGTACACGAATGAAACCATTGTTGATGATTCTGACGGTGGGCGCGGCGCTCGCTCAAGGCCCGGCGCCATCTCAGCCGCAGGCGCCATCTCAGCCGCAGGCGCTTCCCGACGGCTACGTTGGACGCAAGGAGATCACCGCGCGAGGACTTGCGCCGGCCATGAAGGTGAAAGACCTGGGGCCGTCCGGCCACACTTACGAAGTCACCTTCGGCAAGGGCGATGAAGTGGCTTCGGGCCTGACCGAATTCGCCGAGAAGAATCACATTACGGCGGGGCATTTCACCGGCGTGGGCGCCTTCAGTTCCGCCTTGTTGGGCTGGACCGATCCCGATAAGCGCGCCTTCAAGAAAGTGGAGATCAATCAGGAGGCCGAGGTGTTGTCGTTTGTCGGCGGCATTTCCACGCAGAATGGCAAGCCGTACGTTCACGCGCACGTGGTGGTCGGATTGCCGGACGGCAGCACGAAGGGCGGGCACTTTCTGGAGGGGCATGTGGGCATCGTGATGGAAGTGTATGTGACCGACAATTCGGAGCCAATCACGAAATAATTCCTTTGCGCACCGCGTAAAGAATCAGCTCGGGCACGCTATGCAGATTCAATTTCTGCAAAATATGCGTGCGATGCGTGTCCACGGTGTAGAGACTGAGGCTCAGCGTATTCGCCACCTCCTTATTGGTTTTGCCTTCGGCGACCATTTGCAGGATCTCGCGCTCGCGGCCGGTCAGCAATTCATAGCTGTCGTCGGCGTCTTTGCGCCCCAGCGCCTGGATATAATCCTCCTGCAGAATCCGGCTGACCTTGGGACTGAAGAAGGAGCGTCCTTCGACCACGGCGTGGATGGCGGAGATGAGCTCGGTCTTGAGCGCATCTTTCAGCAGATAGGCCCTGGCGCCCGCTTTGAGCGAGCGGATTACGTAGCTTTCGTCATGGTGCATGCTCAGGATCACGACGCCGATTTTGGGATGCTTCTCGACGATGCGCCGGGTGGCCTCGATACCGTTCATGTTGGGCATCGCGATGTCCATGATGACCACGTCCGGAGACTGATCCTGGGCCAATTGCAGGGTCTCGCGTCCATCGGCGGCCTCGCCCACCACCAGGAATCCGGGTTGCCTTTCCAATAAAAGGCGCATCCCGTCGCGCAGGATATTGTGGTCGTCAGCCAGCAAGATGCGAATCTGCGCCATACGGCACCCCGGTCCACAGCAGCTCGGTGGATGGCTCGGGCTCCTGAGGCGCGACATCTCGCGGCAAGGCGACGCGCAGCACTGTACCGCGCCCGGGCCGTGAATCGATGTGGAACGTTCCCCCCAGGTGCCGCGCGCGCTCTTCCATCCCGAGCAGGCCTAATCCACGCACGCGCTCGGGATCAAACCCGCTGCCGTCATCCTGCACCGTCACCACAATTTGTCCGTCGGCATGCCGCACCGAGACCTGCGCGGCGCTGGCCTGGGCATGCTGGGCGCAATTGTTCAGCGCTTCCTGCACCACCCGGTACACGCAGATCTTGTGCTCCTCGGGCAACTCGCCGTGCATTTCACTCGAGACACGGACGCGCAAGCCGGTGCGCTTCCCGATCTCGCGGGCCTGCCATTCCAGAGCGGGCAGCAGTCCAAAATCGTCCAGCATGGAAGGCCGCAGCAGCAGCGCCATGTTGCGGATCTCGTTCATGCCTTTTTCGGCCACGCCGCGGATGGAATCCAGATGCGCCCGCACTTCCGGCGCCGGATCCAGATCGAGCAGGTTCTCGGCTTCCATCAACACAGCCGAAAAGGCCTGGGCAATTTCATCGTGCAGTTCGCGCGATAAAGCACGGCGCTCTTCCTCTTGCGCCCGCACCAGGCGGGCCGAGAGCTCCTGCAGGCTGGCTTCGGAAAGCACGCTTTCATTGAGCCGCCGTTGCACCTCGCCCTCCAGTTTCAAAATGTGGAATATGGTGAGAGCGGCCAACGTGACCCCGCCCAGCAACGTGACCGCGATCATGGCCAGCAGCCCGAGTTGCAGGCGTCCGAACAAGTCGCCCAACTTCACGCCGCCACGCCGCAGGGCATCTTCGTTCAACGCCTCGATGCGGTCGGCGATCTGCAGCATGGACGTTCGGCGTGGCACCAGTTCTTCGTAGAAGAAAGCATAGCGGTACTTGCCGCGTTCGTCGGCAGTCCATGCAAAAGTGCGGTCCAATACCTTCCAGTACGCGTCGATCTGGGCGCGCAAATCCTGGAACGGAGCGGCCTCTTCCGGCTCCAGCGCCGCGGCGTAGCTCGCCAGCGCGCGCTCTGAATCGCGCCGCAAGCCATCGAGCGCGGCCAGTTGCGCCTGGGCCCCGGATTGTTCCGGCGCCAGCAGGGAATCCCGGACGAAGGTGCCCGAGAGATAGATGTTGGAGCGGATCCGTTCGAGCGTGCGATTGCGGGACAGGAAGCGAGCCTGCAGCGTGGTATCGTTGTGGCGCAGCCCATTGAGGAACAGTAAAGTGCCTACTTCGGCAGCCGCCATGATTAAGAGCAGGCCGCCAAATCCCGCCACCAGAACCACTCCCGGACGTTGCCGCATTCTTCCCCCAGTGTAGTGCACGGCGTGCGGGGGTAGCTCGGCGGCGGGACGAAACCACACCTCTCTAAGGTAAAACCTGGAGCAGAATACGGGAATCACGTCCATCCTGTAGTAAGGCGAATGTCTGAAGGAAATACAGTGCCAACGGTATTCATTTAATGCCCCAAGCGTCTATATTCTGGAAATACGAAACCTTAGGAGGCTTTGGATGAAATCTCGATATTTGGCTGGCGCGGCCCTGATAGCGCTTTCTCTGACGTTTGCCGGCTGCGCGAAGAAGGTGGCCGCGAAGGCTCAACCGCCCGCTCCGGCGGCCATTGCGCCCGCCCCGGCTGCCAGCACGGCGCCCGCGCAGAATTATTCGCAGCCGGCGCAGGCGGCTTCCAACACGCGATCTAACATGCCCGATGCCGCCACGCGCGCGCGCATTCAGGAATTGCTGGATCGCATCCATGACGCTTATTTTGACTACAACAAGCACATCCTGCGCCCGGACGCCGAAGCTGCTCTGAGATCGGATGCGCAGACCCTGGCCGATATTATTAAGCAATATCCAGACTTCAAGCTCACTGTCGAGGGATTTGCCGACGAACGCGGGTCGGACGAGTATAACTTGGCGCTCGGCGATGCGCGTGCTAAACAAACCCGAGAGTATTTGGCGACTTTGGGGCTTCCGGCCAGCCAACTGGCAGTGATTAGTTATGGCAAAGATAAACCGGTTTGCACGGAGCACGACGAAGCTTGCTGGCAGAAGAATCGCCGGACGCATATCACGCAGGCGCAGGCGAGTAACTAAAAGAAGAATTCAGAATTCAGAAGCCAGAATTACTTGGACAGAAGGGCGAGGACGCGCTCGGTGGCATCGTTAGCACCGAGCGCGGTCCGGCAAAGTTTTTGCTCCTGCTTCCATAGATCCCTGGCGAGCGAAAGATTCATTTCGGCTGCATCTTCCAACTCATTCCGGCGCGGATGAATTGTGAGAGCCTTTTGCGCCGCCTCCGATGCCTGGTTGCCCGGCTGGCATTGACCGATTCGCATTACTTCCGCTTGCAGCAGTTCTTTGCTGCGCTGATATCGTTCGGCCACTCGCAACCCGCGCGCGTTCGGATCGAGCGCCAGCACGCTCTCGATCAGATCGAGCTGCTTTTTGCTGCTATCGTCCGTCGGGTTCCACTGTAGGGCTTTGCGGAAAGCATCGCGAGCTTCCTCGTAATTTTCCAATGCGATCTCAGCGGAGCCAAGGCCCGCGTATGCGTCCGGATTGCGATCGTCCGTCCTGATCACTTCGCGAAAGACATCCGTGGCTTCCCGCGTGGCTCCATAACCGAGCAGGGTCTGTCCGATCTTATTCTTCGTTGCGATATCGCGCGGCGCGGAGCCCGCTGCCGCCAACAGCTCGGCGACGGCCTGGGTCTTCTGCCCGGTTTTTTCCAGTAGCGCCGCGAGTTCAAAACGCGCTTGCATCCGATTCTGGCCCTGGCCCTGCGGCCACGAACCATCGATCGCCCGGTGGTAGAGTTTCACGGCGTCGGCCGTCTTATGCTGCGCAGCGGCGATGCGCGCTTCGGCGAGATTCGCGAGCGCATTCTCCGGGTCGCGCTTCAACAACGCGTTCAAATAGACCGACGCCTCGGCCGGATGATCTGCCTTGGCCAAGGCGAGTCCCAACGCCAGCCGGTAGTCGGCGTTCCCGGGCGCCCCCGATAGCGCATCGCGGAATTGCTGCACCGCTTCGTCATCGCGATCCTGCTGGAGGAACTCGTTGCCGGTCTTGTAATACTCCGCTGCGCGTTGCGACCGGGCGGAACGGTAGTAATAGTTGAGAAATCCAATCACGAGCACTACCGCAAGTCCGGCGGCGATCACTCCAGGGACCAGTCTGCGGGAGGGAAGAATCTGTTTGCTCGCTTCTTGCGCGTGGCCTTTTTTCTCCGTTACGCCGTAGGCTTGCAGGATGTCGCTGAGGGAGACCACGCCTTTCAGATCGCGGATGTTTTCGCGTCCCACCACCGGCAGCAGGTTCAACTTGCTTTGCGCCATGCGCCGCATCGCCATGTCCAGCGGATGATCCATGTGCAGATGGGGAAAGTTCTCATCGGTCAGCAACGGTTTGGGAACATTCATCGGCAGCAGTTCGCGCAGCGCGCGGGCGCCCCGGCCCTCGGCCATCTCTTGTTCCGCCGTTGCGAGCGTGATCATGCCAGCCAGCTGGCTGCTTTCCATGACTGGCCACGCGTTGTGATCGGAATCCATGCATTTTAGGGCGTCTTCCACGCGATCGGTTATCGAAAGCATGTGTTGCGGCGCTTCGGCGGCGTCGCGAACAATCAACAGTCCTTGCCGGTAGCGGAGGCCGGACGGAAGATGGACCCCATCCTGGTGCTGCAGTGCTTCGTAAATGGGCTCTTTTTGCAATCGATACGAGATGTAGAAGCTGATCAGGTTCGAAATCATGAGCGGCACGATGATGGAATAATCGCGCGTCATCTCGAAGATCATAATCACCGAAGTCAGCGGGACGCGCACGATGCCGGCAAATAGAGCGCCCATGCCCACCAGCGCATACGCGCCGACGCCGCCCGTGAAATCCGGCAGAAGTTGATGCGCCAACGTACCAACCGCGCCGCCGAGCATCGCGCCGATGAACAGGCTGGGGCCGAAAATGCCGCCCGCGTTTCCAGTTCCGTAGCAACTTGTGGTCGCCAGCAGTTTCAGCACCACCAGCAGCGCCATTACCTGTAAGGTCATCTGGCCGTTGAGCGCTTCGCTGACATGACTGTAGCCGACGCCGAGGACGTCCGGCACGAACCATCCCATGAGACCCACCGCCAGGCCTCCCGCGGCGGGTTGCAGCCATTCAGACCACTTTGGCAAGGCAAGAAAATATTTACGGATGGCCAGCAGCAGTTTGACGAACGCCACCGAGACCAATCCGCCCGCGATTCCCAGCACGGCGTAGGTGACGAATTCAATCGGGCTGACGAGCTGATAGGACGGAACATGAAACAGCGGTTCGTCGCCCAGCAGCAGGTGGAGCGTGACCCAAGAGGTGGCGGAGCCCAGCACGATGGAGCCGAGCACTGGGGCGTGCAGATCGCCCATCACTTCTTCGAGCGTGAACAGCACTGCCGCCACCGGCGTGTTGAACGCGGCTGCGAGGGCCGCTGCGGAGCCCACGGGGATGAGCTCACGAATCCTGTCGGGTCCCAGGCCCAGACGCCGGCCGAGCACCGATGCGATTCCCGCTCCCACTTGAACCGACGGTCCTTCGCGGCCCAGCGCAATGCCGCTGGCAAGAGAGGCCGAGCAGCATCCGAACTTGCCAAGCACGGTGCGCAGGCTGATGAAACCGTCGCGCAGAAACAACGCCGCCTTGGTTTGCGGGATACCGCTGCCGCGGGCGTTGGTGAAGAAGCGCGAGAGCAGATAACCGGTGAAGAGCGCGCCGCCGGTAGGGATGAGGACTCGCCGCCAGGCCGCGCCCCCGGCCGGATACATGCGCGCGCCCAGATTCTCGGTGACGTAAATGAAGGCCGCGACCACCAGGCCGACCAGCGCGCCGATGATCAGCGTGAGCAGCAGAAGGATCTTGTCTTCGTATTGGAAGAGAGACTCGCTGCGGGTCCAATGTCCTAAACGGCTGCGCCAGTTTTCAGAGGAAGGAACGGTAACTGCGGACGTCGACGACACCCTTTATGAGAATAACAATCCGGCGGTGCAATTGTCCGGGCGGCTAGCGGCGCAATAACTGCGGCACGCTATCGAAGTGCCGATCGCGCGTGATCAGCACGAGATCATGTTCGAGTATGAGCGCCGCGATCCAAAGGTCGTTGTCCGGGATCGGGGTTCCAGCGCGCCTGAGTTGTACAAACAGCCGCGCGTAGTGCTCGGCGGTTTCCCGTGCCGGAAGCAAAATGTCCACCGTGGGTTTGGCCAGGAGATTCCGGAGAAGAATCTCGTTGCGGTGTTGCTGAGAGCCGCCATAAAAGCCCGCCTTGATCTCCGCCAAGACCATAAGCGGGATCCAGACTTCGTCGCATTCGCCCAATCGATCAGCCAACTCGGAATCGCCTTGAAACAGATCGGTGAGCCGGTTGGTGTCCAGGGCTACTCTTACTTCCACTTGTCTACTTCCACTTACCCGAGTCGATTTGGCGCTGGGATGCAATCACTTCATCGAATGCGGGGTCGGGTGTCCAGCGGCCCACTAAATCCGAGAAATCTGTTTTGCGGGGCCGGCCAATGGTCGCCCGCGTGAGTTCATCAACCACCACTTGATTGAGGCTTTGCTTGAGTTGAGCCGCCTTTTTGCGAAGAGCGCGATCGACTTCGGGGGGAACGCCACGGATGGTGTATTGGACCGGTTCTTCTGTCTGCAGCTTGTTTGCCTGCGATTTCATGCCTACATGCTAGCAGTGATTGTAGGCATATGCAAGGGTAAGTTTACGGGCGGCAAATACGTGAGTCTCGTGGTACATTTGAGCTTTCACCGCCGCGTTGCATGTCCGTACAGATCTTATTGCAGGGCAAGTTGTTGGGGGTCGAGGAGTTCTTGCCGTCCGGCCAACCCGCGGAAGCCCTCCTCACCGGGCGTCTGCGCTGGGTCAGTCTGTTGAGCGAGGTTCTGCCCCGCGCACTGATTGCCGAGCTGGGACTCTCGAAAATGCTGTTGGGGTCAAGCGGGGGCGATCAGTTTCTGGTAGTGCTGCCCGAGGAAGTCCGGGCGCAAGCCGGCACGTTTTTGGCGGCTGCGCGAGCCGGCATTCGCGAACTGAGCCAGGACCGTCTGGAATTGTTCTGGGCCATCACCGAGAACCTTGGCGATTGGACCGTAGTCCGCAAGCGTTTGAACGATGAGTTCCAGCGCAAGCAAGGGACCCCGCTGGCTTACACCGGCCTGGTTCAGACCGAAGACGGGCCGGACCCGGGTTCGGAATATTTCGAGAATCTGGGCCGCGCGCTGCGCGATGCTACTGAGGTAGGGTGGTCGCCCGAGTCACCTGCGACTATCTTGACCAGCCGCGGAAAGCACTCCTGGACCATTGGCACTTCGCCCGATTCGGTGCCGCTGGCCCGCCACACCGCGCTGACCGACGATGGACGCGAAGCCGCCACCGCGCCGGTTCTGGCGTCCCGAGCCGAGGGGCGTCCGGTGTGGGGCGTATTACGGGGCGATGTGGACAGCTTCGGTATCCGCATGCGGCGGCTGCAAAGCATCGAAGAGTACGTGCAATTGTCCGTGCTCTACAAACAGTTCTTCGCGGGCGAAGTGGAGGTGCTCTGTTCGCTGCCCGAGTTTTGGCGCAAGGTAAACCTGCTGCACACCGGCGGTGACGACTTTGGAGTGTACGGCGCGTGGGATGCCTTGATCGGATTTGCGCGCGAGTTGCAGCGGTTGTTCCAGCGCTTCACCGAAGAACACTTGAAGGAGTTCCCGGGGCCGGAAGGCAAAACGATTACAATGGCGCTAGCATTGGCGCCGGAGCTCGACACGCCGCTGGGATCGGTGTACGGCCGGTCGCGCGATCGGCTGGAGATCGCAAAGTCCGCGGATAAGGACTGTTTTTTTCTGCTGGGACGTACCTTGGAATGGAAGCAGTTGTCCGACGCCGCCGAACTGAAGGACGAACTGACGGCGATGGTGCGCGAGTTCGGTGTCGCGCCGCAGTACCTGCGCGATCTGTGCGGAATTTATCGTGAAACACGCCGCGCGCCCGGCGCCAAACGCGTGGAACGTCCGTGGCGATTTCATCGGCGGCTGCTCCGGATCTTGGGTACTTCGCGCTCGCGCGATTTCCAGAAGGCTCGCGCCAGCCTGATCGCGGACCTGGTGGGCAAGAATCCCGCGAACCTGAAATTGCGCCCGTCGGGCCGCGTAGCGCTAGAATGGGCCAGACTGTCGACGGAAGGCTCGTCAGAGACTTAACGTACAATACGAGGTTTGGATGGCTGAAACGCAGGAGACAGAGCAACAACCACGGGCTTCCGAGAGTAAGCCGGCCCCGGCTGAGAGCGAGGCGGCACCCGCCGCGGTGCAGGCCCCGCCAGCGGAGCGTCCGGAACGCAAGCCAGCGCCGCAAGGCGATCGCCCACAAGGGCAAGCACTGCAAGGGCAGCGCAGGGAGGGCGGCCGGGGAGCGCAAGGAGGAGAACGGCGCGATAACCGTGGTCCGCATGGTGGGCGTGAAGGTGGACGCGAGGGCGGCCGCGATCGAGGCGACGACCGGCGTGGCGATCGCCCGCGCTTCGATGGGCCGCCTGAAATCGACATCGAAAAGTTGATTTCCGATCCTTTGTATCTCGACAACCAGGCGCACGGTGTGGTGGGCCGCATGCGCGACATGGACTCCGGCACCAAGAGCCAACTGCGCCGTCTGTACAACGCGGTTCGCCGCGCCGTCCGGACGCCCGAGAGCGAGCGGCAGCAACAATTCGTGATGCTGCGGGCGCGCCTGGCTTACACCATCGCGCGTCACTCCCTGCGCAGCCTCGACCCACTGGAAAAACTGCTGCTCCAGGTCACACGCAAGAACGAAGCACGCGGCTACGAGCGCTTCAGAGATTTGTTCGAAGCCATCGTGGCTTATAACGAATAGCCAACAACTAAAAACTAACAACCAACCACATGAGTTCGCATAGCGCGCAAACGGAATTGAAACTGATTGGAAAACTGATCGTGGAAGGCGACATCGTCTGCCAGACCGGACTGCACATTGGGGCAGGGAAGGGATCGCTCGAAATCGGCGGCGCCGATAATCCAGTAGTGAAAGACGCTTTCGGTTTGCCTTACATCCCCGGCAGTTCGCTCCGAGGCAAATTGCGTTCGCTGCTGGAACAGTCCTCCGGCCTGGCGGTGCCATCCGAGCTGGTTTATGTTTCCAAGCGCAGGGGCCAGGAAGTGCGGATTCATCAAAGCGAGCGCCCCGACGACGAAATCTGCCTCCTGTTTGGGCGCAATCCCGGACGGATGGAGCGGGTCTCGGGCGAGGCGCAAGATTCCAGCGCCGCAACGCCGGCTCGCCTCACAGTGTATGACGCTCCGTTGATCGCCGAGAGCATTACGGCGCAGATGCGCGAGAACATGGACGACGAGCTGACCGAAGTGAAGAGCGAAAACGCGATCGACCGCATCACGTCGCAAGCCAATCCGCGGACGCTGGAACGCGTGCCGGCCGGAGCCCGCTTTCACTTTCGCATCGTGCTGGACGTGCTTTGTCCCGAAGATCGCGAACTGCTGCCGCGCCTGATCGAAGGCTTACGGCTGCTCGAAGACGACAGCCTGGGCGGCGGAGGCTCGCGCGGTAATGGGCGCATCGCGCTCGGGGGCGTCAAGCTCACCTGGCGTGGCCGCGGCTTCTACGCGTCCGGCGCGGCCGAACAAGAGCTGCTAACGGGGGCCGACGCCGCCGCGGTGCAGTCGCTGATCAGCGCGGCCGATTTCGCGGAAAAACTCGCCGAGTAGGCATGTCACTCGGGATGCACCAGGTTAACAGCTTTGCGGTTCGATTCCGCCCGATGGGTCCGTGGCGCTTCGGCCCCGATTCGGGAGCGCGCGATCGCGTGGATTTGATCTATCACAGCGACGCTCTTTACTCCGCGGTTTGTTCGGCGATGTCGCAGCTCGGCCTGGCCGATGCCTGGTTCGAAGCGACGGCCACTGCATCGAATCCCGCGGTGCGCTTCAGCTCGTTGTTTCCGTTTGTCGGCGACACTCTGCTGGTGGTTCCGCCGCGCAGCCTGTGGCCGCCGCCCGAGTCCACCAAGATCCGCTACAAAGGCGCGCATTTCGTTCCGCTGGCGGTGATCCAAGCGCTGCTTTCCGATCAAGCGGTCGATGAGGACCGCTGGGCGGTGGACGGCGAAAGCGAATGCTTGATCCCGTCGGGATCGCACGGACGCGGGCCGTTTCGCGTAGCGCTACGTTCCAGCGCTGGAGTAGACCGGCTGCACCACGCGGGCGTCGAGGTCCATTCCACGGCGTGTCTCGAATTTGCCCGCGATGCCGGGCTGTGGACCATCGTTCAATTCGCGGATAACCAGGCGTCCGCGCAGTGGGAAGGGCCGGTTCGCAGCGCACTGCTGCTGTTGGCCGATTCGGGTTTCGGCGGCGAACGCTCGCGCGGCTGGGGGCGCTCGGAAGCGCCCGAATGGCGTCCTTGGACGCCGCCGCAAGCGCCCGCGCTGGAACAGCCAACCGAACGCGCGCACTGGCTGCTCTCGCTCTACACGCCGGCGGAAAATGACGCGGTGGATTGGAAGCGCGGCAGCTACACCACGGTCGCGCGGCGCGGCCGCATCGAAAGCAACGCTCGCTGGGGCGAGCCGAAGCCGGTGACCACGATGATCGCCGAGGGCTCCGTGCTTTTGGCCGCTAACGAACTGCTGGGCGCCGCGAGCAACGTGGCCCCGGCCGGCTTTCCGCATCCCGTGTATCGTTCTGGATTCGCAGTTACGGTCCCGATACCATGGCGAGTCGCCGCATGAACTACCGTCTGACGTGTCTCACCCCCACGCTGGTCGGCGACGGCCAACGACTTTCTCCCATCGACTACATGGTCTGGAAAGACCACGTGAATGTACTCGATCAATGGCGCATCTTCCGGCTGCTGGCCAAGGGTCCGCGCCTGGAGGGTTATCTCTCGCAATTGAAGAAAGCGGAGAAGCTCGACTTCGCTTCGTGGGGCGGATTCGCGCAGAATTACGCCGGGCGCCGCATCCCGTTCGAGCACCCCAGCTCCGCGCAATATTGGGAGAGGACGCACGCCGAGCATTTGTTTATCCCGACCTTCAGCACCGGCCCCAGCGGTCCGTACCTTCCCGGCACGGCGATCAAAGGGGCGTTCCGCACCGGCGTGATCCACGGCCGCATGACCGCGCGCATGCTCACCGATCTCGCCGAGCGCAGCGCTTCAGAAGGCCGTCTGCCTCGGCGCCCGGCGGATTCCGTCGAAGAGTCCGCACTGGGAGCGGCCAGCGCCGACCCGTTGCGCGTCATCTCCGCTTATGACTCCAAGAGCGTACCGGCGTCGACGTTCAAGGTTTATCTCTTGCGTACTTCCACGCTCGAAGCTCGCGGCGGTGGGAGATTTGAAGTGGGCTGGAAGCAGACCCCGCGCGGCAACGTGAAGCGGGCCGAAGACAGCACGCCGACGTTCGCCGAAATGGCGGAGCCGGGGGCGGTCTTCGAAGGCGAATGGCATCAGAGCAAGTTTCTTTCCCAGCCTGAAATCGGAAAAGCCTTGCGACGCCGCGCGCCGATGGACGCCCACGCCATGTTCGAGCTGGTGAACGGCTACACCGAGCGGTTGTTGCAGATCCAGAAGCAGTACGCTGAGTGGTCTAGTCTGGCTTTACTGAAATCGACCATCGAGCAGCTGGAGGCTCGGCTGACGGCGGTTCGAGAAGCCAAGCGAGGCTGCGTTCTGCCGCTGGGTTGGGGCGCCGGGTTTCTTTCGAAGGTTGCGTTCCTGGAAACACAGGATGAAACGTATCGCGGAATTTTGCGGCAGGTGGGTCTTTACTCGCGCGCGATTCAGACGGGTCTGCCGTTTCCTAAAACGCGGCGGATTGTGTTTCTCGGGAATCAGCCCGCGAGTATTCCCGGGTTCGTGCATCTGGAAGTGACCGGGTAGGATCAAGGAATTGCAGTGATGGCAGCTAGGCGTCGGTAGTGTGGGGTACCAGCACCGTGAGAACGGCTTCAATGGCGCTGAAGAGCTCGTTGGCCGATATGGGCTTGGGAACATAGCCGTCCATCCCCGACTCGAAACAGCGTTCCTTGTCGCCCAGCATCGCATTGGCGGTCATGGCGATGATGGGGAGATGTTTTCCGCTGGTCTTTTCCCTGTGACGAATGGCCCTGGTGGCGTCCAGACCGTCCATTTCGGGCAGTTGAACATCCATCAATACAAGATCGAAGGTCTGCTTCTGCGCAGCTTCAAGAGCGGCCCGGCCTGTTTCAGCGAGAACCACCCTGTGTCCTCTCTTTTCGAGCAAGCGAATCGCCAGGGTTTGATTCACCCGGTTGTCTTCAGCCAGCAGGATGGTCAACGAGGGACGGCTCTCGCTGCTGAACTGCGTCGAGACCACGGGGTGGGAGGCAGGTTCGGGGGTGCGCGGCGAGAGCGCCAACTGGATGACAACCAGAAGGTCAGAAGGTTTTATGGGCTTGGTCAGGTAGGCCCGGATACCAGCCTCGCGGCACTTCGCTGCATCGCCACGCACCCCGATTGAAGTGAGCATCACAATTTTGGGCTGGCCCAACCTGGGATTGTTCTTGATTTGATCCGCGATCCAGAATCCATCCACCTCCGGCATGTGCGCATCGAGCAGGACGATGGAAAAAGGAACTCCGCAGGCTTCCGCCTTCTCCAGCAACGTCACAGCCACCAGTCCCCGATCCGCGATCTTGGGGTTCATCCCCCAACCTCGGAGCATTTCCTGCAAGATCCTGCGACTGGTGGCATTATCGTCGACCACCAGCACCGCCAGGCCCAGCAATGCTCCCAAACCGAGCTCGGAAACCGAGGCTGGCTCCTGCATGCGTGGCAGCAACGCAAAGCGCGCGTCGAAACGGAATGTACTACCCAAGCCGGGCTTACTCTCGACCCAGATGCGGCCGCCCATCGCTTCGGCCAGGCGGGCGGAGATCGCAAGACCCAATCCAGTGCCTCCAAATTTCCGGGACATCGAATTATCGGCTTGTGTGAAGGCCTCGAAGATGGATTGCTGTTTCTCCGATGGAATGCCGGGGCCGGTATCGCTCACGGCGAAATGCAGCGAGACGTGGTCTTCGGCCTCCTCTTGTTTCTGGATTCGGAGCAGAACTTCGCCTTGCGATGTAAACTTCACGGCGTTACCGACCAGGTTGAGGACGATCTGACGCAGGCGGGTGGGATCTCCCAGCAGAGCATCCGGCACGTCGGGAGCAATGTCAACCATGAGTTCGAGACCCTTCTGATGAGCGAGGATACTTATCGCTTTCATGGTTTCATTCAGTCTGTCCCGCAAGTTGAATTCGATGGTTTCCAGGTCGAACTTCCCGGCCTCGATTTTGGAAAAGTCCAGAATGTCGTTGATCAGCGAGAGGAGGGAATCGGAGGAACTCTTGACCATACTGAGATAGTCGCGCTGCTCGGAGGTGAGTTCCGTTTCGAGAGCGAGTTCGGTCATGCCGATGATTCCGTTCATCGGGGTGCGAATCTCATGGCTCATGTTGGCCAGGAATTGACTCTTGGCGTGGCTGGCGGCGCGGGCGCGTTCCCCCGCCACTCGAGACTTGAGGAGGTTCACGGTCCTATTCGCGCCATACCCCAGCAAGGTCACCGAGCAAAGGTACAGGAAAAACCGGTAGATCTCGTTCATCTTCAGCGCCCGGTCATAATCGCGCATGTAGGCGATGGCGATGGGGTCGGGTGAAGTTGGAAGTGAATTCAATTCCTCGATGACCGCTTCCACTTGGGGCTTATCATTCGTGATGGTAGTCGCATGCGCCATAACGTTGTCGAGAATGGCCTTTAGCCTCGGGCGTCCAGCCCGGTCCTTGTGTAAAAGAGCGATTTCTCCGTTCAGGAGGCCGGCCAGCTCGGAATGAGGCGTAAGATCGTAGAGCAGAATGTCCCGCAACAAACTTGCAAGGCGATCCTGCGTTTCGGTGTCTTTGGCTTGGACTGCCGCGCGGGAAGCTTCCGCGATCAACACCGGAAGGTAGCGAAGGGAGTTTTTCAGAACTGCGTTTTCGGATTTGAAGGTTTCGACCAGCCGCCCTTTTTCAGAAAAAAGTTTCGATTCACGCTCCAGAAGCTGCTCGATCTGGTTTCTGTCGCGCCCTTTCACAAATAGAGGAATGATTTGCAAATCGGCGCGAGCCTTTCGCATTTGTTCGATCTTCTGGACGAAGGGATCGTACGAGTTCAGCAGTCCGTACTGGGACCTGAACAGATCGCGGTTGACTTCGGCATCCAACTGTCTGATAACGAGCAAATCGTTCAGGAACCGATCGTGCTGCCGGATGTCGATGGGCATTTGTTGAACAAACAAAAATGTCAGCAGCACAGCGGCTGCAGTTGCCATCGACGCGTTTTTTAGCTGTGCCGCGGTCATAACGGCTGCCCATTCAACTCCCCCGTCAACGTCTTCAGGAATCCCACGATTAACTCAACCTCCTGGTCCGTGAGGTGGCGGCCCAGTTGGTATTTCGCCATCATGCGAACTGCATCGGGCAGCGTGGCGGCGCTTCCGTCATGGAAATATGGCGGCGTCAATGCCACGTTGCGGAGGCTGGGAACCTTAAACATGTACAAGTCCTGCGGGTCTCCGGTCACGTTGAAACGACCGAGGTCCGCGCGGGTGATGTGGCCCCGATCCGTGAAGTAGGAAGCCATAACTCCCACTTTCTGATACATGTTGCCGCCCACATTCATCCCCTGATGGCAACTCGCGCAGCCGAGAGATTTGAAAAGCTTGTAGCCTTCGATCTCCCGGCTGGTAAGAGCGGTGGCGTCATGACGCAGGTATCGGTCAAACCGAGAATTTGGAGTGGATAGCGAGCGCTCGAACTCAGCGATGGAATTTTTGACATTGTCGCTCTGGATGCCGTCACGGTAAAGCTTGTGGAAGGTCTGAACGTATTCCGGAGAATTCTTCAGCTTTCCGATCACTTCGGGCCAGGTGGAGCCCATTTCCGTGCTTAGCTGAACCGGTTCGTCGATCTGCTTTTCGAGAGTTGCCGCCCGGCCGTCCCAAAACTGACCGAAGTTGAAGCCGCTATTGAAAACGGTGGGAGCATTAATGACGCCGACTGCTCCATGGATGCCGATGGAGCGTGCCTTACGGTCGGTTCCTCCGGTCTTGAGATCGTGGCAGGTTGAACATGACACCTGGTTGTCGTCCGAAAGTTGTGGATCGGCGAACAGTTTTCGCCCGAGGGCAATTTTTGCAGGGTCCAAATCAGTCCGGGGTTCAATCGGCTGGATGGGCTCATCCGACTGGATCGGCTGAGAATTCGGGGGGGCTTCCGGTTGAGCACCCGCGGGCGTCCAGAATTGCATTGCGCCCCAGGCTAGCGCGATACAGACAACGATACTGCCAACCAACCACCGCGAGAGCCAGTTGGTGGCGAAACGCATGGCAGTAAGCAGTGGCTTCATTGGCGGTCCTATGTATTTATCGGCAGAATTGAGTTGGAAGGTTGTAATTTTCACTCTTAGGTCTACGACTCAGGCCCTAGTCGGACTAAGGTTAAACATCCTACGCCGGACTCTAGGCGTGGGCGTATCGCAGAAGAAGCGAAGGCCGTCCCTCCGTCTCCTGATCCCTACTGCTCATCCGGTTTTTTGACCCTTCATCTGAACCTGGCTCGAAATCCGCCACTTGCCGCTTACTCTGGATTCGTAAGGAGCACCCCAATGAAAATGCAAAAGACAACCATCGCCGCCGCGATCATCCTCAGCGCCGGCGTTCTTCTGAGCCAGGACCGTTTCGACATGAAGGTTCGCAACTATTTCTTCGCCGGCCTTGCGGGCGACGGCGCTTCACTCGCGAAGGGAATGAAGATTTGCGAAGACATCCTGGCCAGTGACCCGAAACAGCCCGAAGCCCTGGTGTGGCACGGCACGGGCCTGGTGAGCGAGTCCCGTGAAGCATTCCAAAAGGGCGACCAGCAAAAGGGAGCGGCGATGTGGCAGCGCGGCATGGAAGAAATGGATCAAGCGGAGGCCATGGCGCCCAATGATCTTGGAGTACGCATCGTGCGCGGCGCAGTGCTTTTGATCGCCTCGCAATACCTGCCCGATCCAGAGGCGGCCCACCCTTTAATCGAGAAGGGCCTGAGTGACTACGAGAAAGCGTACTCGGTCCAAGGCCCCGATCTGAGCCACCTCGGAACTCATCCGCACGGCGAGCTCATGATCGGCATGGCGGACGCTTATGCCCGGCTGGGCCAGGCTGACAAGGCGCAAGAGTGGTTTGAGCGCATCCAAAAGGAGCTGCCGAACACGCCGTACGCTACTTCGGCCACCACCTGGCTCCTCACGAAGACGCTTACGCCCCGGCAGGCCGGCTGCTTGGGCTGCCACACCGGCGCGGCGGATCAAACTAAGTAACATGGATCAAACTAAGTAACATAAGGACAGGCCTGCTATGAACAAGCCAAGCTATCGCACCAGCATTCTGAAGGTCGTGATGTGGGATTCGGCCTTCGCTCTCGTTCCGCCGATTCTGCTGTTCGCGATGCATACGGACGTAACGTGGCATCAGCTGCTGGTGACTTTCCAATTCTCCTGGGTTTATTCCACCTTCATCGGCGGATTAGCGTTCCTCATCATTCCTAAAATTTGGATCGGTACCTGCGAGCAACCGCCATGGTTTCGCTGGGCTGTTCGCGTGGCTGGGATGTTTACCGCATGCGTGACGGGCGCTTTGATCGCAGGCCTCATTTTCGTCGCCCTGCACTGGCAGCCGATGAGCTTATATTGGCCGCAGTTCCTGGGGTCGTTGAAGCTGGCTGCTTTAATCACCATCGGCGCCGGGCTCGCAATCGGCATCTACAGCACGCTTCGCGAACGGCTGGACGAGACAACTCTGCAACTCCGCACCAAGGAACTGGAACGCGAACGTGCGCTGAAGCTGGCCACGGAAGCACAGCTGGCTTCGCTGGAATCGCGCATCCACCCGCATTTTCTCTTCAACGCGCTCAACTCCATCTCGTCGCTGATTCCGGAGGATCCCGCGCGCGCCGAACGCCTGGTGGAGCAAATGGCCGCGCTGCTGCGCTTTTCGCTGGATGCCAATCAATCCGGGCTGGTGCCGCTTGCGAGCGAGCTGAAGATAGTGGCCGACTATCTGGACATCGAGCGCGCTCGTTTTGGCGAGCGGCTGCGCTATCAAATCGACATCCCGGCCGATTTGAAGGGGTCCCGCATCCCGCCGCTGTCGCTGCAGACGTTGGTGGAGAACAGCGTCAAGCACGCCATCGGGCCGGACCGCGCGGGCGGCGAAATTCGCATTACGGGCTCCTCCGCGGACGGCCTGTGCCGCGTGGCAGTCTCGGATTCCGGGCCGGCGTTCCAGTTGGAATCGGCGCCCTCCGGCCACGGGCTCGACAATTTGAAGGACCGCTTGTCGGCGTTGTTTGGAGACCGGGCGGCGCTCATCTTGCAGCGAGTGGGCGGGCGCAATAATTTGATTTTGTCGATTCCTCAACTCGCAAACAATGGACATGCGGGCATTTCTGGTTGACGACGAAGCGCTGGCGCTGAAGCGCCTGCAGCGGATGCTCGCGGCAACCAAGCGGGTGCAAGTGGCCGGTACAAGCACCGATCCGGTGCAGGCTGTGCCCGCGATTCTGGATGCGAAGCCCGACATTCTTTTCCTGGATATCGAAATGCCCGGCATGACCGGCTTCCAGATGCTGACTCATCTTCAACCGCAGCCCTGGGTGGTGTTCACCACCGCCTATGACCGCTACGCGCTGGAAGCTTTTGGCGTCAACTCGGTCGACTATTTGCTTAAACCCATCGAAGCCGCGCAGTTGGATCGCGCTCTCGACAAGATCGAGCGGCTGCTCGCAAGCGCCGCGGTTCCGCCGGGAATGACGGAGCTGATCGAGCGGCTGACCGCTGCCGCCGGCGCCGCGCGATCGCCAAACTTTCCGGAACGCATTGCCTCTAAAGTCGGCGAGCGGATCGAGTTTATCGATCTCGAACAGGTGACGCACTTTTTCGCAGCGGACAAACTGACGTTCGCGGCCACGCCGGCGAAGAACTATGCGGTCGACTATAGCATCCAGGAGCTGGAACAGAAGCTGGATCCCGCGAGATTCGTGCGCGTCCATCGCGCGTCACTGGTCAATGTGGTTCACGTGCAGGAACTGCATTCCTGGTTCGCAGGCCGGATGATGGTGCGCTTGAAAGATCCCAAACATACCGAGATCGCGGTATCGCGCGATCGGGTGCGCGCGCTCAAGGAGCGGTTGGGGATCTGATCCCGCTCAGCGCAGTTCGTTCAAGCGCTTTTGGGCTTCCTGATCTCCAAGTTGTGCGGCCTTTTGATAGAGCTGTTTCGCCAATGCCGCATCTCGGGGAACGCCTCTGCCGTCCTCATACAGCGTTCCGAGATCGTACATAGCCGCCGGATTTCCCGCGTCGGCTGCTTTGCGAAACCATTCGGCCGCGTCCTTGTCGCTTTGCTCCACGCCGTTGCCCAGCCGGTACAGGCCGCCGAGATACAGCATTGCGGATGTATTGCCTTTGTCCGCTCCCTTGCGAAACCATTTCGCAGCTTCCTGATCGTCTTTGGGCACGGCGTTGCCTTCCATGAAGATTTCGCCCAGATCCTGCATGGCGCGGGAATCTCCCAGGTCGGCGGCCTGCCGGAACATCGCCAGCGCTGCTTGCGTTTGGCCGGTACGCAGGTTTTCGGCGGCCGTAGAGTAGAGCTGTTCCGCAACGGTTTGCTTAATGCCGCGGGACGTGACCGGGGTCCGCGCAAAAGGGGATGAAGGCGGCGCTGACGAAGGCTGCCTTGTGGACTTGCTGGATGGAAGTTCGAGTGCAAGTGGAGGCAGGGCGGCGCCCGTGTGGACCTTCGGCGGGGCAGCTTTCTTCCCGAATAGGCTTCCTTTTGCCGCCGCCGCGGGCTGGTCTGGAAGAGGCTGGTCTGAAGCACGCTGGTCCGAAACCACAGGAACGCGATGAGGGGGAGCGGCCCTGAAATAGAAGAGAGCGAGATCCACAATAATGAGCGCGGCGCCGGCGGCCGCCAAGATCCATAGCAATTTGGGCCGCCGCTTCTTAGCGATGGGGGGTGAATCCATCATCTGTACAGGCGTCGCTTGTACAGGCGTCGCCGCCACATCCGCCGCCACATCCGCCGTCGCCACAGCAGGGACCGGCGACATCGGCACCGCAACGAGCGTTTCGACAAACTTGTCGGCAGGCTCGGCACTGCTCGCGTTGTTGAATTGATCTTCGAGCGCGGTGACGAATTCAATACAGCTCTCATACCTCTGCTCAGGCTTCTTGGCCAACGCGCGCTGCAATACATCATCCAAGCCGGCCGGAAGCGTGGGATCGACTGACCGTATCGAAGGCCGGTCGCCGTAGACGATCAGGTGCGCGAGCGTCGCCAGCGAATCGCCCTGGAAGGGCCTGTTTCCGCTCAGAAGTTCGAAGGCCACCACCGCCAGCGAGAATTGATCCGACCGGCCACTCACAGGGTGCGCCTCAATCTGCTCGGGCGACATATAGCTGGGCGTGCCCATGATCATGCCCGCCATGGTGCCATGTTCGGTCGCAAGGCTCTTCGCAATTCCGAAGTCAGCCACTTTTACGGTGGTCCCTTTGTGAAGCATGATATTGGCCGGTTTGATATCGCGATGAATGACGCCGTTCTGATGAGCGTAATCGAGCGCCGCGGCCGCCTGGCGCAGAATATCCAGCGAATCGGCGACTTTCAACCTCCTTTGCGAGGCCATGGTTTTCTCGAGGGTTGTTCCGTCGACGCGCTCCATGGCGATGAAGGCGATGTCGCCCTCCTGGCCGACGTCGAATATGACGACAATGCCGGGGTGAAACAGCCGGCCGGCCGCGCGTGCTTCGCGAAAGAGGCGATCACGCATGAACTCGGCTTCCTTCGAATCGGGTCGAAACTGAAGATGGATGATTTTAACGGCGACGCTGCGGCCAATCAGGGGGTCGGTGGCCTCATACACCACACCCATGCCGCCGCGGCCCAACTCGCCGGTGATCTCATAGCGTCCAATGCGCTCCATCGGGCGTGGTTTCGCACTGAGAAACGCCGGGGCCGTTGCGAGCGATCCGAGCATTTCCACGACACCTTGATACGTCTCCAGGTCGTTGGGACAAGCGGCCTTCAGGAAGGCAAGCCGTTGGCCTTCGGGCTTTTCGATCGTTTCTTCAAAAAGCTTACGAACTCGCTGATGCAATTCCGGGGACACGCTGGGCGCTCCACAGTTCCCAAGTCTGCCCATAATAGCACTTGGCCGGCCAGCAGAGACCCACCGAAAGACGTTACCCTGATAGTTTGCATGCAGTCTACCGCTAGTCCCGTTCACACCGAAACGCCGAAACATGTCGCCGAGAAACTGGTTTTCTCGATCCTGCTCGCGGCTGCCTTTTGCCACTTCTTGAATGACATGGTTCAATCGCTGATCCCGGCGATTTATCCGCTGCTGAAGGCGTCCTTCCACTTGGACTTTGGGCAGATCGGGATGATCACGCTGACCTATCAAATCACGGCGTCGCTGCTGCAGCCGCTCATCGGGCACTTCAACGATCGCCATCCCCGGCCGTATTCGCTCGCGATCGGCATGGGCTTCACGCTGATTGGCCTGGTGACGCTTTCGCGGGTGACCACCTATCCAACGCTTCTTATGGGCGCGGCGCTGGTGGGCATCGGTTCGGCGGTATTTCATCCGGAGTCCTCGCGGGTGGTCCGCATGGTTTCCGGGGGACA